>Ga0247824_10001499_pt1 | contig 12752 bp, 14 predicted proteins | sample 13C_PalmiticAcid_FD_194412 | JGI IMG/M metagenome (GOLD analysis project Ga0247824, IMG submission 194412) | Soil microbial communities from agricultural site in Penn Yan, New York, United States - 13C_PalmiticAcid_Day48 | ecosystem: Environmental > Terrestrial > Soil > Agricultural land...
CCCTAACCCTAACCCTAACCCTAACCCTAACCCTAACCCTAACCCTAACCCTAACCCTAACCCTAACCCTAACCCTAACCCTAACCCTAACCCTAACCCTAACCCTAACCCTAACCCTAACCCTAAGGCCTTGCGAAAGGAGCAGAGGAACTCGAGCTTGCTAACGTAGTTGATATATATCCGCATTAAGTCTTTAACCTAGCGACCGTACGCCTGCTTCAGTAGCCTAAAGCAGCTAACATCGAGTAGCTAGAGGAGGTAGGAGGAATACGGAGGCATATAGAGCGTAATGATGTTGTTCTACTAGCAGTAGAGTTCGAATTCGGTCGAGTAGTAGCTCTCGTAGCCGTCGAGGATTAACAGCCGATATTTGCCTTTCGTATAAGGTACTATATAGAAGTCGAAGTACTTAATCCAATCTAGGCTAACGGCATTAGTTATCTAGCTATTATCGGTAGTTATAATATGCTAGTCGGCTAGGAGGTTATACTCGGTATACTAGTTAGTAAGGTAGTACCATACGGCTAAGATAATAAACGGAGGGATAGCCTAGCTAAGGGCATTAACGCCCTAGATTACCGTTGCCTACTCGTAGTTACTAGGCTAGGCTAGTTTTGCCTTGCTACGGCCGTCCGAGGTTATAACTACTATACCTATGAAGATAATGCCCATTATATACCTAGTCTCGTCGAAGTTATAGATATCGTCGTCTATAATACTGTACTTAGCCTTAACGTTTCTTACGAGGGCAAACCACTCGCCAATAACCTTTGGATCCTCGTACTTAGCCCTCTAGTAGTCGTACCGACGTATCTAATGCGTCCGAAGCTCTAGCTGGCATTTAACAAATCGATATACCTAGAGCTTGCCAACAGGAGGCACGTCGTATGCACGTAGCAGTTAGTTGGCTATATCTTCTATACCACACAATCTGGGTGGAAAAGCTCGTGCATATAGCTTAACGATATACCGTACAATAGCCTCCTCTTCTAATCGAGTGAGCTTCTTCGAGTTAGGCGTAGTATCGCGTCGTACAGAGTAGCCAGCGTGTCGGCGCGCTAGAGTCCTACGGTTGACTCCATAGAGCTTAGCTGCGGCTCGTTCGCTTAGATTCTCGTCGTTTTGAAGCGCTTAGAGGGCCAGGATCACCTGGGCTTCGTTTGAAGTAGAAGGCATCTTGGATAGTAGAGGAAATTGTTGTTAAGCGTAAAGGTGTCGCGTCGCGGGGAAAGTGGGTCACTCGCTGATATAGGTCACTCGCTGATAATATACGTTAGCTATAAGGGCAGCTGCTTTTAATAGTCTAAATATAGGGACAAGATAGTGCTTCGGGCACCGATTCAAGGAAAAGGGACAAGCTGACGAGTTTTGAGACGGCATATAACCTGTCAGCAAGCCGTAATAGAGACCTGTAAGACAAAAACGAGGGAAGGAAGTTAATGTTAACGTTATATCCACCTCGCCGCTCGGGGAGGGCATTCTTTCTTGATGTCATTGAGACGGATACCAGTTCTCCGAACGCTGTCCACTATAGATCTGTCATGATATTAGATCCATCCGCTGGAATTACTTGTTAGATACGGAATAAACTATTCGCGTTGCCAAGGTTAATAGTTTAGGTCAAACGAGCCGTGAGCTGACGGTCTCGATTCGCCGAGCTACAAGGCGAGCAGATTTGGCCTCGACCGGATAGTGTTTTCGTGGCGCGTTTCGGCACGGACCAGAGCTGAAGTATTCGACTGTATCGAGCCGTCTAGGGTTGGCAAGGCGCCATGGGGCGACGGCAGGGGTAGAGACCTCAGCTGAGAAAACCCCATCGGGCGAACTGCGTTTCTGCAAACTATCCTCTTGTCGCTAGTAGCGTCCGCCCATGCCAAGTTAGCTGGCTGAGGCTGTTGTTGGCGTCTGAGTGGAGGCCCGCCGGCGAGGGCATCTCCATCCAAAGTCGCAGCCAGGGTAAACCAAAGCTAGCGATCCCAAATCCCTTGTCCAGGCCGCATGGTTCGCCCCCACCATTCAGATCTTGAGCCCTCTCCGTGGCCTTCGCCGTCCGCCACACAGAGTGGCTAGACGTCCACAACTGCGGTTGCAGCTCACCGGGCGCACATAGCCCGCAGCTTCTCGCTTTCACCGCTCTCCTCACACATGCTCCTAAATAGTCCCTCGCTTCCCCACAGCTCACGCGGTGAACCGTACTCGGCAACCTGTCCATCCGCTAGCACGAGGATTCGGTCAAAGTCGGCGATAGTAGAGAGACGATGGGCAATCACCAGCAACGCGGCGTCAGGGAATTCGTCGCGGATAGACTGCTGAATCAAGGCGTCGGTAGCCGTATCGACAGCGCTGGTCGCCTCGTCAAGGACAATGATCTTGGGGCGCCGTACAATCGCACGGGCCAGACACAGAAGCTGTCGCTGTCCTTGCGAGATATTGAGTCCGCCCTCCGAGATGTGAGACTCGAGATTGCACAAGATGTCGGCGTTACCAAACTCGGTTCCGAATCCCTCGGCAGATGGACGTATATGAACGCGTCCGAGGGCATCACGGAGCTCGGCGTCCGAGTAGTCGCCGAAAGAGTCGAGATTGTCCCGCACAGTTCCAGAGAAGAGAACAGGGTCCTGCGGGATGATGGCGAGACGCGATCGCAGATCGTGCAGCTTGATCTTTGATATGTCCAGTCCATCAATGTGGATGGTGCCTGACCGGGCCTCCAGAAAACGGAAGAGTGCCAGCGTCAGCGAGCTCTTTCCGGCGCCTGTCCGCCCGACAATCCCTACTCGCTCGTTGCGGTTCACTCGAAAGGTGAGACCCCTCAGAACGGGCGGAAGGTCGTCGGCATACCCGACAACCAAGTCGTTGACTTCCAACGTTCCCTCTAGTGGCCAGGCAGCTGGCGGGCTGACGCCACTGAGGGGCTCTGTTAGGAGGTCAGTGTATTCTATGATTCTCTCGGCGGCATTCATCGTCAACTCGACATTGGAGTACTGTCGGATCGCCCACATGACAGCGCCAGAAAAGTCGAGAGCAAATGTCAAGGCGAAGCCGGCCAAAGCCGCGTCCATGTCCTTGGTGAGCAGGACGACGCTGCCGACAAAGACGGCAAAGGTAGAGCCGACAAGTGCCATCCGCCAACCAAACCAGCGGTTGAAGAGCCGCAGGTACCATGTCGCTACAGCGTAATCGTCCAATTTCTCGTTCATGCGCTCGATGAAAAGGGAGCTCTTGTCAAAGGCTCGGACCGTTGTCATGCCAGTCATTGCTGATCCGAACTGCTCGAACACGGGCGACTTGGTGGTGCTTTCAAGACGCTTAGATGGCCGGGCTGCCCGCAGATACCTGACTGAGAACCACGTCGAGATGGCCATCAGGATAAGGGCGAGCGGGATGATGTAGAATGAAACAAAGAACCTAGCCAACCATCAGTCAGGCTTGGTACTTGGCCCGATGAAAACTCACTCCGGACTTACCCAGATACAATAACCCCAAGGAGGTTGAACAAAGCATTGGCACAATTCCCAAGGGAGTTAGCGAGGGATGAGTCCATGACGTTGAAATCGGCTGTGAATCGATTGAGGATACGCCCAACTGGAGAGCATCAGCATTTCTTCCAAGACAAGAAGGCCATGTCTACCTACCTGGAACAGTGTCCAGCCAAAAAATCGGGGCTCGTAGCACGACAAAAGTCATCTTCGCAAACAGCTGTCGGGAGGCGGCGAGCGAGCCCAAATAGAGGCAAAGAAACCTGAGAGTGCCGACGAGGGGGGCGGCCACGGCGAGTAAAACGTAGATGCCAAGATAGAAACCGAGATCATCTTTCCCTCGGGGAAGTGTTGGTTCCCTAGCCTCGTCGTCAGCGTCATGGTGCAGGTTCAACTCGTGGGTGTTCTCGTGCCTCCTTTCGCCTTCATATGTCCCAGTCCAGATACGGAGCCACCAAGACCGGCCTGTCGCAGATTGGTTACTTAGCTTTGTTCGCCGAAGCTATGAGGGGGCCTTACCAATTCCCAAACCCTGCATAAGCACGAACAAGACGAGGATCAATATCCAAAAGACCCATCCACCGCTGGCCTTGAGGTAGGTGGCATAAATGCGGCTCTTCACCGAACCCGTCGCTCTCTTCTCCTCTTGAACAAATTTCCGCCCGAGGCCACTGCGACCTCCTTTCAAAGGAAGCGCCATTTGGACACCGCGGCCAGTGTCCTCCTGGGTCCCAGAGACGCCATGTTGCGGCTTGGCCGCCGCTACCTCATCTTCGAAGCCGGGTTCTGAGTCGTCCACGGGTTTCAGGGGGCTCTGGCTGCCCACGTCCAACGGGGACCCTGCACTGACCACGGCTCCTTGTCGCAGCTCAACCAAGTATTTTGTCTCGGGCCTGCAGAGCGCCACATGATGAGTGACAAGGATGCGGGTACGCCCCGCCGCCAGCTCAGAGCCGTCCGCCAAAGCATTCTCGAGGACATGCCTCCCGACATGGGCATCGACAGCGCTGAAGATGTCGTCCATGACGAGAATTTCAGCCCTGCTGTAGAGCGCCCGGCCGAGCGTCACGCGCCACCGCTGGCCGCCGCTCAGGTTGATGCCGTTGGCGCCGACCTCGGTATTGTCCCCGTCTGGAAGTGCCTTGAAGTCTTGAGTCAATGCGCAAGCTGCCGTTACCTTGTGGTAGCGCTCCTCGTCGAGCGGCAAGTCAAACAGAATGTTTTCCTTCATGGTGGCGTTTTCGATCCACGGAATCTGAGCAACATAGGCGATGGCGCCGGGGAGGATCCAGTCGGCCTTGGTCGCCCTCTTGTCATGTCGCTCTCCAGGTGCGGGTGCCGCCGGGGCGTAGATTTTGCCTTTCAAGAGGTCACATTCGCCCAAAATCGCAGAAAGGAGGAGTGATTTCCCGCTGCCCGTTGGGCCTGCGACGACTGACAGGCAACCTTCTGGGAAGGAGATGTTGATGTCGCGTAAAACGAAACGGGCATGCTGCTGCTGCTGCTGCTGACCTTCCGTGGGCCATGCGATCGAGGCGCCTTCAAACGAAACATTCTTTCCCTTGGCGATAATCTTGTTCATCTCGGGTCCTTGGAGGTATTGGTCGATTCGCTTCAGCGATATCCACGCGTCCAAAAAGCCCGTCACAAGCCCCTTGAGGGAGTATGGATCAGCAGGGCAGCCCTAAGGAATCTATTCCGAGTCAAGCGTGATTGGCTTACAGGAACGAAGGAAAGCGTTGCCTCAAGGGCCTTGAACACTCCTAAGCTGACTGGCTCGGGATCAGCCAGAATTCACAACCAGATGCATCTTTGGGGCCAACTAACCAAAGGCTACCGACGGCGTAAGCTCCCCGGCGATCTCGGCGTAGGTGACAAGCGAGACGACCGCCAGGAGGATGGGCCCTGCGGCCCAGCAACCGATGAGGTAAGTGTTGCTAACACAGACATCCCAAACACAGGCCAGCTCTCTCCGCCTGATATCGTTGATCCTGAATTCCCACTGAGACTCAAGGGCTGCGAATTTGATATGTCGAACTCCCTGCACCGCCTCGTTGACGACGCCGAGTTTCTCGTCCCGAATCTTCATCAGTCTACCTTGAGCCGCAGCGTAACGTCTCGAGAGATAGAGGTTGACGGGCAGGCACGCCACCATAGTGCCAAACCCGGCGAGAAGGGGTTTCCACCCGAGCAAGCCCGTCAGAAGGACGAGAGACAGCGCGAGCTTGACAACAGAACCGGGAATATAGTTGGTGGTCGTGCTTTGCTCCTCAGGGGCCGGTTAGCTCTGGACGTCTGCCATTTGGCCCAATTCATATCGTGTGGGACGAACCAGCAATCCGATACGCGTTTGGCATCAACGCCAACCAAGTTGACGGCGCCTTGCTTGACCTTCTTGGGCTTTCCCGACTCGTCCGTTAGCTTCGGCCCAGATGAGCCGGCCTCCTTCACATCTCTCCGCCTGATTGCTTTCTCAAAGATCAGCTGAGAGAGTTGACTCCGAACGGGGATAGCTAGCTCTCCCCAGCCGAGCCATATCAGGAAGCTCTCCATCCACTATTTTCATCAATCCAGGCTCCACAGAAACTTGAAAGCGGATTAGAATGTGCTTACCGCTTGCGTGGTTACAGACACGCCGAGCAAGGCCACCCAAATCCAGGCCTCTCCATCCAGGGGCTCTAGATGACGTCGCTCGAACAGCCGGAGCAGCTGCCAGATGACCCATTGGGGGGCTAGACTCGATACGGACTGAAGAATGGCGAAAAGCCACTGCGAAGCAAATTTTCGCCGGTGGAAAAGAAGAAGAGCTTTCCAGAGGGGTCGAGGGCTCTCATAACTGTCTGTTCTCCAGGCTTTGGTAATGTCTTGAACCCGCGCCGACTGGCCCGGCCTTGGTAGCTCCTGCAAGTCCAAGTCGTTTCTCTCTGCGGCAAGGCGGATGAGGGCAGCCGGCCAACTCCAGGTGAATCGGCTCAGCACAGAGATCGTTAATTGTTGGTCCACGAGCCTGCCGTGGTAAAAGACATCTGGCCTGCGAGGGATGGCGATGCTGGAGAAGCCTAGCGAAACGAGGGCCACGAACTCTGCTATCCGGAGAGAGAACACCAGCGGGGAACCTCCGAGGGGATCTTCATCCCCCTCAATACCTGGGATAGACGCCATACCCGCTACAAGAACACTCGACAGCAGAGTGTAGAGACCCAAGCGACAGGCCATAGGGGGTTTCCTTGATGCGGCAATGCACAATGCCTGAAGGCCACAGAGAGCCTGGGAGCGATCAGCATTTGTTGCCATCCCCGGACCAACCAGGGCTCCATCGTACGTACCCAACCGGCCACGCGCGACCACCCTTCTAGTGCGAACTCATAGTCGGTCCGGCGGGGTTCACGAAGGACATTCAGGGCTGTTACGATAGACGTCCCAGAGAATGCAGAAATGAGCGTAAGCGCCTTTGGGACTCTGGCGGAGTACGCGGCAACGGCTTCCCGGGTGCTGATACCGTCTTCATCTTCATAGTGATCGTGGTCTGGTTGGCTTGTGTCTTGACGTCTCAGGCGAACGAGGGCGCAGTGAATGGAGGGCAAAGAACATAACGCGACGAGGCCGAGGCCAATACAGTCGACTGCTACGCGCATTTTGGGATCGCGGTGTTTGGGCTGTGCGGTCGGTATTAGTTTAAACCCATTGTTGGAGGAGGTTGAGCTTGGATTTATCAGTGTGTCAAATTCAATGCCCAAAACAGGGGAGCCTATGCCAAGGCATTTTTTTTTTTTTTTGGCTCAGTCTCCACTTTCTCGGCGCACCCTCCCCCCACCCAAAAACTCCAGCACATAACACACGTGCTGTCGAAGGGCCGCGTGTTGTTAGATCCAGACTCCCGGCTCTCTGGTTGACGGGTTTCTTATGGACTCTGTCCTCATGGACCTTGACAACGGCTAGGGACGATAAGCGGCAGGGAACCCTAATATAACACTACAGCACAACATCATAACACTCCGAAAGGGCCTTGCCGAACTCTTCGTCGCCAGACTAACTGCCTGGGCGCTCTGGCCTAGGGCTCCTCATAAGTCAAGGAAGTTAAGCCTGGGGCCTGGCTTGTGGCTTGGCTTGTGGCTTTGCTTGTGACGCTTGACTGACTTGGTTTGTGAGGAGTCCTGCTACCAGCCCCCCCCCCACGTGCTGACAGCCAGTGAAAGCAGTAGCGGCAGGCGGGGTCGTCGGCTGCGGCTGGGTTCAGTCGCCCGCAGCCGACAGACCAGAATAGAACAGAACAGAATACAGTCAACCGAAACCCGTCCAAGCTATCGGCTCGCGATAGCTCCCCTGTAAACCTGCATGATAAAAACGGGAAACGGCTGCTGGACTTGCTGACGGAAAGGCCAAAAGACTATCCGGTTACCAAGGCCTTATTATTAGCTGTGGCGGCTGAGCCGTAGTAGGCAGTATAACTCCTAGGGAAGGGGGCTAGAGGTAACGTTTCCCGGTTTGACTTAATAGTTATATTGCTTAGAGTCCCTTCGACAAGCAATTAACAACACAGTTCGGTTCAGGGTTTTAGGGGTAAGAGGGCTCGGTTTAAGCGGGCCAACGGAACTGCTCTGAATTAATAGTTCTCGCGCGCCTTGAAAAATCACAAGGCAGCTTACCCCTCCTCACGAGTACCCCGCTTTTAATGGAACTTCCCCTCATGTTGCCTACTTCATTGAACTTTCCTGCAGGCAATTGCATCATGTCCGACTCCAAGTCTCTCGGGTTGTCATCCCGCCGTCCGTCAGGCGGTCCGAAACTACGCGAAGGGCTGCGGCCGTGCGTAAGCAGGAGGCTTCCACGTGCAGCTCCCGTGCGTGGCGTGGCCCTGGACTCCTGGTTCTGGTTCGGGTTCCTTAGCTGCGTTGCGCATCTCCCAGTCCCACGGCGGCCCAACAACCCTAGAAAGGGAGGTTTATCAGCGCGACAATACCATGACTTTTGGCATTTCCACAAGGACCAGGATGTAAAATATCATTCATGGATGGTCATGCCTTTGGAAGTGTGAACCAAAGCCGCGCAAGCAGGCCGCTATAACCTCTGAACTCCTGAGCCCCTGAGCCACCGAGCCACGGCAACATCCAATGGCTTCTCGGAGAAACTTCGAGGAAAAAGCCCAGGAGTTATTCCCGAAGCACTTGTCCTGTAACGATGCACAGGCGCTGTCTTGAATTGAAGGTTCGCTTCTCATGGTCCGGACACAGCAGATAAGCAGGCACATTCAGTCGCGCTTGGGCCCTCGATCGGGCTTGTCAAATGCCGCATTAATACTGGGGGAGCGCTAAATCAGGCCTGGTCCCCGACGCTCGAGGATAAGGTCCCACAGCGAGGCATCAATGGAGCATTTGTGATGGAGGAATCCTGGCCAGAAGAGCTGCCGTCAACCGTGAGATATCACAGAGGGACGCCATGTGGCGCATGCTTTGGCGCTGATCGTTGGGTGTCAAACCCGGCTGCCCTGTCGCCTGACGGAATCTGTGGTATGCATGTTTTGGTGGCGTCGGCGGGGCGGTGGAAGATTTCACCATGACCGGGCGTGGGAACGTGCTAGGAGGTAACAATTATGATGGATCAAGCAGGATCAGAGGGACCGTCCTCAAAAGTGGCGCGAGGAAATACAGCACCGCAAGGCAACCGCAACTCCGACCCCAACAACATACATAAATAACAAAACTGCCCGCTCAGGCCTCCCATCGTGCTCATCAGCTCCCGAGCTTCGGCATCGACGACTAGCACGCCCACCCCGCTTAGCTCATCCAGCGTGTCGTTGGCTATGGGCGGGTAGGTGTTCATGGTGCGCGTCATGCTGACCTATGTGAGCTGCTTCTCGAGGTCCTACATCTGCCAGATCCGCCACACGCGGTCGACCATAGCGTGGTGCAGCCAGACGACCGGGTCGCTGGGACTGACATAGAAGTTGCCTGCCGTGGTTCGCTTTGATAGCGAGCTGATAACTAAGGAGAACAGATGCAGGGTCGGAAATAGCACAATATTCAAGAGCAGAGAGATCTGTCTGAATAACTCGCTCTCCTTGCGGTTTGGCTGTCAGGGTGAGGCACTTCGTCACGGATGTAACGATCCCCGCGCGAGTATTACAACAGGCTACGGACAACTTAACGGGGACAAACGCCAAAAACAAGATCAGGTGGCTTTAATATACCGGGAAGCTCAGAACACTTTTAATGCATATACGACATCATCGCTTCGCCAAGTAACTGCAATCGAGGCCAGAATGATTTACATATGGCACCTAAGAAAGTACTACTCCTAGAAGTACTGGTTTGCTATGTGCACGACGATACGCTCTACTTAATTGACATCGGCTTGGAACTTGGTTACCGCGAACTTCGTCGGCCCTCCAACGAATGCCTCCGTTCCAAATTGGTAGACTAGATTGACTACATGTTAGCCCTATTCATTCGCCTCTGGAGGCAGAAAGATCAAAATTGGAGAAGAAGACTTGACGGTTAGCTTCACAAAACGTGCCAACTTACTCAACATATATTGCTGGCTCTCTGGGAAATTTTGGTTTGTTTGAAGGTAGTTGAAGAACTCCTTGACGTCGGCGTTGAAAGAGTAGATCGGACTACCATTGGGGACAACGAAGCTGTACACTCTCATTGCTCCGTTGTATCCAGTGAAGAGGTCCCAGGTATAGCCAGCAACTTTCACTGAAGCCACTGGCGATCCCGTAGAGCTATCGGTAATGGGCCAGATGCCTCCGTATCGTTGGAGCCTTTGACAGCGTTAGCGACGGAGCGTTGGGCAGCTTTAACTAGTCTTTATAGTTACTTCTGACTCAGTAGTATATGAGCAATTCTCATAGGAGAAAAAGAGGAAGGTGCCATTACCAAATCATCAACTCAAAGTCTCCGCTCGAATTGGCATGATTAGGATCCGTGCTGGTAAAGATGTCATACGCGACGTTGGCGCGATGGTTCGTCGTGTTATACGACCATTGAACAGTGGTCGGCAAGCTGCGAATCTCCGAGACCTTCTTGCGCGTGAACTGACGACCGGCGTAGATGTAACTCTTCACCGTGTTCTGGTCGCCCTGCCAGGTCCACGTGGAGCTGAAGGCGATGCCAGATCCCACTGGGCCGTCGTAGCTTGTGCATTGAGAGCCTGACGTCGCGGTGCCGATGCCCCACAAGTTGTTCAGGAGGTCATAGCCGTTGGCAGATTGATACGCATACTGCGAGCAGAGGGCGGCTGCAGCCGCTGTTGTCCTTGTGCCAATAGCCGTTGCGTGAGCGACAGCCACGAGGGCCGCGAGAGTGGCTGCACCGGGCAGCATGTTTGGATCGGATGCGCGAGAGTTAGTAGAGAGATATGAACGGGGGATTTGAACAGACTTGACAAGGTATAGAGACGAGCCAAAGGTGCCTCAAGATGCGTGGTGACGAGAAAACTTATACTCATGGCTTGATTGAAGTAGCTATGCATGCTTCCATTACGGCGATGCTGCCCGGCCTCCCGCCGACCTCAGTCAACGATGTTGTCGCGATGCTGTCGCAAGCGAGCCTTCCCTACCATCTTAATTTGGATTTCAGGCGCCCCAATGGGGTCGAAGCGCTGTAATTTTGTTGAAACAAGTTTATAACCATCAACATGCGCACCAATGAAGTAACAGCGGCACTTTAACGCCAGGATGGCATCCACAACTCAGTTGCCCAGTTGGTGCTCTAATAGCTGTCTATCCGACCACCGCCCCCGCGAACCGCCGTGTGCCTGTACAAGCGACTTGGCTCGATGGATTGCCGCAAGGCCTGAGACGCAGTCTATAATATAACCCCACGACTGGAGGTGGGAGGAGGACACGGTGCAGGCGGACTATCGCCGAGGTTGCGCGGTGCTGTAAAATGGGGTGGGTTTCGGCCCGATTCATGTACATGAGTCCTATGCAGTAAGCTCAGCGCGTCCCCACATGCCAAGGAGGCATTCGGGGCGGCCGCTTCGCGGACCAGCCCTCCTCACTGCTACCCCGCTTTCAATGGAACTTCCCCTCACGTTGCCTGCTATTGAACTCTCCTGCAGGCAATTGCATCATGTCCGACTCCAAGTCTCTCAGGTTGTCATCCCGCATGGCCAAGCTCAACCCATTCAAGGCCAAATCTCGACAGGACGAAGATGACGAAGACCAAGGTCAGGCCATTGATGGCAACACGGTCGCGGGCGGAGGCCACAGCGCGTTTCCCCTCGACATCACACAACATCAGCGCCATGTCCGCGTCAGCCAGTCTCTCCGAGCATTTCTTGCTCATGAAGGCATCGCCGCTCTCGATGATTCCGACGCACTGTGCGCCCTCCTGGACAAACCGATCGTCGTGCCGCCTTCATACCTGATTGACCGATCGCATCCCCTCCCCGAGTACTTCATCAGCTCGAGCCACAACACATACTTGATGGCGCACCAGCTGTTTGGCACCTCATCTGCCGGGGCCTACGAGACAACACTTCGAGCCGGGGCGCGATGCATCGAGATTGACGCCTGGTGAGACGGATTCCTTGCGACTCCCGCTGCAGGAACTGACAGCAAGCCACAGGGACAACCCCGACGACAGACAAGAGCCCAAGGTAACTCATGGTTACACGCTCGTGTCCAACATCCCCTTTCGGGAAGTCTGCAAGACAATACGCGACGCCGTGGATCGCGAGGCCGCAGACGCCGTGGGACAATCACCTTCGCCCATCTTGCTGTCGCTCGAGAACCACTGCGACCGAGATGGACAGCTGCGCCTCGTGCAAATCATGAAGGAGGTCTGGGAGGACCGGCTGCTCAGTCTGCCCGCACAGGAACAGCAGGCTGGCGAGCCGGCCCGGCTCTGTGACCTGGGTGCGAAAATCGCCGTCATTGTCGAGTATCACCTCCCCGGCGAAGCCAATGACCCGGATAGTTCGTCCAGCTCGAGCTCGTCGAGCGACTCGGAGGAGGAGAAGCAGGCTCGCAAGGAGTACGAAGCCAAGAAGCAGGCGACACCCCTGCCCATCATCATCCCGGAACTGGCCGAGCTCGGCGTGTACGGGCAGTCGGTTAAGCCGCGCGACACGTCGTGGTACACGGACGGCAAGATCAAGGACGGACCTCCCGAGCATCACCTGATCAACATCTCCGAAACAGGCCTGGCCCCTCACGCTGCGGGGCACGCGGCAGAGATTGCGCAGCACAACGCCCGCCACCTCATGCGCATCTTTCCCAAGGGCACGCGCATCTCGTCGCGGAACCTGTCCCCCGTCCCTTTCTGG
>Ga0247824_10001500_pt1 | contig 12751 bp, 15 predicted proteins | sample 13C_PalmiticAcid_FD_194412 | JGI IMG/M metagenome (GOLD analysis project Ga0247824, IMG submission 194412) | Soil microbial communities from agricultural site in Penn Yan, New York, United States - 13C_PalmiticAcid_Day48 | ecosystem: Environmental > Terrestrial > Soil > Agricultural land...
AGCACCCGAGCTGGAGCAACCCGACCTGGACCAGCCCGACCTGGACCAGCCTGACTTGGACCAGCCTGACTTGGAGCAACCTGACTTGGACCAGCCCGACCCAGTCAATAAAGCACCCGAGCCGGATCAACCCGACTTGGACCAGCCCGACTTGGACCAGCCTGACTTGGACCAGCCTGACTTGGACCAGCCTGACTTGGACCAGCCCGACCCAGTCAATAAAGCACCCGAGCTGGAGCAGCCCGACTTGGACCAGCCTGACTTGGAGCAGCCCGATCAAGTGCCGGAACCAGAGCAAGAGCCAGAACAACCAGAAGTGAAGCAGGTCGAGGATTTTGACCACCAAATCGAAGGAGGCGACGAGCTGGATTTGCCTCAGAATAAGCAGCAGCTAGATGGTCAACAGGAAGATGGAGATAAGGAAGAGGAGGAGGAGGAGGAAGAAGAAGAAGAGGAAGAAGAAGAGGAGGAAGAAGAAGAAGAAGAAGAAGAGGAAGAAGAGGAAGAAGAAGAAGAAGAGGAAGAAGAAGACGAAGACCCCTCTTACATTGACCTGGACAACTTTGATCTCGGAGGTGAAGAAGAGCCGGAGAATGAATTCGAGGACGGCTTTGAGGGATTGGACGACGGTTCCGGTTATTAGTTCTTCGCCACTCTACATCCCCACCCTCGCTTTGCGCACCTGATTCTCACAGCCGCAGCTCTAACACAGCAAATAGACCATAGACACTGTAGTGTTGCACATCGCATAAAAGGATGACCCTCCTCCCTCCCACTTTCTTTTTTCTTTCTTTTTTTTGCTCTCACATTACCCCTCCCTCCTTCCCCTCAATTGACCCTACTACACACACACTCCACACTCCACACTCCACACTACACACACCAGCGAAACCACCATGTGCGACCCTATCCCCGAGTTCCCCCTTCACGAGCACAATTTCTATGTGCGAGACACCAAGTTCAGGCCGTACAAAGTAAAAGAAGGCATGGTATTTATCTTTCTCGAGTACGCTATCGACAATGGCAGTCGACAGGCGGTAAAGGTCGAGACACGCAGCTTTCAGCCCATGCGCGATGAATCCGAGTCTGAGGACCCCGATGTGGAGCTGCTCAAACAGATCACGGATGGCATATTCAAAGTTGGAGACGAGATCAAAATCAGCGGCTCCATCATCTTCACCGCCTACTACAAAGCCGATACCAAGCAACTAAAGTACGCTCCCACACTGAGAATCAAGAGCTTCCGAGCCGGAAGAGCATCTTATTCTATGCCTTCGAGGGTAAGGATCGACCCATGGTGTTGCTTGAAGGTCTGTTTTAGAAGAGAGTCATTGAGGTTCGCTTTTTACCTTTCTCCCATTAGCATCAAAATCTTGACACACTGAATACAGGCGCATCCAGGGGTCAACCCGAACGCAATACACAACCTACAGGCAATGCACATCCCGCCGGGAATGCAACAACCGTGCCTTCGGTCCCAGAGGGCCAAGGCCGTAACATTACTTTGCACATTCAGACAACGGCAACGGTAAGAGTGTGCTCGATTCCGCTTGGTCATATTTACAAGCACTCGCACAAACCCACACACTGACCCCCATGTCATTCTCGATGAATCATTGTCTAGGTCGAGAGTACCAGCACTCCAAACAATGTATGAAATCTGAATTGTACTCACACAAAGATGCATGATATCTATCACATCCCACTCATGACCTTTATTTTCATGATTCTAGCAACCACAACAGCAGCAGCAGCAGCAGCAGCAGCGAACCTTCGCCAGATCAATATCTTCCTCCGCTGTAGGTGAAGCTTCAGAGAACCAGAGCAGCATTTTTGAGCAAAAGCGTCCTTTTAAGAGGACGAGGTCTTCATCGGCCCTTGCTAGTATTCTTGGTAACTCACCATTCATCAAGGCTGGTGTTAGGGTTTATATGAGGAACAATCATAATAACCCCGAGGCGATGGCCAAAATAGACGATCTTTGTCAAAAGCAGCCGGAGCTTGCGAGGGCAGAGTCTTCGTCGTCCATGACGAACCAACTTGATGAGATGGAATTGACAGCCGATTACGACGAGACAAAAGTTCAAGAAGACTTTGAGGAAGAGGAATTGACCGACAACCGACGAGCACGAAAGCGACACCGAACGAATGAGAATCAGCCAATGGATACCGTAATGGATGCGCCCGATGTGGCGAAGACCGCCGTGGAGCAGGAAGACGGCCAATGTTCCAATTCTGGCGTCCATGTCAGTGCCAAGCCTAGTACAACAACCCCAAGTGCACAAACTCAAAATATGCATCCTGTCCCGCCACCCTCTCGCTAGATTGCTCCGATCTCCCCCACCCAAACACAAAACACCTTTTTCCCAGATTCAAATAGCACAGCAATACAGGTCGGCAATAAAAAATAATAATAACTCAGCCCAACTCTTGTCGTTCATGTCCCCATTGAACGTAGGTCAAATGAGCTTCGCCACTATTAGAGATTTTGTCTTTCTGGTGGGGGGCTCACGCTGTTGGAATACAATTTTGTTTGCGCACATACAGTCATTTGACCAAGGTGTTACCGTGAGCTCCACTTTAGCAGATGCATGAATTGGGCAAGGACTATTGAAGTCAATTGAGCATGACCGTGATTCAATTCGCTCAATTGCATGCTCGATATCATTGTGCCTCTGGGTTTTGGTCAAAACAACCCCCATCTGAAAGGGCGGAAAGGGTCAACCGAGTCACCCCATGCTTATTCGATCTGCAATGTAAAGCCAAACAAGATTTTCCCCTCCCTCGCCACTTTGATGTTCTTGCATACCGTCGAGAATAGGTTGATTGTTACACCTTGGTCTTTCGACTTTGCTGACGTTTTTACTCATGGCCGTTTTGCTATAGAGTCTATGATCAAAACAAGTGGGAGGGGGAAGGATGTCTCTTGAGGGTGCTTACATACAGAAGAAGCCCGCCTCTCACTGCTACTATCTATGCGGGTTGCTGCTGTTACTGTGAAGCTCTGTCCGGATTCTTTTTCCATGAAGACTACGAGGCTGGGTCTCATCTGGTTCACCAATTCTTCAAACGTCTTCCGACACCATAAAACCAGATGTACGTGGGGCGCTCCTCGCGCCTGATATTCTGTCATGATATCCAGTCGATCGAATGGTCGCTTACGATTCCGGGGCTGATCGTACGCGGACTTGTGGTGTGACGAATGAACGCGATGGGAGAAGGTTGGTGTTGCCTCAGCCTTTGGATTCGCTGGACCTGTTGCTTTGGGCTGTGGATGGCACGAGCTGTGTATGGCGTTCTCGGTCTCTTCTTGAAGGAGCGGTTGCGGCCTGAGGAAGATTCTCAAGAGTTCGATACTATCTCTGTGCTCGCCGATCCTTGGAAGACGATGTTGCCGAGCGTCTGGACTTTCTCACCGGGTCACCGGGTTGTCATCCAACCCGGCATTGTATCGAATTTGCTACTCCTTCCACTCAGAGTTGCTCTACTTCCAGTTTGTAATACCGACTCGCCTTTGCCTTTCAGTCGGATGATAGATGATACTCCACGAGAGCATTGAAACAATCACTCAGATTCGGGGGTGAACCAGTTCCTTTGCGGCTCATTCGCAAAGTGCCTTGAGGAGCGCGTTATTCATGAGGCTGCGCCTTAGCGCGTATTCCATCAAGTTGACGACGGTTCAGTTGAGAGATTTCGAGCTGGACGCGTTGGTCCACATGGTGACAACGAGCGGTCATAATGATGTTCACCTCGACGCTATCTCAGGACGATGGTCCCTTCGCTGGATTCCACTTCATTTCTGCGATACTATTGTTTGAAGAGCTTTTTGAATAGAATCTTTTCATCGCATTCGGTGGTTGGTATGACGCTGATGGGACGAAAACGAGAACGAGGACGAGGACAGAGCCTGAGCTGCCGCTGCCACTGCTAGGGTTGTTCGCGGGGTGGCGGTATCTGTGAAAAATCAAGGGGACAAAGATGGAATATCGAAGGAAACGGACCAAAGAAGCAAATTCAGAACACGACGATGGGGATAGACAGAGTTCAAAGTCGTGGCAGGGTGAGCAGAACAAGCCCTGTTCTTTGTATCGATATGGCTGATCATCACGCAGGCTGGTTGTAGCCGTCCCAGGCGCTCGAGCATGCATCCATCGAATAAGCTGCAATCATGTAACCGAAGAGCCGGATCAACAGCACTGCCGATCCATCGTCGTAGAGACGCGCGTTTCTCACAAGGTTCGAAAGATCACAACAGTGTCGACACCCAAAGCCACTTCATTTCTATTCTGCCCTCCACGTCCGAACAGAACTCATCGCTCTGCCGTTCACCTCTCTTCCTTCGTTCTTCTTCATGTCGCCCTTGACGTTCAATATCATCCGACAGTCGACCCAGCTGTCGGCGGCTCGTCGCGGGACCGTGATTATGAATGCACAAGCAACCTCATCACCAACTGACAAGGAACTAGTCGAGTCTACGAACAGCACTGGCAACAACGTCAAGAGGGTGATTGAGACTCCTGGATGCTTCATGTACTCGGTCAAGGGCTCCGTCCCTCACTTTACACCAGACACATTAAGGCTTCAGGGGTTTGGTGGTGTCAATGCAACCATTGAACATATCTTGTATGTGCTCCGTTGTATCGGGTCTCCAGGATTTACTTTCCCCAATGTCATCCGATCTAACAACATCTCTTGTCCCCCCTCTCTCCCCCTTGATCGTCATAGGCAGGACCACCAACCAGCTGGATTTGAAAAGAATTGGCCATGCACCCTTTCAAAATTCCTTCATCTTCAGGACTTTATCCTTCTCTGTGACATTCGCGATTCGTCACACTATACCAAGATTCCCTTCAACTCGGATCGGCATGTCTCGATGATGACTCAGCAGGGCGTTCGTCAATTGACATTGGAAGAGTACTTCAAGATCGTTCGTGCCTATGAACCAGATATCATGGCGACATTTGCAGACTCGATGTCGGATTTAGATCAGGTTCAGCCCAGTGGCCAGTTGGTTGGACCAGGTCATGGACTGAAACGTGTTAAAAAGAGTGTTGATAGGAGTTTGAAATGGTTGGACATGATCTTGCGAGAGCGGCAAGGGTTCGATGCTCTAGCAGAAGATCGTGCGTTGGAGGAGGCCAGGAAGAAAAAGCTAAAAGAAGAGCAACAACTAAAAAGCGCCAATGTCACCACCACCGCCGGAGGAAGCAACGATCCACTTTTCTCTGACACAAAGGCTTTGAATCGGGAAGGAGCTTCAACATTGGAAACAAAGCAGCAAGAAGGAAAACCGACAAAGAAGCCATGGACAAATGTGAGTGTGTTTGCGCACGTTGTAGGAGCACAGATTGAACAGGAACGTATTCGAAGTGCTCAGGAAACGTCCATGCGACAGGATGTGGACGGTTTTGTCATTGATACTCTGACCTTACCCGGTACCAAAGAGGAAGTGCTGAACCTGCTCAAGGTTTCGATCGACCATTTGCCAGCAGCCAAACCTCGACTCATCTATGGCATGCAGACTCCAGGTAAATTTTGATGCCGAGGAGGACAACGCGGTTTCTGGAGATCACGATTTGGGCACTTGTGATTCACCACGTTTGCGTTTTACTACTCCATAGAGGATGTGCTGAAATCGATTGCACTGGGCGCAGATTTGTTCGACACTTCGTACCCATTCCAATTGACGGAAGATGGCAAGGCTTCTCTCTTCAGCTTTGGGACTCCATCCACCATCCACAACAACAGCACCAACAACACGAGCACAAGCAAGCGTTGGATCAATCTTTGGGATGAGGAGCACGCGGATAAATTTGTGCCGCTGTCCGAGGAATGCGAGTGCTATGCCTGCAAGGGAGGTCGCCATACCCGTGCCTATATCAATCATCTATTGAAGGCGCATGAGATGTTGGCTACTGTCTTGCTGATGAGGTAATGGGATCTGACCGAAATACGTGCACTTTCTGGAAGCGCGTGGGACCTAAGCAATGTGTTCCTTAACCACGCTTTTACTCCTACCACTTGGTTTGGATAGCCACAACATGTACCAGTATTCCAAGTTCTTTGCCAATGTTCGTCAATCGATCCAAGACGGTACCTTTGAACAACACACTGCCTCATTTGTGGAAACTTTTGGAACTGAGCCCGAACGTACAGGAGAGATCCATGCAGCACAAGCAGCGGTTGAGGCCGCGTTGGCGCGACGGAACCGGCTCGATGGGGATTCGGACGATGACGCTGCCTCCGCTGCCGCAAAACGAGTAGCCGAAGAAAAGAAGATTGAAAAAGAGAAACTGAAAGAAGCCAGGCGCGCCAAGCATAAGGAGGAGGGATTGAAGAAAAGGATCAACAGGCAGGAAATGAGGTCGGAAAAGAACTTGCAAGAGTTGGCCTCACAGCAGCAACAAGAGGGGTCAGAGAAGCGGGACGAGAAGCCATAGACGTATCTTGCAGGAACCCATTGACCCAATAGATAAGGCGCCATGTCCAAATATACCATAGACATAGACATCAATTCTCCGATCAGATGAGGGCTTCATTTTCCGTAGAAAGATGCTTGCTACAAAGATGTTCAAATTGCAGTTGCGAGAGTGTGCCGGCAGATCTTTCAGTCCATTACTTGAACTCCTCGAGGGCAGCAGGCACCTTGGTCTCGTCCAGATTCAGCTCCTTGTACACATGGTCCTCAGGACTGCCCTCCTTCTCGATCTCCTTCTCTTCTTCCTCGACTTCGGCTTCGAGAGCCTCCACCAATTCTGTAAACTCCTCCTTCACATCCTTGTTCACAGCAAAAAGCCCGATCTCAACATGAGGAATGTCCAGAAACTCGGTGGAATCCAAGATGGTGTATCGCACCCAATCCTTGCGGATCCCTCGGAACTTTTCTTGCAGGTGTTCCGGCAGCTTGGCGGCGCCTTCTCCAAGAGTTGCATAACGTGCCTGTCCACGTTGCGTGGCCGGTGTCTGGATCTCGGGGTTCTTCACTTGCACCAAGAACTGTCCTTCCTTGGCAATGTTGAAGGTCTGTTGAACACCGGTCGGCTGCTGTGGCACCTCCAGCTCATAGATGAAATGGGAGTGACCATGGTGAATGACAATGTCGTAGCGTGCTTCACCAATCAATCGAGCAGACTGTTGGGTTCTCTCGCCACGCGTCTTGGTGGAATAGGAGTATCGTTCGAGCTTGTTCTCCACTTTGTCCAAATCGGCCGAAGCTTCATCCACGAATGCCCAAATTCGAGACTTGGTTCCTTTCCCGGGGGATGGCAACGACTTTTGCGGGATGACAAGTAGACGGTGGTTAGGCTTATTGTCGTGAGAGAGTTTGGAGGATGGATCCTGTTGGCCAACCATGTCTTCTGTCGCTGGTCTTCGAGCAGCATCGTCTGGACTGAGCAGCATGTAGAGTTTCTGAACATCGTCCGCACCGGTAGGCTTGTCGATGATATCAATCTTGGGCCTGTAGAAGAAGAAGGCATGTCCCTTCTCGATAACACGCGGCTCGTTGTCACCTTCCTTTGGTGATTTAGGCTTGACAGACTCGGACTCTTCCGTTTCCTGCTTTACTTGCTGGTCCGTTTCGTTCTTGGAGGATCGGGCACTGCTGTTGCGGGTTGACCCTTTCTCGGTCGAGTTTGGTTCATTGGGAGCTTCTTCGTTGCCATCCGTGTCGACTGGTAGTTCCTCGTCGGTGGCGTTCTTGGACTTGGCTTGTCGAGTGCGTTTGGCTGGGGGTTCGTCGAGAGTGTCGGATGAAGGATGCTTGGTTTGTGTGGTTGTCTTCATTGGAGGGGCCATGATGTATCGTTCGTTGCCTTGGAACTGCGTTTGGGGTGTGTTGTGGGTGTGGGAAGAGTCAAAAAGTGGGTGGAAAAGAAGTGGCCGGACTTGTCTTCTTGTCGTCTCTCTGTTTCATAGTGATGCAACCATTGCGTTCGTATCGATTCTTTGTCATCCCAACATCACCATCTGTCGCTCGGGCTTCACTTCTCACCTCAACACGGAGAGCTGCAGGTACCAGGAGCTAATGACACTTTGACAACCACTGTTGATCCTCGTTAGGTTTGCCTCCATTGCTTCCCGCCTTGGTGTCTTGCCAATCTAGCTTTTGGGTTGAGCAGAGTGATCATCTGCTGCTGGTCAGTGCAAGAAGCGCTGTTGGGTCGTGCTTCTTGGAGGGCGAGAGCTGCTGGATTCCAGCAAGATCGTGGGAAGGGAGGATGTGCACCAATTGACTGGTGAGAGCCCACAATGGCCTCATTGTGTATGACCCCTTGGCAGAGCTTGATCTCTTTTTTTTCACTCCTTACTTTCTTTACCTTCTCCCCATCGCCATGCCTGAATCACCCGCCCTCTACCCACCCATCGAGTCCTACGAACAAGGCTTCCTCAAGGTGGACAATGTTCACACCCTCTACTACGAGCAGTCTGGAAACCCCAGTGGCACTCCTGTGATCTACCTCCACGGTGGCCCGGGAGGTGGCGTGTCTGCGCATGATCGCCGCTATTTCGACCCCAAGGTCTATCGTATCGTTCTCATGGACCAGCGTGGCGCAGGAAAGTCAACTCCAACTGCTTCGCTTGAGAACAACACCACCTGGACCCTCGTCCAAGATATTGAACGTCTGAGGGAGCATCTTGGCATCGACAGCTGGGTCGTCTTTGGTGGCTCCTGGGGAAGCACTCTCAGGTAAAAAGGCGACTTGACTCCCCCACCCTTTTCTTCGTTCCACTCTTCAGCAAACGATGGCTCAATTGCTTGGGAGAGATGAAATGGTTACCAAAAGGAGTGTCGTTTGACAGCTTTTTTAGTGCGGTGTCATGGGCGGAAATCTCGAGAGCGTGAGAAACAGAAAAACCCAACTAACTTTACTTGCCCATTCGTCATTCCAGTTTGGTCTACGCTCAGGAGCACCCCGATAAAGTCAGGGCGTTGATTCTTCGTGGTATCTTCATGTTGCGACCCTCTGAGCTCGCATGGTTCTACGAGAACGGTGGTGCCTCCAACATTTTCCCTGGTAAGTCGCAAGGAAAAAAGAAAAACAGTGTTCGCCTTCCTACATGTGCCAAGCAGACGTTGACTGACCCCTTCCTGGTGGGTGCTTTCTTGTTGGACATTTGGTGCAAAAACAGATGCGTGGGATGAGTACCTCAAGCCTATCCCTGAAGAGGAACGACACAACATGATCAATGCCTATCATAAGCGTCTCACGGGCGATAATGAGGAGGAGCGTTTGCACTGCGCCAAGGCCTGGTCAACATGGGAGTGCTCCACCTCCAAGCTCTTTGTGGACCCCGTGGAGGTGGCCAAGGCTTCTCAGGACATTTGGGCATTGGCATTTGCGCGTATCGAGTGCCACTACTTTTTCAACAAGGGATTCTTCGAATCGCCCGATCACATTCTCAAGAATGTTGACAAGATCCGTCACATCCCCGCGACCATTGTTCAGGGCCGATATGATGTTGTGTGCCCTGCCACCTCTGCTTGGGAACTTCACAAAGTGTGGCCCGAGGCACAGTTCGAGTTCGTTTCGGATGCGGGACATAGTGCCAAGGAAGTCTCCACCACGGCACGCCTTGTTCAGGCTGCGGACGAATACAAGACATTGCAGACAGCCGCCTCAAAGGTCTAAAAGTGAGAAATCACGAGATTCAGCGACCCAAATAAAACGACCCGCCGCTTCTCGTCCCCGCACGCTCATTCCACGTAACTCCACTCTCTCTCTCTCTGCGCTGTTGATCCTCATCACCTTCACTACCCCCACAGACACTGCCATAAAACGCGTATAGGAAAACGTGGAGAGCATCATGGAGCAGCTGAATCGCTCGGTAAGGATCCATCATATTGTTGGACCCTTGAACCTTCAAGAACCAAACTCATCAGAGACTAAGTGGTGGATCCATGGATAAACTATAGATCTCCAAGCTCAAGCCGCCCACCAAGATCACCCCTTCGTCATCTTCATCGTCGGCTATCGCAACGGCGCTAGCAGTGGCAGCAGCTTGTGACAATGAGAATATCCATGTCAACAAGCCAGGATTATCCACGACACCGGGTGCAGGCTTGAAGCGAAAGGCCGAGGATCACCCTTCTCAAAGGAATGCAAAACACGTTTCTACTGGGACCACCCGAATAGCAGTGGCAGCAGCCCGTCAGCCCACATCGACAACCCACTTGTCCGGCGCGGTCAACGGAAGCAAGCCTGCGAATCCAACCAAAGCTGGGACCACGGTACGCGCACCCTTGGGTCGTGTCGCGGCTGCTCCAGCCACAGCTGCCTCGCGCCGCCCTCCTCCAGCAACCCCAAAGCCAACTGTAACGCCTAATGTCAGACCAAAGACCATCGCCACTGCCGCGACGGCTAGGCCTCTAGCGAAAACTCGGCATCAGCAGCCTAGCCCCGCCCCAAGTGTGTCTGAATCAAGCGCCAAGGCAGGAGCAGGAACAGGATCGGGGGAACCTTCGGCGTTGAATGGTACCAATGGAATGAACCCGACCGATATGATGGGCATGCTGGCTATTTCCAAGAAGAAAAAGCGACCGGCTTGGGATACCAAAGGAAGACTGGAAGATATGGAGGAAGTAATAGGCACGTTGTGTCAAGAGCTTGTGCATTCAACAACGAATATGAAGGATTTGACAAGCAAACTCGAATCCAGTCAGAACAAGAGTGAGTTCAGCTGAACATGCCTGTTTGTCTGAGCAGGATACGTTGATCACGTCTTGGATGTTCTAACACTCTGCGTCTACTCTCTAGTTGCCGAGTTGGAGACATTCCGGCAGGGCCTTGTGAGTGAAGTGGCCGTTAAAGAAAACGAAAACAAGGATATTCTGCAAAAGATGAAGCATGTCGAGCAGGACTTGCAGGTAATGACCGCGTTACTAAAGCACGGAGACGAGGCTATGGAGTATCACCTCGTACTAATACTCGTATGGACATTCCTTCATTGCTCTCTATTCAGATGACTGCAAAACAATGCGAAGATCAAATCCAATCGTTGAAGACACAGCATTCTCTAGAATTAGAGCAGCTGAGGATGACTCAGTCAAGGTTAAAGCAGGAGACTGAGATGCTAGAGTCAAGACTACGTGCAACAAACTCTCAGCTTGAGCAGCAGATGCAGGAAAACATGAGTCTGCGCTCCACCATCTCAACACAGTCATCCAACTGTCTCGCGCTTGAGAGCGACAATCGCGCTTTGAAGATGAAGATTGAGGTACCAAGGACAAGAATCTTGTATCTATTGTTCCCGTCACATCCAGTGTTACCAGAGGTCACGTCTAATCATGTTATTTTTTTCTCGGCTCTGTTCTTTGCTACAGCGAACTGAAGACACACTGGCACAACGAGAGTTGACGATAGAATCACTCAAGCAACAGCTCTCTGAATCGCAAATGGCATGCAATGAGCTAGAAAAGAGGATCCGAAACGAAGAAACCATTCGTCGTCGCCTTCACAATACAATCCAAGAACTCAAAGGCAATATTCGGGTCTTCTGCAGGGTCCGACCAGCGACAACAGCCGAGAACGCCAGCAAGGCGGAGACGAATAGTGCGCTTATCAAATATCCAGATCAGGAGGGCCGAGAGATCGAGTTTGCACATGCGAAAGAATCTGCAACCGGGTCGCAGATCGAAAAGACATATCCGTTTACGTTCGACAAGGTCTTTCAGCCCACGTCCACACAAGATGATGTGTTTGAGGAGATTTCTCAGCTGGTGCAATCGGCTCTTGATGGGTACCACGTCTGCATCTTTGCCTATGGACAGACTGGAAGTGGAAAGACTTTTACTATGGAGGGACCGTTGAACGCCACTCCAGCGTCGAAAGGGATGATTCCTCGCTCGGTACTCCAGATTTACGAGAACGCCAAGGCGCTCGAGTCCAAGGGATGGACGTACACGATGGAAGGGCAGTATGTTGAGATCTACAATGAGACGATCAACGATCTCCTTGGGAACGACGGACTGGACAGCAACAAGAAGCACGAAATCCGCCATGGACCGAACGGAAAGACGACGATCACAGATATCACGACGGTGGTGCTGACATCGCCTGAGAAGGTTGCGGCTATTCTGAAGAAAGCAGCCCACGCCCGGTCTGTGGGTGCCACGCAAATGAACGAGAGATCCTCTCGCAGCCATTGGTAAGCCGCCTCATACCTGGACATTTTCGATTGGGTGCACTGCATGCATGCATCTATGCATGACATGCTGAATCGGGTGCAGATGACTAACACCGCATTGTACATTTTTTCTTCTTCTTCTTCTTGGGCCACTGATTAGTGTATTCACGCTTCGGCTATCTGGAAAGAACTCGTTTACGGAAGAGGCTAGTGAAGGCGTTCTCAACTTGATTGACCTGGCAGGATCGGAACGATTGTCGCAGTCTGGGGCAACGGGTGATCGGCTCAAGGAAACGCAGGCGATCAATAAGAGTTTGAGCTGTCTAGGAGATGTGATCTACGCCATCTCGAACAAGGATCCACATATCCCCTATCGCAACTCGAAGGTAATGAGGCGACCACCACGATAGGAAGGACTATTCTAAATACGTCCGACCGATACTGACCAGTTTATCCAATCTTTTTATTCCAACTGGTGTGTGTGTGTGTGTGCTAGTTGACGTATCTGTTACAGAACTCGCTTGGAGGCAATAGCAAAACGCTCATGTTTGTCAACATTTCGCCATTGATGACCAACTTGAACGAGACGCTGTGCTCGCTGCGCTTTGCCACCAAAGTCAACTCG
>Ga0247824_10001501_pt1 | contig 12750 bp, 11 predicted proteins | sample 13C_PalmiticAcid_FD_194412 | JGI IMG/M metagenome (GOLD analysis project Ga0247824, IMG submission 194412) | Soil microbial communities from agricultural site in Penn Yan, New York, United States - 13C_PalmiticAcid_Day48 | ecosystem: Environmental > Terrestrial > Soil > Agricultural land...
CTGTCACCATGTCCTGGAAGAGTGTATCTTTCGATAGATGCAGCTTTTGTTCCAATTCCTTTGCTGAAGTATTGCTAGAGCAAGAAGAAGGATCCTCCATGGCTCCATCCGATGAAACCTTGGCTTTAGACAACATAGATGCTGAGCTGGCCAGTTTGAATGCTTGGCGCCAACGATGCGCCGGATGACCAACAGCTCCTCGTTGCTCCAAAAGGCGCCTGTTAAGATAGCTCATTCCTTGTACATCCTGAACAGTTGTATCCTTCGTATCAAGGACACCCTTCGTTGTCATCCACCTCAAAGATACATCGCAACGATCCTCATTCATCGCCACTTGCCACATTCCCACGACTCCATCTCCACAACCTGCAACGACGTAATTGGCACCAGGAGCTTCGATCCACGAGATGTCCGGGACTCGATCATAAAAGTCTTGAATTACTGCTCGACATTGACCCGATAGAAGATCCCAGACTCGTACTGTCTTATCTTCGCCAGCGGAAACAAGCAGGTTGCCTTGAGAGGAATACACGATCTTGTCCACCCAGCCACTGTGGCCTTCAAGGGTCCAAAGACATCTCCTCGCTTCTATATCCCATACTCGCACGGATCCATCTTCGCCGCCAGAGGCAATCTGATGGTCTTTCGGCGAGTACACGATGACATTGACCGCGCCGTTGCGGCCGATCAAAATCTGACAACACTCCTTGGTATTGGCATCCCATAATCGGATTATCGTGTCACTACTGGCAGTTGCAAACTGATTGCCTTGCGGTGAATAGACGACACTGCGAACCCAATCATCATGGCCGGTTAGAGCATTGCTACAAGCTCCTGTTTCAACGTCCCATACATAGGACGTGGGGCCTAGGCTGGAGGTGATAACCTGACTGCCACTGGGCGAATACGTGATACAGTGCAAATTCTCAGTGTGGCCGATCAACTTGTGGCGGCACTCTCCTGTGTTCACATCCCAGAGCCGTACTGCCAAGTCCTCACTGGCAGATGCCACCTGATCTCCTTGAGGCGAATACGTGATATAGTAGATCTCTCCGCCACCACCCTGCAAAGTACGGTTGCGTGCTCCAGTTTCAGCGTTCCATAGCTGCAGTGTGCCGTCCGAACCGCCGGTGGCAATCTGATCCCCTTGGGGTGAATATTCAACGCTGTACACGGTACCAGTATGACCACGTAAAGCTTGACGGCAAACTCCTGTCTCGACATCCCAAACTCGTACCGTCGAGTCTAGCCCGCAGGTCACGGCACATTCTCCACTGGGTGAGCGCTTGACTTCAAAGACCGCACCAATATGGCCGCTTGGGATAGGTTGAGATCGATCGGCCCCAACGACCCAGAGTCGAACCGTCATGTCAAAACTACTAGAGGCGACCCGATCTCCTGCTGGCGAGAACATGACATTCGAAATAGGACGGGAATGGCCCATGAGTGTCTGGACGCAAGTCCCTGTCGCAGTATCCCACAATCGTACAGTCTTGTCATCCCCGACAGAAGCAACCATGTCACCTTGCGGTGAATACACGACTATTTGAACCCAATCGTTGTGACCATACAGGCTCTGAAGGCACTCTCCGCTTTCAACATCCCACAAACGAACTGATTCATCCGCGCTGGCGGAAGCGACTTGGCTGCCATCCGGCGAGTATACGACAGAATAGATATTACCGGTATGATCAGTGAGGATGTGGCGGCATTCTCCCGTGGCAACAGTCCACAGCCGCACAGTCGTGTCCGCACCGGCAGACGCAAGCCGATCCCCTCGAGGCGAATAGACAACGCTCCACACAGATTCCTCATGACCACTTAGGACATGGAGGCATTCCTTGGTCTCAATGCTCCATAGTCGTACCGTATTATCCCGACTGTACGAGGCGATCTGGTTCCCATTGGGTGAAAATAGGACTCCATTGATCGAGTTAGTATGACCGATCCAGGTATGGTGACACTCTCCGGATTCCACATCCCACAGCTTCATTGTCTTGTCATCACTGGCGGTAACAAGAAAGTCCCCTTGAGGCGAGTAGGCAACGCTACCGACAGATTCCTCGTGCGCGTTCCAAGAGTGGAGGCACACTCCCGTCTGGACATCCCATAGACAGACCATGCCATCATAGCCACTTGAGGCGATCCGACAGCCATCCAGAGAATACACCAAGCTCGCCACACAGTTGCTGTGCCCTTCAAACACCCATAGAATTTCCCAGTTGGATGTGTTATTCAAAATGATCTTGCCATCTTGAAGTCCAGCGGCAAATGTCTTTTCATCTGGCGAGTAAGCACACAGCTCCACCGCGCTGTCATACTTCAGGAACGGTAGCTCTCCAAATTGTACACCTCCCATCTTAGCATTGGTCAAGTTGGCTCTCCGCAGCCACACTCCTCGAAGATTGACTTGCCGAAGATCCGCTCCTTGTAACTGTGCCGATTCGAACATTCCATAACTGAGATCGGCATAGGGAACTTGGATACCTCGCAGATCAGCTCTGTTGAAATGCACCCCGGCTCGGACAAGTATCGTAATGGCATTGGCTGCTGCTGTTCGCCACTTTTTATCTGTCTTGGACTGTTCAATGTACTCGAGTAGCTGCTGCTTGAACAATGGCTCTTGCTGAACTCGCTCTTCCAAGAATTGTAAAACGGATGGCTCGCTCACGAAGCGTCTCCAGGTTAATGGAGAGTTGAAATTTGGTTCCTGTTCAATAGTCGGTGCCGCTTTGTCCATTGGGTCAAACTCATCGATACTGACGATCGAACTCACACTCCTTCGACGACCGGATGTCGGTACTGGCGCCGACTTCTCTTTCAATTCTTGTGGATCGAATGTTGCGAGTGCCACACCATACTCCAATAGCGATCGATGAATGAATCGGTGTTGGTTCCCATTTCGTATCAGAGGACATGCCTCGCGCAGGATCTGATTCTCTTCTTCTCGACTGAAGAACGACGCCTTCCATGAGCTCTCATCCTTGTACCGCGAATAAGTCACAATCGGTTGGCCGTCTTGCTCCTTGTAGATTGCCATCGATAGTTTCTTCAGGTAGTCAATACCGTTCCGTGTGAATCCTTCGTCGGTCAAACTCTCAAACGCCGCTCTAGCTTGAGGACTCAATTGCTTTTCGCCGAGTCGCTTCTTGCCTCGCTCCAGCCAGTGTTCGACGAATTGGTCATACAATGCCGTCCGTGTGATAAGAGTCGCTGAGAGATCTTGTCCTGGATCAACTATTCGCGGCAATACTTCCAACGAGAGCGACATCAAGAACGGATTCTTGACCAACTCTTTCAAACTAGGGATGAGTTCGAGAGCACGCTCATACTCGTCAACTTCCCATAGCGGCCGATGCACAGACACATATTGCGCGATATAAGCCTGGACCTCACTCATCGAGAATGGTGTGATCACTGCTTCTTGGAACAATGATAGTTCCGAGCGATGATTACGGTCTCCTGGCTGGAAGCGATCTCGGTAGTCGACCCCGAGATACTCACTACGACAGCTGATCACCATCTTGGCTTGCCATTCTCCTGGTCCGTTGAGTCGATTGCTCGTGTACAGGTTGTGAGTCTGTTGGCTCTCATCATAGCCATCGCAAATCAAGATAAACTTGCGATGGAGCTTCAACTCTCTGATCTGTGGCTCTGTGAACTCTGCTTTTCTGAGCTGTTTGGCAATCATATCATGTTCCGGCTTGTCGATCGCCGGCAAGTTGATATGGAGAGGGATGACGCCGTTCTTCTTGTAGGATCGCCACAAGTGGCATTCGAGTTCACGGTTGAATGTCGATTTGCCTGCTCCAGAGTCTCCGAGCAGAAGGAATACCGTCTGATCGCTCGACAAGAATTCTTCAATCTTGTCCATCAACGGGAATCGAGCTTCATCGAGCGCTTGGAAACTGGCTTTGGCTTGAGGATGGATGTACACGACATTCTCTCGTTCCTTCAAACGGTGTCTTCGTAGTTGACGTAGGCTTCCTTCAACATCTGGTCGCTCTTGAACACGATCGAGTAATGACGGCGAACCGATCTCAGGCAATCCAAATCTCAATGGATGAGATCTATTCCCGTTTTCGCGACTTTCCCGATAGAGTGCTTGCTTTGCTGCATCTCCGTCAGTTTTCATTCCTTGGAGCAGTGCTTCGGCGTCTGTGAATAGAAAAAAAAGTAGGCGTGTTGAGATGTAGTTCAGTATGTGAGTTCAATGGATCAATGTCAACCATCGTAATCACAAACTGTTGCCTGTCCTTGTCGTTTGCATACATTGCATCTCCCCACCAAGCAAGGTGGATAACTGTACAAGGATGTTCACAATCCATTGCTTGACGTTCACCTGACGACCCCACCCAATGTCGTCATGATAGATCTCTTGGAGGAACACAAGTGCACTCCGTCGAGTCTCTGTATCCCATACTAAATTGGCCGCAATTTCTCCGAGCCGTTGGCACACTCCCCATTGGAATGCCACATCGAGTCGGCATGGTGCTTCACAGACGAGTTTCTTGAATTCTGCAAACTGGCCGTCTTGAATCAACATATCAGCTCCTCGCAATGCTGTGTACCACGCACACTTGCGATCGAAGCTGAGACCTTCCTTTAGACATTGCAGGAATCCCTGACCACCTTCGGCCAGCGACATGGCTCCATCGTATGCTGTCTTGACGACTTGAACAATCTCGGCTGCTCCAGCAAGTCCTTTCTGGATATCGCCTAATCCTTCAATGAATCCATTCACATCCAATGCCTTCACTGCACTCACGAGGCCCGACACTCCTCGAATAACTTTGGTTGTGCGTCGAAGTGTTGCTTGCCACAGCGTCTCGTCATCAGGAACACAGAGTAGAGCCTGATAGGCGTAGGCTGCTTGGTACACCAAGTATGGGTCAGAACTTTTCTTCAATCCTTCCAGATAAGACAAGAGTGGCTCGTGGATCTTCTCACGATTCAACCCCTTGACAGAGGCATCGGCCATGGCATCCAACACATGAGACACGGCCACTGTCAGTTGATAAATGTGGCTCGTGGATTGTCGATGAGTACTTTGCAGACGTGTGCTGAGGAGAACCAGCACCTTCACAAGATCATCCGAGTCGAGGTAGCCCCTGTCCGCGCTCTGAATCAAATGGGCGAGTCCCTCGAGTTGGTGAACGTCCAGCAAGCCAGATTGGTCGATCCCCGAGTAGAATTCTTTCATCAGGTAGCGAAAGTCGTCGTTCCCTAGGACAGGAGCCACGAGCACAACTTCAGTCACACTCTTTCCATTCTTGAGTTCATCTCGCTTGAATGCTCGGATGACATCGGTTGCCAGAGTCGTCAGCCTGTCTCTCTCATCTGGTTCCTTCTTGGTGACCTGCACCCAGTTGCGAGCAGCGGGATCCAGGATATCATCCAGCTCAATGGGAGCTTGCAATAGTCCAAGACAACAAACGAGTTGACGTGTATCGTTGAGTCGAGAGTCCGGTTCAGGAGGATGGAAGGCAATAGTGGGTGGGCGTAGGTTTCTAGGAAAGATGCTGTTCGGCAATATGGCTCGTTGTTTGAATGGGCTCAACGAAGGAGGAGGCTTGTCCAGAGAATCTGCCAGGGGAAGTGCGCTTTTGGGACGGGATAGATGTGTTGGTGGAACCGATCCGTGAGCACGGCCGCTGCTGATACAATGGAGGTCCAAGTTAATTGACTTTGATGCTTCAGCTTGAACATGGGGAGAAAAGCGATCGTCTACTTGGACTTCTTACCCCCACTTCTCGGATTTCTTGTAGAAAGCCTGTGCCTCGTGCCTTTGACCTTGACTCTCCAACAGCTTGCCCAGCCCGACGTAAACGGTTGCGATGCCTTCACGCACGGGTTTGTCATCGATATGCTTGGCAGCCTTTTTCACTTGGGATATGGAGACCTCTGTGTCATGGCACAATACCAATGCAACATTTGGATCCACTGCCTTGCGAGCATTCTCCAAATACAAATTGGCGAGTTCCAGAGCTTGCTGCAGCGAGAGATTTGCTCGAGGTGACGAGATGATGCTCCCGAACGCCATCGCTGATATTAGCTTTTTTTTTTTAGTTGGTTCTGGTAGCGATGATCCCCGCGGATTGTAAAGTATAAAGAGTTCACTATCAGCACGGCAGCTGAATGGAAACAACTCGCAAGTGTGAAATGTAGAGCGCAGTTCCTTACAATTGATCGTTGAGGTTGTTGACTAGCTGTCTGCGTGGATGATTCGGGTTTTGGGTTTTGCTTCCTGTCTTCAACAATGGCCCTAAGTTCCATCAAGGATATAATCAAGCATGAGTGAATGTTGATAGTTGGAGTTTAATCCGATCCCGGGCGTCCTCATGGGGACTACAGTATTCTAAAGTCTGCTCCTTACCTCCACTTGCGTTTCTTGGGGAGGACTTTTTGGGTATTCGGTAGAGTGTGAGGGAGAGTGTGAGGGAGAGCGAACAGAGGAATGTGAAAAAAAGTGTGAAAGATAAAAATCGAAAGGAACGACCCTCAGCCCACATGTGGCATGTGGCTTGAGGTTGAAAAAGAATGCGCGGGATCGCCGTACATATGCAATGCGTATTATGTCAAGTTCAATGAGCCCGGGGATCGGATAAACCATTGGACACCAAGACAACAATGGATCTATTCTTTTTGTCGACTCTTTAGATTGATTTCTGGTGCCTAATGGCTTTCAAGCGAATAGGCCCTCGCAATCCAATCATGTCGATGCCAACCACATTCTTTCTCACAGGTACGCGTAGGCTACCGTTTTTTTCTTTTCTAATTTGCAAAAAGGGTCGACGTGAGGAGGACTCGAAATGGCCAAGGAGATCCCCCTTCTCGCAGTGCACTCTTCCTATAAACTGGCTGCGATCCCCTTGTCCGCTGCAAAATCGAGAAAAAACGTATGACCCTTTCTGCTCTTTCTGTTGCAATCCTGTTCTCCGAATCGGACATCTCCATCTCTCCATCTGTCAAAAAAAGAGAAAGGGTGTCGAAGGACGTTGTGCGGACATAACAACGACTTGTCAGATGCTCGAATATTTGACCTTGGTATATTCTCATGGTGTTGGAGGTGCCTGGCTCTGGCTACTGAAACCACCACTATTACTACTCCCGCTTCGGCTAGTCATTGTTGCTGTCAAAGAGTCTAAGTCGAGATGTTCTTCAATTTGACGCCGAACGACTGATCGTATATAAAGAGCTCTTTGATCAGGTTGCATGCAAAGTAACGTCTCACGTAGCGCCTTAGCAATATTCTCTGCAGGTGAATATGGTGTCGTTGATGATGTCGGATTGGAGGTTGATGTTGATACCGTTGCCGCTAGAGTGGGTGTTGAAGCATTAGCCTTTATACCATGTTGGAGTTTGGTGTGGAACGTTTCAAACCGCCGGTGGAGGGTTTCGATGTTCTCTCGTACAAAAATCAATGTCTGTGGAACAGGTGCGACTAGGCAGAGCATAGGTTATAAGAACGCAATTAGAGTTTGTTGGCGTTCGAACGTATTGTAGGCGCATGGACATTCTACACTTACCATCGCTATACTGATTCACGGCCTCCTTCAAAAAGTGAATATGTTCTCGACACTTTTCCAGTTGTCGCTTTCGCCTTTCTTCTGTCTCCAGCTCTTTCCTTAGCCTGTAATTCAATGCTTTGGTCTAGTTATATAAAGAAGTCCAAGTTGATAGTTAGATCCCTTACATTAAAAGTCCACTTGTGTATGAAGAACGCTTCCTTGATGTGCTGCATGTCTTTTTTTTTTTTTTTTTTTACCGCAATGAGTTGGCTTCTCAAAAGTTCGAGTTCTTCATCCAATTTCTGGTCCTTTTCAACGCTGATATCAAAGTCCAGTTCTTCATAATGGGGCAATACTATGTCGACCTTCTCCGGTACACCAAACAAGTTTTTGAGAGCGTACAATTCGAATCGATCAAAATTCCTGTCCACAGCTGATTCGAGCAACGTTTCAAACTTGTGCATGCACTATGCAAGAAATAAGCCATAAGTGGGGGGGTTCTAGTAAGTATCTTTGTCGAGAGAAGAGATAATGGAACAAATAACTTCAAGTGTTGTCCTTTTTTTTTTTTTTGTGGTTCGTCTTGTACCTTGGCGCACTCATCAATGATGTGCACGTTGTCATCCAATTGTAAGTAGCCTTCAGTATTCAGCTTATCCATTTGTGCCTCGACAAATTCCTGAAGGGCCATAGAAGCCTGGTAAATCATATGGTTCACCGAGTTGATGACATCGTCCACGAACGACAATGGTGAGAAGCCAAAGTGTTCCGTCAGAAGTTGTTGTTGGTGCAGCTGTCGGGTTCGGTTCCAAGCGTCTTGTTGCTGATCAATGGATAGGGTCGCATTCTGTTGAAAGGGGGCTTCTCTAGATATGGCTCCTGTCCTAGTTCCTGTCCCTGACGGTTTCGTGGACACTGTTGAAGACACAGGTGCCCGTACACCAAGTGTTGGCGCATGAGTTTTGGGGATGCCACCACCAACGCCGTTTTCTTGCACGAGATTCCGTGAGGAATGCGCTGCCCCTGAACGGTTTGATATAGACCCGTTGACTTGTCCTGTTCGATTAAGTGCCATGGCGAAACTTTCTTGACAAGTCTGTGGATGAAAAAAAAAAAAAAAAGAGCTCTACATAGATCGTTTCGACGCGAACCAAGGCTACTGGTGGCGAGCCACTCCCCTTAATTGCAGGCGAAATCTTTACATTGACCATTTGGTCCTTTCACCCTTCCTCCAAAACATCTTCATCATCTTCAAAGAGTGCGAGTTGGGAGTGCTTGGGATACCTGGAGGACAAGGTTGGGGTTCGATTCGAAGCTGTAAAGAGTCGCAATACCTCCGCTCTTATGGCTCTGGATACGTCAGATATTGACGATTTCATCCGTTACCGTGCTCTAGCGATCTCCCAGACTGAGATGTACCTGAAATGAATTGAGGATAAGACCAGTCGCATGGAACTCTTAGAAGGAGTAACAAGAGAATTTAGACAAGACGCCTTCAAGTCAAAATCGATGACAGATAAGAGTGAGGGCCGGGATGAATCTAGGGGAAGCATCACAGTTGGCCACCCGAGAAGTATGCATCGCTTGGCAAGGTCTGGAAGGTCCTGTTGAACAACGAGGCAGTGTTCAAGGTGAGATGTGAGAATGTGGAGGGTCGAATATAAAGTCCCACCATTGATGTTTGTCTTCTTCCTTGAACGACCCATCACTTTCACGGATTCGTTCAATGAATCATTTGACTCTTGTGCGGGCAAACCGGCTCCTGGATTCTCCATTAACGAGGGTGCTGTCGGGTATCGCGAACGGTAGACAGTGATTTGCTGAATATCCACTGTTGCGAAAGACTTTTGAATCCAATTCTTGGGCTTCCACACGGTTCACTTTGACTGGCGAGACACCAAGGGCAGTAAGGAGAGGCGGGCCATATGTCTTGACAGATGATCTATCTGTCTGCCATCATCTCCTGTTGTACGGTTTGCGGCTCACGATCGCTTCATCACTACCGCCTCGACTTCCGCAACAGTGACAACCAATATCATACGCCTTCTCAAGTAGCACAGTGGCGTGTGGAGGTAGTTCACAAGGATCCGTTGCATTTGGCGCTAATCGTTTTCACCGAGATCGGAAGGCCTAGGAGCGGACAGTTTCCTATCCGCCAAAAGAGTCTCTTCTGCATTAGCCACCCTCATTACCCTCATTACCCTCATTGTGTACTCTCAAGCGAAGACAACAGAGAGTTTCACAGAGTGGCCCAAGGTCAGCGACGTAATTTGTCATAATGCAGGGTTTGCATCATAGCTCGAGTGAGGGGCCAAATGATCACCCAACGGGACATGATGTAACCATCCACACACAGCTATTTATTGCAGGCACAATTCTCATTCACCGAATATCATTCTTCAACCATCTTTTCTTTGTGCCATGGAGCAGAAAAAGTCCTCAACTCTCGGCAAGGCTTTCTCCCGAGCATTTGGCCGCAAGACCGCTCCAGACGAGCTCACCAAGCAAGAGGTCCCAGATGCTCTACCGGCATCAAACAAAGACCACATCGCGATCGATACACATCCTACAAACGTAACATCCGTCGGCAACACCAATGGGATCAATGCACCTGTCACTGATGGGCATCCAACCTCTCATAACCCGCCTTTGACACAATCCCCTGACACAGCCCCCGTTTCTCATCCTGGTTCAGTGCCACAATCACCACGACTCGCCTCCAAAACCACGCACGATGGGACAGGATTGTCTCGGTCGAGCACGCAGAGTCGACCAGGCCATAATATCAACAACCCCGAGGGAGGCCTCAACCCTGCTAACATTCTCTTTGATCGCCTCACAGCTTACCATGCTGTAATCAAGAACTTGCAGCATTACTTTAACGAGATTGCTTTGGTGGAGCACGACGCTGCCAAAGCTACGCACAAGGCTTCCACCATGGTTGCTATCCCTTTCAGAGATGGGCAGCAGTTCTTGGGCAGAGGTGGGTTGCAAGATGTCTGTGTGGGGCTGCGAGAGAGCTCGCAGACTAGGAGTGAGCAGCACACGGCAGCAGCAAAGTTTATCGAAGAAACCATAGTCAAGAACATTCGACGATTGAAACGGGATATCAAGGTTAAGAGCAAATGGCTCAAGAACGATGCGAATCTCTATGCCACAAGGGTGTTCAAGGAACGAGAGGAGTCTCAGTACAAGGTCAGAGACATGGCTAAGGCTATTGGACTCTTCGAGAACGGTGGTGGGCACCAGTCTGACATGGAGAAGATGCATTCCGACCCGTACATTATCAATCTTGGTAAAGATCTTTCCTTTCAGTTTCCTGATGATCGGTACGAGGTCCAAAAGGCCTACCCCTTCTTACTCGAGCAAATACTAACATATTGATTGACTCTTCGTTTTCTACTACCCTGATAAAACAGCATTGAGACATCAGCTTGCCAAGCAAGTGCACGAAGAGAATCTCTTTGCCCGCGCACTGCTGCAATGCCAGGAGGAGATGATGGTGTTCGACAAACACATCATCGGCGAGATCAAGCAGATCATACGTAGCTTTGGCCAGTATCAGCTCGGTAACGCCAGCCCTGGATTCAGCCGTTCTTGGGTGCCTGCTGAAACGGCTCTGAACACTCTTCAGGACGACGCAGAGTGGAAACATTTCATGGAGCGCAATGGAAACTCGCTCTTTCCTTCGGATCTCGTGGACGTCGACCCAGAGGGTTTGGACTATCCATGCAAGAACAGTTCATACACAGTGCCTGTGAAGACTGCACACATGAGCCGTCAATCGTCCGTGTTGAAGAACTGGAAGGATGGGTATTTTGTGATGACAAAGGCGGGTTGGTTGCATGTCTTCCCGTCCGCGGACCTTGAGGAAGACCCTACTCCAGAGAGGTCGATCTATCTGCCCACCGCGATCTTGGGCCCCCATTCCGACGCTACACAGAAGCAGCACATTTTTTCGCTGGAGGGCAAGGGCATGAGTGGTCTGTTACACCGTGATGGCCAGATTTTCACGTAAGTTCATTTCGGATGGATACGCGTGCTGCAGGGCTCGTGTATACCGAGTGTTATGTGCAGAGATGTAACTCTCCATTCCGCCCTTCTTTCATACAGTGTCCGAGCCAACTCGAGGGAAGAAATGCTCGACTGGTGGAGTGAGATCTCCAAACGCGCTTACTCGACCATGTTCACGCATCAAGGCGATGGCCAGTTTGAGGCACCGCTCTCACACGCAGGATCGCTCTTGCGATCCGCCAGCGCGAAGCGAACAGGGTCTAAAGTTGTCAGGCCACAGTCGCCAGGAGCCATTGAATCGAAACAACAGGCCGTTCCGGCATCGGAGCCAACAGCAGGGCCGGCGCCAGCATTGGTTCAACAGTACGCTCCTGACATGCAACAACCTGGTGTTCAGTCTGAGCAATTGAGGTTGGGCGAGAAACCGCCAATTGATAACACGGCTGTACCAACTATCGCTGCACCTGGTGCTCCATCAGCTGTTGCGCCAAATACCACTGCAACTGGTGCCCCATCCGCTTGTGCGCCAACTATCGCTGCACCCGGTGCTCCATCAACCGTTGCGCCAAATACCGCTGCAATTGGTGCTCCATCAACTGTTGCACCAACTATTGCTGCACCTGGTGCTCCATCAGCCGTTGGGCCAAATACCGCTGCAATTGGTGCTCCATCAACTGTTGCTCCTGCTCAAAATGTCGGAGCTGCACCTGTGCCAGCGCTTGGTTCTGAACATGCACCTGCTCCCGCACCTGGACAGACAGTTCAATTTGCTCCTATGACAGCAGGAGCGCCTCAAAACACTGGTGTTCCAGGAATCGTACCTTCAGCTACAGCGCAAGATCCCATGGGAGCGCCTGGCCCAGGAATGTCGAATCAAACCACCATGCAACCACCGTTGCTACGGAGCTATGACACTGGATCAACGGTCTCCTTGAACACTGGGGAGGTCCCAGCGGGGCAGGCGGCGTGAAGGAAATGAATCAACCACGATATATCCTACTGTGCCCTGAATAAAGTTCTTAAAAAACGGTCACGAATATTGTTTTGTTGTTGCAATGCATCTCGTTCTAGCTTCACTCCTCTTTCTCCTTCCTCGTTTACCATGGCCAAAGATAAGCGACCGCGCGGGCTGGGTCGCACAGCGGGAGTCCCTCCTCCTTCCGAACCGTCCAAGGGCGACACCAATGCTTCGACTTCTGCGCGCTTCAACCCTTTGGGCAACAAA
>Ga0247824_10001502_pt1 | contig 12746 bp, 10 predicted proteins | sample 13C_PalmiticAcid_FD_194412 | JGI IMG/M metagenome (GOLD analysis project Ga0247824, IMG submission 194412) | Soil microbial communities from agricultural site in Penn Yan, New York, United States - 13C_PalmiticAcid_Day48 | ecosystem: Environmental > Terrestrial > Soil > Agricultural land...
GGCGACAACGGCGTTTGCCTGTCTCCAGTGCTGTGGATGCAAGCGAGAGGACCTTGCCCTTCTTGACGATTATGGCATGTGCAGCAGTGGCAGCGGGGATCGCAGGAGGTGTTTCCAACATTGTGGACGTGGTCAAGACTCGTTGGCAGATCTCAGTGCTGGCCACAACCGAGGAGAACTCGTCAACGAGGAGGATTATACAACACATGTTCAGCCAAGGTGGACTGGCCAGCTTCACAAGAGGGATGGGGGCTCGTGTCCTATGGATGATCCCCAGTGTGACCATATCCATGTCGATGTTTGAATGGCTCAAGGCATCTGGGCTTGCATGAAGCACTAGGGTCATAGTGGTGTGAATACGACAAGCGGATCGAGTCCAAATGCATTCTTGTTGACTGGTTTTTCATTTCCTTTTCTTTTGTCCTGCTCTCACTTCTTTGATCTCTTGGAGCCGGCGCTGTCATCCTCCACTTTCCGTTTCTTATCCTTCTTGGAGCTACGATCCTCCTTCTCCTCTTCTTTGCCCTTCTTTTCCTCCTTGGTCTTCTTTTCCTTCTTTTCCTTCTTGACTTTCTTGTCCTTCTTTTCCTTCTTCTTGTCCCCCTTGTCTTTGATCTCCTTGCTTTCCTCGTTCTTCTCGGTCGATACTTCAGGTTGAATTGCCTTGTCCACCTCCATGGCCTCAACAACGACCTGCGCCTCTACCTTGATCTCCGTTGGATTGGACACTGCAGACACAGTGGCCTTGACAAATCCCAGTCCACGAAGCCCCGATCGATTGAACCCTGATGATCCGATGCCCGAAGACGTGGCAAATCCAAGCCCGCCAAACATGGGTCTAGCTGGTTCATCACCATCATCTAGAGTTCTATTGTCGCCGTTGGCATTGTTTTGCTGTAGACGGGTGGCAAATATGTCGTTTGTTGTCATGGACTCTCCCACCACGGGAGTCGATGTGCCTGAGGTTGCTGGTGATGCTGTCTCGGATTTGATACCCAGAATTTCATTGAGGCGATCAGCGTTTTGAAGTGCTGCATGCTTACTCTTGAGATACTTGTGCCTTGATCTGTTGTGTCGTATTAGCAAGAAAAAGAGTGTGGCGAGTTAGGACATGCCCATTAGACTGTATCCACTCGTTGCTCATTGCTGCTGGTCCCACTTACGCTTTGCGACCATTGATAGCGGCCAGGAGGTTGCTGCTCTTCTCTCCGCTGTCGTCGTTATCACTCGACTCTTTGCTCGCACTATTACTCTTGTCCTTCTTTTCCTTCTTTCTCTTTTTATCCTTCTTCTCTTTCTTCTCTTTCTTCTCCTTGTCCTTTTTATCCTTCTTTTGCTTCTTTTCCTTCTTGGTCTTCTTTTCCTTTGCCTTATCTTTCGACTTTTTGCTCAAAGATTCATTCTCCTCATCCTCCTTCTCGTCAGAATCCGACTTGTTTGAAGAGTCATCATCGCTGCTACTATCCTCACTGCCCTTGCTGCCATTCTCCTGAGAATCCTTCTCAACACGCTCATTCAGATCAGCAAGCAGTCTGCTGAATGCGTCCGTGTTACCAAGCCAATTGTCGCTCGTCTTCCTGGTGGCACCCACACCCAGGTTGTTCTCCTTCAACTGAACCTTGACATGCTCCTGAATACCATCCTCCTTGGCTCCAAGACCCTTGCCCTGGGACCATCCCATCTTTTCCATCATCTTGAATCCAAACTTGTTGGTATCTACATGTTGAAGTTTCGGCAACGACAAGGTCTTAGCAACGTCCTTCAGGAGTGTGAACAACTAGATAGAATCGTGAAAGGAGTGCGCATTGTTACCATTAGCCCAGTGCAAGTTGCGTGGGTCCGGTGCGAGTCTCTGTTTTGCATGACGGACAGTCTTTAGCGACATGGTGAAGAGTGGAAGTGGTGAGAGAAAGCTTCCTTCAAGGAGGAGGGAAAAAAAAAAAAAAAAGTGTTGTGTTTGGTCGAAGATGTGACTGGGAGGGGGATCATCTCACATGACATGACCAGAGCCTTGCTGCCAGTCAAACTGATCTTTCATCCTTTGACTCGTCGTCGCCTCTCGCTTTCTCTTTCCGCTCCACCATCCACAGCATCTGTCGCATACACACCCAGGACAGTCAGCAACCCGACCATCTCTTTTGCTCATCGATTCTCGGACTTGACTTGGCTGGCTGTACGCGTTACGGCTCGCTGCTGACATGTATCACCCACACTCAAACGGCACCCTCGAGATCCCTCTCAAGGGCTCCGATAACGTCCTTGAGATCTCACGCTCCAACCTCCCTTTGCCTTCCGAGCTCTTTGATATCCTAAAGGCGGAGGAAGCTCCCCTGCGGAACTATGTCTTGTTCGCTGTGAGTATCTCCAAAGCCTGACGACTCGAATACAAAGGAGCGCGTATCAGCATACTTAACAGTTTTTCACAACGTGCTGTCCAGCTCGAGTATGCCCGACAGAAGAACGTTGACGCAGCCATCACAGTCTTGACAGATGGTCTTAATGGTACGTTTTTTACTATCAGGATAGCTGCCAATTCCGAATCTCTGCTGCTATACCCATTGCTTAACTAACATTGTTTGCTTGGGACATCCTAGTGGAGTACGAAACAAACCCCAGACCGCGTCTTCCTCTTCACAATCTCCTTGCATCCCTCAATATCCGGAAGGCATACCAGTCTGGTATCACTCCTCAGGAACGGAACGCTTTTTGGTCAGAGGCAACAAAGCATTTAGGCGCAGCAGAGAAAATCAATCCCAAAGACGACACCACATGGATCAGCAAAGGTACGTCACGAAGCACGGTAGGATCCATATGACGGGTTCTGCTAGCAGCTATTCAACAGACTACACACACCCCATCCATTTCACGAAAACTTGTATAGGTTTGCTTCTGCTCGCCCGCAACTCTCTGGATGACGCCTATCGCCACTTCAAACAAGTTCTCGGGGAGAATAACCGGAGTATACCCGCCTTGCTTGGCATGGCGCGTATCCTCTTTATTCGTGAGAACTACACGCAAGCCTTGGGCTTGTATCGCAATGTCTTGAAACTTCAGCCGGATTGCATCCCCAACCCACGGATTGGCATGGGACTGTGTTTCTACAAACTAGGTATGATCGAGGCAGGTAGACAGGCGTTTGAACGTTGCATCGAGATCAACTCTCAGGATTCGACGGCACATGTGTTGTTGGCGGTCACCGATTTTAACAAGTGTAAGCAGACGGATCTATCAGAGGAGGAAATCAGCGGATTCTACAGATCAGGATTTATTCACCTAAGAAATGCATACAATGCCGAGAAGAAGCACCCCATTGTTGGCTTGTATATGAGCAGGCATTTCGCCGTTATTCAGGAGCCAGAAAAGGCGATGGCCTTTGCTACCAAGGCATCCAATGCTAACGGCTTGAAAAATGTGCAGTCCGAGGGCTTTTATATCATGGGTCGAATCCACCATCAACAGGAACGCTACGTTGAGGCGCTTGCTTGTTACGGAAAGGCTGTCAGTTTCAATCCGGACAATCTCCTTGCACAGTTCGGTCTTGGTCAGACACTACTCTTTAAACAGGATGTTGCAGGGGCTATCTCAGCGTTTGAGAGGATCTTGAGCAAGGAACCAAAGTGTGTTGAAGCTATCGCTGTAAGGATCCGTTCCACCCGTGCATCGGCATCGGCATCTAATGCCTTGTTTGCGCAAGTATGTCACCAGGGAGACAAGTGATGGAATACTCATTTATCGATGGCCATTCGTTTGATCTGTGGTAGATTTTGGGATCTATTTATTCGCGCTCAGCAGCATCCAAGAGCAAAGCACTGGAGTTTTTCGACAAGGCTACCAATATCATTCATGAGCGCAATACCCTCTCGGCGCAAGATCCACTCATGTTCACAGAAATGGCACAGCTTTTGGAGCAAACGGACATTACCAAGACTACGAAAGCATACATGTTTGCCTTGGGCATCTGCGGACAGAAAATCGAGAGAGGCGACTCTGTTGAGTACATGCCTGAACTGTTGAACAATGTCGCGGCGATCAATCACATGGACGGCCGATTGGATGCGGCAGAAGGCAGTTACAACAAGGCGCTGGAGCTTTGTGCCAGTAAAGATGGGGATGTCGACATGATCGCCGAAGCGACCATTACTACTATTCGATACAACTTGGCACGTCTGTATGAAGAGCGGAATGAGATTGAGCGAGCAGAAGAGATTTACAAGGACATTGGCAAAAACTATCATGGCTATGCAGATGCTCATCTCCGTCTCGGGGTCATTGAACAGTCTCGAGGCAACTTTGAGCAGGCAGCAGAGCTGTACAAGGACGTGTTTGGTATGATCGACAACAAGAATGTGGACGCTTGGACACTGATGGGCATGTTGCAGCAGAAGCAGAATCAGATCAGGAATTCACGTAAAACACTCGAGAGGATTGTCAAGGAGATCAACCGTCATGATGTATATGCGCTCCTGGCTTTGGGAAACAACCATCTTGGAATTGCTCGTGAAGAGAAGGAGAACATTCCATTGGTGAGTGCTGGATCATAGGGTCCACATAGTGTGGGCGTGGACGCAATGCAGACTACGGAGAGAGTCACTAACGCTGTCAGACACCCTATAGAAACAAGACCTCTACAAGAAGGCATTCGAGTTTTTTGACAAAGTTTTGAAGATTGATGCCTATAATGCATACGCTGCCAACGGTATCGCCATCTCGTTGGCCGTTCAGGGTCACCACAACGAGGCGCGAGAAATGTTTCTTCAACTCCGTGAGGCTGCATCTACTATTCCGACGATTTGGCTAAATCTCGCCTTGGTCTCTGCAGACATGGGTCAATACCGAAACGCTGTGCTTTTGGTGAGTCAACATGTCTGTTGAATACAACACAAAGGTTATCACTGTTCGGAGCAATTTGTATGGAAGGTGTGCAACTTACCACCCCTTTCCCGTGGATCGCTATCTCATTTGTGCTCTAGTACACAAGCGTCTCGAAAAAGTTCTTCAATGACGAGGATGAGAATGTGATTCTCTCAATGGCCAAGGCGCAATACTGTCTTGCGAAACAAGACAAGTGTCCAGATACGATGCTTCAGGCATTATCGATGGCACAAAGGGCGTTCCACCTGAATCCGAGCGACAAGACTGCGTTGTATGACATTGCACTCATCCAACAATCCTATGCTCAGCTCGTCTCTGACCGCGCCGCAAACCAGCGATCGGTTCAGGATATCCACCATGCCATGGCAGGTTTGACTGCAGCCAAGGGGTAAGTCTGAGTGCATATGTTTGAAGTGTATCGAGTCGTAGTCGCAAAATAACCACGTCCGACTACTCATGGAGTTTCGAACATTCCTGTATTCCTTTTCCGTCGCAGAATTCTCAAATCTTTGATTGCTGTGCCAGCAGAAGAGCACGTGTATTATGAGCGTGAAATCGCGGCACAGCGTGAGAAGCATGGTGACTCTCTGTTGACGATTCTTCAAAGAAAGCTCAAGGACCAGGAGGCTTTCGAGGAAGAGAAGCAAAAGGTCATGGACGGGACCCGCAAGAAACGAGAGGCGGAGAAGGCCAAAAAGGAAGAAGAAGAACGGCTTCAACGCGAGAAGGAAGAGCAACAAGAGCGCGACATCTTGGAGCGACGACGCGCTCTGGATAAGAACGCCCAGGATACCCAGAGAGAGTTGGACGAACAGATCAAGGAACGGGAGCGTAAACGCATGGCGTTTGAAGATGATGATTTGAGTGATGGCGAGCTGGATGTGGAGCGTGAGGCCAAGAGGCAGAAGAAAGAAAAGAAGGCCAAGGAGCCCAAGGAACCTAAGGAGCCTAAGGAACCCAAGGAACCCAAGGAACCACGAGAGCCTAAGGATTCCAAGGAAGCAAAGGAGCCAAGGAAGGGTAAGCTGCGGAAGAAGTCCGAGATGCGGGCGAGAAGCAAGAGCACAGACAGGGACGACGAGGAGCAGAATTACGACTCGACGTCCAACAAGTCATCATCCAAGAAGTAGTAAGTGCTCTATCTGCTCTACCAAAGTCATTTCTCCGGCGATAAGGACAGATCAGATTGACTAACTGCCATCGCGTCTCCCTTTACTTCTACGATCCCCCCCCTCCCCCAGCAAATCCAAAGAGACCATTGATTCAGACGAGGACGATATGTCGGACTAAGCGGAAAGGGACTCGATGCTCCATTGTCTCTGTAGCTGCATGGTAGCCAGTTCAGGCATAGGAGCACCTGGAAGACCTGGAGGAGGTCAATAAACATGTTTTTTTGTCGACCAGGAGCCCAAATGCTCTTGATCAACCCTAATGACATTTCGAAAAAAAAAAAAAAGAGCAGTCCAACAATCCAACCGTTCAAAAGCCAATCGCACCCGCGATGTTTGTTCCTTTCCTTCTCTCCCCTTCAACACGACTCATCGCCGACCGACGCTAGAAGCAGCCACGAGTCAAGGATCCGCGACACAGACACTCTACCTCCAACACACCCTTCCGGAGCCAACGACTCACAAGCTACATGACTTCGGCCAAAAAGAGCAAAGCCCGTGCTATGCCCGCACTCCCGCCTCCCCCTGCACCCTGTCTGGTGCATTCACTACAAAACGAGGACTGGTCTGCAGAAACACACAAGGTCAAGGACGAGCAAATGCAGGCGTTCTATCGCGAGTATGACAAGGTAAACCCAGACGCCTTCACAGAGTACAGAGTCTCTCTGCACATACCGTGCCTTTTCCCGCCACGATCGCACACCTCCGTCTCCCGCAAACGGAGCGATGGTGGCAACCGTCGCCAACTTGCAAACTCTTTTCGCAGCCAAGCAGCAGCACCTTCTAGATCCAGCAGGGCAAGCCAGGATGCCCCTTCAGTGGCAACGGCAATAGCACACGACCGGAGCACCTGCGCAGAGGACAACCTGGAATCGATGGCAACAGAAAAAAGTCACCTCACTCATCGCAGCGATCCACACACTGATTCAACCCTTCGTCCTTGCTCTATCTCGTTCTCTCACTCTCACGCACCCTTGTCTCTCCCCTTTTCCGGTATCGAATCTCAGACCGCCCCCGAGAAAGGAGCCGTCGTCGACGCAGACGATCACATACGGGTAAGACGACTCAAGAATTCGGCTGTTGCTCCATTTGCTCCATTCTGCTCGGGATAATTGGGAAGGCGAGATGTCCATGGGAGAGGGGTTTTTTTTTCCTAGTCTCAAGTCTCTAACCCTTGCTCCTGATTACTCCTGATTCTCCCACCCTTATTTGTTGTTCATACCTCTCTTCCTCTCCACCCCATCCCCTCCTTCATGATCCAATAGAGAATCACGACAGCCCTTGCTCAATATACAACTCGAGGACTTCCAGGAGGGAAAGCGCTACCAGAAGAATTCCTGCGTCAAGGGTCGGAACATATTCTCTCCCCACCTGAAGAGCTCATAGAGTTGTACACAACCCTACTTCGTGATAACCTAGGTAATATGGGTAATATGCTCGGCAATCTCGCGGATAGCTTTGGATCTGTCCCCATCCGGATCGCTAAAAGGCAGGAGCACTGAAGAAAAACTCTTTTTCCGGGACATATCCCCCTTTGTGGCGGCAATGATAGATTTGAGTCCCAAGATGAGGGAAGCCCTCACGGATCAAGCCTTTGCTGCCTCGACCCTGCTTCATGGAGAAAGTCTAGAACAACACTTTCGGCATCACCAGCAATATGCTTCATCACAGTCAAGGACGACCTGTGGCTGTGGCGTCGACCACGGTGATGATGGCTTGGCGTTTCCAGAAGATAGCTATGAAGACGAACCAGATGAGGAAGACGACGAGGATGACGAGGACGAGGACGAAGACGGAGAGGATGATGAGGATGAAGAAGACGATGATAGCATGGATGACGAGGAGTACGATGACGATGAGCAGGACGTGGTCGATGGCTATGCTCACCACTATGAGGAGAGCAATGTCAAGATGATGGCGTATGAAGAAGAGAAACTCAAGCTCGAGAGCGTCCGTAGGGTGCGTGATGAAGAACGGCGACTCAAGGAGGAGTTTCGCAAGAAGAAAATTTTAGAACGACAGAAACAAAAGGAAGAAAAAGGTAAGGATGGACAAGGATTGCAGTTTCCATTTGGCTCATTCTTGTCGTTCCTCATTCCCTAACGTAATGTCTCTGGTGTGCTGTAGCTCGTATTGCCTTGTTGCAAAGATTGCGTCTTCAGGATGAGGAGCGTCGCAAGCAAGAGGCCAAGAAAAAGCAAGATCAGGAAAGACAAGAGGAGGAGATGCGCCGGAAACGGGAAGCTGGTGCGTTAATCTGGAAGAACGCGAGTGCCTATGGAAGTTCGCGCAGTGTGACCCTACTCTGACGTCTAATCCTTGTTTCTGTCATTTGTTGCTCACTCTTCCTTGTTAATAGCGGAAACCGATCAGAAAGCACGGTCGTTTCTATTTCAGTGTGCCTCAAAATCTCAGATCGAAACTGTCAAGCAAATTATTGGTACCACTCCTGAAGACTCTCGTTCATTGACGAACGTGCCGCGATTCGCGACGGTAGCTGCAACTCGCCTTGCTGGATGGGAATTCGTTACAACGGTTGAGGGCGTAGGCGAAGTCAGTGAGGAAAGGGGAATCCAAGAAACGCTGCTGCACGTTGCTGTGCGAGTAGGATGTGTGAACCTCACATCGTTCTTTATCGACAAAGGTACACGCCACCACTCATTCTCAACAGGAATCTGGCTTAGTTGAGGAGGGATGGATGGATGGATGGAGGCTAGTTCGGGACGAAAGGAGGGACCTTCTCTCGCACATACTCACATCCCCGTTCAAAACAATTGGCCGCATCAAATAGGAGCACCGCTGGACGCTCTTGACAAGGATGGCTTGACCCCTCTCCACACAGCAGCCAAGCATGTGTCTCCCTTTGAAATCTGCAAACTGCTTGTTGAGAAGACGGCGCATCACATTGACCGGACATGCATCATCGCTGGAAAGACGGTATTGCATTACGCGGCACAAAATGGATATTCGGAATTGGTTGCGCTCTTGATACAGCATCATGCTAGGATCAATCCTCTGGATCTCAAAGGCAACACGCCAGAGTCACTTGCTAAAACTGGTTTGGAGAAAGCCTTGTCAGAAAAGTCGACAAAAGCAAGCACGAAACAAGCCAGTAATGCCAAGGTGCAAAAGTACCGAAGCACAATGCAGCACATTCAAAAAGCCCTAGCGCCATTGAAAGAAGCGCAGAGTAGGAAGGATGCACAATTGGAAGAGCAACGACGCAAGGACGAGGCTTTGGCTCGAGCAGAAGCTGAAAAGGACAACGCTGCACGAAGGAAGCAAGAAGAGAAACTGGAAGCGGATTTGAGGAGACGACTGGAAGAAGAAAAGGAACTGGAGCGGCTGAAGGCGATGGCGTCAGATCCGAATGGAAACAGCAATAACACCAACAAGAAGAAAAAGAAAAAGAAAGGAAAGTCTGTGACTGATGCTCTATTGACCACCAAGGATACACCGACATTTGTGGCCTCGACATCCAAAGTCGAGTCCATGTCAGGAACCATCCCATCATCGTCTACTACTCTCTCGCGTCAGATCAAGATAGTGATGCCAGGCCCAGTGGTAGCGGGACAGGCGTCAACTACAGCGTCTTTGCACGTGCAGCCTGATTCGGAAGTTGCGGCTAAAGCGTCGCCGACTAGAACATCGGCAGCCACGCCGGCAACCAATGGGTCCCAACCTGCCCCTGCACGAATTCCCAAACCAAAGACGAGTTATCGTCCTTCTCAGCTTGTGGTAACACGGATGACAGATATGGGATTTCCATTGCGCGAGTCCCGGAAGGCGCTTATTCAGACAGAAGGGCGAGTGGAGGATGCGATCGATTTACTGACGAGTGGCGCACAGTTGGCAGATGATTCTGAGGACGAGGCAGAGCAGGCAGCAGAGAAAGCGAGGGCAAAGGCAGCGAAGGCTAATGCCGCAAAGACAGCACCGGCAAAGGCTCTCGATGTTTATACGAATGGTCATCACAATACTACTGTCCGGCCATCACAGCAGACTATCACCAGCCCTACTCATCATCACGCTCACCCTGTCTCGGCTCAGCTGCAACAACAGCATCAGCATCAGCACCAGCATCAGCACCAGCATCAGCACCAGCATCAGCACCAGCATCAGCACCAGCACCAGCATCATCCTCAACAGCAACAGCTAAACCAGCAACAGCCAATCCATCGCCCTACCCATCATGCCACCAGCGGAGCGCAACAGTTGTCACCAAGACCACTTCACCATCCTGTCCAGATATTACAACGGACGCATGCGATGGGACCTCACGCCCAACCTAGATCTGTGCCAACACAAGTTCTACAACGACCTCCGCCTCATGCACAGCACAATACCACGCCGGTGACCACAGAGAACCAACACAATCCCAACCCGAGAAAGTCTTTCTCAGGTCAGGCGCAGTCCCCAACTATGTCGAGTCCTGTCTCACACCCAGTCACCACCATTGCCAGCTTCATTGCCCCACGAACAGTACAGCCAACGCCTCCAACGCGCCCTCAGTATACTTATGGACCTGGATCGTCATCAGTTCAAAGTACAAAGTCGATAGTCTCACCCCCAATCAGCGCGGCCCATCTCAACCAAAGCCAGTCTTACAAGAGCCCCAGTTCCACAAGCGCACTTCCATTGGATCGCAATACCCCTAATCGAGGATCGGCAGGGGACATTGGAGCGATTGGAACGACACGAAAACTTGGCAGTATGGATCATTCGGACCACCAAGGATTCGGCTCGAACTCGGGTTTCGCGGGCTTTGCGGCAGCGGCATCAACATGGGATGTCAGTATAGGGGGTAACAAGAGCCTAGCACCCACATCACTGGAGCTCCCTGCGCCAATCAATACTGGGTATCAGTCATCTTCTATAGGACACAACCCTTGGGGTGGCTCTGGGCTTTCTCTACCAGGCCCATCCTTGATGCAACCTGTCGGTGACAACGGCGCAGGACCTTCGTTCGGATCACCCTTTTTAACCAGTCTACCTACAACCCATCAGCATCAACAGCATCAACAACAGCAACAACGTCCACCTCCACAACAAGCCCGGTCACCAGTCATAGGGTCGTCTTTAGACGGACTACATGGCTATGGGGAGAATGAACTTGATCTTGGAAATGCAGGAGGGGAGGTGATCAAGGATGTACTTGCTATGACAGGCGCTATCGATTCAGAAGAGTTTGCCAAGATTGAAGCAGAATACTCGCTTCTTAACTCTGGTGTGTCCAGCAATGGACCCTCGAGGGCAGTTGGTGGCGGACGAAGCAACAGCGGTAGTGGTGCCAGTGGTGGGCCAGCCATGGCAGCGTTGTGGGGTGGAAGCAATGTGAATGGAAGCAATGATGGATTGCCATCACCTATTGGTACCATGAATGGACATTCACTTCCATCCGCACGACGAGGTTTGGATGCCGGATACGATAGCCATGGCACCAATGGTACGTACCTGAAGATGTCGGACATGAATGATGAAAACATGGATGCTAGGTTCAATGTCATACATACTCATTGTAACATGTCGGTGGTTGCTGTCCTCTGGTTGCGCGCGATAGGATTGTTGGACCCTAAAGAAGGCATATCTGAATACAGTCAATGGAATTCTGGGTTCACGTTGAATCAGACCATGTACTCGTCTTCACGGCAGCAGGGTCAGACAGGGTCGTCTGCGTTCATGAACAGCTTTTTTGGATCAGATGTCAGGACTGGGACGTTGCCTTACGGCCAACATCTTCAAACACCTCATCCACTTGGTGTGCAGCCATTATCACCGTTCGAGTACTCTAGCTTCAGCGGGTTAGGAGGTCCTAGCAGCACTGGATCAGGAACGTCGTTAGCGTCACCAACATCACCTTCATTTGGATCTATAGGTGCTATTGGAGGTAGTCGCCCCCACCACCAGTCGACAGTGACGAAGAGTGGTGATGATAGTCCAAATCGTAACTAAAGCCCGCCTACGACATGTTGTTTTGAGTATGGCTATGCCCTTGATGCCCTTGCGGTTAGGGGAAAAGGATAGAGAAAAGAGGGAGGTGGAAGAAGGGAAAAAGGAACGAACAATGGATCTCGGAAGGATGGCAGGGTAGACGGTATTGGTGATGTGGACGACAAGATTCGGAGCAACTGTCATGAGGGGAGGGGTTTGAGGTAAGGTGTCACCACATCGCAGTTGTATCATGGTGTAACCTGGTGTAACCTGGTGTAACATGCGCTTTTGGAGATCCACGGCACCCAGGGGAGACAGGAGAAGTGTGGGGTATCCACTCTCTGTCAGACAATTGGAGAGCGACCACGGTTGTGCATTCACCGGAAATGCTCCGCAACTGAGGACACCTCACCTTCATTCATTCACCGTGATAAGGAAGGGAGGATAATACAAAGCCGTGGATTCGGAAGGGGAAGGGGGATCCACCACTGGAGTATATTCGGGCCATGCCCAGCAATCGTTACAACCGCTATCACGCCCAACGATCCTCCAAGGGTGATCTGGATGTGGACAAGGTGCACCTGAGCTACATACATGTCCCTGGCACCGTTGTGACCAGGTAAGGTGTGGGGACTCTTGCACTCGCCACTCTTCTGAAGGGCACCAGAGACACCTCCCCTTCCTCGTGCATAAAAAGTAGAAGGCGACCATGGTAACCCTCCCATCTCACTTTTTTTGTTTCCGCCTCCGAGTTCCATATCGTCCCCTCCACCC
>Ga0247824_10001504_pt1 | contig 12732 bp, 21 predicted proteins | sample 13C_PalmiticAcid_FD_194412 | JGI IMG/M metagenome (GOLD analysis project Ga0247824, IMG submission 194412) | Soil microbial communities from agricultural site in Penn Yan, New York, United States - 13C_PalmiticAcid_Day48 | ecosystem: Environmental > Terrestrial > Soil > Agricultural land...
CTCTTCCCCCCTAGCCCCTGTTCTCGGTCAGGCCAGCTATTCTTACCCCCCATTCCTGCCACTGAAGAGTTCTTTGCACCACCATGTTTGCGATCTGTTCTCCCAGCAGCAGTTTACCGCTCTGCTCGCTCGCTTTTGTTTACCCCTCATTTGCTCGTCAGCATGTCCAAGAGAAGAGGCCCTTCGACGGTACGAAACTTAATGATTGAACCTTAGTGCCCTTAGGTTGTTTTTTCTTGCGTGACATGAGCAGCCGTAGGCCAACAGGAATGGACTGGACCTGAAATTGGGCAAGATGCCCACACAAGACCAACGACTGGGGGAGTGGGCTGCTGTGAATCAAATTGATCGCTCAGAGGAGGCGAATATTATGAAGAAGCCATGTCGGCAGGTTCCTGCATGGAGGACCTCTCCAAAAAGTTCTCAACACTACCCATTGGGAGCCCAATCATATTCTTGCGCATTGCATACTGTCGCCCAATTGGGGCTCCGGGAGCGCATCCGTAGTAGACACTCAGAAGGTTGCATTCCGTGAGTAAAATATACCCACCCTCATGAACATTCGTATCGCATTTTAAGTTCTTCCCATCCATTGGCCACTTCTACGCATTCATCTGGCGGTCTTTTCCCCCCCGTAGTTCTATGAATACCTGCGTTTCTACTACGATCAGTTTTCTTCGATCGGAAATGGACATGCGATCGGGAGTAGAGACGATCGTTCGCCCTCTCCCTTGGACCAAATGTTAGTCATAAATCGCCATGGCAACCCATAAAACAAGCCGAGGGCAAAACATTCAGGAGGGAAGGAAACCGTAACAAAATAATATCGTCTTCATACAAAAGATGCGGAGGGCAGAGTTGCCCTGACACTGACGACATGTGTCGTCTAGCTAGGGACATTGAGACAATTGTCAGGATTCGCTGAACACACCCCCTGTCTATGCATAGCAAGTGACAGTGAACCATTGGATCCGCGCGACCTGTGTTCTGTGCGCTTACAACACTCAACGGATAAACAACGTTGCCTCATCTCGGATAAGTTCCCCATGGTTGCATCTGCATCCGCATCCTTTATACATGTATTCGGACTCGCCAGGATCAAGTGAAAAGGGAGAGGCTGGATTGAATCGCTCCGATTGGGCACTGGCGTTGTCTTGTACAAACAGCATAGTAGTAGTATATACTACATGTACACAGGAGGCTCCGTGACCAAGAGGGGAATGGTGGGAAAGCCAAATAGATGGTGCTTCCTCCATCATTTTCATCCCATGACAAATGGTCGCGGAGCTGCGCCGATCTTGTTGTCTATCTCAGAACATTGTGAGCACCGACGCCGTGCGAACTGTTGGCTCAATTGCGATTTCCTGTCGTGTTGGACTGCACCCTGCACTACACCCAATCGGAAGCCCACCCTGTTATTCCTCTCACGCCGGAAGCTAACCGCCGACTGCCAGGGTAAATATGTGCAGCTCACTACGTACAGCCCATGGTCATTGTGACACTGTCCCACGCCACGCTCACGGTCCTCCACAGGATCATGTTCCCACGAGCGGAGGAGTTCATCGTCTGAGCAAGAATGATCGTAGACGACGCGTCCGAAAAGCTGGTTAGGCCACGCGAGCTTTTTCCTCTCCACAACGGGCGATCAGACGGCTCTGACAAAAAGAAAGGAACAAGTGCAAAAGTAGCGTTAGATTCCACATTCTAGCATTTGGGTGTGATTCGAATACAACGGCTGGGCACCTCACCTCCGACATAGCATGGGACACACCTACGCACACACAACTCGTTCTCTTTAGATCTTTGCTCCATCTAGGCCATTCAAGAATCCCTCTGTAGAGAAAAAAAAAGGCCGCCTAGGGTCATTTCGATTTGGTTTTTTTTCCTTGGGTTTTGACCTGCTCTTTTGAAATGCTGATAGGGCTAAAACACCAAGTGATGATGATGCCCAGCAGCGGTTCGTTCTTTTCTTCCAGTAACTTTGTTCTATATAGTTGCTTGGCTGCTTGACTCCTTTCTGGCCGTTTGTCGTCTAGTCGTTAGCTTTCCAACTGGCATCTTCCACATTGCTGATCATCCTCCTTGCTTTTGCCTCTCCCACTCATGAGCTATTCAATCAGCAGCGTCTAAGGCCTATTGCTCCCGCTCCCAGATCTGAGACTATCACACCCCATCAGACACACGGCTTCAGCAGCAACAACAGTTTCAAGGAGGCAACCGTGCTCAAATGCCAGCACCAATAGCAACAGCAACAGCAACATGACCAATAGTATGAAAGCCATCCTACTCGCGCGCGTAGAATTGTATTCAACAGATCGACCGCCGAAAGAGTAAAGTACCCTCCTCACCTTCATTCCTTCAGGTTTGCTCTTTCTTTGAACCGGATTACCAGCCCTTCCCCAAAAACATCCTGAATAACTTCCCTCTCCCTCCCCTATTTCCATCAGTGTTCAATTGGTCTATGACTACAGAACACGGAACTGTAAATGTCGTATTCGCGACGTGGCCTGTCTAGGATGCGGGAACACGCTTGGATATCATGTCACACAACCTTGCGAATCCTGGGCACTTTGGGATGTTTCATTCGGATGGTGTCTCTTGTAAGAGCGATACATTCCCAAGACTTTATCATCATCGTCGGTCACCACCATCACCATCATCACCGTCAAGTTCACGGGGTATTGAACGCAGGGAATCGAGGAGAAGGAGCAGAGAGGAAAACGATATCAGTATGAGTAGGACGACGACAGTAGCAGCGGCGTCGGCACACAACTTGTGGGATACACAGATGTCGGACACGTCTTTCAGGAGACGCGTGAGCCTTCACAGAGCCAATGTAGTGAGCGCTGGTAATAACAGTTCAAGGTCGGATTATTTCGAAAATACGGATCAAGGTGATCACCCTGAAGAAGAAGAAGAAGAAGAAGAAGGTGCGATTGATGAAGACGATAAAGAAAACGAGAGACTGGAGGATGAAGAAAAGGAAGAAGAGGGCAAAATCAGCAGCCGTTATCGTCTGAGGCGACTATCAGTCCAACGGTCGGTAGTCTGTATCACAGTTTGATCAGTACTCCCATCAGCAATGCCAGCATCATGCTTTGGGGTCCCTGAACCAATACGAGCAATTATGTCGCTGATAAAAAAAATGAGGATTTTCAACCACCCGTGTCGCGCGTGGCATTGTATTGACTATGTGACAAAAACTAGTGCTTTGGAAATGACAACGTAGAAAGGAAGAATATGTGCAGAGCGAGAGAGAGCGCGAGAGAGAGAGAGATCCGAAGGTGGGCGGATGAGAAAGGTGTAACAAAAAGTTGGGTATAAGACAAGCAGTGTTGCATTGCACTCATACCATGACACTAGTCAAGACGGCGAACGACGTATTCAAAGGGCTATTGCTTTCGTGAAAGATCTTCTCTTACAGGATACTCGTCCTGCGGCCAGAAGAAAAAAAAAGAACTCCATTCATTCATACATACAATATTTAGAGATTTTCCGGTAATGAGTTCCATGAGCGCAGTTTACATCCCACGTTCACCAGCTGCTGCAGCGTTGGCGACAGCTGGGTCGATCTCGGGTGGTGGTGCTGGGACAAGCGAGGTGACAAATGTGAGCAATGCATGCTCTATACTACGCCACGTTGAAACTCTTGGCTGCTGTGGTGTTCCTTCTTGCAACTGTGACTGTGACCCCTGCGTATTCTCTGCAGCACTTGTGGAGTTAACGGTGGAGTTTGCCGAATTGCTCGGTGCCGATTGAGTATGGCTGCTGGTGACATGACTACTGGTGGCAGTAGGGTTAGAAGACGACGAGGCACTTGAGGAACCAGAGCCTGTTTGTTCATGACCATTCAGTGGATTGTTGTTGTCGGGGGATGTGAAGGTCGTTGTAGTGGTGGTTGTAGTTGTCGTTGTCTGCTGTGCCTGCGCTGTGGGAGGAGCGGTTGTCTGTTGGCCAGCATTGCGTGCATGATCCTGTTGAGGTCCATCAGCGGGTGGCTGCCCAATCCTTCGAACAATGCGAAGGCGTCCTGTTTGATGCCTATGGAGTTGTTGGGATACATGTCTGTGAGTGATAGTACAGCGGTTACAACACAGAGAGTGAACTGGCAAGCTCACATCCATCGCACTTACAAAAAGATGATGAGAGCAGCAATGTGCAAAAGCACGATGCGCTCAATGCTTCCATTCTGACTGAACAGATAGATGCCAAACGCCAGCTTCATCAAAAGCCAGAGTGACGCTGCCCTTCGTTGATCGCGTGCATGGTCTTGTGCATTTCCATCGGCAGCTGCGGCCGCAACCCCGTCGCCAGTAGCTGCACGGGTATGATCTCCCATGAAGGCAGCTGGTACAGGCTGGATGTAGGGCATGCCATCTGCGTTCATCATAACGGCTCCATAGTACGGATATGGCGCAAAGAAGCGTGTCTGTTGCATGCACTGCTGTTGATGTAGCATGGGGAGGTAGGCTGCTGGTACCAAGTAGGGCATCCCACTAATGACGACAGAGTTCAAATAAAGGAGCAAAATTGTTAGCTTCTCTAGGATCTGAGCTTCTAGGGCGACAGCCTTGCGACGTGCTCAAATTCTATTTGTCATATGAAGAACTGTGGCTCTTACTTGACAAGCACATATTGCATCGGCTGCTGCAAAGACAGCTGTGCGGGGGTGAACTGTGCGTATGCCGAATCCAGACTGCCGGTAAAAAGGTAGGATGGAGTCGAACCGGAAACAGATGTTTCAGCGTTGGTACTCTCAGTCCGATCCTGCAGCGACGTTGTGGTTGTTGCAAAAGGTGTGAAGGTGTTGTGTGTATTCAGATTGGTGGCGGAGGTTGCTGCCGTATTTTGTGCAGATGGTGCTGTGGCTGCTGCTGAAGACTGTGTAGTGCCTCGGAACCGCAGGGAGACCACCAGGTGGATGGTGGGTGGGGCCTCTGTGCAGTCAACCTGTTTATTGATGGGGTAAGCACACACAAAGCAAGCACACGAGTGAGAAAAAGGAGGGTGCAAACAGACTTGATGCATCTGGTCAAAGCACAATCCACCATCACCATCCTTGCTGGGGAGAAGGGGTCCTGTTACCTTTTCAAATACATGATCGAGCGTCTCCTTGTCTTCAAGGATGCGGCCACGGAAGATCAGTCGTTGGTCTGCTATCGATAGCTTTGTATCCAGTCGAGTGACAATAATCTCCTTGAGCTCGAGTATCGAGCACTGTCGGCTGACCGTAACTGTAAACGTGTGCGGGGCGTGGGCAGGCGAGCTGATGTTCAGAGTCAGTGTGTCCATGGTGGCGGTGATGGCAGTGGTGTCTGTCTCCTGGCTACCAGTGCTTGTGTGTGTGTTGTGTAGTCGCTGTCGCTGTTGCTTGGTGCGAGAAGGCAGGGTGTAGCAGCAGCAAGAGGGAGAAGGTGCTCAGTTGGATCAGACGTTAAACGACAAACAGCAAGGTCAAGACAGATCAAAACCAGAGCTGGCGAGTGTGAGGTCGAGGGTGCGTTGTGGTCCTTGAAGGTGCCCAGAGGTGTGCGAGGCGTGGTCAAGACGACGAGGATGAAAAGTGTTTCTTGATGAACAAAAGGATTGGAGAAACAAAGCGCCCGCCCCCCTTTTCAGTGTGCACATCGGCCATCCATGGGAGCATGTGATTCAGCGCTTCAAAGATACTGCGCGCTGAACAGTGTGATCCCACACTTTTTCAAAAACCATGGCTTCAACAGCTTCAACTCTCCAGAGGACAGCGCTCCTGTTGTCCGGTGCTTGCTCGATCCGCACTGCAGCATCAAGGGGTCTCGCTAGTCGCCGTCTGAATGCGACGCATCTCTCGTGCTTCTCCTCCTTGTCTTCAAACAGATCCACTCAGCAGCAACAGCCTTCTGGTGGTTCACGTCAGTCTATCGAAGGCCTCCGGCAAAAGAATATCCCCAATCCCGGCACCAACGAAGATGCTGACAGCGCGATATCAGGGTTCATGAACATGTTCAACGATAAGGAATCCAAGACCGTCTCGATCTCAACCTGTACGAAGCATGGCTTTGTGACAACCGAGGCGATCACCCTCCAGGGTCCCGTTCTTTGCATCGGAGGACAGGTCTTTCTGTGGGACATCTTTAAAGAGTCTGGAGCCATCCAACAAGCCTTGAAAAAGGATAGTACTGCATCAACACCAGGGCGCTCCATATTTGAGATCATGGATGAAAGCGCTGCAAGAGAGATCTTCAAGGTGTTCGAGTTGATGAACCCTCGACCAGGTAGCAACCAGGGACACTGTTGCTGGCAACGGATATCATAGCAACACGTGTGGTTTGGTTTAAAAACACTGACGACTCTTCTATGCATAGAAATATTGGTGATCGGGACAGGAAAGTCCTTTGCTCCATTGAGTCCTGCTGTGCGGTCAGTAATCCGAGGATGGGGTCTCCAGGTCGACATGATGAGCACCGTAAGTACTCAGGATTGTTTATCTATTGTGCAGATGCAGCGCGCCGCAGGGGGTTACACTAACGAAACTCGGTCCTTGTGTTCCTGCGATAGGCGAATGCTGCGGCAACATACAACATGCTCGCTGAGGAAGGCCGCGATGTTGCTGCAGCATTGCTACCCTTGGAACCATCCACTGTTCAAACCATTCAAAACAAGCAACAATAAAACACGAAGATCGACTCCAACGCCTTAATTGAATTCTACGTTTCTACATCGCAAGGTCCATTCATAAAAACATCGTACAAAATCAGCGTCTGCCTGGGCTGCGACTACGGCTACGGCGACGGGAATCATCACGACGGTCGCGGTAGCGATCGCGACTACGACTACGACTTCTGCTATAGCTACGACGGCGCGATGATTTATGGTAATCATCCTCATCATCATCATAACGGCGCCCGCGACCGCCTCGATCACGACTACGATCGCGCGACCTGGATCGATCACGATCGTACCTTGAGGAGCGGGGGTGATCATCCTTGCCACGATCCTTACCCCTGCCAGAGCCGCGATCGCGATCTGACTTGTCCTTCCTGTGATATGAAGGATGCCGTTAGATCAATAATCAGGAATATCTCTGTCAACATATTACACTCGAACATGTACACACCTGAAAGGATCACGCTGTCCGCTCTTGCCACGTCCAGCTTCAGCATAGGGTTCCAACTTGGGTTCAAGGTCGCGCATGACAAGCACAGGAATCCTAGGCAACATCTGCCCCAGGAACTTTTGATCATGCAAAAGCATGTAGCACATCTTACCAATGGTCCTACAAGGAAGAGAGTATGACGTAAGGATATATTACGACAAAAGGGTTCGACTGAGCAGTTATCGCCTTCAGCACGCCAACGTACGAATAGACAGGTTTAACACCACTCTGGAGCGTTATCTCCTGATCGTCATCCAGGTACGCCCCCAGCCAGTCCCAGAGCTGATCTGGCTTACAAACGAATCTCAAGTAAAGAAACCCAATTCCTCTCAGATACCTAAGGTAGTTATGGAAGGTGATAGAGTTAGTCCACCGATCACAAAACGACACACAATGCGGACTAAACCAGCAGTATCAAGCAGAGGCGAGTCAGTACACTGAGTGAGGATGATCGATAAGGTTCTCCAGCTGCCGGATTGTCAGGGTCAGGGTCCAAAACTTGTACATGATCACCCAAGCTGTTGAAGGGGTGCTACCCTTCAAGTACGGTTCTAATATTTCAGCAAGGATTGAGAGAATGGACAGGGGAGGAGACAAAATAACATGGGGTTAATAAAAATATGGAAAACTGTTTGCATGGTTCTGTTTCTTGTTAGTTTGCAATCAAGCAAACGCAAGAGACAACGCTTCGTTAACATTACTGAGTGTGTTGCAGTCGCCAACCGCCGCCTCTGGCTCCTGGGACACCGAACTCAGAGACGCTGCGGCACTTTTTCTTCTTCCTCAAGTGTCTTGGTAGTGCGCAACGCTCGTATCGCACTCACGGCACATCCGTTCAATGGTCGCCAATGGGTCTATTTCGACATCATGTTTGCTTACCCATGGATTTCACTACAATTGAAGAATAAATCGGCGGTTAGTTACAGTTGAGGAGGGACGGTTTGCACAGGCATATACGATAACATCAAGTCGCCCGATCTCCATCTCATCCGAGGACGTCAGTGAGGCTAGTATACGAAAGGCAGAGGCAGCGAATATCATATTGCGCACAACCATAGATCGTCAAAGCGCAGGTTATTGCAAAAACACACATGTACGGAACTTACCGTTTCTCTGAGCCTCGCTCACAATCACTTGAAAGTCGCTCATGTCACTACCAACAAGGGAGATATAGGTAGCGGTGTCCGTGGTTAACAAGCGTATGTCCATTCAGGTATGAGGCACCACGTTGCTAGCCAGTGGACTATGGCACGACAATCCATACGTCAAATTTTTCAGGTAAGGAGAGTCGATGATGTTCTGGAAGATGACCGAGTTGAGGTTCATCGTCCTCTGGTTTCCGTGGGTTGCGAGTTGATTGCTGCTCATGGTGCTTGTCGCTTCCTGGCTTGATCGTAGTTGGTGAGTGGGGAGTGATCAAAAGTGCAACGCAATGCAAGCAAGGAGAGGCCGTTGAAATCCCGTGACACCAACAAGAACACACGCATATTGAACTTCAACTTCCTTCTTTCTTCGCCAACAAACCATTCACCATGACAGACTCGGACTTTGAAGACAATGCCGACTTTGACGTCGATGACATCTCCAGTATTCTGAAGGACATTGATAACGCAAACTTGGCCCTTGACGTTATGGAAGGTTGGTGGACTCGAACGTGTGTATGTCAGCCTGGAGCTCCAGCGAAAAGAATCTGTTCGATAACATCGCCCTCTCAACTTTATAGGTCGTGCCAACAAGTTGAAGGCGAATATCATGTCTCTGCTCCAGGCACAATCCCAACCAAACCCATACGCCAATTATGAGCCCGAGGTCCCTCAACCAAACACGAATGGCTCAACTTTGTCAGGAACAGGGTCCGCCAGTTCTGTAGATAAACAGGATAGTCCCAAAGCGCCATCCAACGCAACCACATCACCCACTGCCCCTGCTTCATCAGAGCCTCCCAAGGATAATACTTCACAATCTTGAACACTCTAGACAACAATAAATGCCATACAGATGTGCCGGGACTCAGCATCGCCGACATGATTTTCTTGAGGCTGCACATGACAAACGCAATCTCGCTCTCTCAACATTCTTTCTTTTCTCCTCTTGGCATTTCAACCCCGTTCCTGTCTCGAACATCATTCGGCATCTTTGTCCAGCAGAACAAATAGAGTTGGAGTCGTGCTACCGTGAACTGGGCCACTCTTGATCCGACATCCATTAGAGGAATCAATTGAACACCAAGGTAAGAAGCCCATACCATTGTAATTATAAGCGGCTTCACCTAAGATGAAAGGTCGCTAACCTTTCTGACCACAGTCTTCTGCCTACACTGTACTGTCCGACCCATCTAGAGTAGGCTCTCTCTGTGCCGCAGCCTCACACATATCACTTTCTGTTGGGCCACGGAATAGAAAAACAGCATGTTCAATATCTCTTCGCCACTCCGAAGCAACCCATCACCGCAAAAGGACCTAGAGCTTGTCAGCACACTTCTGGAAAGTGCCAGGAAGACGGACGATCCACAGCTCGCTTTGACAATTTGTCGGAATGCCAAGGCTACATTATCTCGGATGAGACGCACTGCAAAGAATATTCTTCTCAACCCCACAAGCAATGAGAATCACTCGCTGCGGAAAGGAGCCGCTACTGCCTATACTGGCCTTGGCAAGCTACTGGCCACCCTAGGATATCAGAACAAGGCTCAAAAGTGTTACAAGAAGGCTGAAGACCTTGGGTAAGTCGTAGACAGCGTCTTGTGCAGCCACCTAGATTGCCATCTGCCCACATGAACGAAGGAACTTATACAGACCTTTTGCTTTTGAATAATATCATAGAGGACATGCCCAGTTGACATATCAATCTACTTCAAATCTGCACGCCTCACCTCGTTTTTCTTTGCACAAGTCAAACGGCGACATCGCTAAACTTCCTCCTAACATCTTCATCGAGAACAAGCGATTATTTGTAACTACTTTTGAGCCACCCAAACCGGACGAACCTCTCTACGATACACCTCAACTTGCTTATTACCTTGGTGTGCTGAAAATTTGGCAGTCAGCGCCTGAAGACATAACGAACCTAGCCGCGCGCAAGTGGTTGTGTGGCATCGACAAGAATATCGACGAAAAAGAGAGGTTCGCCCTGCTGGCAATGGATCTGATCGAAGCATTCAGGAGAGACGAACAAAAGGACGCCAAAGCTATTGCAGAGATCGTGTACCTAGCTCCAGTTCTCCAGAAGGATGACTATCGATATCTCTTTAATCAGCTTTACGATGGAATCGATCGATCCAACTTGTTGCATGTTCACCATCTCGAAGGACTTACTCAAGTGATTCATAGTGCTGCCTCGAACTATCTAATTGCCGGCGACCTTGTCAGGATTCTCGGGATTCTCAGCCAGCGATTGAAAGAGGCTCCTGATCAAGCACCCCACAGCATGTATCGGTTAACACTAGCGGTGTCGCGTGTTTTGGATGCCATGGCTGACACTGGACTTCAGGAATTGGACCGTGAAAAACTCTACAAGCCGTTCTCTGCCTATTTGGACAAGCTACAGGATGACCTGGACCCTTACCTCGTATTTCAATCCGCCTATTCTTTTCAGGCATTGCAATACGTTCTGGGCAACGATTGCCCTTGGCAGACGACCTTACAAAGCCTGCTAGAGCCGGATGGGACCAAGATGGCTCTTGATGTCGATGCGTTCATTGATGAGTTGAAAAACATCCAACAAGACATGGCAGCTGCACCAGACATCCCTCAACTCGACAGAAACGTTTACAAATGTACTACCGCGTTAGAAAAGAGTGGAAAGAGATTTCGAACCTGTCTCAAAGAGTACGGCTGCTTCGAGCCCAAACAACCGTGGTATTCAGCACTGCGCGGGGCCGACACTTTGATTCGAGCTGGTCGATTGGTCGAGTTCAAGAGGTTGGTCTGCGAAGCGCCTTGCCGGCGAGATCCAGCCTTCCAGTGGGGATTATGTCAGCACTTGGGAAGCCTTGCAGCCGATTCAAAGTGTGACACGGCCACTCGTCAAAGTGCAATCGCGTTTCTTAAAGAGATCTATCTAAACGACGCGGTATGGGGTCAGCTCGTGGATGTCAAGCAATGGATTGTCAACATCCTGAGACAGCTAACGACCCTGCCTGGGCATGCCACGCAAGGTATGTGAGAACGGAAAGAGATTGGCGATCGACCTGACTGGACAATGTTACAGATAAACTGACTGTGAGGTGCTTGATTCAAAACATATCCTACTGTAGCTGCTGAGGCTGCACTGATTCAACTAGGAAATGGCAAGGATGTCGGCAAACATTACCTTTATTACGCATGTCTAAGGGTTGGCCCCTTCCCATATCCACTGAAGCCATCCTTACCTGCATTGACAAGCCCATCCTTACTTGATCGCGTTCAGAGTGTTCCTGGCATCGAAGCCAGCTTGCATCAGTTACGAAGGCGACGATTGAAGGAGTACGGAAACGTTACTTGTGCCCAACTCAATGCAAAGGCCAACTTGCAAGCTCCTGACGACTCACAGTTCCCTCTGATGGAAAAGATGAAAGAGTTCCTGGAGAGCGATCAAACAGTATTTCTGCTGATCGGTCACCCTCGAGTTGGAACGACAAAGTTTGAGCAGGTACTCGAATGTGACATTTGGCGTGTCTATGACAAAAGGGATGGAATCATTCCACTCTACATCAACCTGCCTTCAATCGAACAGCCAGAGCACGACCTGATTTCCAAACAGTTAAAGATACTGGGCTTCAGAGATTCTCAGATCAAGGAATTGAAGTCCCAGCGCAAGTTTATCCTGATCTGTGACGGATATGACGAGAGGCGGCAAACCCACAACCTGTACATGAGCAACCGGCTGAACCAGACGGGAGAGTGGAGTGCCAAAATGGTGATCAGTTGCAGTTCTGAGCACATTGGGAACGATTGCCTCGATTGCTTCCTGCCCATGGGCAGTAACTACCTACCTCAGCCGGAGTTCTTTCAACAAGCTGTCATTACTCCATAATAGATTAAGCTTAGGCTCAATTTAGAGGCTTTCGCCTCCGAGGACACCTACTATATAGCCGTTCATGAACATGGGCTCTAAGCAAGGGCTACCCTGTAACCCTGGATATGGTGTTAAGGGGTTTACCTTGAATGGCTTCGGTAATCACCAGTGCATGGTGCATGCATGTACTTGAGAGCAACGAGGGTAGGAAGCCATGGGTGTCAGTGGGTCCATTCTGAAAGTAGAGAATGTTGTGCGTAGCAGTGAGTATATATGGCCGCTGACACTTTTTTCGTCAAGTGTCATCTAATGCTGCTAAAGCCATGCATGAGGAGCTCCAATACCCTAGCTGAGAGCTAGAGAGACGTGCTTCAAAGTCGCTGTGATCCCAGGATCAAAGTGGGCGAGAACAGCCACCGTGAACGACGATGCCCACGGACACAAATACCAATAAGGTTAACCGAGCGCGACCCATGTGTCGACATTCTTGCATTTCTGCTCTTTTGCTTGTGCTCATGCTCTGTGCTCTTTCCCTGTCAGAAGGGGGATGGAACCTGCAAGGAGGGCAGGTCCCTTCTCAGCCTGTTACTCCCCTTTTGCTC
>Ga0247824_10001505_pt1 | contig 12726 bp, 14 predicted proteins | sample 13C_PalmiticAcid_FD_194412 | JGI IMG/M metagenome (GOLD analysis project Ga0247824, IMG submission 194412) | Soil microbial communities from agricultural site in Penn Yan, New York, United States - 13C_PalmiticAcid_Day48 | ecosystem: Environmental > Terrestrial > Soil > Agricultural land...
GCCTCGTGCAGAGGATGATGAAAATGACACTGTAATCGACCAGGATGCTATGAGAAGCCTCTACGAGCCGTAAGTGTCATGCCCCAAGATGTCAACCTCAAGCTCCATTCTCGCTAAACGTATCGCCTAATCACCTTCGTGTATCCACACTGTGTAGGTCCATGTCTGCAGACGAGAGATTCAGACTGGCGATGGACAAGTTCAGGAAGGAGCGTGTCTTTGTCCCAATGTCCAATCAGATTCTGGAGACGTACTTTTCTCACGGTGGCATGAATGAGAACGAGGCCCCTGGTCGCCGTGACATTGGAGTTGAGATCACCTCAGAGGTGGATTTCGTCTATGTTGCGGCCTCATTTCTCTCAGCATTCCTCTTCAATTCAGGTGTCTGGCACGACCCTACATACTTTGAGATGGCACCCAGGATCGTCCTTTCGTTCCTAAAGTATATCCAAATCCGACAGGTGGTGCCAGAGTATGAGGACATTATACAGAAGGCCATGGAGGTCGCACGGCTCGGCAAGATTGAAGCGCCCAAATGCAAGGTTTTCAACGGGATAATGCCGGACGACTTTAATCAAACGTGCTCGGTTCTATACGTGGATGAGTTTTCGTATGACCAACTTCCTGAGACTTCGATCTATCTCATGGAGCAAGTGATTGGTGTCAAGTCAGCAGACGAGGTCAAGTTGAACGGCAGGAGGAGAGGGTACGCGCGGGTTTTGAGATTGGAGGAGGGTCCGTCCATCAAAGTTGCTGAGGTCAACGATGAGACCCCTTCGGATGTCGCAGACGGTGCTGCCTCTGATTCAGAGCCGAAATCGATCCCCATATACAAGCTGATTCTGGAGGAGATGTCGGTGGATGGTGGGGACCTTGTTCCTGTTGTGGGAAGTGAGTATTCAGTTCATGTATCGAAGCAAGCGGCAGAGCAAGTCTCTAGGGGATCCATCGTTTGGGGGACGTTCTATACCCTTTCCAATGGCATGGTGTTCGCGCGGCCCTTCATGGCTTTCCCTTCGTTCTACGTGGAGCAGGATGAAGATGTTGACGACGTAGAGTAGCCATGCTCCCCGTCCGAGCCCCTGCATGACTAGAAAGCCCTTCAAGTCCACCCTCCTTCCCTCTTCCCCTCTTCAGCACAATAAACAACTCCCTCAAGCATGCACCCCCTTCTTGATCAATGTGAGACTTGACGACATGCCTTGTGAGGTTTGTGCTCAAGATTCATGCACGCCAATTTTCAGCCATGACTGCTTGCAAAAAGGCAAGAAACTTTTGCTCCCACGCCCTCTTTTTTTTTTTTTTTGTTCTTCACTCCTGCTTGGACTCCACTCACACACATTACACCAATTTTGACCACGTCCAAACCATATCCCCTCACTATGCTCTTTCGAAAGTATTTGCTGTCGCTTTTCTCAGGTAACGACAAAAGGGACGTTTTCCTCTTCATCGAGCTTTTTGGACGGCGGATGGATGGTCAACTTTGCCTTCCTTGACTCTCAAACCTTTCAAACGTTGTGTATCGGCCAAAAGTCACTGTTGTCTTTGCCGCCGCAGAATATGACGCGCTGGTCTCCGGAGCACTCTTCAATGGTATCGATACCACACGGCCTGGCAATCAAGGCCTGAGCATTTTTTCAGACTCCCGAAACCACCCTTCGGCGGTAGCTTCCATCTTGCTGTACCTCGCCAACAAATCACGCTTCACTCCCAAGAGATCGAAGAACGGCGTTATCCGAGATGGCACTTCGTATCGCTCGTTTGCGCGCCAATCCGTTACATTCCCTGCCTTTGTCAAGCGTTACCAGTCGTATGTCGAGCTGGAACTGCACACCGGTGGTCGAGAAGAGCTTGCTGAGAAGATTGAAGAATGGTATGAAGCTCAGATGGCTGACCCACGTCAAATTGGCATGGCATTCCAAAACCTGGTCCCAAAGTACATTGATAGCGACATTGGCGACCACTTTGACAACGACGGCCTGGAAATGAATGAAGACTCGCTCCAATGGGACATGTCCGACCGGTTCTCTACTCACCCGCGCTGGTTTGGCCGTCGACAACAAGAAGCCTCTCAAGCTACGACTTCGACGTGGCTATTGAGTCACATTGTGGTTTACAGCGAGCCTCATGTTGCACCAAGTTTCGAGCTTGCTAGTATCAACCTAAAGCTCTCGAGAGACCCCGGGACCGGCAAGGCACACATCGTCCCTCAAAAGATTGTGCTTGAGCAGACGATGTTCAGTGTCGATAGCGAGTACTTGAAGCAAAGGGCAGAATACTTTGCTGATTTCGTGGAGACGGTCAAAATGAACAGGTTCTTGGACGAGATATCAACGTACTCGGATCAAGGCGCCGCTTAGGTTGAAGGAACGCATGAATGCTGGTGACGATAGGCAATCCAACATCCCTAGTTTTTTTTTTCTTCTCGATAGTTCCATCCTGTAGCAATCCATCAATCTCACTGAGACTTACCCATCCTCTTGCACGCTCGGGATGCTTGAAATTGATCTTTGTCCAGCATTGACCAATTGGCGGGCCTATTCTCGTGGCCAGAAATCCGTCCACCCACAAAGTCCCTCAATCTTTTGGGCTCAATTAACCACCCGGTACCTGCTGTGGACATCTCATACCATCTTCGACCTCTTCACGCCTTTTATTCTCAATCGTCGTGTTGCCCTATACCAGCTTATTATCAGAGGTCAGATATGCAAACTCCAAGCTGGGTCTTTTCTCTTTCAGCCATTCCCAGTGCTCCTTATAGGTCTCCCTTTCCAGGCTCCTGACTGCATCCATAAATTCAACCTCAGGTTGATCAATGTGGGACCAAAAGTTAGTCGTCATCCCAAACTGGCTCAGTTCCTTCAATTCTGATAGCTCCGATAGCCACCCATACTTCAGTGTCAGGTCAAACTTGAAAGCCTTGCCCCGTGGAGCAGCATACGAGCTCTCGTCCCATCCTAGAATCAATACGCGCAGCTTGGTCATACGACCAATCTGTGCGTACACTTTCTGGGCAGCTTGACGCACAATCGCGCTCTCTGGTGGACGAGGATGCGCCCAAAAACCCACGACATCCCTGAGGTGATAGTACTCATGTTCCGTATACCTGTCCTCATCATCCGTGTACTCGTCCTCGTTATCGATACATGTGCTATGCATGCCATCATCCGTGGATGCGCCCTCGGATGCGTCCTCATCCGTGAATTTGTCCTCATCATCACTACATTCGCTACGCATATCCTCATCCGTATGCTCCTGACTCGATTCTTCATCCTTCAGGCTCGCATCCTCGTCTCTCTGACTCAGTTCCTCTTCCTCTTCACTCTGACTCTGCTCTTCCTCCTCTTCACCCTGACCCTGCTCTTCCTCCTCGTCACCCATGTCATTGTCCGTGCCCTGGTCAGAGTCTTCCTCCGTGTCTTCGGCTTCGTTTTCGTCTTGGCGTAGCGGGATGTACCGGTTTAGTATGATACGAAGCACTTTGATATCTCGGCAGACCCATTCTTTGCTGATCACATCCCCAAATTCAATTGAGGCTTGACCTCCCTGGGATGTATTCACCGTGAATTTTATCAGATTCTTGCAGCTGGTGAACATGTCTTTGAGATCCGAGCTTTCAAGTTCCCCAACGTCTACGAGTTCGATCCACTCTAATGTCTCGGACTGACTCGATATTAGCGTCTGAAAAATATACCGAGGCCCATAAATAAGGGTCCGATCATCGAAATCCGTCCCACGAAATTTAGTCAAGCCATGGCCTCCATTCCTCTTGGCGCAGCCTTGAAGAATCGCTTTCACGGTGACTTCATCGATTCGAACTTTCGACATTTCTTCACAAAACATGAACTCCAGTTCTTTGCACCCATGAGCAATCGCTTACCTGAATCTCCTGAACCCTCAGAGTACACGAAGCCCTGGGGATGGTGAGCGTCTTCATACGAGGAACATGGAACCGGAACAGACTTATCAAAAAGGTATCTGGATATCCAAGACCGATTTGTGGTAGAGATACACCCTCGAGCCGTGTTGCCCAAGGCTCTGCCCCTGGTTTCGATCTTGACTGTCTTGCTTCATCCAACGACTTTAGGAACGCATCAAAGACCGGATCGATGGTGATTTGCTCTCCAGCATCAGGGTACGTGGGATGATCATGAAATGCCAAGTCAAAATCACAAATCAGAGACAGCATCTGAGGGTGCTTGAAGCAGATCTCCAGGAACCGGAATCCGATCTCGGGCGTTACATACCCGCCCCAAAGGCGCAATGTAGTTAAGGATGGGTCCCGTTCGCCAGAGTATCCAGAAACTGTTCAACCAGGGATGAATCCTGCTGGGTCAACATTTCTGCTGGCAGAGTCAGATCGTGAACATATGGACTGTAATCGAGGATTCGAAGGAATTGAGTTTGTGCAAATCTTCAGAGATTTACATACATCCAGGTTTTCCGGGGGGATCTGTTGTGTCCCGTGGAGTTCATCTGCGTGGTGCAGCAAGGTTTTGCGCCGTATCAAGTCCTCCATGTTCTTTGAATTGCTTTGGAGTGAGATGGATTGAAGATGTTGGAAAACGTGTTTGTCTAGAGGAGATAAAGGTAGGTAGGGCAATCCTGACATGGTAATCCTTGATGCTGCAGAGGTTACAAAAGACCCTGGCTCCTGCGATGATGGTTCGAGTTCCTCTGTGCTTGATCCCAACTTGGATAGAGCCCTACGTGGTAGACCTTTGGCAACGACCTCAAGATTGACCGGCTCGTCGCAGGGGACGTTGAGAATTCGGATGTGGTACCGATAGCGAGCAAGGTCGTCGATTGCCGGGTGGGGGTGTGCAACCTCCAAGGATCGGAGCTATCATGGACACAGCCACTGGACAGATCATTCAAACTGTATGTGACAACGAACGTCCGAACGACCCTCGCTTTAATCCGCAACCCCTTGTCCTAACCCTACGTGTTCCAAGATCGTAGTCGTCCAAACTCCAAGTTGGGTCTATTCCCTTTCAGCCATACCCAGTGCTCTTTCTTTGTTTCCCTTTCCAGGTCCTTGATCGCGAAGGAGATCTTCTCCAGATTTGGCCAGTTGGCATGCATGAACTCGACCTCAGCCTGATCAATATGGGACCAAAGGTTAGTCGCCATCTCAAAGTGCCTCAGCTCCTTCAGTCCTGCGAGTTCCGACAACCACCCGTACTTCAGCGTCAGGTCAAACTTGAAGGCCTTGCTCCGTGAAGCAACAAACGAGTTCTCGTCCCATCCCAGAGACAATTCGCGCAGCTTGTTCATCCGACCGATCTGACCATATACTTGCTGAGTTGCTCGACGCATGACTTTGCTCTCTCGCGGACGAGGACGCGCCCAAAAGCCCTTGATATGCCTCAAGTAAAAATACTCGTCCTCCGAATACCTGTACTCATCGTCCGTATACGCGTCCTCCTCACTCCTAAACGCTTCCTCATCCTCCATGTACATGTACATGTCGTCATCCTCTGGGCTCGCTTGTTGGTCTTCCAGGCTCTTATTCTCATCTCTTTGACTCTGTTTCTCGTCCTTGTCCCCTTCACTCCTTTTCTCTTCCTCGTTATTCTGACGCTGTTCATCTTCCTCGCAACTCGCGTCATTGTCTGTATCCTGATCCGAGTCTCCATCCGTGTCTTCGAATTCGTTTTCGCCTTGGCCTAACGGAACATACCGGTTCAATACAATACGAAGCATCTCGATGTCTCGGCAGACCCATTCCTTGCTAATCAGGTCCCCAAATGTAATCGCGCCATGACCAACCTCGGGCCGCGCATACATCGTGAACCTTTTCAGCTTCTTGCAACTGGAGAACATGTCCCTGAGGTCTGAGCTTTCTACCAGGCCAGTACCGTCAAATTCGATCCGCTCCAGTGTCTCGGAATGATTCGAGATCAACATCTGTAGAACCTCCCGACGAGCTTGAACGAGATTCCGATCATAAATATCCATCCCGATAAAACTCTTCAAGCCAAGACATCCATTCTGTACACTGCAGCCTTGAAGAATCGCCTTCGCAGTGAGTTCATCGGTCCGATCATCCGCCATTTCCCCACACATGATGTACTCCAGTTCTTTGCACCCTTGAGCGACCGCTTCCTGGATCTCCTGAACCCTCATGGTACTCGAAGTCCTGGGAATATGGAATGACTTCAAACGAGGAATGTGGGACCGGAACAGGCTTATCAAAAAGGACTCTGGATATCCACGATCGATGATTGGCAGACGGAAAGCCTCCAATCGCGTTGCCCAAGGCTCTGCCCCTGGCTCCGATCTTGATTGTCTTGTTTCATCCAACGACTTCAGGAACGCATCAAAGCTCGGATCAATGATAGCTTTCTTGCTAACTCGGTCATCACCAATCAATTCAAAGTCACAATACAGGAAGTGCAGTCGAGGGTGCTTGAAGCAGATCTCCAGGAATTGGAAGGCGAGCTTGGGCATCACAGAGCCACCTGAGAGGCATAATTGAGTTAAGGATGGCGTTCTGTTCTCTATGGTATCCAGAAACTGTTCAACAAGTGATGGATCCCGCAGGCTCAAAATTTCCGCCGGTAGAGTCAGAGAGTGAACGTACGGACTGTAGTAGAGGATTCGGAGGAATGAGGTTGTGGTAGCCTTGAGATGGAAGAACGAATCCAGCTTTGTGAGGGAGGCCACGTTTGTTTTGGAGAGTATATCTGCGCCCTGGACCATATCTATGCGAGTTAACAGCTCTGCCACAATCCTTGAATTGCATAGGAGCGAGATAGATCGAAGATGATGGAAAGCATGCCTGTCTAAAGAAGACAAACGTGATGACAGCGGGCCGGGGACCTTTTTGCCTGATGCCGCCTTCGATAGAGTCCTACGCGGTAGATCCTTCGCAATCGCCCTAAGATTGACCGGTTCGTCGCAGGGGACAATGAGAATTCGGATGTGGTACCGATAGCGAGCAAGGTCGTCGGGTGCTGGATGGCGCTCTTTCAGTTCCACGTGGTGGAAAAAGTACTGTTTGAGCTTGTAGAGGGCCTTGCATGTCTTCATGCACTGGAGTACTTCATGACGGGTCAGATATTGGACCACTTGTTCCGCCAGTTCAGGGATATCGAAGAATTCTTTGATTGGACAGGTTGCCATGGCGTGCTTTGGGTGTGTCCTGGGCTTTGACGTGGTTACAGGCAGGAGGTTTGCAATGAGTGAACGACAATAAGGAGCGCCGAAGAAGGCAGGTGGGTGTGGCAGTCACTGTTTTGCAACGACCGCTTGGGTTTCCAACTGGGTTGGTCCCAATTGTTCGCTTCAAACAGCGTGCATGCACGTAATAGCGGTCAAGAGCCGAATGCAATGACTCCAGCTTATTATCCGAGAGACCAGGACCATCTTCTTTCATTGGAAACAAGGCGAAGATCCAGAAACTCTAAAAGCTAGACTGAATAAATCCTGCTCGGGGATGCAAGGAAGGAACGAAGGAAAAAGACAAGGGTGGTCCTGGCCCCTCGGATGCCGCCAATGGTCTGAACAGTCACATTTGCCACCAAAACCATCCATCCCTGCGCCGATGTTGTTTTCAAAAGTGTGAGAAAACCATTTGTGCAACTCATGCATCCTCACTGAACTGTGTCCATCTTGCATGATAACACTCACAATGCACGGTTTGTTTTTTCAATACTTCCCGCGACCCAGGCCATAGCGTCCTTGAGCCTGGAACAACAGTTCCTTGGACCACACCCTTAAAAATTCAATGACCTGTGTGAACAACACTCACCCCTCTTTCTTTCTTCCCCTCGCTTCTCTCGTCATCCTCACTTCTTGAACTTCGACTTGTGATACCATTCAACAATGCACTTTGTTCGTTCCCTCTTAGTCCTATGCTCAGGTTAGTCTCCTCTCATATTACCTATCGCCCACACCTACAGATTATTTTCCCACAGTTCTAACACGTTGCTCTTCACTGTCTTCCCTTTGGCCCCCATCTAGTAGCGACATGGTTGGTCCATGGTAGAATTCATGCTGTGACATCCCGATCCTTGTACTCAGGCGAGGATACCACTGACCCATCAGCCCAGGGCACCGAGGTCTTCAGGGATCCAAAGAACCACCCAACAGCTGTAGCTTCCATCATCTACCACCTTGCTCTCCAGGCCGACTTCCATCCCAGAGTCCAAGGCGTCGAGGCGACCTCCGAGGCATATGGGCAGTTCTTGGGCAGCCTTCGCCACTTTCCAGATGTCTATTACAGTGAAGAGACAAGTGAATTGAACCTAGGCGGAAGTTACGAGCAATTCAGAGAGCTAATCGTTGCCAAGTACAACTCTGGCAAGAGCAAAGCGGTCGACGCTGCTACAGCCTTTGTAAACCAGATCCCAACTGCTTTGGGAGAGGAAGACCACGAACATTGGTTGTTGACATTGGCTGCTATCACTCGCAAGGATGACGGCTACATCTCTGCAGACCTGTCGTTCGTCCCGATCAAACTCACCAGAGACGAGTACGGTGCCGTCACCATCGACAGGCAGATCACCTACATACAACAACAAACTTTTCACATTGCCTCGAGCTTCTTTATCAACAATGCCTATCGACTGGGTAGACACGTTCCTGTTATTCACATCGACGCCTTCCGCCGTGCGTTCACTACAAAGTCTGCTGAAAACAACGCTCCTGAGACTGACTCTTGGTCATGCACAAAAAGAACGCCTCGTCAGAACCTCTATTCTCTTCCTCAATTGAGGTTGCGCCATTGAGTCGAGTTCTGTCCTACATATTGCTTCCCCCCATCCTTTCATGCAGCTTGAAATAAAAATTCGAGCGCGAATCACTACCACCCATGACAGGGGGAACAATTTGGTGGGGGAGGGGTGTTGACATACACGCGTGTTGCTGCTTTAATACCTTCAAGTACTCATACCGCTTATGGCTCTATCCAAACACCAAGTTGGGTCTCTTCTCTTTCAGCCATTGCCAGTGAGGCTTGCTCGTTACCTCTTGTAGGTCGCACGCAAAAGTGAGCTTCTCCAGCCTTGGCCAGCTGGCATGCATGAACTCGACTTCAGCTTGACCCATTCTCGACCAAAAGTCTGTCCGCATCCCAAAGTGGCACAGCTCCTTCAATCCCCCAAGCTCTACCAGCCATCCGTGCTCTAGCGTCATGTCAAAATAGAACGGCTCGGTATCTGTCTCGGGATATTCGCTCCTATCCCATTCAAAAGACAGATCCTGCAGCTTGGTTAAGCGGCCAATCTGTGCGTATACTTTCTGGGTTATTCGACGAACGGCTTTGCTCTCTCGTGGAGGACGCGTCCATTCATCTTCGTCATCTTCTTCTTCATCTTCATTTTCATCTTCATCTTCGTCCGTCTCGATCGTCTCTTCGCCCGCCCCGTCTTCGTCCTCGACCCAGTCGGTGCGTCGTCCCAGGATCAAATGAAGGACCTCCATATCTTTACACACCCATTCCTGAGACACGATGGAATCGAACTCGATCGCGCCCTTACCACAGTCGCACGTATCGATGGTGAACGATTTCAGTTTCTGAAGTTCCAGGCCATCGACCGCTTCACAATCGCTCAATTCGACCGTCTCTAATGTCGCAAAGTGGTGGTCTATCACTGTCGAAAACACACATCGGCTCTCACAAAAATAATTCTCGTCGTCAAAGTAACAGCCATGAAAGGACTTTAGGCCACGGCTTCCATCTTGACTAGCAGCACATCCACGAATGACTGCCCTAGCGTCGGACTCGTCGTATCGATCATCAGCCATGTCTCCAGTCGAAACATGTTCTAGTTTTGGGCACCCTTGCGCGAACGCTTGCTCTATCTCCCCCGCATCCGCGTGCTCGACCCTGGGTATATAGAACCACTTGAGTTGAGGGAGGTGTGATCGGAACAAATTTGTAAAGAATGTCCCTGGGTACCCATTTGAGATCCATGGTAGCTCAAGTACCTCAATTCGTGATGTCCAAGGTTTCGGTTCCATTACGGATTCTGAATTCAGCTGATGTGCATGTTCACTGGCCATCAGGAGTTTGTCAAACGTTGGATCCATTATCAACTGTTCCGTGGCTGCATCACGAACTTTTGGGTAATTGTGATTACCAATGCTGAACCCACAACGTAAGCCCGTCAGCTGAGGATGCTTAAGGCAGATCTCGATCACACGTAGTCCGATCCCTGGAGTGACATTGCCACTTTCATGAAAGGTCAGTTGTCGTAAAGATGGGGTCTTGTTTGCAAGCGAGTCCAAAAACCGATGCACCACGGAGAGATCCTTGAGGATAAGCGCTCGTGATGGGAGAGTCAAGCGGGTGACGTGAGGACTATGGTCAAGGATTTGAAGAAAACACTCGGTACTTGCACTCAGTCTGTCCACTATCGAAATGTCCATCAGCGAGATCGATTCAAGACGATGGAACATGGTCTTGTCTGGGGGGGACGAAAGGAGATGCGGAGAATCTGACATGGGATCAGTCGGTGCCGCGGCGGTTGATTCCTGTGGTGATGATGATGTGGATTCTTCCTCTTTGGATCTCGATTCCAGGGGTAGGTTTCGAAGTGGCAAACCAAACGCAATTGCCTTGAGATTGACCGGCTCATTGCAGGGGACGCTGAGAGTTCGAATGTGATACCGATAATTGGTAAGTTCTTCGGGCACCGGGTGGCGTCCCTTCAGCTCCACATGATGGAAGATGTATTGTTTGAGTTGGTTGTGGAGGGCCTTGCACGTCCTTATGCACTGAACCAATTCTTGACGAGTCAGATGCTGAATAACTTGTTCTGCCAGTTCAGGGATATCGAACAGTTCTTTAGCTGGACAAGATGCCATATCGTGCTGGGGTTCCTTGCTTCGGCGTGAACTCTGTGGGAAGGATGATCAGGAGGTTGATCATGATGGCATCTCCTTGTGGGTGTTGAGCCGTCACATTTGCCACCAAAAATCTAAAACTGTGAGTGTGAGAAAAAAATCACTTTGATCATGCATTGCGACAATGCTTCCCTCTGTTCAGCCCATTCATGCAGTGGTCGATGACGAGACCTCGGTACACCAATGTCGCGAACCTAGGAAGGTAGGAAGATGTTCCGACCAATCGATTAATGTTGGGAAACCCAATGTTCATGCAGTCCCTAGGTCAGGGCGTCACCCCTAATGGTCCTTGAGCAAATATAAAATGCACGCTTTGCAGCCCACACTTTCTCTTTGCACTTCACCCTTCTCCACTGCCCTTTCCTCTTATCACCTACACTTCATCACCTTCTACGATGCATTTGGTGCGTTCTCTCCTTGTCCTGTGCTCAGGTTAGTCCTTTAACATCACTCCTCAAGACTATCATACCATCTATTTGAGCCATTGTATTGCCATCGTTTCTAACGCGATACTGTGAATGTACCTCCCGATAATCCGTCCTAGTTGCCACCTTGGTGGTCCAAGCTCGAATCGATTCCGTGTCAGCGGGCACCATCTTTTCTGGTGTTGACAATTCCGACCCATGGGACACTGAGAGTGCCGTCTTCAAGCTTCCAAAGAACCACGCGAAGGCTGTAGCCTCGATCCTGCACCACGCCGCAAAAGATGCTGATTTCCGTCCCAAAGACCAAGGTCTCGAGGCTTCATCCAAGGCGTATGGCCAATTCGTTAGCAAAGTCATCGGCTTCCATGGCTTCAAGACGCACAAGAGTGAGGAGAGATTGGATCTGTCTGGAGACATTGAGCAGTTCAAGCAGCAGATTGCCGATAAGTACAGATCCAGCTCAGGCAAGGCTGGTATCGTCGCCTATGTGTATGGGAACCAGATTCCCGACACTTTGGAGGAGCAATCCCAGCAGTGGCTGTTGACGTTGATCGCGCTCCGAGGTGAAGAGGACAACTCTGTCACGTTCGACTTGTCCTCAATCCCAGTCAAGCTCTCAAAGAGGCGTGACGACGTCCGCCTCGACAAGCAGACAACTGTCTTGAGGCAATTGACCTTCCGCGTTGATGGAGAGTACCTGGAGGACCATGCCCGTAAATTGGCCGATGATATCAAAATCATCACTGTCGACGATTTCCTTGAGGAGCTCTCGACGCCTTACCAAGGAGATGACGACGACCTCATGGCCTGGCTGAAAGGGTCGAACAAGCCAATTCGTCAGAGTCTCTATCCTCTCTCTCAACTGAGATTGCGCCACTAGGCAGTGTCCCTCTGTCCATTGTATGTATCCACCTTCGTGTCAATCACACAATCCTGAATAAAAACATAGGATGCTCGAGTAACATCATGCCTTCTTGACTTGATCCGTCAACATGGAGTCGCCCACTTCATAATGAACTGCCAGGTGCCTGCGACAAGCTATCATGTCACTGCAGCTGTATGTTCATGCCCTCCTGAGCCATCACGCCATTGAAATACGACTGAGGCGAATATAGAGAGCGCTCCTCCTCTGAATACCATTCGTATCTTCGACTTTGTGTCCAGTCCTCGCCTTGTGGGATGTACAGGATTAGTATGATAGTAAGCGTCTCGAGGTCTTGACTAAATCATCCATAGTTGATGCCGTGCAGTAGCAAAGGACTCTGACCTGTGATGGTGATGGTATAGATTCCTTCCCGCCTGATCTTGATTCCAGGGTACTACTCCTTTGACCAATTGAATTCGAGAAATGGCGTTTCTTTTTCAGTAAGAGTGGAATCAAATTCGACATGTAACGAAGCAACTTCGTGACAAACACAATAGTACAAGTTTGCTGTCTTTACCTTTT
>Ga0247824_10001507_pt1 | contig 12719 bp, 15 predicted proteins | sample 13C_PalmiticAcid_FD_194412 | JGI IMG/M metagenome (GOLD analysis project Ga0247824, IMG submission 194412) | Soil microbial communities from agricultural site in Penn Yan, New York, United States - 13C_PalmiticAcid_Day48 | ecosystem: Environmental > Terrestrial > Soil > Agricultural land...
CAGGTGAATCGCCGTGAGACCGGCGGGTTCGATCCGGAGTAGTGCCGGGAACAACCCCGGTCTTTCAAGTTCCGCGTGGACATATTTAATCCTGCATGCCTTCCCTCCCCGCGCTCTCAGGCACGCTCAATTCACGAACCACGCCAGTCACTATGTCTCAACATGTACATCCAAAGCAAACGACTCAACGAACTGGGAGATACCCTCAGCGCAGCGGAAAATTGGCCTCCAGTAGCTCTGCCAACCTTGAAGATTGGACCAAGATCAAGGATCCCCGCGAGCGTAGGAGGATACAAAACCGCAATGCCCGGCGCACCTACCGTACGTACTACTCGGGGAAAGACCGGTTGTGGAGGTGGCTAACGTCTCCTGGCAGGCAGGAAATTGAAACAGCGTCAAGAACCAGAGAGAAGGACAGTAACCTCTGATGGAACTGCATCTGGCAACGAGAATCCAATCGAGCCGCCCGGCACAAGTCGCGCCGGATTACAATCGTGTTTATCACTGTGCAGCCCAATTTGAGCCAACGGTCGTGAGCCACTTGCGGCGTACATTGTTAATCAAGTGTCGGAAGTAGGGGGTCCAACCAAAGGAGATGTCGAGCTTCCGGGCGCGGGCTTGGACGTCGACCTCGATGCACTTCCTCTCCACCACGCTCAGGCCTGCGTAGATGCCCTTGACTTCGGCATCGAGTTGTGCTCGGGAGATTACACGGGTGAGAAGCTGCCGAAGCATATGTTCTTCCCAAACACCCGGCTTCTCTGATGCGGGCAGCCCCGGGGATCCCCTCTCGTCGGACGCGGGCGGCTTGGAATCCTCTTTCGAGGTCGTCGGCGCGGTGAGCTAGTCATTGGGCGCAGAGGGGCCACGATGTCCGAGCCGCAAGGCTCGGCGTTTGTGGTCTCCTCCTTGATTTCATGGCTGCCAGGCTGGTCTTGGACTTCGGGGACGGAGCTCGCAATGTCACCGAGACGAGGCTTTCTGCTTGGTGTTAGTTTAGATGTCCGGTTGAGGAAAAGGAGACTTTTGCCCACCTGTCGTCATCGTCGTCAAACCCGACCGACTTCTTCGGAATGTGGGGTTCGAGAAAACTGGGCTCGACGTTGCACGGCCCGGGGTTGTAGCCGCTGTCGGCGGCATACCCGTTTTGGTCCTTTCGCGGTTGAATCGACGTCCCGAAAGAACGACAAATGTGATGTTGACGACGCTCAGGCACACGGTGGAAGAAAAGGCGCCAACTCGCAGCCGCCAGGCAAGGTCGAGAAATTTCTGCATGAGGATAAAAGAGACAACAAGGCAACGTGGCTGTTGGCGTCAGGGATTCGTATGGGGACGAAAAAGAAGGCAACCGATGTGGCTGCAGGGAGGTGCATGTGCATGGATGAGGCTGGAGCTCAAGGCTGGCGTACCAAACATAGAGTTGGAGCGTGACCCTTGCTCGAAACGAAGGAACAGCGCAGCTCCGCGAGGACAGAGGGCAAGGAGTGCGACCGGATGGATGACAAAACTAAAGTACCAGCTAACCCACGACGGGCAACAGGGCACCGCTCGCAAGTGCGGACAGGGAAGTCGTGTCACCCCTGCAGCAGGGGTCTCCGGACCGCGGGTACATGATCCCACATTGACATCCGCGGCGGCATTGCTGCTGGGATCCAATCTGGCCCTGCCCTAGATTTGTGGATCGCTCCACCGCGCGATCAGACCCGGTTGGCCCAGCAGCCAAAACCTGCTGGCGCTAAAACAGGGGGCTTGGGACCCGCTTTCAGGAGTTTATGGGGCTCATGCGGACGCATCCGCGCAGTCCCCGGGCCCGGGCAGAGGCGGGCGAGGCGGGATACAGGCCAGACACCATGCGCATCGGCCGGCCTTGCTGGGACTGTGCTGGGAATGGCGAGGGTAAGCAGTCAACGAAGCCCGGAACTCTCGATGAGAGATTTCTCGGCCTCGTCAGTTGGCTGCCCTCCAGAGGACACCAGAGCCAACAAGGTGCTTGCCGAAAGAGGCGGCCATAACCGCTACGGTTCCACACACACAAAGCAGGAATTTAGCAGTCCTTACTCAGGGAAGGAATTCTTTCGTCGATGCAAGAGTCTGGCTCGCCAGGCCCAGCCGGAATCCTCCCAACTCGGCTGGTGTTCCTTTTCTTGGCTGTGGTTGCCTTGATCTACGCGCCAGTGGTTCGCAAAGTGATTCGCGCGGTCCGCTTATTCTCGAGCGCGATTTCTTACGCATCTCTCATTCTCGTCCTTCCTCCTACGCGCTATCCTCGCAAACTGTTCGCAGCGGCGCTCAAGTCGACAACCGGACTTCCTATCCCAGAGTCCTCTCCGTGGCTTGCGTAGGGTATTCTGCTTCTTCCACCTCAAATGCCAAACAGACGCAACGGGATTAAGGGCGCATCGCCAGAATAGAATATTCGCCGCGGGCATTGTATGGGATGGCCGGGAGTCGCCACTCGCCGAACAACTCAGCATCATTGAATGACCGGGACTTGCGGCTCTGCAAGACAACAACGCCCCCGATTGGCCATCTACCGACACCCTATCACCGGGCCCAACCTGGCAGGGAAAATGACACGGATGCCAGAGTGATCCACACAACCAACCCTTACTCGGTACCCGGAAGTCTGAACGAGGGCCAATAGTTTATATCCATATCATGCCAGGAACAGGGATCCGAACGCCATTCACAGTACTCCCAGAGCGACAGCCGCCGCCGCAGTAAGGAAACCCGAACGTCAAGACCCGGCGGTATCGACACCGCTTCTCACCACTATGGATACAACCTTTGTTTTCCGGGGTATAAGACCAACCCTTCTCCCATCGCCCGCTGGTGACAAGTCGAGCACAACCGAGCCCAGCCGAGCCCTTTTGAATGTGCTCGAGCCCGAAACCCCATACGCCCTCCCTCCCCAATCCCAGCTCCTGCGACTCGCTCACCGACGCCGCTTTGCTTCGGCCACAAATCTTCCCACAGTCCGTATGTTCAACAAGAACCCAAGCCCGGCGCGTCGCCTACCTGTCAATCCACGCAGGAAAAAGGTCTCGCCGAGCAAGCGCAAGCGAGTGGCCACCGCGTGAGTTTATCACTCATATCCAATGTTCCCTTTTGCCTCTTTTTCTATTCTCCCTCTCCGCGCCCTCCCCGGCCTCCCTCCCGGCCCCCTCACCCCTAGCCTCCAGCATCTAGCCTCTATCGCACCACGCACCACGCAACTACTCCTAACGTTGACGCGCCTTGCTCCACTACAATTCAGCTACAATAGCTGCAATGTACGCCGTGTCAAGTGCAGCGGTGACCACCCGTGCCGCCAGTGCACCGGGGCCCAGCGCGAGTGCTTGTACCCGGAGCCCATCGAGAGGGTAACTATCCCCCGGACCGAACTGGAGTCGCTGCAGCACCGCTGCGAATCGCTACAGCACCGCTGCGAATCGTTGGAGTTCCAGCTAGCCGCCACCGAACGGGGCGACCGACGACCGAAACCACGCCAGCACTTCGGTTCCCCTCCCGCGTCCTCCCACGCCGATGCAACCACAGACGCTCCATATCCGAATGGCGACTCGCAGCACGCCGCCCTCCGGTCCGCCTGCATCGACAGTGGGATGCGTACCGACGGCGCCAGCATCTCTCGTTATCACGGCGAGACCTCCGGAGGGACCTTCCTCAATGCACTCAAGGACCTGATCATGCTTGTCACGCCCCTGGCCCGCTTGCTGGACGGCGACTTCGGCAAGGATTTGGCCGGTACCGCATCCCTCAGCTCCCTGGATCAGCACGAGACGCACGAGACACACAAGACGCACCAGAGCTGTGTTATAGGCAGGCCACCCGCGGCTCTAGATGATGTCATTACACTTCCGCTTCCTCGAGAATGCCTATACGTCACCCGCCTCAACAACTTCCCCCACCGCCCATGGGGTAAGCTAATAACACCCAGCGGGCTGCGTGCGCATATAGAGCTGCGTAGGATCTCGGATTACCTCGTCGATAGTGACTTCCGTGAAGCCGGGCTGCCAGATCCGTGGACAAAGGCCACGGTCCGTGTCGCTAAGGCGCTGGAAATGCTCGAAAAGTGGCGTGTCAGCTTGCCGCCTATCCTTCAGATCCCGGCGGACCCCTTGACGCTTATGCCGGTCGACCTTTTTACACAGGCCAGTTCATTCGGTCAGGGTCCGGCCGGGTTGCTAAGCGGCGCAGTCAACTTTGGACAGGATTGGCATTGTTGGGCGCTGCACATGGGCTACAATGAGGTGAGCCGGCCGGCACGTCGTATCACCGGAGGGACCACTGACCTTGGGAAACAGCTCGTGATACTGGCAGTCCAACCTACGATGCTAATGGCTGTCTGGAAAGCCGTCTCCAGCATCGTCTGCGCCGAACAGCCCTTCGATATAGAAAACCAGCCACACATTGAGCGGATCCGGGCGTGCAGCGACGCCGCACGGCGCAACCTTCGTCTCCGCCGTCTAATGCGACTACACAGCCCGCGCCAGAAACTGCTGCTGCCCGACCTGCACCACATTTTTAACGCAGCCATAGTCCTGATAATGCATATGGTCGTCTTTGTAAATCTGAGAACGCAAGATCTAGATGACGTCGGGTGGGCCCTCGAGGTATTTGAGGGCGAGGCCGAGACAAGGGAGTACGGCAGGGACTGTTTACGTATCCTCCACGATTTCAAGTACCTTGCCCACCAGCTGCGAAACCCCATCCACAACCCGGACACCAAGCAGGTTCTTCTGCCCGAGGGTACACGCGATTCTTTAGTCGCGGCCATGTACCAGACTTTCTCTTGCTAGAATGCGGACAGCATATAGGAGATAAATAACATTATGCTCGAGTCATCTCGGGCCACAGGGTTTTAACCGTTGGCGTGATAGCTTTACGGGTGCTCCTAAGAAATGTCCTAGAACGGAAGTGGTCGTCTTCCGCCCCCTGAAGAAAGTCCGCTTTGCGATGTCCGAGCACCCCTCGCCTTTCACTCCCTACCTCTACCCTTCCCGATGGGTCTAATCTCCTGCGGGTAGGAGTGGTACGAGTTCGCACAGCCTGGTCCCGTTCTTGGAAGTGGCTCATTTTCCCTGCCTATTCAGGACGAAGAAAATCCGCCCTGTGATTATGCATGAACTACCGCTGCGACCACCAGCGCTTTGCCAACAAAACACTAGCGCTGCGAGAATCGCATGCATACACTAGCGGCTGAGAATCTCGCATGCATACACAATTCTTCACAGCTGGAAGAAAACAAGACAATCACAAATTCGTGAATTGGTCCGCCTGCTGAGGATTGGGCCGTGTCTGGCAGACACGGTGGGATCTGGTTAGGCGGCATAGCCGGGCTTGACCGCACCCACCATCGCCCACACCTCGCGCCGTCCCCGCGCCAACCCTCCTGCGCCTTCGTTCTCTGGGCCATGTCCAACCCCAGCATCACCTCTGGCTTCTGCACTAACAGCACCCGGCCAGCCTCAGCGCCACGCCTTTGCAGACCTGCGTCGTGTCGAGGATCGCTTACTTTGGTCAGTGCCCTTTATAACGACCCCCCCTTATAATCACGTCTCTTCCCCCCTCAACCTGGACTCCCTCCCTTAAACCGCCCTCCACCCCTCACTTAGTCTACTGGCAAGTTTCTTTCCGTAACACTTCACGAGGTGCGTCCGCTTCTTAAGCGCCCTCTTCTTGAGCGCTGTAGAAACGGTTCTCATTCCGAGAAGTCCCTTAACTATCTACCTAAACAATGCCGTCCATTACGTCGTCGCTTTACCCCCGGGCGCGTGAGAATAGGCTGCCGGCCAACCACCCGGGGGTTGTCAAGGCGCGAACGGCCTTCCTCAAAGCCGCTGGCATAAACTTTATTCTCCTCCAGCTTCTGTTCCTCGGTGTCTTCTGTTATGCATTGGCTCCTTGTTCCAGCAAACGAGCCACACGCACAATCTTCATATCGTCCTTGTCGACTACGATGGCGGTGGCGCAATCGGGCACGCTGTCCGTGCTGCGTATAATGGGACCAAGTACTTTAGCGAGAGCTTCATCTACGTCGCCAATGACACCAGTATGGAGCGGCAGAAGGCCGTCGACAACAATGATTCGATGCAGCGGAGGAAGAAGGCGGCCGATGACTGGGTTGCCCGTATCCTAGAGATCCGCGCAAGCGACGAGCACCACGTATATGCTCGTGTCTACTGGATGTACTGGCCCGATGAGCTCCCGCAAGGACGCGCGATGGCAAAAGACAGTCCAAGGCCGCCAACCGTACCACGGCATGAACGAGTTGGTCGCATCTAATCACAGTAAGCGGTCCTTTGGTTGCGGTGCAGCTAGGGCTAGAACCAATACTGATATCAGCGAAGTGGATATTATCGACGTGCTGAGCGTCGCATCGCGAGCGGAAGTGAAGCAATGGTACGAAGAGAACGACGAGGACATACAAAACGGGCTGTTCTGGAGGCAGGCGTTTGATGTGAGGACATATGAACTTTCGGTATGTAGTTGACCTCCGGTCTTGCTTCCCTCATTGATTTATCACGCTGATTTTACGTCCCCCTAGTCGATCGAGCTTGTTTGCCGTTGTCATACGCCCGGGAACCCCGACAGCCTACTGGTCGGGTGCACAACAGAGTCGTGCAAGGAGTGGATGCATGAGCGGTGCATCATCGACGATGCGCTCAGGACAGCATACAAGTTCTTGGGCACCGACAAACCACACCTACCCCAGGTAATGACTATGAAAGAGGATAGCGGCGACGAAGGCAAGCGCCCGTTAAGTCCCCCCGAAACGAGCGCCGACGGTTCCACGGAACACTCCATCGACGTCGAGGCCGGGGCCGCGCCACCGGATGCGGTTCACGTCGGCATGAAAGACAATGTCGAGGTTAGACAGGCGGCCGACGCCGAAGCTGCTTCGGCCGCGCCGGAAGAACCCCTCCCTTTGCGGCCGCCCGAGGCGCGGGCGACGAGCGAGAACACCAACGCAGACACAATGAACAAGCCGACCACAGCCGGCGAGTCAACGCCGGGTCGAACGCCGGGCTGGTCACTGAAGAAGGGGTCAAAGGCTAACAGCGAGAGCGCGCGGCCGTGGGAGGGGCTCTTCGAGGCGGCGCTGAAGACGGCTGATGTGGGGCCGCCGCTGATAGAGTTCAAAGACTTACGCGAGGGGGTGATCGGTGGGGAGAAGACGTGGACGGAGCATATCAAGTGTCTGATTTGTGAGAATCAAGTCAATTAGTGGCTGAAACGAATCTGGGAGAATGAAGGATTGAGTTTGGGTTTGCATGTAGGTATGAATACTGTATACAGTGTTTCTAGAGTTCTACTCCTCTGCTCTACCCATTCCACGCGTGCCGTTCTGAGGTACGTAAGCTACTGGCGGAACGCCCTACCTTTGCTGGCATGCTATGGAGAAGATTACGTGGAGGCTGATGCATTGGTTTAGATATCCGGAGCAGGTGAGCGTTTCATACAAACTGGATTGGGTAGCTGACGTTTTGTAAATATACAAATAGCTCCATCCCTTTACGCCATATCGATACGCTAACAGCCCCAACCTTGCCCCCAATGTCGCTGTCGATGACGGCGCCGCCGATGGCGGCAAGGAGAAAGCAGCAGGGCAGGGCAAGGTTATTGCGCCATGCCCGGATCAAAGCTCCCAATCCCGTAGCAACCTCCTACGTCAGCCTTGTAATCTTCCAGTCTTTTGCCTCTCCTTTACGGACAATGGTAACGTTGAAGGCATCCCCGTGCACCTTTGTGATGGTTGCGTATCCGTCGTTCAGTATCATTCGATTGCCCTCATCACCCCCATCCCTCTTTCTCTTTCGTCCAGGAGGGGCCTCTTTGCGCTGTGCGGTCAGCGTCGCAACGATCACGAACGAGGCCTGGTAGACCCCTGCCTCCCTCGAGTCGTCAGGCTCCGCATACGCCACTACCGGATTCTTTCGCGCCCTTGCCGAGTGCGGGCTGTGGTTCAGCCACTTGACGCTTTTGAGTGGGTCTGGATCCACAGGTCTGGTTTTGATAGGGCATTCGAGCTGGCTGTGGGGGATGGTGTACAGGTCCTCTGCGCCTGGCTGCTTGTAGCCGTCGTCGAACAGCTGACTCTCGTCCTCCTGGGAGTCGGCAATGACTGTCCGTGCGCTCTCCCGGTCTCGTCCCCCATTTACGGGTCTGGCGTCGAGTATCATGTCTACGCGCGTGTCGGTGGCGAGCCGCTTGAGGATGTGGTAGATGATGATGTCCTCACCCTTAAGGACGTGTTGGATGGTATCGCGGGCCGCCATAGAGACATGCGAATACGCCCTCGTGCATGTAAACCCCAGTAATACATCTTCCTTGCGATCCATCTTGTCAATGGCGTTGCGTAGAGTCTTATACCACGTAAATGACTTCTCATCTAGGGTATGCAGATAACCGGCCATGGCGCCCATGCCATAAGTCGTCCATGATAAACTGTACGTTAGCGTGACGCGGTGTCCCGAGGTGACTCTGCTTTGGATCGTTTCGCTCCCGCGGAGGAAGGCTACCCATTGTATTTTGTGGAATGCGCTCTCAGCTGCCCAGTCAAAGTTCTCTTCCTTTCCCCGGCGGTGGACGGTAAGCAAGCCCCCGTCGTGCTCCAGGGGAAGGCATACGACAAGAGAAGCAAACTCCTGATCCAAACATTGTCCGTCGGCATCCGAAAAGGATCCGGTATGGGATGAGCTGTATATCTGAGATAGCTGTTAGTGCGGGTTTCTTTTGCAAACAGGCAGTTTAGGGCAGTTAAATAGACTTTGTACCAAACACCTCATCCAACCCCTGGCTGGGAGGACCGTGGTCGCTTTGGAAAGTGCAACTGCTCGACCCCCTGCATCTAATGAACGGGGCCTGATCCACAGCTAGACCCCGATCTCGGGCTTTGCAATGCTTCGAATCCGTCTCACCCCACCCCCTTCTTGCAAGGACAACGATAGCGCAAGGCAGAATCCATTCCATACGAGACTGAGGCAATTTTCTCATTGGCTTCTGCCTCCGTGGCGAGGTTTGGGATGGTGCGGAGGTCAGCCGGGCGGTGACGGAGAAGACGGCGGACTTTTTGTCGGTGCTGGAGATGGGGGTTAGGGCGGCGCAGGCGGAGCAGTGATTGAGATGGAGGCTTAACTGGGGAGGGAGGATGGGGAAAACGGCTGTATGATGTGGGCCACCGGTCAGGACGCAGCAAAAGCACCAGGCAGGCCCATCTAAACCAGGGGACCGACAAAACATACTAGAAAAATCTTTGCGCATAGACTTCGAGAACAATAATTTCTTAAGCCAGCTTCAATATGAGTATTATACATAGTATAAACCTAAATTAGTACGACAAACAAGAAGTAGTTGTCGAAGTCCTAGTCCCCTTTATGTTTCCTTAGCAAGCGTTGTATTATCGATGTCTGTTTATCGCTTTTGTCCCATGGCAAGAGGATATTTATCTTTTGGCAGAACTTTCTCAGCCTCCCCGCTGCCATCCTCGTCTCTCCCGCTGACGGCAGCACCAGTGGCATGCACCCCGCCACCCTCACCCTTCCTGTCGCCACCCTCGCCGGCGCTGTTCTTCTCTCCCTGAATCTGGAGTGGAAAGAGCTCCAGGACCACGGACTTTAAGGTAGATACCCCAAGGTGAAGGTGTTGAATATTCGGGTGCTGTTTCTCGAGGGGCTCAGCGACCAGCGCAAGAAGTAGATTGAAAACGTAATGTAGAACTCGCTGTCGCACCCGCCGGGTTTAGCGGCCCTCCCGATCGGGTATAGCGCTCCGTCAGACTCATATCCTCGCACGGCCCAGCCGCGCCCGCCGTATAAATAGAGCCACGTCCGCTCTAACGTCCCTATCTTATATTCTCGACTTTCTCCCTCCCCTCATCCCCTTCGTTCACTCGGCCCCTATCTCCTCATTTCCTTCGCTCGGCCCCCGCCCCCTCGTCTACAGCCCGCCAGCCCAATATCGCCCGCGCCCCGATGCCCATTTCGCCAGGCTAGACGCCCCATCCTTGCCCTCTTTGGTATCCCCTAGCCGCCCGCCGTCGCCTTGCCAATCGAGATATTCTCAACGTTTATAGTACATTCCATCTACTACAACTTTTAGCTCTACTCCTAGTCTCGACCTCGTCCTCGACCTCGAGTTTCCTCTCCCTTTGGAACCACCCACTTGGTCTCTCGCGGTTAGCGATACCTTACCTCATCCAGCCCCTTCTACTCTACCTCCCGGGGTACCTCCCTTCGCCTATAGGATTAGCATCTATACCTACTTAGTAGGTCCCCTATCACCTCGTTCCCCCTATACAATTTGCAAGACCCGTATATCCTGACTAGTTACAAAAATGCTACAGCTGTCGATTTCGCCAGCTACAGAGACACCAGGAGGCCTCCTCGCGTAGGGGACCTAGGGCGTCTCGGTATATAGATCGCAGAACCCTTTTGGCTATAATCGGACCGAATACTAGCAGCGCAGCTATAGCAGAGCATATAGGTGACCCGCCTAACCTGACCAACTACAACCTCTTTCCAGGCCATACGCCAGCCGCAGCGAACAAGGATAGCAAAACCGAAAGGAGGCCGGTACTACCACCGAAACGATAACATGGTCTTGCTAGCGTCGCCGCGTTCTTTTTACCGACGGCGAGGCGGATCGGGTTTGAGAAGATACTAGTTGGCGGGAACGACGGAGACTACTTGTAGAGATTCTACCTTGCTATAAGTAGTACTAGAAACGGGATAATATAGAGGCGTATAAAGAGACGATACGCCAACCCCCGCTTTAGTAGAGCCGCTCTCGGCAACCCTTAGCGACGTAGACTATACGGCCTTAGGGCAAGGCCGTAATTCGCGGCGATGTGAAGGGCTCGGGCTTCACCCGAGCCTAAGGGCACTAGGTTTTACCTGGGTTGAGATGGGGTTCGGACCGAGGCCACGCCGAACCCGGACCGGGGCTGCGCCGGGCCCGGACCAGGGGCGCACCGAGTACGGATGGGCCGACACTAGATATAGGCCGGGCGTAAGCCGGGCCCGACTAGGCTATACAAAGGCCCTTATCGTATAAGGGAGGGAGCCCCTTCTCACCCTTGAATCTTGCTTTCCTCTCCCTAAGATAGTTGAATAAAACATTGTACGCTTATCTATAGCTACTATAAGGCCAGCACCTTACATTTCAACTATCTTCTCTACAAAACCCCACGACCTATACCCAGGTAGCGACATTACTACTCCTATTAGGACGATTACAACCAACCTAGACATTCCCAACCTCGATACAACCCTACCCTAAGTCCTACCTAACCCCGACCTAGAATAGATCCGAGATCACTTCAGGAATATATATAAAGCACTCGTATAACAAAACGCCGAAATCCAAACCCTACAAGTAGCCTAGGTAGTAGAAGCCTTATCCCCTATAGCCTTGGCCCCCCCTCGTTCTATACGCAAACGACTCCCAACTAGATAACCCTTTAACGGCAAAAAGGAGCTCTTTACAGCCTAGAAGGATATAATGGCCTATACCCTCCAAGCTAACCGCGAATTCATTAAGACGAACCAAGACTAATAGGTATTCGTATAGGCTAACCTTATATATTAGGTCTAGATACATATCGTAGCCTTTTACAAGTTAGGAAGGCTATCCTACAACTATAACCTAATAGCATTCCTCGATTACCTTAGGACAATTTTCTTAAACCTCTATAAGAAAACCTTAGCCCTATTGGACCTAGAGGACCTCCGATAAGGCGACAACGAGCTTTTCCCTATATTTATTATCTACTTTAAGGCAGTACTATCGAAGGTAGGGGGACTTATCTAGAATAACGAGCTACAAATTGTTAAACTATAATACTACCTCGCCCCGAGACTAAAGCTCTTTAGAATAGGATAGGGTATCCCCCGCGATAACTATAGCTAGGTAGTAAAAAGGTACCAAGAGATCGCGACCGACCTTAAAGCTCTCCATCTAAAGAACAAATACCAACGAGGAAAAGTTAAATACTATAGACGCCCTAACAAAGGAAGGGATTTAGATAGAGACGTCCCGATAATAGGGATCAACGCTATATAGACCTACCAATTATAGGGAGGAATAGATAGGGACCAGGGAAACAGGCAGTCAAAAGGCCAAACGGCTTAGGGAGGCAACGCGCCATAGGCGAAATAGGTTAGCCAGGAGGTATATATAATACAAAAGGCTACCAGGGCCTATATTCGCTACGGCTAGATAGGGTACTATATCCCCTAGTGCAAATTCGCCCTAGCTTCTAGACCTCTATAATAAGCCCTCCCCTAGTTGGATATCTAAACCCTTAAGGTAGAAGAAGGGGAAGAAGAAGCCTACCTCCTCTCCGATAAAGATTAAGAGCAAGGAAAAGAGTAGCCCTTAAATAGAGTCTCGTATAAGGGCCGAAATTACCTACCCATTTACTAGATAAGTCTATAGAGATTTCGAAAAGAATAGACAAACCTCCCTTCTTCATCCCAATCCTCCTAAACTCTATAGGCTTTATAAACACGCAAATAGATAGTAGATACTCTAGCTACGACGCCATTAGCAAAAGGATATACCAGAAGCTAGGGATCGAATAGACGAATTTACCAACTACCTATATCCTAGGAACTATAGTTGGACTATACCCTAGACAAAGGATAATACAGATCGCGTATATTACAATAGATATTAATAGATAGATAAGTAAGGCCATATACTATATAGTTCTAGGA
>Ga0247824_10001508_pt1 | contig 12716 bp, 19 predicted proteins | sample 13C_PalmiticAcid_FD_194412 | JGI IMG/M metagenome (GOLD analysis project Ga0247824, IMG submission 194412) | Soil microbial communities from agricultural site in Penn Yan, New York, United States - 13C_PalmiticAcid_Day48 | ecosystem: Environmental > Terrestrial > Soil > Agricultural land...
ACAAGTACTACAACATGAAGCGCTCCTCGGGCCGCGAACTGTCCAACGGCAGCCGGCTCAAGAGCACGGACGAGAACGCCAGCTCGCGCGGCATCATCTACCCCGAGGATCTGGAATTGCAGAGCGATGACCGCTCGGACAAGGATATCCGTGGGGCGGGCGCGCCCACGCCGGCTGGCGGGTTGAGCGCGCCCGGCGCGGTGTTTAAGAAGGATACACGGGCCGGGCTGGGGTTGCAGCCGACGGTGAGGACCGAGATTGCGGTGGGCACGCCCGGGGCGGGGGGTTCGTCGTGGCCGCCGCCGTCGGAGAGGGGGATTGAGATTAAGAGGGATTTTGTCATGACGTCGGGGAAGTATACCGCTTAGGTAGCTCGAGGGGAGGGTGGGGGATGGTGGACAACAAAAACAACTTCAAATGTGTATGAGGGATGTGGTGGTGGTTTGAGTCTAGGGTGGGTTATTTATGGTGTTTTGGGTGTTTTTTTGATACCAGATCGGGGATGGGTTTGATAGAGTTGGGAATTTTTTTATGTACTTCAAACCTCACCATGCATTCCTCAAGTGCGTTGTCGTTTTTCCTTGATGATGATTTGATTGTATGGGATTCAGGTGACGTTGAAGTGAGAGTTTGTCATTGGCCGGGGCGCAAGCCCGAATCTGGGGATGTGTGGCCGTTGGATCACATGTCAGATGCAAGAGTTGACATGGGGAGGCGTTGATGATTGTCGTGTGGCTTTCGAGCTTGCTCGATCTGGTGAGGTCGGGGTTGGAAACTTTAACCCTCTTTCGTTGCTTCCATCCAGACATAAAACTCGGCCAACATTCAACCGCCAGAACTAGTGTGCTAGTTGCAAAGAATTTGGTCTTGGGGAGAACGAATTGCGGGAGACCTCCCTGCCAGCTTGTGGATCGGCATTGTGAGGTCTCTGATTCTTTCACCTGTCCTTGTGTCTCTCCCCCAGCAAAAAATGGTTCTTGCCTTGAAAAATATTCCGCCCATGGTGCTCCTTCCTGTTGTGTCTGGCATTGAATTTGGTCAAGCAATGCCCGCCTGCGAAATTCCGCCACTCTCCTTTGCCCATTCCGGGGATCGAGTCGCTAAAATGATGGAACTCGGGCAACAATACGCGGGTTCGAGGGCCCATCTGCCGCCAATTACCATTGCCACGCCTCTGAGGAGACCAGATGATCAAGGACAAAAAGCGAGTAGCGCTCCAGGGGAGTCGTAGAGCCGTTGCTGCCGGCCTACTTACCTAGTAATTAATTACCTGTCAAACCAGCCCTCCAGCCGCGCAGCCTGATTCCTGCGTCCCCTCGACATCGAGGACATGTGAACATCTCGAGTGTACCCAAAGCTCTGAACACGCATGTTCGCGCATCACCGCTGCCATCAGGGATAGGAAATGTCCGTTGGTGGCTCGAGATGCTGCGGAGAATCGGGAGGTCTTTGACAGCTCCGACTAATAACGACACATGATATCCTTCACATCAGGCAAACGGAGGTTTAAATAGGACATTGGCCAGTGAGCACCCCCCAGGACGGACCCCGCCGGCGCGGATGCGCCCCCGAAGCGGGCCGGGCCTTGAAGGTCAACCTTCCCCTGAATCCTTCGGAATAGACAGCCCATCAGACCGCATCACCATTCCATACACAGAAACTCGCCAAGCACAAGTCCTGGTTGACGGAAGCTTGCTGCCCGCCATCTCTTGGCGCACATGTACGCCAACATCGGAGCTGTACCCAAATCGCTGCTAGCGTGGTGCAGGAACAGGGAGAAATCGAGGCGCCGTTGACTCGGAAGGCATACACGGGCCTGATCGGACAGGAGACGTACGTACTCGGAGTCTGGGCATCACCGGAGTTGTCTTGGCAGGCCATTAACCTCGGGCTATGCTCGACCGAGCCGCCCTGTGAGGTGAACCACGAATACGTCGGATGCGGACAGAAGGGCACGAAATAATTATTATCTCTACCAGAACACCGAGAGTTTGGGGGCAGGTTGATCATTGATGCCCAGACGGGCCCGTCGGAACACTCATACATATGGGTGAGTTCCCTACCTAACACGCGTACCCACATCAGCCTACCTGCTCGTCCCTGATCCATTGCTTCCGGCAGCCATCCGCCCTCCCCAACAATGTCGCGATGCCTCCATCCCTTGACAGAGCACGCCAATAGTGACTTCGGCAATCCAGAGGAGTAACTCGTTCCTTTCGGCAGCGCGAAACTCCCGTGGCAGCCGGAAGGCAGGGCAACACCTAGCCCAATGCGTAAATGCTTCCGTCTGGCCGCCCTGCCAAGGGATGGCGTGTGAGGGGGATTGGTCAATTGGCGACGAAAGCGGCAATGTGTTCTGAGGCTCCTGCGGCGCGACGAGCCGGCGTGCTGTCGCTGCCGGAGCCTTGGTCTCCGACATTACACCAGGCCCCACCCGCCACGCCGCTTGGGACACTGAGTGCCGGGGCGATGGGTCCGTATGAGGTGATGATCTGGGGTTGCGATGCTACTATACCGGATGGTTATTTAACTCGCCCATGGTTCGCGTCACGTCGCTCCCCACGACCTCCCACCCTCTCGTCGTGGCCAGGGACATCGGTTGCACGCCGACGACACTGGATTGATCGACATCCACGATGGTCAGAACTCTCAAGTCGCTCCTGTGCGGCGCCGTCGCGTTGGCGATCGGCGCCCATGCCGCCCCGTCGTGCTCCGCCAGCAACAGCCCCCGGACCTTCGAGGCCGAGAATGCCGTCCTCTCGGGCACGACCATCGACACCGCCCAGACCGGGTACACCGGTGAGTGCGAACTTCTACATGCCGAGAAAGCCATTGTTCACTTGCGCTGACTACCTCCGCGTACTTAGGCACCGGCTACGTCACTGGCTTCGACCAGGCCACCGACAAGGTCACCTTTACCGTCCCCAGCACCACGACGCGTCTGTATGACCTCACCATCCGCGTGGCCGCCATCTACGGCGACAAGCGCACGACCGTGATCCTCAACAACGGCGCGAGCAGCGAGGTCTTCTTCGCCGCCGGCACCACTTTCGTCAATGTCGCCGCCGGCCAGGTTCTGCTCAACCAGGGCTCCAACACCATCGACCTTGTCAGCAACTGGGGTTGGTACCTCATTGACTCCATCACCGTCACGCCCTCGGCCCCTCGCCCCGCGCACCAGATCAATGCCTCGCCCGTCAACGCCAACGCCAACGCCGATGCCAAGGCCCTGTACAAGTACCTCCGCTCCATCTACGGCAAGAAGATCCTCTCGGGCCAGCAGGAGCTTTCGTGGTCCAACTGGATCGCTCAGCAGACCGGCAAGACCCCCGCGCTCGTCTCGGTCGACCTGATGGACTACTCGCCCTCGCGCGTCGAGCGCGGCACCGTCGGCACCTCGGTCGAGGAGGCCATCACGCACGCCACCCGCGGCGGCATCGTCTCCGTCTTGTGGCACTGGAACGCCCCGACGGGCCTGTACGACACGGAGGCGCACAAGTGGTGGAGCGGCTTCTACACGGACGCGACCGACTTCAACGTGGCGACCGCGCTGGCCGACACCACCAACGCCAACTACACGCTGCTGATCCGCGACATTGACGCCATCGCCGTCCAGCTCAAGCGCCTGCAGACCGCCGGCGTGCCCGTGCTGTTCCGCCCGCTCCACGAGGCCGAGGGCAAGTGGTTCTGGTGGGGCGCCCAGGGCGCCGAGCCGTGCAAGAAGCTGTGGGGCATCCTGTACGACCGCCTCACCAACTACCACGGCATCAACAACCTCCTGTGGGTGTGGAACTCGCTGGCGGCCGACTGGTACCCCGGTGATGCGACAATCGATATCCTGTCTGCTGATGTGTATGCTCAGGGCAATGGGGTGAGTATCGAAACAGAAACCAGACACGAACAGGGAAACAGAGAGCTAACACGCACGCTAGCCCATGTCGACCCAGTACAACCAGCTCATCGACCTCGGCAAGGACAAGAAGATGATCGCCGCCTCCGAGGTCGGCGCTGCCCCGCTGCCCGACCAGCTCCAGACCTACGAGGCCCACTGGCTGTGGTTCGCCGTCTGGGGCGATACCTTCATCAACAACGAGTCCTGGAACTCGCTGGCCAACCTGAAGACCGTGAGTTTTACCTCCTCTCTGCCCCATCACAAGACCCTAAACTAACATCTCGGTTAGATCTACGGCAGCGACTACGTCCTGACCCTGGATGAGATCCAGGGCTGGAAGACTGCCGCTTAAGCGGTGGGTGGGCTGTGCCACGCGAACTGCGTGATGGAGGGGTTGTTTGAGAGGCGAGGGTGTAGGATATCGCCGACTGGGCGTGTAGCTTGGCATATTAGCTTTCTAGGCGCGCAGCTTGGTGCTCAAGAATAAGATAGATGCCACCACCACCAACTTAGGTTCCAACCCCGCCTGCCAATCCGGGAGTCCGCCACCCAAGCAGACGCATATTGCCCACACTGCATCTTGAAATGAGCATGCGGCCCTTGGCAGCGAGGGAGATGCAATCTGCCCGGCCAGGAACAGATCGGACCCCTGCTTGGCACTCAACGCTCGGTGCCGATGGGCCAACTTAGCCATACAGCCGGGAGGGGGCGGTGACGAGGCGCGCGGGCGGGAGCGGGCCTGTCGGACCCCCAACTCGATATTGACTTCCGCCCGTTTGGGGATGCCTGCCTGGGTCCTTGGATTCTATGGGGAGAGAATCGCGTCGGAGGGGGATGGGATTGTCAGGGCGGGGGTAGATAAATGTCGTGGGAGTGTCCCGTCCCGTCCTCGTTTCTCCCCTCTGGATTCCGTTGCCATTGTTAGCACCCTGACGCCATCTACAAACCCGGGAATCAGAAAGCCCGCTGCATCAGTTGAACCTAACCACCGCCCGATCCATCGAGCCTCGAAAATGCATCTCCCCTCCGTCCTCTCCCTCCTCAGCGCCGCCGCGCTCGCCACCGCCCAGTCAGGCAACGTCACGACCGGCGCACTCGGCGACGCCCGCGAGGTCCGCAACAACCCCGTCATCGGCGAGACGTGGGTTGCCACCTTTGACTCGCCCGCCGTCAAGGGCACCGTCACGGCCGTCGCGCAGCCGGTCGGCATCAACTACACCATTGCGGTGACGGGGTTGGCGGTGGAGAAGGGGCCTTATAGTGCGTGATCTGTCTACTCTGGGGTCGCGATTCTTGAAAAAAGTTTGGGGGTGTTGACTTCCTGATCGCAGAGTATCACGTCCACCTGCGCGCCGTCCCCGAGAGCGGCAACTGCACCGACACGGGCGGCCACCTCGACTCGTACGTGCGCAAGGACACGCCGCCGTGCGTGAGCGCGATGCCGCAGACATGCGAGGTGGGGGATCTGTCGGGCAAGTATGGGACTGTGGCGGGGCCGGATGTCAATAAGGCGTAAGCAGACCCCTGTGGAAAGTCCCTGGATGGGGTGTCGAGACGGCTGTGTTGACCATGGTTGCTACTAGGTTCAATGACCCGTACACGGCTATGAATATCATCCAGCTGGGATACATCGGTAACCGGTCGATTGTGTTCCACGACGCGAGCTCGGCTAGGATTGCGTGTGCCACGCTCAAGAAGGTGGAGGTTGCGGCAGCTCCGTGAGGCTCGTCAGGTGGGGTTGACAGTGAGCTTGAGGTTGTCTTAGTTTCTGACTAGTTCGAAATGTTCGGTGTTGGTGGGAGTACTACGGTGCGATAAAAAGACAGAAATATATTTGGTAAATCTCAGACAGCAGAACAATAAACAAACAGGGGATTTGGATGGACCTGCGGCCCAAGTCTCGCACTGCCCCCTCACTCAGTCCTCCCTGGATGCCCCTCATTCTATCGTAAATTCTTTCTTGCCCCACACCCAACATACTGCCGCCTCCATCATGGTTCTGACCCTTACAACCCCGTTCACTAAGAAACGGGTGATGGCATCGCTGTTGGCCAGCCAGACCCACCAGAGGACGACAATGACGATGGTGGCAGGAACCGTAACGACCCAGTAGATCCACAGCTTGCCAGACACCCGCCAGCTTCCGTCATCGCCATAGTTGAAGAAGGTTGTGCTGAAGAGAGCCTGTTATGAAGTTAGAGCTGTTGGACAAAGCCGTAGGGGCGTTGCGAGTGCCAACTCGTACCGAGATGAAGGTGGCGGGGAGAAAGATCATGGTCAGGAGCGCAATGGACTTCATGACATTATTGTCCTGGCGGGCAAGGTTGTTGTAGGCCTGGTTTCGGTTAAACTTTGGTTCTTGCGGGAGGTTCGGGAGGTCTATTTACCAGAGTAATCTCGTTCTTGAGACGCTCTCGGATGGAATCAGATCTCAGCTTCAGGCTCTTAAACATTGAGATCTGGAACTGGGCGTAATCCCTGGCCTGCTCCCTGTACGTCTCGCCCAGGTCATGTTGGAGTCTTTTGTGGACCTCAATTCGTCGGTGTTGCATCTCGCTGAGGGTCTCAACAGTAGCCTGGAGATTTTCGGATGTGTGGATAGCGTGCCGGTGAACCTCGTGAATGGCGTTGAAGATGGCCCCAGTACCCATGCGGGACTTGAGAATGTTAATTAATGAGTGAGAATATACTCGGGGCAGATGCGTCAGTGGACCCATACCTTCTCGAGGATTCGCACGGGATCCCGGACCCGCCAGGCCGAGATATCGGCATACACAGTGATTTGGTCCACCAAAGGCATGTGCATGGCAAAGGGGTCGTGAAGGTTGAGCGGCTGGGTCTGCCCCTCGAGCCGTTTCTTCAACTCCGAGGGAAAATCGGGCGGGGTGTCGACGCAGAGGATTTGGGACGTCCCTGAGTGGTCCCACCGTGAGAAGAAGGTCATCTCGAACCAGTTGTAGCCTTTCCAGCTTGTTACGTATTCTGGGCCGGCGTCGTGGGGGTGGTACAGTATCTTCTTGACCATCTTCACCACGCACCGGAACCACGTTGCTGGGGTCATGTTAGCCGCTCGCCCGACTGCCGGAGCCCCGCAAGGAGAGGGAAGACAGGGGCTCACTATAACTCGTGACGTGTTTTGCTGGGCCTTGGTCGTCGTGGGTCGCCTGGCTCCCAAAGTAGCCGTTCAACTCAAAGCACGTCCGGTTGGCCAGAAACGAGGGCACATTGAAATGAGCCAAAAGCTCCTCACGGCGGCCATCTAGCGACAGGTACCAATTAGGGGCGTCAAGAAAGCTGGAGGCTGGTCAGTACCTCCGATGGGCTCCGGCGAGCGAATTCCTTACACATAGCATCGCTTGGGCAGGCTGATCAGCTGCGGGCAACCATCAGCGCTATCACAGTTTCCGAGCGAGATGGTCGACTCAAACTCACCATTTCGAACGAAAAGGCCATCCTGCTCAACCGCCACTGGGTCCCACCCGAAGCTGCGTTTGGTCAGTCCAAACCGTGGCCACGGGAGATATCATTGCAGTCATGCGGGATATCATGGGGATGTCCCAGGAGGCTCACATGGCTCGAGGACGAAAAGATCAATATTTGAGGCCGCCATGAATCAACAGGGGCAAGACAGGATGTTTGGGTCTCTGAAGTTGGATCAACAGCAATGAAGGAGATGATGCCAAGCCCACACTCGGAAACGGGATGTCGACGGCGAGTCTTAGATCGCGGGTAGGAGAACCTCACATGACCCATGGAGCATCACCTGCCCCAGCCTTGCTCTCCTCCAGCTGCTGCGGGCTGGGTGGTCGACTCGGCTGCTGATTTGGGGGGAAACGCGATCCCTTCCTCCTTCAACCCAGATCTGCCGCATTGCCTCATCCGCATCGCGGGCGGGAATGACTCGGGTGCAAGACCACGGAACCATGGAGGTTGAAGCGAAGGTTGGTTCCGTTGTCGATTTTTGGGAAAGAAAACACTCAGACCCGGGCAACAGAAGACAACACACACAGCATGGGGCCATGGGCTGCCAAGATCATGAAGCCCCGGCCGGCTGGACTCTCTGGAGGAGAGAGCACACGTCTACTCATCGTACATAGATGATCCCGCAATCCACTCCCTCACAGAACCTCATTTTTGGTGCAGTTGGGAGCTTGTGTCTTGTCGCAGGCCAACTGCGAGATTGCGGCAGGGAGAAGCAGGGCCTGGCCCAAGTCGTCGCGCCGGGAATCGCGTGCAGGTGGGGAAGGTCCATGTGGACCCACACCAGCGTGCCCCTCCACAGCTCACAGCCAGCGGCACGGATCATTTTTCAGCCGTGGAGCCCGCACACGCACGGCAGCCCTGGTCGAAATTTGCAAATTCGGCGAAAACCACCAAGAGGGGAACGACTCGACTGACGACACCGCACGACCACCACCCTCACCACATCACGACCGGATCCAGCCGCCAAAATGGTGAACGTTCCCAAGACCCGGAAGACCTTCTGCAAGGGCCGCGAATGCGGCAAGCACACCCTGCACAAGGTCACTCAGTACAAGGCCGGCAAGGCCTCTGCCTTCGCGCAAGGCAAGCGCCGTTACGACCGCAAGCAGTCCGGTTACGGTGGTCAGACCAAGCCCGTCTTCCACAAGAAGGCGAAGACCACCAAGAAGATCGTCCTCCGGCTGGTGAGAATTGCCCCGACGCGGCGAGCCTGGGATGCGGGGGAGGAGGGGTCGCTAAACTCTCGCCTGGACAGGAATGCTCGTCGTGCAAGACCAAGAAGCAGCTCCCGCTCAAGCGGTGCAAGCACTTCGAGCTTGGGTAAGTCTCCTGCGAGCTGCATTGTGATGTTTTTCTTCGAGAGGGACCGCCGAATTGCCGAGATACCCGTCACCGCGGACTACCGACTCCGACGACTTTCCAATCCTGGCGCATCCGGCCTCTACTGAGCCCATCCGACCGATCGTTCACTGCGGGAAACAGGGCACGCCACGACGGATAACAGGGATCGCTCGGGCTACGGCAGCTGGCTGGGTTCATCGGGGTGGAGGGTTTTGCGAGCAAGAGGAGGGTCGGAGGTGTTGAGGGCCGGGGGCGTCATCTCTGCGTGGTTCCGTGGCACGGCATGGACACCGATACTCCTGCGGCATTCTCTTTGGAAGAACCTCGCAGGTGGTCCTCCCGACGTTGCGCACGACTATGCGGGACTGACTGCCTCCTGCTCCCCGCCGAGAGGTACTCACCGGTCGGCCCCGGACACCGCAGCTCGATCTGTTCCCACGAAACTTCGGCCGGCGGTCCCTCTCGAACTACGCACCCCCACTGACAGAACGTCTGGATGGATGGATTATTCTGACACTCGGAACAGTGGTGACAAGAAGACCAAGGGTGCCGCCCTTGTGTTCTAAGCGCTCGGCGGTCGGTGAAGTCGGTGGTGACGAAATTAGGGCACGGCTCTGTTTTTTCGGAAGCTCGCCCTGCATGGGCCCTGCCCACCATGCGGAGGGAATCCAAAGAGCGATTTCGACCTTGGCATGGGGAAAATCGGGCATAGAGGAACATGTACATGGGCGTCGGGGGTTCGGACGTGGAACAACAAGCACAATACCATCCTCGGGGCGTTTCGTCTGCGCTTTTATTCACGATTAATGCTTTCTGGTTCCCCGCGCGTCAGATGTTGGGCACCGCAGGCTGTCGTGTTGCCGGTATGTTGTGGGGGAAGACGGAGCCCCGTAGGCATTGAATGCCGAATGCCAATTTGTCCGTCCGCCTCCGTTCTTTTTTTGCAGGGCACAGGATTCCGTGGGTCCAGCGAGCGCGACCGCGCCGCAGCGTGGTGTCTCTGGCGGCCAAGTACCGCTCCGCGGCGATTTGGCACTTTGGGTGCATGGCCTCCAGCCACCACCATCGTGGTGTTCTGGACCGCAGCTGACCTGGACTGACGCAAGCCCCCCCTACGAAGCTGCGGTGCAGGTCCCGCAAGCCGTCCCGCTCGTGGGAAAAACGGTCTGAGACAGGGGAGTGTTGCAATGCTGGCTTGACAGCCGGAATGGCTTCGCCACGTTTGACTGGCTGAAGCGCGTGGTGCGCAACCCCCACCACGCCTAGCTTCATCTGCCATCACCAATCCCAGCGCGACAACGGAGATCCGACTCGATGGGGAGGGTTCCCTGGCGTAACTAGCCGGGCCCAGCCCGGTCGCAGCCACCGCCATCGTCGGTGGGGTGCGGCTGCTGAGAGGTCGGAATAAAGGCGGACGACAGGGAGACGGTGAGGAACGGCTCTCAGCCGCACTGCAGCCCTTCGGGGTCTGGACGATGAGTCGGCAGCCAGGCAGACAGACCACATGCGCCCAATATGAGGGCCATGGGCCCGCCCGAGGGGCTTGCGGGCTCACCTGCAATCCCGATTTGGTCGAGCGCTCGTGAAAATCTGCCCGAGGTCAACAAAAAGCCACGATCTCGATGTTTACGTTGGTGAGGGAGGGCAGCAACCAAACCCAACACACCCAAACCCCCCTGCCCAGGTGACGACGGCGACGACGACGACCACAACGACAACGACAACGACGACTTCCACCAAGACACCAGTTGCTCTAATCGTGAGCCCCGAGTCGACGGCGGCGGCGCCGAGAGAGACATGCAGCAACCGTTGCTTCTGCCGCGAGACGACCGAGCCACATACCAGTACACCATCCAGGCCACACACGACCACGACGATGGGCCGGCCGAGGAAGCTCGCAAGGAGCGGGCAAGCCCCGCCTGGCGGACGGGAAGCCCGCCAAACTACAAGCCCACGCCGCTGCGGTGGCCCTTCATCGGCGCCGTCATAGCCCTCCTGCTCGTGGCCATCGTGCTAGTCGTCGTGGCCGAGGTCAAGATGCCCGACTCGGACAGCAGCGTCAGGATCCTCGGCCTCCATCCAAACGCCACACAGCCCGTCCGGCTCGCGCGCGCGGTCACAAACACGTCGGAGGTGATCGAGGCGGCCACGACGAATACGACGATGGTGTCCACCAGCTTGGTCGAGTCTACGACGCTGTCGACCACTCTTGCTGAGTCCACGACTTTGTCGACAACTCTTGTTGGGTCCACGACTTTGTCAACTACGCTGGTTGCAACCTCGACTCCCTCTTCTTCCTCCCTCTCTGAGTCCACAACTCTGTCTTTGACATCTCTCAGTGGAACCACAACTGCGTCATCTATACTCGAAACCAGCCTGACGTTGAGCGGAGGAGTGAACCGTCTGGCCGAGACCAGCAGCAGCAGGGCTTCATCGACCTCGAGTTCAGGGTCGTCGGTGTCATCTTCCACCGTGTCCGTCTCGAGTTCAACGTCACGAGTTTCCAGCAGCACAACGGCCACATCCGTTCCCTCGCTGACGCTCACGAGCTCCAACGCCATTAGTATCACTGTTCTACCGAGCGGTGCGGTGTTGATACCAGTCACCACCTCCGTCTCCAAGTTTACCTCGTACTTCACCATCCGCATCTCGACCATCATCTTCACCTCGGTCATCTCCACCGTCGCGACGTCCGAGGTCACGAGCACTTCGTCATTTGCGACCACCTTTGTGTCGACTCTGAGTGCCGAGCCCACGACACTCCAGTCTACTATCACGGCAAATGGGACAGTAACCACTTTTCCCTTCTTGACAATTTTCCCCACCCAGGGCGGCGAGGTCACCACGGTGACCACGAACACGGAGACTGCATACGCAACCAAGATCACGTTCCCCACGGCCTCAACATTGACGGGCACCAGCACCATCACCGGGGTCGTCATCCCCAGCCCCGGCGAGATCACCGTCACCATCTACAGCACCTCCTTTCCCGACCCGAACGTTCCTGTTAGCCAGGTTCAAACACAGGGCCTGGACCCGGTGAAGGTGACAGGCGTGGAGACCCTTGGCGGGGGCACCATCGGCGTTGTGCAGAGCCAGGGACCTGTTGTCTTCGCCGTCTCGTCTGACGAGGTCAAGACTCAGGTGATTGATCAGCAGATCAGCACGGGGGTGGCGTTCGTCGGGGGGGTTGTTGCGACAAACGTTGTGGTCCTTACCCCGACGGCGGACGCAAACCCCTTTGGTTTGGTCACCACCGTTGGAGCAACACCGGTGACTGTCGTCAACAATCAGGACCCAGTTACACTCCTGAGGGTTGTCGACGGTGTCCAACAAACCGTTGTCGAGACACCCCCGCCCCAGACTGTTGTCAGGATGGAGGGCGGTGTGGTCACCACCATCCCCCCTGGACAGATCATCACTAACACGATCGTGAACAATGTCGGCGGCACCCCGGTCACCAGGGTCGTCGTGACAACACCTGTTGGTCCTCCATTCGAGCCCATCGCCATCACAACTGTGCGGGATGTTGGGGGTGGCACCTTGGTTACCGAGGTCGTTTTCAGCACACCAACGGGCCCAGCCGGCCAGCCCATCACCCTGACCAACGTCGACGTCGTTGGAGGCACGCCCGTCACTCAGCTCGTGGTGACCACGGCCAACGCCGGGGGGGTCCAGCCGCTCTCCTTCACCATCACCACCATGGTCGGCGGCACCCCAACCGTCGTGACCTTCACGCCCACCCCGACAACCATCGTGGAAACCATCAACGGCACCCCCGTCACCCGCGTCACCACCCCGCCCGTCACCAGCTTCACTACCACCATCGGTGGCACCCTCACCACCCAAGTCGTCGTCACGACCCCCACCGGCACGGGCCCGATCACGCTCACCTTCCTCTCCACCTCCGGCGGCTCCCTGAGCACCTTCACCACCACCTTCCCAGCCACCACCTTCCTAACCACCATCTCCGGCACCGTCCGGACTATCACCTCCACCC
>Ga0247824_10001509_pt1 | contig 12698 bp, 11 predicted proteins | sample 13C_PalmiticAcid_FD_194412 | JGI IMG/M metagenome (GOLD analysis project Ga0247824, IMG submission 194412) | Soil microbial communities from agricultural site in Penn Yan, New York, United States - 13C_PalmiticAcid_Day48 | ecosystem: Environmental > Terrestrial > Soil > Agricultural land...
CGGGTACGACGGGTACGGCTGGGGCCGCCACCACAACGGGTGCGGCGACGGGCGCCGGGATGAGGGAGGCGGGGAGGGCTGGCGTTGTGGTCGCTGCTGCGGCCGTGGCTGCGGCTGTTGTCGCGTTGCTCTGAAGGGGTGGTTATGACTCGGGGCATAGCGCAAGAGACTGCACAAGGATTAAAACAAGATATACAAAAGAAGAAAGTTGACCTGTTCTGACGATCTCGTATTACTTGCCGATCGCACATCCCGCACCACCTGCCCGACTTGACAACGGAAATCGGCGCCCGTACAACTTCCACGCTCCCTCCTACGATGTGTAACCCTATCCATACACCCTGGTGATCTCCTTGGCATATCCTGCTGGTTGCGGGATAGGTGTATGCTGTTGCGTAAACGCCTTGAACATCTCTGCCAGTCTCTCGACCGGAGCCGTCAACAAACCCATGACTGAATCAAACGGTGCGGTGCCGGACGGCGCGAACTTGTCCATCATCTCAAACTTCTTGGCCATACTCTTAGATGCAGCCAGAGACAGCCTCTCTTCGAGGGCCGGCAGATCATGCGCCTCCTCGTCCACGATATGGTCTTCAATCTTCGCCCAGAGGCTAGATAGCTTCGGGATGTAATCTGGGTCGCTCGACTTGATACTCTGGAACTGGACAAGAAGCTCCTTAATCTGTCGTTGATTAGACCCATGCCAGACGGCACCACTGCTTCCTCGTTGACTTGCCTGAGCTTGATCCTTGCGATCAGTCGCCACCATGCGCTTTCCCAGCGAACCCAAGTGTTTCTCCAGCGCGGGATACAACACGAGTTCCTCGCCGAGGGAGTGTCTGGCAAGGTCCCAGACGAACTTGTCGCCATGGCGCTGCTGCTCCGTTTTGTCTGTTTCGTTCATGACCTTGCCGTAGGAGGCTGCAAAGGCCTGGTGCGCCGTGAGCATAGATGCCGTGATGCTTGCAGTGGGCGATACTCTCAGGTTAGGAGACCGCTCTGACATTGGGGAGCCCTTGCGCCGAACCGCAACGGCGCCCGCACGCCGGGTCAGAAGGGCGCGAGTTGGTAGCATTGCGACGATCTCAATGTGGTCGTGCTTTCTCTGTATTTCGGTATTTGAATTTCGCTAATGGACTGTAAGAAGAGTACATTTCTCTTCAAAAATATTGGGAGCGATCAGAGTTCTTAGAACCTTGAGCGAGGAGACGATAGGTGACGTCGAGATGAGAGCATTCGCCCCCTCAAGTGAACCCCCTTTTTGACCAGTTGCGCCACTACCACAAATATGGTCCAGACCAACACCATCCGCTCCACCACTACCAGCTTGACACCCTATTAACAGGTAGACCCAATTTATCGTTCAGTGACTCCGAGCGGCTTGATCCCCCATGATGTTGTCAAGACTAGCAGCTATCAAAATACCCATCTAGGCGTAAACTCCACCTTGTGCTCCTCATAGCCGTCTAAATTCTATGCGATACCCAACAGAGCAACGTCCGGTCATCAGTCGGAATCTTCATCATGACCTGGCCACACAATCTCCCTCCTGTGTACCGCCCGGATACACCAAACCCCGATAAACAGCCACGCCAGAAACAACAACGCCGTCATGACGGAGCTGAACCACAACATGCCCTCGTTCCCGAGCGCTGTCCCCAATCGCATCGAGGCCAGCGTAAACCCAACATTTGGAAAGACAAAACTCCACCAACTCAAATGGAACCTCCTGTCCGGCATGCCCACCACGACCGCCACCGTCGCCGAGGCAAAGAACCAAAAGCTCAACCCCCACACAGACACTGCCGCACACAGAGCAAACAGCCTCACCGCGGCCGCAAGCGTCTGGACATTCACCCCGACCAAGCCAGCCAGAACCCAAACCTCACCTGCCCCCTTCTCAGCGACCACCTCCCCCAGCACGCGCGGCACCTCTGCCGCCAGTCCTACCAGCGCGGCACACGTAAAGCTCGGCGGCCCAACCGCAATAAACATACCCGGCCGCTGCACAGGCAACCCAAACGCCATCAACCTCGACAAGTACGTCGCGTACATGAAAACCGATACCAAGAACCCCAACCCCTGCGCCGCCAAACCCGCACACAGCACCCCCAACGCCTCCGTCCCCGTCACCCCCCTCACACACGTCCCGGCCAACGACCCGGCCAGCATGACCGGAAAGATCGGCAAGATCCACGCCGGCGTCATGGCACTGACCCGCAACCTCCTCGCCTCCTCGACCGTAAACAACAAATGATACTGCCCCACCGCCCCCGCAAAACACACGGCCAAATACACCCAAAACATGACCCTCATAAACCCCCCCTCCAACACCCTCACCTGTTCCACGCCAAGAAACAACCTGGCATACTCATCCACATTCGACAGTATCGTGCACAGCGACAGAAACAGCGTGGGTATGAAGAGCGCTTCAGACGGGTGCGTCGCCGCGCGGACGGCGGTCGGCCAGCCGTGCAGGGTGAAGCGGAGCACCAGGGCGAGGGAGATGAGCAGGAAGAAGAGGAGGTCGAGGAGGAAGATGGCGAGGCCGATGTGGGAGAGTCCGGGGAAGCGGTGTGGGGTTGTCGCGAGGGTGAGGGCGATGCCTGAGGTGGACATTCTGGGGGGGTTGTTAGCATCCGGGTACGAGATATTGGGATGGCGCCAGTTTCTGGGGGGAGGGGAGGTATGGTGATGGGAGCTTGGAAAGGACGTACGTGACGGTGTACCAGGCAAAGGTAAAGTGGAGGAGGCGGTCGCGCCATGGCAGGCGAGGCTGGAGGTAGGTTGGTATCCGTTCGATGGGTGCCGTTGTGGCCGGCGGCAGCAGTGTTCGCGGCTCGTTATCTGGCGACGGGACGCCCGACTCGGGGTCCTCTTTGGAGCGGCCAAACTCGTCTGCCGGCGCCTCGCAGGATGTTACGCGCCCCATCTTCGGCCTCAGCTGCGGTTGGTGGTCTTGTACTGCCGTTGCCATCGTGGGAGATTCGATTTGCGGAGGAGAGAACCGTCACATCACATGGCGGGATGTTGGAGCTGGGGTTTATGAAATCTCCAGTGTTGCATTAGCGTTATCAACGGCCGACGGGAGAGGCTGAAAACCCCTGCCGCCCCCTGGCAGCTCATGACGCGAGTGGACCGGGCCGTTTGCCAGGCCCGGATTGGTGCCACGATACGAGGCCTACCCACCTGTCGCAGTACGAGATCCTTTGGGGAAGATGTTGTGTTGGGGCGATCGAGGTGCCAAGCACCCTGTCCTGGTTCAGTGGCAAACGTGAGTTGGGCACTCTCACCTTGAGACGATTTCCAGGTTGGTCTGGGACAAAAGGGTTCGGCTGTTGGCAAAGATGCGTTGGTTGGGCCTCGGCTTTCACATGTCCATGTTGTATCCGGTTGGCGGCAGAACCGCGTCAAGGAATAGAGCAACTTTTAAGCTCGAGGCAACCCAAGGGCTTGTTGGCTTATGAGGTTGGAGGAGAGTCTTGAATCTCTAGGTTGAAACCTGAACGGCTCCCTGATGAGTTGTATCGGGAAATCTCTAATATTATCATCACTCTTCGTTCTCCTTATGCAGCCAGCATCCCACTATCATGGGTTGTCTTTCGGTTTGTAGACAATCCTCTCCTCCAACAACCGGGCAACGTCCGGATCATGGCTCGGCAACACCACAAGATCCGTCTCTCTAGCAAGCTGCTTGATCATCCGGAGACTTTTGAACGCCGTCTGCGGATCGTCGTTGATACCGTCTGGCTCCTCCCTGTCCAGAAGGTCCACGCCGTAGGTTGCGTCGCCAGGCAAGAAATAAGTTGTCTCATCATCGCCATAGACGACCAGCGAGACATGCCCGGGCACATGGCCCGGTGTGTCCACAGCCACCACCTTGCCATCTGCCGTAATCTTGCTGGACTGCTTCCACGGACCAACCGGGTTCTCTGTGCGCTCGAGGAACTTGGGCTTGAAGCCGGCGGGCCAGTGCTGGGGGTGGAATCCCTGAATGTTGGCGCGATACTGCGGAGTCTGCCCGACGGCGTCCCAGTGCTCCTTGCTGGTGTAAATCGGCACGTCCGGGGCGGTTGCAACGAGCTCGAGCAGGCCGCCTGCGTGGTCGCCATGAAGATGGCTCAACACCACGGCCTGGAGGGAAGAGGGCTCGATGCCACGGGACCGCAGCTGGGTGACGATGCCCTCGTCGTGGGAAATGTTGGTAGTGGCAAGCATGCCTGTTGGAGACCAGCGCGACAGGAAGCCGGGCTCATTGTGGTGTGTCGACTCGCCCGTGTCGAACAGGATCGGCCCGTCTGGGTGCGAGATGAGAAAGACGCCGATGGGGAGTGGTTCAGTCCATGCCCGGTCGCAAAAGGAACGAAGACGTCGCGTGATGACCCATTGGTTGGATATCGGCTGGCTTCTCATGGACGGGCGGATCTGGACGGTGCCTGTGGAGAAGAACGAGACCCGGACAGCATCACTTCCGAGGTCGTCTGTGGGTTGTGTGATTGCGGTCGCCATGGTCGTTGTAGATTAGATGCTTCACGGCAAGACAGGTGAGTTTAATCAAGGAGGCGAAACCAATATTTATGTGACGATCTTAGGGCCAGGGGGCCAGAGGAAAAACACCAGATGTTCCATCGGAATCGGCGAAATGCGCGCCGTGTGGAGCTCCTTCGGCACTTCAGTCTCTCCGCTAGCGCCACCATTCCTGGCCAGGTCCGAGGTCTTGCGCCGTTGACGAGCTGAGCCACCTCCATTTCCGATTGCGTCCGAAGTGCTTGGTCTCCGTCATAGCAGGGTTATCGTCTCTACCGCACACCCGTCAAACCAACTCGTCTGAAACGGAAACCGAGCACGCCACTCGGCCTCGGTCTGAGGATGGACTGCCTCAAAGATGGCGTCGTAGACTGGGACAAAGAAAAAGATGCCCAGCCGGCTGTAGACAACAGGCCCAACTTTCCTCAACATTAGCCCCGAGTACACCGCATTGGGCATCCCGTGCATCACCGCCTGCTGCTTTGACCCCGACGCATCGCGCTGGAGAACCAGCAGAAGATGGATCAACGACCAACCCTCCCCCAACCCGTCCCGCTCCACTGCATCAGAGTAGGCCCGCAGCGCGAGAAATCCCCCATCACCACCCCCCGGCACCCTCAACCGATCAGCCGGCCGCCCATACCTCCCTTGATCAACCGTCCGCTTCCACTCAACTGCCTTCACCCTTCCCTTCACACGCAGAGACGCTCCATCCAGCGCGCCAAACCGTGCCCCCAAAAGCCTAGGCTTCACCACTGTCCCAACAACCTCAAACCCACCCGCCACAGGCTGCCGCCCCCCCGGCACATAAAAGTTCGGCTGGACATGCCCCCCCACCGCCGTCCACGACCACGACGGCACCTGATCCTGCACCGGCCTGGACTCGATCTCCTCATCCGGATACCACAACAAACTCCCCGGCAACCCTCCCCTCCACAGACCAGCGAGGTACTCCCCGCCTATCCACTCCGCGAACCTCTCCGCCAGCGCGGAAATCGCATGCACCCTGTCCGTCGCGACGGTAATGTTTCGCGCGGTGTACGCCAACACCATGGTATCCCACGACCGCAGCGGGTGTTCCTTGGCGAGATCCGGCAGCCGGGGGACGCGGCCGCACGCGTACTCGGCGTGCGGCGTCCATCCGTCCGCGTGCCCGTCAATGTCCCGCTGGCAGGAGAAGCGCGTCTGTCTTGCGCCGAACTCGAGCGCGCGCCGTGCAAGGAGGCGCTCTTGCAGCGTCCAGGCCCGGGTGTCGATGGGCTCTTCGGTGGAGATGCCCTCGGGGTTGGTAAGCGTGACGCTGCCGGTTTGGCCGGCGGTGCTTCGGAACGGGAGGGAGAAGGAGAGGGGTGTTGTGGAGCGGCGGTTGTGGAGGAAGCCCTCCTGGACGCGGGAGGCGCGCGCGGCGACGATGGTGATGTCTGCGTCGCCGTAGATGGCGGCCATTTTGGGGATTTCGGCTTGTTTGTCGAGGGGGTCGTCTTGGATGATGCAGAGCGCGTCGATCCAGAGGAAGTCAAGGCCGAGGAGTTGGGTGACGCGGACGGCGTCGCGGATGGTGGGGGGTGCCTCGCTCCATGGTAGGTCTTGTGACCAGCTGATGATGGTGCTCTTGGTGGTTGTCATCTGGCCGGATGTGCCTCCGGGGCCCCAGCAGTAGCTCAGGGCGGCGTAGGGACCGGCGTTGGCAGTGTCGGTAGTGAGACGTAGCCTCCAGCTTTGTGACCTTGAGTCGTGGCCCAGGATCTGGATGAGCCTCGTGGGACGGATCCGTGGCGATCGGAAAATGTTGCACTCGGGGTGAGATCCGAGACAGTCGTCCAGCCAGCGGCGCATCAGTTGGGTTGATGCCGAGTTCAGTGGCGTGTTGGGGATGGGGCGTGTAAGTACGTCGTTGGCTGCTACATCGTCTACGCGTTGTGCCCGTCAGTCATGGCGACCATGTCTGGAGTCAGGGCAGAGATACTCTTACTCTGGTCGGCACAGTACGAGAATTTGGAGTCTGCACCTCCGTTGCAGACTATCTCCATCCTCCGAGTCGCCGAGTTCCAGAATCCAAACCGCTCGATCGTGTCCGGGATCTGGCGGTCGCTCTGGTTTGCTCTTGCTCGGGCGCAGAGTTCGAGTCTCGCTGTGTGAGCATCGCGGGGCAGGTTGGGACAAGCCCGGACGAGCCGAGTTGCGAACTGGCAGCCTTTCCCGGCGCCATCAAGGATGTCTCCAAGCGTGGCCTGGAGGTGGATGTTGATGTAGTCGTTTTCGTTCTTCCACATGCCGCGATCCCAATCATGGTTCAAGACGATCTTCTGACAGTGAGCGCACGAGTGGGTGTCGAGTGCCTCAAAGTCGAACAGGGACGCTGGCAATACGGAGGGGGGAGCCATGCTGGGCCACCCTTGAAATAGCCTGACGAAAACTCGCGAGGGGAAACCCCCGATGCCTCTGCTGGGGTGGGATGGTTGTGATCGTCAAGACGACTTCTTAGAGCGGAGAAAGAGACGAAGTCTGGCCGCAACCCCAACCACCATTGGGCCCACAACCAGCCCGCGGTTGTCTGCAGGCGACCGCTTTCTGTTTCGCGGGTTAGCTGCATGCAGGAGGGAGTGGAGGTTACTCGTTGGTCCCCGAACTCGATCCGATTCGCCAGGCTTGCCCAAAGTTTGCGAGTCTTGACATCTAAAATGTGAATCACTTCAGGCGCATTCTATTTTCCTCTCCCTTCCCCGAGATATTGTACAAATTAGCAATTACATATTGACACCTCCAACCCCCATCCTACACCAACAGTCCAACAATCCCCGCAATCAATACCATGCCCACCGCATATCCAACCTGAGACCCCTGGCGCAAACCGGCCGCCGCCGACGGCTTATCCGTGCTCGTCGCGTTCCGAGACCCAGCTGTCGACGCCGACGGGGACTGGCTGCCCGTCCCAGTCGCCGCTGCCGTCCCGCTCGCCGCACCAGAGGTCGTCGTCGAAGCAGACCCCGACTCCACCGCCTGGGTACCCTCGCCGGTAGCTGCCGCCGTCGTGGCCGAAGTCTTCCGACTGCTGCTGCTGCTGCTGCTGCTGCTGCTGCTGCCGCTGCCGGAACTCCCCGAGCCCGCCCCCTCAAGATACAGCAGCTGCGTGACGTTGCTGTCGCTGCTGTGGTCCTTGAAGCGCTCAAAGCTGGCCCAGCTGAGCGCGCCGTTGTCCTCGCCGTCCTTGAGCGACGCGCACAGCTCCCACATGGCGTTACTCGCGCAGATGCTCTCGCCGTCGCTGATGACGTTGCCGCCGGCGTTGGTGCACGACGTCAGCAGCTGGGTCATCATCGAGGCCAGGTTGTTGAAGAAGTCGTTGTCGGCCGACGAGAGGCAGTCGCGGCACTGGTGGATGTAGGGGTACCAGCCGTCCGGGTTGGGCACGCAGACGCAGTCCGTGATCTCGTCGCCGATGCCGCCGGGGCGCTTGATGGTCTGGCACTTGGCCATGGTCTTGTAGATGGGGCCGCAGGACGTGCAGTCGTCGAGCTTGTTGGGGCCGTCCTCGGCGGTTTGGGTCGCGGCCGAGGCCGAGGGGACGGCCACGAGGAGTGCGCCCACCACCAGGAGGCGGAGGGATGGGGTGATTGTTGACAACATGTTGGCTGGGAGCGTCCACGGGTTGCTGTGAGATTTGGAAGCGCGGTCAGAGACGAGGTAGGTGGAATTCCACGAAACGTCGGCGGCCGGTGGGTTTTAATGAGCCCCCGTCTGAGGATCCAAGGTTCCCCCCTGGACCTTGCTGGAAGGATTCGCAATTTCCCCTGACGGGGCTGAATTAGTTATTGGCCAAGACCACGGATCAGTGTCCACAGGGGAGGCAGTGGGCCCTTGCGGGCATATGCCGGCTGTTCCGTTGATGGGCCTGGGCCCTGATGCAGTAATTAAAGGTTCTTCTTGTTGCCTGGAGTTTGAATCAAGAGAGGAGAGGCGGGAACTCTCTCAACCTGACATCGCCAACGCTACAAGGCACCACTTGGGACTCAAATCTAACAACGTAAACCCGGCACCAATATGCATTTCAGACATCATAGTTAGTTACATGCCAAATCCACCAAAGAGTTGCCCTAAGCCTTCTCCCCCAGCCTGTCCCAAGACGCTTGCCATGTCTCCAGCCACCTCGTGGTTTGGACCTCCGGTTTGTTGCTTGGGTCGGAAGTTGGGGACGTAAGGCGTTCAATTGGCCCGTTCTTGGCCAGATATTGGCCCAGGACAAACGCTCGAGTCCGGGCCTTGTCGGCACTGCCTGTATGTTGAGTCATTGCCATCCCCAAGGGAGTGAGTTAGACCCACGTTTTATTCCCAGCCGCAACGGCGGGTGCTGGTGGTGATATGGTCGACATGGCGAGCCCAATGACAGCCGCAGTACTCAGGGAGAGACTGTTGGAGAAACTGATGATGAACAGACGTGTCGGAACCGTGATCCGAGGGTAGTCAACGAGTCAATTGTTATATGTCACATCCAACCTCCTCCCCCAATAGCTACCCTTCCTGGGTCAACGGGGCCTCATTTCCAGCGCGGGATATCGCAATCCTGTCTTTAACGCCATAAAGACCGTCACCGCCCTCGTGCCTTGTTGGCCTTTTTTGTCTGGCGTCTCAAAGGTTGAAGCAGCCAACAGCGCTCTTGTGCCTTCTAAACTCCCCCACCCACAACCACCCCAGCTGGTGCTGTTCGGTTTGATTGGCTGGGAGACGCAGTTCTTGCCATCTTGATGCGGCAGGCAACGTCTCCTGACCACTGAGACGCGACAGCACAGATGTGCTGTTGCCAGCTTCAGCTGAGCTGGCATGAAGATTTTGCACCGAGATGTTTGTTTCCGCCCGCCCCATTCCCCACGAATCGCCAAAAGGGTGCCCACCGTCACGGCTCGCCCCGAGAGGCCGAACCACATCAATTCGCCTCGGGTTCCTTGCGCCATTCAAGAACCACTCCATGCATATACTGCAGCACCGTCGCACATCATAATGTCCGGGATCAGGTCGGGGGATAGAAATCCATATTCATATAAGGTGTGGATTTGTGTGAGTGCCAATCCACAGATGACATGACCTCGTGCGGTGTGCTGGCGTCGGCGGTTAACAAGCTCGGCGCCAGTGTCGGTGTGGTTTCTGCGCTTCTTGTATCTCCGACCTCGTCTGCCCAGAGCCACGTTGTCAACACAAACGCTGTTATTTATCTTGCGTGGTTCAGACGTATGACGTTCCGGACGATAGCTCAGTAAGCCCCCATGAGTGATCTACCCACCTTGCTGTTCAAGTCGCACCTGGCCCAGGAGATATGGGTTGCTAACATCAACCAGCTCACAGTATCGAAACGCCCGCGATCTCGTGGCGCCGGCAAGGCCAAAATTCGTAGTCAGAATGTCGAGCCGTTTCTGCGGCACGAACCCCCCAAAGTCCGGGACTTGGTTTCGCCGGCGGACGCTGAGGAATACATCACCGAGCTGTCCCTGGAAATCAGCAAAAGGGTTGGGTCGAAGGTGGGCTCTAATCACCTGACCCAGGCGAAAGCCGCCCTCGGGGAGCTTGTCACGGCGTTTTGCATCAGCATTGGCCATGAGATAGCCGAGGATATCATGTATTTCCTCTACAAGCATCGCCGGTAAGGATGCCACCCCCAGGATTCTGATCGCTTGACTACCTAGGCAGGCATACCGCGTTCAGTTGTGCTAACAAGGGAAAAAATCAGGAATCTTGCTTCGAGACTCGAATCGGATCTTTCTTCTGCCGATGGTCCGTCCCTGCCGGCCCTGTTGGAGAGGATCATCCTCTGGGGCCGCAACACATTACAAATCCAAGAGCCTCAACACCTCCTGGTTGGCGATGATGAAGACCACAGAGACAACGAGAATGCGATAGAGCATGCGAAATTCGTGACTTACCAGAACATGATACTTCGGAGTGACGCACTCGACGTGTTGGTAGCCAGGTTGCGGAGCAGATGCTGGCAGACGGATGGACGGGACGATCTTGCGGCCTGCAGCATCCACCAGCAAATTTCTGAAGCACTCCGCTTGGAGAAGCCACGAAGGAGAGTGCAGCCAACGGAGCACCGACTAGTCCTGCGCCTCAATTGGGGACATGTTGCTGATCTGCCATGGCGAGAGCGGCGGGCTCGACTCGGCGACATGGTCATCACGGCGTGCTCTGAGAGGGCTCAACTGTCGAGCCGAGAGCAGTACCTGCGCCAGGTTTGGCCATGGAGTGGGCGAAGCGTCTTGGATTTGGTGCAACACGCGATGTACGCAGCCCGGGGCAAACCACATGCCAGCAACGACTGCCTTTGCGTGATCCCGAGTGGTAAGTCGGCCCAGGATGCCCGTCATGTCGATCTCTAGGGGGACTGCTGACTCGAGCAACCCGGGTTCCAACCAGTTTCATTGCCGGACAAGACAAGACTCGGTGCACAGCATGACGGTGATGATCTCGTTGTCACACTCACTGGCGCCGCCTATGCGCTCGCCGAATGCGCGCAGCAACTCTCGTGGATCGCCGCTTCCTTGTCGTCTCCTCAGTCTGGGAATCCTGTCGTCTCCTTCACGGCCTCTATCCGTCCGCGGCATATCGTGCACACGCTCAGCGACTCGGCACCCATCATTTTCGATGTGCTGGTGGAACACCACCCGTTGCTCCCAAAACAACGCGGCTGGTCCGATGTCATGGGGCGGGCCTCACTTGGTAGCGCTGTGGTTGTGAACGGGTTCACCGTCTCTGGCCAGCCAGGCAACCGCCCCGGGCTCGAGGTTTCTTCCCAGGCCCTCAAGGCGGCAGGGTATCAGCCGTTTGGTATCAAGTTTCAGGACGTTTGTCTCCAAGGGCCTGACACAAACCTGTTGCTTCTTGAACGGATACCCCCAGGGGTATTCCTCTGGGTGGTGGCTCGCTGTGCTGACCACGGGTGTTCAGCCATGCACCGACCAGGGCTCCACCGCGGAGAAACGTACCCTGTCCATCCTATTAAACAAGACGGTGTCCGACACATCATCATGCCTTGCAAAAACGTTCATAACGAAGTGGGCAGCAGTCCGGGCTCGGCTGCCAGCATCCCCCCTGACTGTCATGGTGCCGGAGCAGAGCTTGATTACACCATCTCTGGTCCTGAAGGTGAGCGTGGGTTGCCCGGCTCCGAGCAGAGCGAGTCACCGACCATGATCCAAGAAGAGCTGGATGGCACCCCGTCCCCGGCTGGCATGGAGATGGACTCGGCATGCTCGACTCTCACTCCAGGGGTTACGGATGCCTCCTTTGAGTCGGACCTCCTCTCCATATCTGATCCATCTGAGAGTGACTCGTTCGCCGACGAAGGCCACCCAGCGATGCCAGCATTGCGGGATGGTTTCATCAGCCGTCTCCTGGCGGGCTACCAGGCCTATGTTAAAAGCACAGCTCCCAGTACCGGGGCTACAGGATCGAGATCCACGACAGCATCACTCCCATCCAGCTCGTTAGGAACTTCTCAATCACGCCAGAACAAGCGACGCCAACGTCCCAGCGAGAACGGCGACGACGATAACCATGGGTTCCCCTCCGGCCCCTCACCTCCCAAACGCACCAAAGATCTCCCCGTCTCCAAGAAGAAAACACTCGCCTGCCCCTTCTGGAAAGCCAACCCCTCCCTCCACCGCAGCTGCCTCCGCATCACCCTCACCCGCATCCGCGACGTCAAACAGCACCTCACCCGCAAGCACAGCCGGCCCAATAACCAATGCCGGCGCTGCATGGCCGTCTTCCCAACCGAAGCCGCCCTCGACACCCACGTCCGGGGCGACCCGTGCGGACTCGTCTGCCCCCTCGAGCCACAACTCGAGGGCATTTCCCGCGACCAGCAAACCCAACTCTCCCGCAAGTCCAGCAAGGAGCTCTCTGAAGAAGCGCAGTGGTTCGTCATCTGGTCCATCGTCTTCCCCGACGTTCCCCGGCCAGCGACCGCCTACGTCGACGGGCGCCTGTCCGAGGAGCTGAGCAAACTCCGCGAGTTCAGCGGGGCGCACGGCGCTGGCATCCTCCGAGACGCGATGCAGGATGTGATGGACAGCGGGGAGTTTCCCGGCTTTCGGGGGCTAGCGGAGGAGGAGCGGGAGCGCGTGTTGGCGGCCTTGGCGCGCGAGGGGATCGAGGCTTTGTTCTCGCGGTTTGCGGAC
>Ga0247824_10001510_pt1 | contig 12692 bp, 13 predicted proteins | sample 13C_PalmiticAcid_FD_194412 | JGI IMG/M metagenome (GOLD analysis project Ga0247824, IMG submission 194412) | Soil microbial communities from agricultural site in Penn Yan, New York, United States - 13C_PalmiticAcid_Day48 | ecosystem: Environmental > Terrestrial > Soil > Agricultural land...
TCCTGGTTAACCACATATACCATTTCTGGTCAGCCATAAACCCCTGTCCCCCCTTTCTAGTTAACTAGAAGTTACATTTCTGGTCAACTACAAACCCCTGTCCCCCCTTTCTGGTTAACCTGAAGTCACATTTCTGGTCAACCAGAAAGCAGAAACTCGATCTCTGGTCAACTACAAAACAGAACTCTATTTCTGGTCAACCAGAAAGCAGAAACTCTATTTCTGGTCAACCAGAAAGCAGAAACTCTATTTCTGGTCAACCAGAAACCCCTGTCCTCCCTTTCTGGTTAACCAGAAGCCCCATTTCTAGTCAACCAGAAACCCCTGTCCTCCCTTTCTAGTTAACCAGAAGCCCCTGTCCTCCATTTTCTGGTTAACCAGAATCCCCTGTCCTCCCTTTTCTGGTTAACCAGGCCCTTCCTTCCTGGTTGACAAAAGTCGCATTTAGACCCCGGCGGCCCGACTGACAATTTCGTTTAAAAGAAACCTAAAAACTAGAGACAGAAATCACACACAATAACAACTAACTATAAATTAAAATATAGTCTCTATCATCGCTAATGTTTCTTCTCTCAGCCGCTCTTCCTCTCGCGACAATAGACGAAGAAACTTCACACGTCTTCTTGAAAATATGGGCATAGAATTCCTGGGGATCGTTAAGGTCCCGCTGCTGCTGCTCCAATTTAAAGAGGGATCAGGAGAGCGTGTGTACGACAGCAGCCACACCGACGACCTCATTGACTTGTTCAGTGGCACTTCCATTGACCACGAGAACGCCGACCACCGTATCGACGGGTTTATCGATACCTTGGACGTTCCTACTGTCTTGGACAGGCTAAAAATGTCCAAATGGCAGCTAACACAAACACTCCTGCGCTAGATCCGTCCTCAACTCGAGGACTTCACCGTATAGTACACGTATAGTCGCCATCGGATTGAGGCTGCAAAGGTCCTCGACCCCTCTTTATCGTGGACGGTAAACCTCTTTGCTACCGACGTGGGAAAGCTCGCGCAGCTTAAAGCTGTTAGACAGAGGACCGAGCAGTACAAACACGAGAAACGGTATTCGGACGGTCATATTTATTGCAAAATCCGAGAATACGAGATGGCAGAAGACCTAGAATCGCTCGGCGTATAGACCTATAGGTAGTCCGGCTGGAAGCGAGAAGTTTACGACATGATCCGGTCACGTCCCCGAGTCTACCGAGGGCTAGATAAGCTGAAGGATTTCCAAGGCGTAATTGAAGAACTCCAGCTCAGCAACTACTCCAAGTATGCCGCACTCCATGTTGAAGAGAGCGTCGAAAGGTATATCCGGCACATTTACGAGTGCTACTCGAACGTTGCGGGGCAAGATACGATCCGATATCACTTCGATGTTCAGACGACCAAAGAGCTCGAGGGGCGAGCTCCTATAGCTAGCAACTTTGACCGCAAGCTTATATGCAGTGCGTTCAGATCTAAGGACCTGCTCGGCGGAGTGACAGATCTTTACCTCCGATCGGAGATCGAGTAGAGAGTGCTCGCCATTCCGGGTATAATCCCGGGTCTGAGGTACCTTCAGAATAACATGAAGTACCTCTGTATCGCGGCGGAAATCCTCTGGGCCCTCCTCGTTCCGAAGGAGTCGAGGAAAGCAGCCAAGAAACGAGTTTCTAGGGGCGGAGAGGAAGGAAAATCATATACGCCGCTATCTAGCGTCTTGCGCCAATTCTGGAACCCCGAGACACTACCGTTTGTGGAAGTCCGAGAGGGAGAGTTCCAGCTGGCTATAGGGCCCCCCTCCTTTGAGCTGGTCTACAACCAGCTCGTTTTAGCGGTGCTTCGACAATTTCCACGTCTCCTCGGAGTATACCCCAGGATTGAGCGGATGAAGGGAGGCCCGGCAGAGGTAGACAAAACTTGCCAGGCGCTATTCTACCGGCGAGCGAGCCTCCTTGGCTTGCGGAACGAGTTGATCGACCAAGGGTTATCTGCGTCCGTACCGCTATTCGCTGCGGATAGCGGTCCGGATAGTCTCGGTAAGGAGGCGTTCAGCTTAAACTAGGTTGATTATCGATAGGGAAAGCTATCCACTCGAGTACTCCAACAGATTCAAAGGGTCGGCTTCCTTCCATACCTTGCAAAGTGTCCAGAGGTATCCGACGAGATCTCCGTCTCTTTCCTTCTCAAGGACTTAGTATAGAGCTTTCTTGTCTATTCGGAAGTGTCGCTCGACTATTATAGGCCTCTTGTGTTTATCAATCTACCTTACGACAGTCAGGCAATACGTATGTTTCCCCAACCCGTGCTGGCGGATGGGGCTACTCGACTCAGGCCGACCCTTGGTCGAGATGTCGATATAGAGGATGTATGGAGCGAGGTCGAAGATGTTACTATATAAGACTATTCCCCTATGGCTGCCGATGTTACGTCTGAGGAACCGAGTTATGCCTTTTCCTCTTCGGTACTAGCAAAGACCGAGACGTAAGACGAGTCAAGCAAACAAGCGGATCTCTCTAGTAGAGTCTTTGGTAGGCGGCCTATACGACGAAGTCCAAAGATGTTCCAGCAACGCCATGTACGAGACCAGAAAATGCGCTGCCTTATCGCGGATAAGCATCTTCGCTCTATCACCCCGAGCCGCCGGTCTATCTCCCCGCTATAAGATCTAACGTAAAGGAAAAAGGAGCACGGTATCAGGCCGCCTTCGAGAAGCGACGACGCTAGTATTCATCAGCAGCTAGGGGTAGTTCTCTCGTAGAGAGTATACCGCGATTCAATGGATAGCTCGATAGGTCATACCCGCTCAACCATTCTAACCCCAGAGGCGGTCCCGACAAGTCAGATCTCGTTCATACAATACCAGGGCAGCGTTACTCCCAGCTCTGGTTTGTCTGAAGACATAGAACCGCCTACCATTTCCTCGTCGGGTTCTGATACGTATTCTCGGTCGATTCTTCCGAGTCCTCCTCAATACATATCTAGTATAACTTCTCTTTCTTCCTTTGCCGAACACGGGTCTCCAACCAATCCTCTCAGCCTGGGCATACTATCGCCCTTCCAGCAGCAGCCGGAATGGGCAGATACGTGCGGCTCCCTAGCGAGCAGTTTATATATCCGCCCTCGGTCTACGCTTCCAATGCTATCTATATATAGTCTTCAGTCTATTTAACCCCCTTCCCTTTTGCGTAGTGTAGTAAGCCTTGACGGAGAGAGTTTCTTCTCTACGGGCGAGGCGCTACTAACTCTCTACAATAGCCAGAATACGGCGGTAAGCCTATCTACGACAGCATCTATCGGACCTCGGTCGACTTGCCCTACCCCTCCAATTTTTCAGGAAAGTAAATGGGGTCACCCTAATGAGGAAGGAACCGCCTATTAGAGACATCGCCTCGTAGACCGCTATTCTTCTGGTTGGCAAGGTTTCGAGGATAGCGATAAAGACGACATAGTCTCGATTGATCTTGCATAAGGTTCATAGTCATTATCACTATCTAGCCTGACGATGGCAAAGAACTGGGAGGATGAAGTGCCGTGACAAGGCAGTCGCGTTGCCGAGTGATGGAGAATCACAGCGCTGATTTCGAGGAGTAAGTATATCGTAGGAATCCGTATGTGGGCTAAATATCTATTCTATTTAGTTCGCCTCACGGTTGAACAGCCCAAGAGATGATGTACCATTTTGTCAAGGCGCTAGGCCCCCGGTTATATACTCGAGTCCTCCTTTAGGGTAAACAGGGTCGCCTTGTGCTCCTATTTCCAGTGCGGTGGTTTCGGGCCTATCGGAGTAGGAACCCATCCGTCCTCCTCGAACGGCGTGATTGGCGTTATGACTGCTCCTCTGTGTAAGACGGCAGGCTGCGGCGCGTCGTGGAAATGCCATGGATGTGGGCTCCGATCGCGGGGAAAGCTCGAAGGGATTGTCAATTTAGGGCGCGACGGCCGACACCCCAATCCGGCCGTATCTGAAAGACTCGATATGCCGACGGCAGCGTCTGTAACGGTGGTGTCCGGAGGAAATTTATCGTCGGCGAGGGTTGATTGGCATGCCTCGTTGCTCTTCAAGGCGCCGCCGGATGGTTCGCTACCCTCTATATCGTTGATATCTGTGAGCTTATACCTGGGAGGGCAATCCGTATCAACAACTAGGAGGTCGACTACCCCTCTTCCAAGGACTCCGTAGACGAATATTTCGTCTTGCCTGATTCCAATGATAGCACTTGTCCTAGTATATATCGCCTCCTCCTCGGCTCCCGTCCTGTTGTAGAACACGACGGTGACCTCCCCCTCTCTGTCTGTGCGGATTATAGGCTCGAGTCGCTGGACCTAGTAGACGAGTGTGTCGACATCGGGTTCTTTAGGATGCTGGTCTAGCAAAATCGGGTCTTGGTGGTGCTAGGCCATTGTCAGTATTACTACGTTTGCCTGTGCCTCGAGGATGTAGAGCCCAAACTCGAACGTATCCCAAGGGGTTTCGAGCTTGCCGGGGCTAGCCTACGTTAGCATGTTCGGATGGACTAGCGATTTGCCCCGTGGCAGAGACTTACTTGATGTCTGTAGATATCCCTAAACAAACGGTCCCAAGCCTTGGGAGCTCGCCTCGGAAGAAACCATCGGAACTCTGGTGGGCCCAGGTCTTGTCGGTCTAGTGCAAGAATGATTTCCTGTAGTTGCCGATGGCATCGCCCTCGCTATCGACAATAAGGGCCGAGTTGTAGTACTCGGTAGAGCCTGGGCACTCCGCGTCCACCTTTTTAGGGTAGCCTACTACGACGGTGCAGCCGTAATGGAGTGCGGTTTTCCGTGCCTACAAGTAGGATATACGCGACGTATCATCTTCCAAATACGGGGAGATGTGTTATAGCGACCTGAAGTTATACCCTGTAGCGAATGTTAGGTGCCGTATGAAGTTTGGGACATGGGAATTACCAGTGAACGTAAGCTCCGGGAGGACTAGCAGGTCGAGATGGTCCAATTTATCGGGACTCGCCTTGTCGATGACGGCATCGGTACGACTGAGGTTGTTGTCGGTATCGCTAACTTGGGAGGCGAATTGCAAGCAAGCGAACCTCATGGTGCCAGAAATACTACAATCAGATGTACCGCTTCGTCTGGATTCAGCGCTATAGTGGAGGTAATACAAGGTCTCGCTGCATATCGGGTAGTACTGACGCTTAGCTCCCGGGAAGATGGCAAGCCTAAGTATCAAAATATAAAAGAGAGCGTTCAATGAATGACGACCTTGTCTCGACGACTAGTCCGCCTGGGTCCGTGGTGGCTTGCGTGACGCGGTGTTAGGAGCGGAGCTCGACAGGCAGACTAGAGGCCTTGCTGCCTTAAGCTATAGGCCTCGGTACATTAGACCCAGTATTTGCTATTGCTCTACACTCTGTATATATGTATATACTGGCCTTGTGTATTATATATGGAGAAAGCAAGTTTTAATGTCCTGTTGGTTTACAACCCCCACTTATACTTTGTCGAGTTAGTGTAAGACCCCACTCACACGAAAAGGGCCTCATCTCATTGGGGGCGTATGTTAGCGCCTCTTAGGGCTTTCGGTATTTATACTACTCTACCCGCTGCGAGAATCTCGAGTCTTCTAAACCCTTTCCTATATTCTATTGCATTGTCTTGAATCCCACTAGGTCAACCCTATTTGCTGATAGTCACCTGTAACCGTGTGGATTACCTCGTCTGGGAGACCCGGAGGTATTGAAGCATTATAAGCAAACGATATCAGCGCGAGGGAGCGCCCAAGGGTCTATCTAAGACATTAGAGCTCGCGAGAACGCAGTCTCTGGATAATAAGGAGGGAGGCTCTTTCCAAATCGCTACTGGCCCTTTCATACCCCTCTTAGACACGCAAAAACACGTACTAGGAGTCGGTCATTGCCGAGGCCCGGGCAAATGACTCCCCTTCAAGGGCTTTTTTCGTCGCGGCCGGCTTCGACATGTGGGTAGTCTGGTCGCAGATCATCGCCGAGCTCAGACACAGCAGCGACGTTTCCAACACCTTGCTGACGGAGATATATCTCCCCGACTACGATCGCTACGGGTTTCCTTCCTTTCGAGACACGGACCCTACTGATGGTATAGAAGCTCTATGACAATGTTGACCAAAGCTGACCGCAATAGTCTCGATTATCTTGTCGCCAACGGGGAATATACCTATAGAACCATACAGCGCTCGCCCAGCTGTCTCCTCGGTGATGTAGCAACCTAGGTTAGACGAAAAGCAACCGAATCCGTAGTTCGACGTCCTTAACTTCGTTCCTACCTGCCGGGAGTTAGGGTTACGCCCCTTTCCATTCACGCTCCTCCCCGTCGAACTCGGATAGCGTATCGCTTCTATCCTACCGAAAGAATCGGCTGCCGCCCTCTCGGTAACTAGCAGGGCGATTCACAGACTTATGCCCGGACAATTCTTCAGAGACATGAGCGTTCCTGAGCGGTGGAGATTGATGCTCCTCCTGGAGCGAGACTCGGAGTTCCTCGTCGCTTGCCAGCTGTGCCTGAAATTATACGGTCCGTTTAGGCATACAGACGTACCATGCCAGATACAATGGCAACTCCTCCTCCCGGCTGGTATAACTCCGGCACTCTGTCGACTTCTTGCCAAATGCTATATTCGTCAAAAGGATTACTCCGATCTCCTTTACGTCGCCGGGCGGACCAAAATATACACGATACCCGACTTCAAGGTCTTTAGCAGTTCTACCTTACGGATAATTGATAGGTTGCTATTTGTCCGTCAAGAGACGTTCATTGCTCCTCTCACTGCTCAAGGCGACCTTACCAGTCAGAGTGGCTACCTATTCAATCATCTGATAAACGGTTCTAACTCCCAAGTTTGCCCTCACGTCAGATGGCGGCACTTGGGCGTCGACCTTTCATACAGTCCCAACCCCGATATCGATCGTCACTCGAGCCTCTCGGCTTCCTATCTGAGTATTGAGCTATACAACAAGAGCTATCTCCGAAATCAACTCCACGGCAAGGACTCTCTCAAGGATCAATTGTTCGAGCAGGACTATAGGATACGAGACCTGTTCTCTAACGACTATCGCGCTACTGTTTACGGCAATGAATCGGTTTGCGGGAGCGAAAGCTTTTGGCCCAACCGCTATACATACCAGTGTTACGACTCGAGGCCTGTTCTATGCGCCGTCCTCGATACCGCTCTAAGCCCATGCCTTATCTATGCTTTCTACCATCACCAGCCGTGCAGGAAACCCGAATGCGACAGCCTGGCGGGACAGTTCAGAGTTAACCTAGTACGGGCGTACGAGATTTGCGCCACAGATATGTACGTCAGTGCCCAGGATGTTGTTAGGGTTGGCCGGGTAGTCGGCTTAACGACCTGGAAAAGCCTTGGCGGAGTGTACGACAAGCAGTAGGCAGATTAGTACCCGTATAGCGCTAACGTGGGGAGATTTACGAGAGACTTCATTGTATACTCCCAGGTAGGAAGAATGACTCGGGATTTGAGAAAGGGAACAGTAGTATACTTATGGTTTGAGAACGTCCCTACGACTGAAGGCACTGCGTGGTATATAGCCTCTCTAACCGGCCGAATCATTGCTGCTTTAGCGAGACAACTAAGTGTTGAGGAGTCGCAGTGGATTAGGGGCATTTCGATGTTGGATCTTAATGTGGTTTAACGTTAATAAGGGGTTGTTATCGTTTATTTCCCCTCTCTTCATTCTTCCTTTCCAACGTCGGATTTGATGCTATACTGGATGATAGCATATTATTCTTTTCTCTGTTAACGACGTCACCTATCATCGATAGGGCATACGTTGAGAGTGAGGCGCATATTGACGCGGGGCCATCGCTCCTCAAGAAAAACAAACACCCAAAACTGTCAGAGGTTACGCAGTGTCCACCTCGGCCAACAACCAAAAGATCACCAATAGAACAGTTGCATCCTGCGCACCACTTGCATTATGAAGTCAGCCTCGCCGCTCCAGGTCCCTTGCCTGCCGGCGTTCCTAACAAAAACCCACACATCACACTACACTTCTGCTAGGCTGGCCGGAAAGGGACACATCAACATGCGTAAAAGAGGTAAAGGAAATGGACTACAACTGTGATTCCAAGACATGTCCCTGTCTGGCCACGCGAAGGAAAGAACCTGAAAGCTGGAAAGCAGGGACGAATGAAGCCTTCTCAGAGCGCTTAGATGAAAGGCTAGATGGTTATTTTTAGATACGATAATAAAAGCATGGAACTATACAAACCCCTAGCCTCTTTTGTGTTAGTATAGTATCCTGCCTTTCGCTGAACCTGTTTTTGTGTTGTGTGACCCTATCTTTGACATCTTGCCTGTCGTTAGCGATAAGTGGATCACGTGCTGCAAAATGCATGCGATCCACTTACGGTATCGGCCAATCAGAGGTCTGTCGGGTTCCCGATCCAGATTGGACGACATAGCACACTATCCACTTCACCAACCAGATGCGAAAGCTATCCTTATCTACCCCCCTTCCTCGGTTCCCTCCAGTTACTGTCAGAGATAGGTACTGTGGCATTGGATGTCTAGTCTAACGGTAGGCGTGAGAAAACTCTAGCTGGAAGAGGGGGTCGGATATACGGGTACGCCTAGTTACCTATATATAACTGCCCCCTCTCCTACCCTCTTCAGTTGGTTTCCGTATATACCCCCTATCGCCTCTCCTAAGTTAGTTATAGGGGTAATGACCCTTGAAAATCCTTGCTATGTCCGTAGGCAATATAGTACAGTACAGTCTACAATATACGGCTATCGACTGCTCGGAACCGGCTATTTTATAAATACCCCTAGTATGCTAGTTCTGATTCAGGGAACTCACTTTCTCTCTCTATATCTTCATCTGTATGTTAGCGCAATTGAAGGCAGCGTACTCGATCATCTAAAACCGTAAGAGTGGGAACAATCAAGAGTTGAGGTACAGCCCTGCTACAATTGTTGTAAACTCGAGCGCAAGCGGACGAATCAGACGTGTAGTCATCAAGGCGCCTACCTAGCTGTTGTTTACTCAAACTCTCATCCTTTCTTGAGGCCGAAACCAGAAGCGGCTACTCGAGAATAAGTTTTAGAGACTTCTATAACAACTCGCCATACTCTTGCCCACCACCCTCCTCCTCGCAGGCGCGGGTTCCGTCGCAGCTGTCAGCATCATCCGTATGTCGGTAGGCAAAACTGGCCTCGCCTTCGACCCCGACGTAATTCAAGCCCAGGTGGGCGACGTGATTGAGTTCGGGTACTGGCCGCTCAACCATAGCGTCGTAGCCGGCGACTTCTCCAACGCCTGCCGCCCGGCCGCGTATAACGGCTTCTTCTCGGGCTTCTTCCCGACCGAGGCGGGCGACGTTAACGTAACATGCAGCTCTTCTCCTACCTACTACCTAAGCTATCGCAAATACTGACCCCGTAAGCAGGCCCAAGTATTCCGAGTCACAGTCAACTACACTAACCCCGTTCCTATATACTGCTCCCAAAACAAGGGGCAGCACTGCAAGAACGGCATGGTGGCCGTGATTAACCCGGCCGAGGTCGGCAGTCTCACGCTCGAGGCATACGCGTCGCTTGCGCGTAACGCTGGCGATGCCGTATCGCCCGCGGACGGGCCTTTTGGCGGCGTGGTAGCTCCCAATTCGGCCACCAGCTCGAGTGCTAGTGGTAGCGAAAGCAGCACTATGTCCCCGACGACGGCGAGCAGCACGCAGGCAGGGTCCTAGCCGCAGACCCAGGCCCAGACCCAGACCCAGTATTAGTACCAGTCCCAGACCTAGTACTAGTCCCAGACTCAAACCACTGCGCCCAGAACCACTACCACTAGTGTAGGGACTGGAGGTACGTCATCCACCACTACGAACAGGCTAACTGGGGCGGGCAGTGCGGCCGCGGTTGGTGCGGTTCCGGTTGTAGGGTTAGTAGCTGTCGCTGTGGGAGCTCTGTTTGTTTAAGGGGGCCTGACTTGAGGTTTCATTGGCTGAGGAGAAAATGCATTCTTATATAGGGGTAGAAATAGTACCACCTCGGAGGCTTGGGCTGTGGACAGCAGCAGGCGGTTAGGTACGCGCCAAGTCTCCCTGCCTATGATTTTCGTGAACAGGAAGACGCTGGAACCACAGTTTCAAGCAGCCACTGTAAATAGTCATTCACAGCTTATCGTCATCCTCATCGTGCCTCTTAGCTTTGGTGAATTAGATATCGTGTAGCATAGTGATACGGGTTATGCATGGCGGTTGCGCTAAGGATCCGTCGGCAAGCTTTCCTACATTTGCTGGTCATTTTCCGACTTGCAAATGTGGGTCCTTGAAAGGCGATATCATTAGCAGAGTTGACGAGCGACGGCATGCCTAAGATTCGGTCTTCAACCAACCCTCTCCATAGGCTCTAACGTCAGTTATATTGGTTGTTATCAAGGTTAATAGCGCTACCTCTGGCGGGTATCCTAGTCTCACACCATGTTGGTTGCCCCTGTTTGCGCACGATATCTATGCTAGGGCCATGTGCCCAATTGGCGAAGAGCACGGGTTATATAGTTGCAAAACCGGTTTTCTTTCACATTATTGTGCTCACTGCATCCGTTACAGTGCCCTAACCGCCCTCGAGAATGAAGGGGCAGAGGCCGCTAACAGATATATAATCGGGACATGTCCTAGCACTCGGCTACCGCTTCCTGTACCTGTCGCCCGCCTCCTACTACATATATCGGCAATGTTACTGTAGAGACCGAAGTCAGTGTCCAGGTTTTCAGTGTTCAACTCACACGGTCTACGTCAGCTCCTTCGTAGAGTGACCAGTTAGCCGCAAAACTGGCTGCAGTGGAAGCATCGCGTACAAAAGGCACTTACCTGGCCAACGCGAGCTGAAGCCATCCTGGCCGCCCGCCTACAACCAACCAAGCAACTAATCCGCTGTTTTACTTCTTTCCCATACACTTTGTATTCCCCCGAAGTTAGCAAATATAGAAGTGTGCAGCCCTTCGCCGCTCTGGTTCTATACCCTCTCCCGTGCTTCTCGGCTCTAACACGATAACCGGCAGCTTCCTGCTCCCTAACCTAACATCATGGACAAACAGCCATCCCGGAATACATCCCCTAACGCATCCGAGCTCGTGCTCGAGGCCGAATTCCAAGGGAAGATTGCAGAGATCAACTAGCAGCGAGACCGGGGGAGGGAGGCAATATCCGAGCAGCTCTACAACTTAGTTATAGCATACAGGAGGAGGGACCAGTCTTACGTCGACCGGCACACCGAGTATATCGACAAATTCTCATACCGCTTGCCTATAATTGCCAAGACTTACCTATGGGCAGAGCCCTACAAGGGAGTTGTTAAGTAGGAGACTTTCTCTCAAGGAGGACTTGAGATCGATATCCGTCCCTCCCCACATATCGGTCTCCCTCCTCCGCCCGGGAACACTGCCGAACAAGAGACGGCTTGGAAACTTCCAAGCGCCACCACAACAACAAACGCCGCTACGCCTGCGGCGCCTACCTCTCCTTCATCGTCGCCCGAGCTTAGCTCACGTTATATAACCCCCCAGCTCGATACTCCCGTATCGCGACCGCCGAAGCGGGAGGACCCGAAGCAGCCCCAGTTCACATCGAGCGAAGCAAAGGCAGCTAGCACGAGCAACCTATCGTTCTCGATAGCGGGCTCACTCTCGGTAGTAGAAGCGGCAGGGGTAGCGACAGAGCAGAAGAAGGAAAGGCGTAAGAGAATCCTCAACTCCGACGAGGACCTAGTATTGTCGGCGCTTAGCGACGGCTATACGTCGACCGACTCGATCAGCAGCGATCCGCTACATCCTAACGACTGGCAGGTACGCTAGGTCAGGACGCGTAAGTTTGCGACCAACCCCAAAGTGAGATAGTATTGGCACTGGGTGACGGAGGAGAACAATGAAAAGGTGATTGAGCACCAGGTGTTATAGCACAAGAAAGTCAGGAGGAGGCAAGGTCGCAGCTCTGCGTAGCAGTGGTACGTCTATACGAGCCTATATAACTTCTATCTCGAGCTTGATGACATTGAGGAGGTATTGTTTGCGAATGCCGGCACGAAGGTTATTGTTAAACACAAAGAGGGGAGGGATGGGATGGATGTGGATTATAGGGGGGACGTCATAGCGTAGTTTAAGACGGAGAGGACTACGAATCGGGTTTTGAAGTTTTTTTCGATCAAGGCGGTGAAGATTGTTATAGTTATAGCGTAAGTTTCATGGATCTTTTCTCTTGTCTTGAGTTAAGGTGATGTTTGCTGACGATTTTTTTTTGGGCAGGGAGGAAATAGAGACTAGATGGAACTCAGTCAAACCGACGACGCTCCCGGTGTCGTGAATCAACAAATGAGTCGTCCGGTTTAGCTAGTTACTTCTGAAAGGGTTCAGGCCAAAGATAGGAGGGTAGTTACAACATGTTAGACAATTGATTTATGCAGCCAACTTGGTCTATAACTAACGAAAAGTGGAACTGAGGTCATTAAAGCTCTAAATGTCTTCTCTATATCCTTCAACAGACAGCCCTCCAGCGCCGCGAGGGCCAAAATAGTAGCCACCTATCCGCTGACGGTCGGGCGGCGAATGTGGGGACTAGCTCTATGGGACCGCGATGCGCCGTTGCTACGCGATTCACCGTTTGGCTCCTCCAGCTGGTTTTATTCCTGGCGTAGCCAACAGTAAGCCGGCATTTCCCCCTCCCTCACCTCCCTCACCTCC
>Ga0247824_10001511_pt1 | contig 12687 bp, 7 predicted proteins | sample 13C_PalmiticAcid_FD_194412 | JGI IMG/M metagenome (GOLD analysis project Ga0247824, IMG submission 194412) | Soil microbial communities from agricultural site in Penn Yan, New York, United States - 13C_PalmiticAcid_Day48 | ecosystem: Environmental > Terrestrial > Soil > Agricultural land...
GGGTGTATGGCAAGGACGAAAGGGGGGAGGGGGGGCGAGAGAAACGTACTGCTCGGTGAAGGTGCGGTTGAGCAGCCAGGTGATGATGGGCAGGTTCTGGCGCTCGTTGAAGGTGGGCAGGATCACCGAGTACGTGTCCTTGCCGGACGACGGTTTTGAGGGCGCCATTGTGTGTGTTGCTGGGCGGCAATGGATGGGGTTGGTGGTGGGTGATGCGGTTGCGATGCAGTGCGAGATGAGGAAAGTTGGACTGGAAGCTCAATCCCTCAGGTGGCCAGTCTGGCCCGACGCGACACGAACAGGGGGTCTCCTTAATGAGGTCGCGCTAGCGGGTCGTTGCCTGCCGGGGTTTTTCAATTGGGCTTGGCATCTGGGCGCTTTCTCGATCTTGGATCCTCACTCTTGCCAAGAATTTCACCAGCATCACTCACTTCTCAGATCGCTTTGCACTTTTGCCATTTCACGATGCCCAGATCAAATCTCGAAAATCATGCAATATTCTCCAACTACTCGTCCTTCTGGGTATCCAAATTCGCTAGCTCTAAAGCCATGCCACAATCATGTCCCTCCTCCGCTCGAATCCCCTTCTCCACGAACTAACTCCTTCCTCCTTCCACAAATCCACGAATCGACATTACTCTTCGTCCATCAACCGAATTTCTAGAGTACTAGTATTCCCACTCGGCCCAGCATGGCCGAGAAGGGAGGTTTCATCATGGACATAACAGTCATACCCGCTTTGCTTTCCAGGCCTACACGGGCGGCAGCGTGTTGCTCTGCTGCTGCTGTGTCGTCGCCGGCGTCAGTCCCCCGCTGGACTGCGCCCGCGACTTGGACTCGGTCCGCCCAAAGCTCATGGTCCGGCCCGCGCTCAGCCAGCCCTTGATGTGCCCGAGCCCCATGCTCTTGTAGAACTTCTTGGCGCCCTCCTCGCCCTGCGACCACGTGCCCTGCACCACCTTGTGGTCGTCGAGGATGTTGAGCCGGCGCTTGACATACTTCCACGCCTCGATGCCAAACACATAGACGATGGTCATGCCGATCACGACGCCCCACTCCCAGCTGATGGACGTGTGCTTGAACACGTCGCGGTTGAGGTACGGGATGTACACGGTCGGGAACACGCTGACCAGCCCGATGAGCACTGCCCAGAAGAGGAACCGGTTGTTGTACAGGTCCTTGAAGAGCGGGAACCGGGACTCGTCGTCCGGGTTCAGCCGGAACATGGACCGCCGGATGTCCTTGAACTCCCACGCGCTGAGCAGGATGAGCCACGTGAGCTCGGCGAAGACGGCCGCGCGGGCCCGGAACACGGGGTTGCACGACTCCGAGTACTTGCGGTTGCAGTCGTGGCCGAGCTGGCCGTCGTACATGCCGTAGACGACAATCACGAACGTCATGAGCGTGCAGGTGCCCATCAGCAAGCCGTACACCATCATGTCCGCGAGGATCTGGTTGGTGAACACGCCGCGCCGCTTGTCGTGCGGCGGCTTCCGCATCACCTCGGCGCTGGCCTTCTCCCGGCCCAGCCCGAACGCGGGGAACGACGACGTGACCATGTTGATCCACAGAATCTCGAGCGGCGAGATGGGGAACACCGACAAGCCGGCCTCGTCCTGGAACCCCAAGCCCGCAATCAGCAGGATGACCTCGCCCACGTTGCTGCTCAGCAGATGCAGAACAAACTTCTGGATGTTCTCAAACATGCGCCGTCCTTCCTTGATCGCCGCGACGATACTGTTGAACTTGTCGTCCGTCAGCACGATCTTGGCCGCCGACTTGGCCACGTCGCTGCCTGAGCCCATGGCGATGCCCACGTCGGCCCGGCTCAGCGACGGCGCGTCGTTGACGCCGTCGCCCGTCATGGCCATGAACGCATTCCGCCGCCGCAGCGCCTCCACCATGCGCGACTTGGTCTCGGGCGCGCACCGCGCAATCACCAGCGGCAGCTCCTCGAGCCCGTCGATCTCGGCCTCGCTCATCTTGTCGAAATCCGTCGCCTTCATGACCATGGTGCCCGCCACGCTTGCCGGGAACACGCCCATGTTGTCCGGGATGATGCCCACTTCCTTCGCGATCGCCTTGGCCGTCTCCGGGTGGTCGCCCGTCAGCATGTGCACCTTGATGCCCGCCTTGGAGCACTCGAAGATGGAGGGCGACGTCTCGCGCCGCGGCGGGTCGTAGATGCCCGCCAGTCCGAGGAGGACGAGGTCCTTCTCCACGGCGGCGCGGGCCGCGTCCTCGACCTTGTCCGAGTCCGAGTCGGAAGAGGCGGCGGCGCCGTCGTTATGCCCGGGCTCGTACTGGCCCTGCCAGGGGCGGTAGGCGACGGCCAGCACGCGCTGGCCGAGCGAGGCGAAGCTGGTCATTTGCGTGAGGATCTTGTCCTTCATCTCGGGCGTCATGGGCTCCTGCGCGTCGCCCGTGCCGACGAAGGCGCAGAGGTCCAGGATGCGCTCGACCGCGCCCTTGGTGAAGACGACGCTGTTGCCGGCGTCGAGGCCCGCGTCGTTGTCCGCCGGCACGTTGTACACGACCGACATGCGCTTGATGGTGCTGTCGAAGGGGAACTCGGCGATCTGCTTCCAGCCCATGGCCTCGACGGCCTTCTTGTTGCGGTCGTAGCGGTGGGCAAAGACTTGGAGCGCGATCTCGGTGGGCTCGCCCGTGGTCTTCCAGGCCGTCTCGCCCTCGTCGTAGCGGACGGTCGCGAGGTTGCAGAGGGCCGCCGAGAGCATGAACATGCGCAGTTCGGGCGTCATGGGCGCCATCTTGGACTGCTCCTGCGGCGGCGGGTTGAGCTTCTCGTCGGGCACGCCGTCGAACTTGATGGCTTGCGTGGTGCGCTCCTCGTCGAAGTCGCGCTTCTTTTCTTCGGCCTGCTGCCGGTCGCCCACGGTGCCCTTGTACGGGTCGTTGGGGTCGGCCGAGCCCGTGACGGTGTAAATGGCCGACGGCGGCAGCCAAACCTTCTTGACGATCATGGCGCCCTGCGTCAGGGTGCCCGTCTTGTCCGAGCAGATGTTGGTGACGCCACCGAGAGCTTCCAGGGCAGAGAGATCACTGCGAACTGTTAGCTCTACATATCTCAAGACACGAGCCGCCCCAAAGAAAAAACTTACCGGACGACCACATTCGCCTTCCTCATCACCGTTGTGGCCACCACCATCGAGATGGTCAAGACCGCCACCAGCGACTCAGGGATGATGGCAATGCCCGTCGAGATGGCATAAATCACCACCTCCTTGGGCAGCGGGCTCACAAACTTGTTCACGCCAAACACCACCACCGCGAGCAGCAGCGCGCAGAAAAACAACAAGTACGCCAGCTTCGCCAGCTTGATCTGCAGCGGCGTGCCCTCGGTCAGACCCAGAAACTTGCCCAGGAAGTCATACGTCCGGCGCACCGCGCCCTTGATGGGCTGCGCCTTGCCGTACTTTTTCCAGTTCATCGACCGCCCGGCCTTGCGGTGCTTCTTGTTGGTCGAGGCCGCGATCTTGCCCACCTCGGTCTGCATGCCGGTCGCGACCACGATGCCGCGGCCGCGGCCCTTGCGCACGATGGTGGTGGCGTAGGCCATGTTGATGCGGTCCGCGATGCCGACCTCGTCCTCGCTCGTCGCCGGCTGGTCGTCGGCGCCGCCCGGGATCGTGATGTCGTTGGCCGTCTGCTTGTCCACGGGGATGGCCTCGCCCGTCAGGGAGGACTCGTCGCAGTTGAGGTTCATGGCCTCGAAGAGGCGCAGGTCCGCGGGGACGGTGTCGCCCATTTTCAGGTTGACAATGTCGCCGGGGACTACTTCGGCGCTGGGTGAGGGGGGGATAAGGGTTAGGTGTCTGTTGGGACAGGGTGAATTTGGCTCCGGGGGTGAACTCACTTGGGGATGACGACGGCCTTGCCGTCGCGGAGGACGCTGGCGCTGGGCGAGGAGAGGGCGCGCAGGGCGTCCATCTTCTTCTCGGCGCCGTATTCTTGGTAGAAGCCAATGGAGACGTTGAGCACAATGACCGCGGCCAAGACGCCGCCTTCAATGTAATCGGCGACACCAAAGCTCAGGGCCATGGCGAAGAACAGGACCTACAGACACACAATATGTATGAGCATGAGGGCAATGGCAATGAGCGGGAAAGGGAGTGAGTGTGAGAGGGCAATTGGCTACGCACCAGGATCATGGCATTGCATAGCTGGCGGATGAAGATGGTATACCAGGCAATGCTGCCGCCCACGTCCAACTCATTGGGGGGGTATTTTTGCTGCAACTCGGCAGCCCGGGAGGAGGTCAGGCCCTTGTCGACATCGGTGCCGGCGGCCTGCTCAACCTCCCGGACCGAGAGAAGAAAGGGATGGCGGGGGAACTCTGCAGCCATCGGGTGAGGGCAAGGTCACTGTGAGCACGCGGGACGAACAGGGCCTCGAGTGATGAGCACTTTGCTTCATTGGCGTGTGTGGGGGACGGGGTCGAAGGGCTCCGTCGCAGATTCGGGCTGCGAATTCTACGATCTCAGCAATTGGTGTTGTTGTTTGATGGTCTCGGCTGAGGAGTTACGATGACGACAAGCCAAGGGGAACGAGGCGGGCGATGCTTTGTTTAAGTAACCCAGCGCCGAGGTTCGGGTCTCTGGGCCATCGGTTCGCGTGGCCACGCTGGGCGGCAGTCATACTCATTCTCTCACCGAAATCCCGACAGACCAGACGAAAAGCATGTTCGGCTTGTTGGGCCAAGAGAAAACCAAGACGTCCATCCCGGCCGTCGCCCTGTATCGAAGGGCAGTTCTGCGTGGCGGACGTCGTCGACGCCCCACAGTGGGGGGCGGTTGAGCCTCTCAGGTGGTGCTATGGGCGCGATAAGCTGCAACCGGGTGGCGATGGGCCCCAACGGCGTCATTCTGTGGCTCTTGGGACGGCCTGGGGTCGTGTTGGCCTTTGTCAAGCAGATGGCAGGCGGCGCTGTGATAGGGCGAGCCGCGCTCGAGGAATGGGCGGCGAGGTCATCCCGCTTGGCGCCGAGTCTCGGCATGCCGTGGCTTCCCTGCTCCCACGCTTGGCGGCTCCGGTTTCCGTCTGCGACGTCTCCAGGTGGCCGGGAGTGCTCGGTCGCGGGCTCAGGGCGGTCTCCGCCCCCTCGCTGTTCCTCGCTCCCATCCGGGGGGGCATGCCGCCGTAACCGGGGGTCGCGGGTGTTGTGCCTGGGCGAGCTGGGGCACGTGGACACGCACACTGATAACCGCCGTCTTGGCTGATGTCTGGGCACGGAAGCTGGTCCCGTCTGATTCGAGCGGTTTCTGCGCCGTACGGATACGAGTCAATGTTCAGTTCTTCTCTGTGTGGGGATCATGATGACATGACAGTCGCCGAGTCGCGCCGCCCCGATCACGCAACCCCGCGAGGCTGTGGGTGTGGTTTCTGCTGAGACACATGTCGCGTTGCCGAATCGGCTGCCCGCAAAGTGCTGCCTCGCTTGCCGGATCGAATGCCGAGATGAACTTTGATCGATGGAAAAGAAAGTCAATGGGGGAAAGCCGAAATGTTGGGCGATTTGTTCGAAGTCAGTTCCAGAACGGAGGTTAGCACAGCTGATTGATTCACAGACACAACCTTAAATTTCTAGCGCCCTGTCCGCTGGGCCTATCGGGACATGGCGGGGATCGCGGGGTCGGGTACGGGGCCATTGACGAACCGGATCTCGACGGCTGCGCTTCTTGCTTCTTGCTGTCCGGAGCTCCACGGATGAGAGCTAGGATTGGGCTGAATTATCTGAAGCGGCGTGAGAAGGAAATGAACCCATTGGTCCGAAAGATCATATCAACACAAACCAACATCTGCTCGAGATTCTCCAACACAACCTGGGGTGTCCAGTTGACCGGGGAGGTTCCAGGCGGGACCTGCGTATGGCGTCATGGCATTACCAAATCCCTTTGGTCAGTACGGAGGAAGACCGGAAGTCGTGTCCACTCGTCGTGTTGAGAACAGAGCTGAAACGGTAAAAGAAAACAAGGTTCGTGCAAGAAAGTGTGCAGCTCTCCCCGCCTTTCTGTGCAGCAGGACTGGAGAGGCTGGAAGCAGGAGCCAGGCAGGAAGGAGGAAGCCTCTTGCCGTTCTGCAATGCAAATAATACCCTCGCTGCATATCCGTACTGTGCGAGCCGGTACGGATGGAGCTCTGATTTGTCCGTGCGACTGCAATGCGACCTGCGCCTGAAGGTAATGGAATACACGGGCAGTGATCTGTACCGTGTGCGATGGCGCGCTGTTACGGTATCCCGGCTTTCGCAGCCTCCCCAACCTCGACCCTTCTTCCCACTTCTCTGTTCCCTTTCTTCCATTGTCCGCCCGTCCATCAATCTGCCATCAATATCTCAACGGCGGACAGCTCGACCATCCCCAATTGACCGCTGCTGAACGCGCCATCACCGCGCCGACCCTGCATCTCGAGCTAGATTGCGAGCTAGCCCCTCCGAAGCCATTTCACGCCACTTGGCTGTTACGTCATATTCGCGATGTCCGCTGAGAGCGAGAAAGGTGAGCTCTTGCCTCGACACGCAGCCAAAGCACCCATCCTCAATCAATTGCCATTGGAACTCGGTCGCGTGATAGTATTCTCGTCTTGCGCGCCTTGATCGTGTCTGTTTCGCTAGCGATGCTTTCGCATTTGATAGCTACTTGATGCTGACACCGCGCCTTCGCCCCATGGCCAGTCACCCAGCAGGACCAGCCCACTGGGCCGCCTGTCACCGCAGCGACCAGCGTCGCTGAGATTCCTGCCCCCAACCCGCCTTCAAAGACGGAGGAGAAGCCAGCAGGGGAGAAGGTCGTGCAGGCCGACCTTGGCCCCGCCGTGCCCCCGGCCGACTCTGGCCCCGCTCCGGCCACAAATGGCGGGGCTGAAGAGCCCAAGCCGGCATCTGCTGAAGCCGCTGAGCCTGCCACGCTGCCAACCGCTCCCCCAGTCGTAGAGACCAAGGAGTCGAACGGCTCCGCCAAACCGGCCGAGGAGGCCGTGTCCGAGGGCCCCGGCCCCTCAGTCACAGCGGAACCCGCCGACGAGAAGCCCGCGGAGACGGTGACAGAGACGGCCAAACCGACAGAACCCGCGCCCGCCGAGCAAGCCCCCGCTGCAGCAGCCACCAGCGCCAATGGCGAAGCCCCAAAGCCCGCCGACGAAGACACGGAGATGAAAGAGGCTCCCACAGCCGCGGCCGAAACCGTGACAGAAGATGGCGTCACCGCTCCAGTCGGTATTGTCAACAACAAGCGCAAAGTCGATGACGCGCTCGGCCCCGATGCCGATGCCGATGCCAGTGGCAAAAAGGCCAAGACCGCCGAGAGGGAGACGGTGGAGGCGGTTGCCCCAGCCAAGGCGGATGTGGCGGAGACCAACGGGGGCGGAGCCGCGCCTGCCAAGAAAGGGGGCCGGCCGAAGAAGCAGCCGGGCAAGCCCGCGCCGCCGGTGGGCAGGACGGAGCGCAAGACCAGGAGTCAGGGGCCCGTTGTTTAACTTGTTTGTTTGAAGGGTGAGTCAAGGACGGTGGTTAGTGATGGTTTCCGGGAGATTTCAATTTTGTTTCATTTGGTTCTAGTCCTGGTCTGGTGGCTGGCTGGCTGGTCGGTTCAAAATCTCGGTTGTTTATCTCTGGAATTGTCTCTTTGGATCTTACCACGGCTTAGGTTTCTCGCCGTTCTCCAGGTGGCCCTCGGGTTGTATCACAAATATATCGTCGTTGCAATTGCGACCTTCTCGCAATAGATCGGTTGCCCAGCTCTAAACTTTGAACTACGTCATCAGCCAACAACACCCATGAGCTTGCGGGAGACAAGAAGTGAGAGAAAGACTCGGAGATCGCAGTTGGTGAACTCGTTGCTCCAAGCCACAGATGCATCCAAATCAAATGAAGCCTTCAGCTGCCCTGCTGGCAGTGTTTTGGAATTTTTTACACGGATACAAGGCCTTGGTCAGCTCACGAGGTTCAGCCGCATGATAAACTGGTCACCAAGCCAGCTGCACCACTCAGCGCTCGACGCCGTATTTACCGTTTGATGTGTCTTTCAGTGTTTTCCTCGCTCCCGTACGGATAGATTAATATCTCGATCGGTCGCGCGTCCGAACAGCCCAGACGTGGCGATCAGCGGGAAAACGGACGGCAACGGTCGGATCAATCGCCCGATGTGGCAAAATTCGAGATTCCCGACGGCGTGGAAGGGCTGGCTGGCGTCAGCACCTGCGCGGATCATCCAATCCTGGCAGGGACCCCTGAAATTTGGTTTTTTTTTTATGTTAATGCACCGCTTTTGCGGCAAACACGGGGTTGGGCTGGTCTGTAAAACGGGCGGCCCGATCCGGAAGCTGGGATTTTCATGTGCTCTGGGGATGTTGTTTGTGTTGGAGAGTTGCTCTGGCTACGATGCCAATGTGTACTTCTGTAATGGTCACGGTCCAAGAACATGCTAAACTGGAACTGTCGAAGCTGCGTCGCCGTTGCACACCTCCCTGAATCCAGGGCTCGTATTCCCCATCGGCGGCCCACCGGCCGGCTGGATGGTGGGGCACCGCACCGGGGAGTCGGCTCATCCGGGGCTAGGTGGCAGTGCCAAAATAGAAACGCCCGTGATCATTGGATCGCGTGCGCAAAGCTGGGTCACAGCAGGTCCATCGGTTCCCATCTTTTTCCACGTTTGTGATGTCGGACCGTTCAGGGGGGAGGGGCGAGCTGCCTCCCAAATGCCGGGGCAGGGTCTGCCAGTCGAGTGTTATGGCTCGGGGTTTTTTACATGGTCGTGTATGCATGGGGAGGAAAGAAACGAGCAGGAAATTTTGGGGGTCGCTTGTTTGGCGTGTTCTTGGCGCCAGTCTGGAACGGGACGGATGTCTGCTTCCAGAACTCGCTCCGACTTCCCTGCTCTCTCCTAGGACTTTCCTAAAACACCATTCCCTAACCGCACCACCTTTCCAGCGTCCATTTGCTGTGTGTCCTTGCGTGGGAGACTTCGACGGCCGCTCGCTTCTTCCTGTCGACTTCTTCCGACACTCTTTTTTTCTTTTGACGACCGACCTTGCTCCTCTCGTTCCCACCCCGACAACCCCGGCGGCACCCTTGTCGATCTCGAACACCGCCGGCACTTTGCACCAGTCGTGGCCTTGGCGCTGATCCCTCCGTCGACAAAATACGTCACTCGCTTGGGCACCGCGTCCCACCCGTATACCGTCTCGCAATTCAGGAGAGGTCATCTTGCTTTGTGTTGGAGGTGAAAGATCTCAGACACAGCAAGAGGAGGAAGTGCAGAACCGAAACCACTCCGGACGAACACCAGTTCACCAGGCACACGATCCAGCTACGATCTTCGATCCCCTGGCTGCTCCGGCTGCCAGCCCAAACCTCTGGTCACAACTTCTCCCTTGATGCCCTCCGCGGGCATCAGATCCTGAACCCCATCCAGAATGGACGCACTACGGCATCTCCTCGTGAGGGAGGACGAAAAGAGTCCCGCCGAAGTCCTATTAGCACTACTATCCGACCCCTTCTCCTCCCAGGTGTGTTCTCAGCCATTCCCCGGCTGGCCAAACCCCAACGCATCCGCCGACTAACTCGTTCCAGCTGAAACAAAACTCGGTTTTTGCTGCGTTGGGCTCCTCCCTCGGTATCACCGCCGGCATCGCCATCTGCTTCTCCTTCCTTCGGCCGTACAATAGCGTTGTATATGCGCCGAAACTCAAGCACGCCGATGAGAAACACGCGCCTCCGCCCTTGGGGAATGGCATCTTTGCGTGGATCTTCCCGTTGTGGTCGACCACGGAGGAGGATCTTGTCAACCTGGTCGGCTTGGACGCTGCTCTCTTCATGCGATTCACCAGGATGTGCCGCAACATTTTTGTCATCCTCACCGTTCTTGGCTGCGCCATTCTGATCCCCATCAACTGGGTCAACTTCACTCCGGACGACGTGTGGCTGGCCAGGGTTACGCCGAGGAATGTCTGGGGGAATCCGCACTGGGCCACGGTTGTGTTCGCATGGCTGTTAACGATAATCGTATGCGGGTTCCTCTGGTGGAACTACAAGAAGGTAACCCAACTGAGAATTCGATACATGAAAAGCGACGAATACCAGCACAGCCTCCACGCCCGTACTTTGATGGTACGAGCCCGTTCCCACTTCCATCTTTTTGGAGGCTAGCTAACCAGGCTCTAGCTGTACGACATCCCCAAGAATCTTGCCTCCGACGAGGGCATTGCCAGGATTATCGATAACGTCGCCCCCAACTCGTCCTTTTCTCGAACCGCCGTCGCCCGTGACGTCAAGGTCCTACCCGACCTCATCACGCAGCATGACCACGCGGTCAGGAAGCTGGAGAAGGTGCTGGCCATCTATCTGAAGGATCCGCACAATCTTCCCGCGGAAAGGCCAAAATGCCCCCCTTCCAAGAAGGACCCTTCATACGGGACCTACCCGAAAGGCCACAAAGTGGATGCCATCGAGTACCTCACCCAGCGCATCAAGTTCCTGGAGCTGGAGATCAAGGACGTCCGGCAAAGGGTGGATAAGAGGGGCTCCATGCCATACGGGTTCGCCTCATATGCAGACATTGCTGAAGCGCACGCCATCGCCTACGCCAGCCGCAAGAAGAAGCCCCACGGCGCAACCATCAAGCTCGCCCCTCGGCCAAACGATGTCATCTGGGACAACATGCCGCTCAACTCGTCGACCAGGAAGACGAGGAGGCTTTGGAACAATTTCTGGATGGCAGTTCTCACGCTGCTGTGGATCGCTCCCAACGCCATGATTGCGATTTTCCTGGTGAACCTGACCAATTTGGGAAATGTCTGGCACGGTTTCCAAGAGTCTCTCATGGCCAACTCGACGGTTTGGTCCATTGTCCAGGGTATCGCTTCCCCGGCGCTCATGTCGCTTGTCTACCTGGTCCTTCCCATCATCTTCCGGCGCATGTCCATCAAGGCGGGCGACCAGACCAAGACCGGGCGCGAGCGGCACGTTGTGGCCAAGCTTTACGCCTTCTTCGTCTTCAACAACTTGATCGTCTTCTCCATATTTAGCGCCATCTGGCAGTTCACGAGCACCGTTATCCAGAACACTAACAACGGCACGGATGCTTGGCATGCTATTCTCGATGCCAACATTGGCCAGGTGTTGTTCATCTCCCTCTGCTCCATCTCCCCCTTCTGGATCACCTGGCTGCTCCAGAGACAGCTTGGCGCCGCAGTCGACCTGGCTCAGCTGTGGACGCTCATCTACAGCTTCGTCATGCGCAAGTTTTCGAGCCCCACGCCCCGCGAGCTGATTGAGCTCACCGCGCCGCCCTCGTTTGACTACGCGAGTTACTACAACTATTTCCTCTTCTACTCAACCGTCGCTCTCTGCTATGGCGCCATTCAGCCGCTGGTTCTGCCGGCCGCGGCCATGTACTTCTGCATCGACGTGGCGTTGAAGAAGTACCTGCTGCTCTACATTTTTGTCACCAAGACGGAGAGCGGTGGCATGTTCTGGCGCATCCTGTTCAACCGATTCTTGTTCGGCTCCATCCTCTCTCATCTCGTCGTCTTCCTGATCGTCTGGGTTCGGGGTGATGCCTCGCACATGCACGCATATGCCGTCGCGCCTCTGCCCTTCATCATGATCGGGTTCAAGATCTTCTGCGCGCGCGCCTTCGACGACAAGATCCACTACTACGCCACGAGCTACTCCGGGCAGCACCGCGCCGAGGCAGGCATGGATGTCAAGGAGCAGAGCCTGCGGAACGACCGCCTTGCCGCCCGCTTCGGTCACCCCGCCCTCTACAAACCCCTGATCACGCCAATGGTGCACGCCAAGGCGCAGAGTCTCCTCGCCAGCGTCTACCAGGGCCGGCTTACCGATGGCCGGGACGCCGGCCTCGACGACTCCCTCACCGTCAGCGGCTACAGCGACACCTATTCCTACGCCATGGACAACATGTCCTCGGGCAAGGCCGGCAAGCTCTCTCCCGCCATCCCGGGCTTCGAAGTCGTGCCCGAATCCCGCCTCGACTTTGAATTCTACAAGAACCGCGACGAATTTGCGGCTGATCACGGCGGCGGCGAGCTCTTTGGCCGACACCAGGACATCGTCCGCCCGGGCACGCCAGGAACCATGGGCAGCGGTGGCGACTCCAACTCCCGCCCCGGCACCCCCGTCGGCGGCATGGGCTTCGGCGCCAACAGCCACAACAACAACAACAACAACAACAACAGCAGGAGAAACCAGTACCCCGAATACCCCTCGCACCTCAGCGGCGCCGGCGGCAGCAGCGCCTACCCGGGCCACCAGCCCAACCCTTACTCCGCCTCGTCGTCCTCCTCCCCGTCCCCCTTCGGCATCTCGGACGTGCCCACCCGCTCCAGGAGCCCGATGATGTACAGCCACGGCAACGACAGCGGGACGAACCTCGTCGCGGGCGCGGCGGGCATGCCGGTCTCGACGCCGGGGTATCCGCCCACGCCGAGCACGTACGGGTCCGCGCGGGAGAGGGATATGAGCGTGGGTCCGCCTCCCGGCGGTCATCACGGTGGGTATGGCGGCGGCGGGCCGAGGGCGCCCGGGATGCTGGGCGGCGGGCCGTACGGGTATGGCGGGCTGCCGCAGTCGGACGAGATGGACGTGGTGCAGTCGCCGCCCGCCTTGGCGGGGCAGGGGCAAGGGCAAGGGCCGGCGCAGTATGATTA
>Ga0247824_10001513_pt1 | contig 12679 bp, 6 predicted proteins | sample 13C_PalmiticAcid_FD_194412 | JGI IMG/M metagenome (GOLD analysis project Ga0247824, IMG submission 194412) | Soil microbial communities from agricultural site in Penn Yan, New York, United States - 13C_PalmiticAcid_Day48 | ecosystem: Environmental > Terrestrial > Soil > Agricultural land...
GCCGGGGAAGGGGTGGGAGGGCGTGGCGGCGGTGAGGCCGAGGATGGCGGAGATGCCCTGGGGAGCGCCGAAGGCTGTTGTGGCGATGGTGTCGAGGTAGGCGGTGAAGGAGGTGGTGGTGTTGGAGGGGTAGGCGGAGGGGGCGAGGTTGACGGCGATTTCGTCGCGGTTGATACCGTAGAGGACGGGGACGGCGGTGGCGAGGCTGCTGGCGGTGGAGTTGACGACGAGGTTGTGGTTGGTGAGGTAGGTGCCGTCCATGACGAAGGAGCTGGGGAGGTGTTAGCTTGGGACAGTTAGGAGGGGGTTACTAGGGGACGGACTTGGCGTTGAGAGGGAGGTTGACGAGCTCGAAGCCGCTCAGCTTGCCGAGACAGGCGACCTTGTCGGCGGCGTCCAGGCAGCCCGCTTGTTCCAACACCTTCTTGGTTGTGGTCTCGTAGTTGTTCTCCAGCGTGTCGTAATAGGCGCCAGTCATCAGCTGGCCGTTGCCCGGCCATCCATCTGGCGACGACTGGATGGCAGCGCGGTGGAAGAGCCCCTTAGCCTTACCAACGCCCAGAACAATGTGCGTGCTCATAGCGCCCGCTGACTCCCCAAACAGCGTCACGTTGTCCGGATCGCCACCAAAGTACTTGATGTACTTGTTGACCCACTCGAGGGCGGTGACCATGTCGGATAAGGCGTAGTTGCCTTTGTGGACGCCGTCGTTGAGGTTCAAGAAGCCGATGGATCCCACGCGGTAGTTCACAGAAACCACGACCACATCACCACGCGATGCCAGGTTGGTGCCGTCCGTGTTGGTGTTCTTGCCGGATCCCGAGGTGAACCCACCTCCGTAGAGATACAGCATGACCGGGCGAAGTTTAGACTTGGGGTCTTGATTTCCCGAGCGAGGGAGATAGGGGGTCCAGACGTTGGCGAAAAGACAGTCCTCGCTGCTCCCGCTCTGGACCTCCCCGATTGGTTGCGAACAGTCTGCTCCGGCGGTGGTGGCGTCGACCTCTCCCATATCCTCAAAGCTAGCAACTTTAGAGTACGTGAATCTTGCCGGCGTGTCAGCGTAGCGGATGCCCCTGAATTTCCACACGTGATAGTCGCGGTAGCCCGTGAGGAGCTTGTTACCCACAAACTGCTGCACTTGCCACGCCGCAGAGCTGTTGCTCACACTGCTACTCGAGACTGGAGCGCCCTGGGTGCAGAGTGTGGGCAGCTCCTTCTGGCAGTCGACGCGGTGGATCTTCCCATTGGCATCGATGGCTCGGCATCTGATGTCGCAGCCCGTGCCTTTGGAGATCCAATACAGCTGACCCTTGGGGGCAAACCCCTGGTATTCCTGGTAGCCAAGGGACTTGCTCAAGGTCGATTTGAAGTCGGCCGTCTCCGGGCTCCAGGGCTCTTCTCCCAGAAGCATGCAGGAAGTGCTGCCAGACTCGAAGGGGCTCGGTTGGCTGACGAGATTGGCGGCCGAGCCGTCATTCTGAGCGCCTGGTGATTGTCTCAGCAACTTTTGTCACAGGTTTCTGCCGCATTGTTTGGCCACCCACGAGGTTGGGGTCTTACCATCGAGATCATTCCGAGACAGAATCGTCAGACCACCTCCAACATAGAATCCTTCAACAGCGCCGCTGGTGATAACCACGGCGAGAGCCCCGAGGGCTGGGAGTCTCCCCAACAGCCCCATCTTGATCGTCGCTGGGAAAGAAGACGGTGGCAGTAGACAAACTGGCTGGGGAACTCCGAGACGCTGGCGGAGTATGTGGTATTTGAGAGTCAATCGAGCCGAACGCTTTTAAGCGAACCGGGCCGCCGAGCATCCCGGAGTTTACATTAGCAGGTAGTAGTAGTATTCTCCCTCCAATTAACCGGGACATCCTTCCGGTCCGTGCTGGGTTGCTTCTCGTACAACTCGCCTTCCGCGGGGGTTCTTTCATCGACGATGTTACGTCGAAGCTTTGGAAGGATTGAGCTAAATCCCAACCGTCTGGTTTCGGAAAAGGCCAAGTCAATTGCCAGGGTTTTGGCCTCACATGGCAGAGAGCTTTGTGATGGTCGGTCGCCAAAGCCCCTGCTCTGCGCGGAGAGCGGCCCTGGTTACCGGGTAATGGGGTCAATTCAGGCCGACTCGGGCATTTCAACGGACCGAGTACGCCTGTCGGGCCAGCAGCGAGGCGCTCGGAGTTGCTGAATACCCGTGGGTCTAGGAAACACGTTCTAACCTCCAAAACTTATGCTCTATTCCACACCTGACTGTGCAAGTAATCAAGGTACAGTTGACAGAGGTGAGACTCAGAAGAGTAGAACGCCACCCGAGTCAATCCCGTCCTGGCAAGCACACATGAATGCTCGAGATGAAATACAACGTTGCCCCAAGGGAGATCTAAGATTAAAGTTTGAAGGGCAATCTGAACGTTGCTACTCCTTGCGTGTACTTAATTCTCTCTATTTAGGTAGCTTCTTTAGTCCTTCTTTTTCTTCTGTTAATCAGTTTCAATCCTCTTTCGGGACCATCTTCTGGCGTAGGTCTGCTCCTTTTTTGCATCTTTCCTGATACGCCTTGTCCAAACCATGTTATGAAAGCTACATGTAGTAGTGGGACTCGTTGGTTCCATCCAAACAGTCATACGCCGGCTGGTGAGCGCCAAGAATCCTGGCAGAGGTTGTCTTACGCACTTGAGACCTGGTGCTGAACAACTTTCTTAGTTCCTTATTCTCGAGTCATACTCGATAGGGATTCTAGAGTCGCTGGGCCCAAATCCAAGCGACAAACCAACAAGGTGATGTCGATTCGTGCAGATGATGAGTCGACAACCTGCTGTCTCATCGTTCGGCGCAAACCATCTCATTATCAGGGTTAGGTAACATAGAGTTTCATAGGTACCCACCCATAGGCAATGACTGCTGCGGAATGACAACCAAGTCCCTTCCGCCCCATTTCACGTAACCTGCCTACCTGAGCGTGGTTACCGGCATCCCAAAGTGACACTTGGCCGGGCTTTTGACTCGGTCTCTGGGATCAACAAGAATAGTCCCTGGTCTTGGGCTCAGAGTCAAACCAAGGGGTTGGCAAAAGATTAGAATTGCTTCATCTTTCGGCCAATATTCTGTCACGATGATGCCTGGAACCCAGATCGAGTGGCAAGATCGAAGAGGTGCCCCTGGGGATGATCTCATCTTGGTTGTGGGCTTGGTGGAGGCAGCCTCGAGCCAGCGGTATCCCAGGTCCCAAGCAGCGTGGAAGCCGAAGAGGCGAATTACGCCTCGACTTGTTCGTCATGGCCAGGGGCGGAATGGCCGGCACCGGGGCTGCGACGAATTTCGATTCGGCTTGAATGATTGCTACACGTGTGTTTGCTGATCCAAAAGAGCCGCCGTCTGACCCAAACCTCATGGCCCCATTGGCCAAGATGCGCCGGATTGATCCCTGCACCGCTTCAATGATGAGCAGCAGGCCGTGGCAAGGGATTTCGGCCGAAACAGGAGAGGGAAGGAACGGATGGGATGAAACCAGGGCTCAGAGGCTGTGCCATGGGAAAATTCCTGGATAGATGTCATTGCGGTCATGTCAAGATGGGACGATACAGAGTTCTAACTCTCACGTTTTATGAAGCTGGGATGGAGCAACGGATGCCGACAAGAAGGGAATGAATCCTCAAGATGCATTTGAAGGAGTGCCAAGCGATATTGGCTGGCAATTTCTGGCTCCCTTGGTCCGGGCGCAGGACGCTAGCAGAGGACCCTGGGCCGCTGGGCGCCTGGCGCGGAGATGCGCCAGCGTCGGGATGATTTCGGCGCCACGTTTTGTCTCCCGTTCGGTGGCGCATGAGCGCGGGAGCTAAAACGCTGGCTGCATGCGTTTGTACAGCTTCGGGATGGAAACGTTGACGAACGTGTCGAGACACTTTTTCGGTGCCTTTTGAGATTCCCAGGAGTTTCGAGAGAAATTCAACGCGCTGCCTCCGCTGTGCAAATCCGGGGCGGGCCGTCGATCTCAGTGGGCCTCGAGAGCTGCGAGCGGGGCAAAAATCTCATCGAAATCCACTCGGGCCACAGGGCAGTGGAAGAGCCAGAAAGCACACAAACACACACCCACAGGCCACCACACCGCATCCGTGGCCGTGGGGTTCTCGGCCCCTCTTGCATGCTGCATTGCTGACCACAGCATTTCCTCGTGGGTTATCTGCAGGAGACGCATCCGATGGAGCGACCCTAGTGGTCGCGCGCGGGCGGATGACCGGAGCATTAGCCTAAAGCATCGAAGCTGTTGGTGATCCTTCTAACCCGATTCTCGACACGCCAACACAATCCAACTGGCTCCAACTGGTTCAGCCCGGTCCTTCGACTTGGCGAGTGTTATCGCCCATGGTTTCTCATGGATGGCCTGGCAATGCGCTGCACGTTGACACCCCAATGTTGCAGCCAAGGAGAGGCCCCCCTTAGGCCCCCTCGTCCTCCGGAAGTTTGCACACGAATCACAGCGCCTGCACCTTGCCCTCCCTATGCATCTCATGCAACTCGGGCAGGCCATGTTCGAGAAACGGCTGCCAACCACGCGCCAAGTGTCGTGAGAACCTCTCGGTGACGCTTCCGCCCCCTTGGCGGCACGTGGCAAGGCTTCTCCGCCTCGGTATCCCGAGACTACCCCCTTCCTCCCGGCTCTGATGTAAGCCGTCTGATCCCCGTGGGTTTTCCATATCTTGGGATCGCCGCCCTGTCCCTGCCTGGTCCCTCACCGACCCCATCCGTCCCAATCCAGGCGACGTCACACACCATTCGGCCGGGACATCCACAAGACACAACCGACGGGATTTAATCTGTCCCACGCCCACACAGAGCCTCCTCGATCAGGACGATCATCACCGACTGGAAATCATCCATGATGTCTGAATAGCAGAAGTTCGATCCGCACCACGCAACACAACACACACCAGAACACAACCGAGCACCACAAAAATGGGACAAAAACAATCCGTGGTACAGGTAAGCCCAGCCTTTCCGAACCTCTTCCCCCTTTTCCCTTCCACCCATCGACCCATCCACTGACCCTCCCAACCCACACTCACAGCCGACATTCTACTGCCCCGCCACCGGCAGCGAGGTCGACAACCCGCTCGGCCTGTGCGCGCACTGCCAGGCCTGCCACGACATCATCTGGCAGTCCGTCTTCGTGTGCCCCAACACGGGCTACCGCGTCGACAACCCGTCCATGCGGCCCGACAAGGAGTGCCAGTCGTGCTTCCAGCTGCACCAGCCCTACAGCAAGCGCGTCTACATCTGCCCCGTGACGGGCGCCCAGATCCCCCACCCGCGCGACACGGGCGGCAAGTGCCAGAAGTGCAGTAGGAGCCACGAGGATAACTCGACGCCTGTGGGGAGCAGGGAGGCGATTGGCGCAAGGGGGTTGAGGGCTTGAGGGCTTGAGGGCTTGAGGGGGGGTTTGGGTGATTGAAGAAAAGATGGAGTGATAATTACTCTGGCTTGGAGGGAGATCGCGAAGGGGGCAGGCAAGACCGAGAAAGGATCGTGAACGGAAGGAATACCCTGTGCTATGATTCGGGGGTTTTGCGAGATACCCATGGGAGGGTTGCGTGATGGGGAGTCGTTGCCGTTTCGTCTTCGTCGGGGTGGACTCGATGTTGTCGGACATTGTTTTTCTTTACCTCGGGCAAGGGTTTGATACCACTTGGGCATTGCTTAGCATGGAGCAAGGGCTGGTAATGGGAACTTGATTTGACAAGCATGGTCGTTCAAAGATGGATTGGACCCGATACCGGGGTGCGTTGGGCTCGGTCATCGTTGCGGTCTGTAAGTTTTGGTCAGCAAGGAAACCTCTCCGCCTTTAGATTCTTGCAAACGCAACTGTTGTTGAAACTGAGCGATTCTAGGTCTTCGAGCCACTTCTTGCTCCGACCTTTACTCGACCACCAGCAGTCCAACATTGTTACCTGCCATGAGAAGCGCCCAAGGTCACCGTCAACATCTGGATGTCACGTTCCACCTCACCTTCACGGTTCCTGGACACGGGGGTCCCGCCTAATATATGACTGCAACCTCCGGGCTGAAAAACAACATTCCGATGTGCGTTCCGCCTTCATTTGCATGCAGGCCCAAAGATCCAGACCCCTTCGCTGCGACGAGGCTCGGAAACTGGCCGAAGTCAGCGGTGATGGTAACTTTCGACATTAGCCGATTGACTGGCTTTCCGCACCGACATCGCACAATACACGGCCGACCTTGCAGCTCCCAAATTATGTCTCGCGGGGTGTTGTTTACCCACAAATTGCCGGCCCTCCCCAGCGTCACTCGACCCGTTGGTACAGGTAGCAATGGAGTAGTATCTGCTATATTTATCCTTCCCTCCTACGCATTTTCCCTTCCTGGCACGTTTTTGGTCGCCTCCGAGTATGGTACCAGGCGACACGAACCGAAAGTTAGAAGAGAGCTGACGTTTTGTAAATTATATCGGCAAGCCACCACGGGAACAGCGCAACCTTTCCCGGAATCCCACGAACAGCTGTTGATTGATGTAGCATCGCCCCGGACGGCGGTCGGTAGTGACCGCATGCCACTCGGTGTTGCGCTGAAATGTCTTAAATCCCAGCATGCCCCTGCTACCCGGATTCAACATCTCCAAGCTCAGTACTCCCGCCTTGAGTCCTGTTCTTCGGGATCAATAACAACCGGGTATTGGACTCGCCAAGATATCAGGGACCTCAGTTGCTGCCAAAATAACCCTTTCCCGCCCCTGGACCTCTAATTTATCCCAATCCATCACCATGGTCTCCTCGTCTCTAGCGAAGGGTTTCTTCCTCTTGGCTCTTGGCTTTCATCAAGCTGCGGCAGCATGCACACGCAGCGTTGTGGCCAAGCAGGGAGACACGTGCGCCACTCTTTCCGCTCAGGCCGGAATCACAGTAACGCAGTTTCTGAGGTCGAATCCTGCCGTCACCAGCTGCTCGGGGCTTGTTGTGGGCGGAACCTACTGTGTTGAGGGCACAGCCGACAGTGCACCAACGTCCAGCTCCGCCGCATCTCCTGCCACCTCCTCCCCTTCTGGACTACAGGTCAGCACCGACGGGTCCTGCGGATCGGGGTTCACTTGCTCCGGGTCGAGATTCGGGAGCTGCTGCTCGGCTCACGGCTTCTGCGGTAGTACCGACGACTATTGCGGCGAAGGCTGCCAGGCTGGGTTTGGAAGTTGCGGTTCTGGAGCAGGCACCACGTCCCCTGTCAACACAACGCCCGCACCGTCAGTTACCGTCACCGTCACTTCCATCACTGCGATAACTCGCACCTCTCTCGTGTATCAAACGTCCACGATCACGAGCACCAACGTGGTCACCCAAACCCGTACAGCAGCCGCGACAACCGCCACGGTCACGACAACCGCAACCGTCACGCAAACCGTCCGGACAACCGCGACCGTCCCCGTGACGGCCACGGTTCCCGTGACGGCCACTGCCACTGCCATCGTCACACTGACAACCATCTCCACCAGCGTTCGGACCGCAACGACTACCCAGACAGTGAAGTTGACGTCGGTCTCGATCGACACCATCACCAGCATCGTCACGTCAACGCGCATTGTCACCTCTGCGGCTTGCAACACAACGCCAACCAGAACGACGGGATACATCTTCACCACCACGCAGGTGATTGGCGGGCGGCCTACTCTCCCAGGCACTCCGAGCAATTGTAAGTTTATATTGCCGCGGAGACACCCTAACTTGACCCTCAGCCGTCCAGCATCCAACCCACCTGCTCTCAAGCCATGACCATACCCTGAAACCCAAAGACAATGGGCATTATGCGCCGCAGCGAGCCCATGACACCGGAGAGCAACTGCATTGAACAACACATTCCCACGATCCCAGTTCATCGCCGAGACCACCCCCTGAATGATTTCCTCTGAACACAAGCTGACACAAGACTCTCCAGGTCGAAACTACGACCTGATCCAATACAACGACAACTGCCGCAGCATCGCCACGCGCAACGACCTCTCCCTTCTGGAATTGTACGTTTATTTGATCCTCCCCTGCACTATTAACCTCCCCCTAACCCCTTTTTACTTTGTCATGGTGCTTTTTGCATCACCCGTCTCAGTTACCGCGTCACCGCACCCAGCCACATCTTCTTGAAGGAGCCTTTTGCTAACGTGGTGATTACCGTAGCTACCAACTCAACCCGTCGGTGAGCTCCACCGTCCTCAGCATCAACCTGTGCACGCCCGACCTCCTCGAGCTGCTGCTAAGCGGTCTGTGCCAGATCAACTGCGACGCCCTGTGGGAGGGGTACTATGTGTGCGTCGGGCGGTGAGGAGGGTGAAGGGGGTGAAGGGAGGGGTGGTATTAAGGGGGGTCTCTTGGGGATGTCAATAGTAGTGGTAATGTTGAGAATGACACGAATTGTTTAGTCTGTCCATATCCATCTCCGGTGATGAAGCAACTGAGAGGGAATGTTATCTACAACTTGTGGCTAAAAGAGCAAGCTACCACGTGCTTTGAACAACAACGAAGACTAATCGCAGTCATTGTTCTAAGGGGACGAAAAAGTGAATCTGGCCTGTTCAACTCTCGATCTGGTCCAAGGCGCTGACTTGGCGTAGCTCAGTACATCTATTCGACGTCACACCGCAGGAGCGACGGTCGGGTAATGTCGGTGGTTGGTGTCGGGGCTGTTAAGCTCCGGGCTGCTGACAACGGAGGAAGCGGGGTCTCCATCGTGCTTGTCCTAGAAAAGCAGGTTGTTACGAAACTGGAGAAGCGACTTGGATGTCTTAGAAGAGTCATAGCCCGTCTATGATTCAGACCCGAGCCAAAACAGCATCTACACTCAACCGCCTCTTTAGCAACAGAGAAGAACAACACCCATCACCATGCCGCTACCTCTCTCATCCGCGGACAAAATCGCCTCCTATGGCATCCGCGGCGCCGACCCCTCGCCGTCGTTCCTAGCCATCGAACTCAGCCAAGCCGTCCACCGCATCAACCTCATCAACGCCTGGGACCCCGCCATCGGCCCCGGCACCCGCGTCCTCGAACTCGGCTGCGGCCAAGGGCCTTGCACGCAAGCCCTCGCGGAAGCCGTCTCCTCCCCCGACGGCGACCCCGCCCGCGCGGGACACATCACGGCGGTCGACCCCGGCGCGCCCGACTACGGCGCCCCCTTCACGCTCGCCCAGGCGCAGTCCCACCTCTCCGCGGGACCCATCGGCCCGCTCGTGACCTTCCACCGCGCGGACCCGGTCGATTTCCTCGCCGCCGACACGGACGCGCGGTGGGACGTGGCCGTGCTGGCGCACTGCATCTGGTACTTCCGCTCGGCCGACACGCTGCGGCAGATCCTCTCCGCGCTCCGCGGCCGGGTGGCGCGCGTGTGTCTCGCCGAGTGGGCGCTGCACGCGACGGAGCCGGCGGCGGCGGCGCACGTGCTCGCCGCGCTGGCGCGGGCCACGTTTGAGGCGCACCGGGTGGACAGTGTGGAGAATATCCAGACGCTGGCGAGCCCGAGGGCAATTAAGGAGACTGTGGGACAGGCCGGTTGGGAAGTTGAGAGTGAGGGGATGGTGGTCCCGGACGCGGAGCTGTCGGACGGGTTCTGGGAGACGGGCACGGTGGTGCGGGAGGGGTTTGTGGAGGATGTAGAGAAGGAGATCACGGAGGGGAGGGTCAAGGCGGTTCTGGCATCGCTGAGGGATGCGGCGATTGCCGCGGCGGAGTCGGCTGGGGGGGTTAAGATGGTGAGGAGTATGGACGTTTGGGTCGCGACGCTGATTCCGGGACAGCTCGTGAAGTCTCCATAGCTGGCAAACCACGAAATGTGTAATCGCTATTTGCGAGAAGGCAAAGCGAAGCTCATGTCTCTGATGGTGCAGCTATTTCTACTGACGGCGGCGTTGCCTGCAGCCCACACGCAGGCGCCGTCGAGACACCATTCGGGGGTACGGGACCTCGATGGGTGTGAACGACGTTGAATGGGCGACGCCTTCCGGCCTCTCATGTGTGCATTGGTCAAGGTGTTGTTGAAGCAACTGGGGGGGCAAATGAGTTTGCCATGGCAGGGGTGATTGGACGTGAGTTCCAGGTCATTGGATGGTTCGGAGCTGGGCCAATAAACTGACCGAAAAGTGCGGCATCGCTGCCTGCAGCTCGGCAACATCCTTGGGCTGACCCGATCATCCCGATTGTGACCTCACCGCATCAATATCGTCTGAAGACGGGAAGGAGCAGCGCGGGGCAGTGGCTCAGTAATCTATCTGTACTTGCCCTCGTGAGCCTAGTTACCTGAGGAAGGCACGCCTTGTTGCCCGCTCCCATGTCAGACAGTCAGACGCTTGGTGTGGAATTGATGGAAGTCATGCTGGAACCATGTCGACCAGCGCAGGAATCCCAGCATTCACCAAATCATTTGCCAGCACGCACGTGCATCCCGTCTTTGTGGCTTGCGGCTGGACCCCAATGTCTCACAGAAAACACGAAACATCGGATCTTCAAATCTGACCTCGTCCCTCGCTCCTCGCTCCTCGCTTCCTCTTTTTCCTGTCTTTCCGCTGCATCTGCTGCTCCAGTCCGGTCACGGCAGGAGCCCACACACACAGAATCCTTGATTGAAATACTCGACGGGATCCCGGCTTCGCGTTTGACTGAATTCAGTTAAAGTGCAACCTAGAGCAACCTTGCCAACCATGGCTGAGACTGACCCTTTCCGTGTCGTGGTTGTTGGAGGCGGTGTCGCCGGGCTGACCCTGGCCAACGCACTCGAGGTGCCCAACCCCCCTCACGCCGTCCATCACCAGCACCACGTTGACCGTCCACTAGCAAGCTGGGGTCGACTATGTCCTGCTGGAGCGCCGCAACCAAGTAGCCCCTCAGGTCGGCGCCTCAATTGGCATGTTCCCCAGCGCTGCCCGCGTGAGTGACGTGCCTCGGGAACACAGCATGCGGTCGTGATGCTGACGCACTCTCGTCTTCTAGATCCTCGACCAGCTTGGAGCATGGAAGGGTGTCAATGACGGCTCGGTAAGACTGCACCTCAGCTCGGTCTCTCCACTGCTCCATCTCATACTTTTGTTTTAGGAGCCGCTCAGGGTGTTCAACACGCGGAACAGCAAGGGCCGGCCCATCTGCCCACAGGATTTCAGCTCTCTCCTGGTTCATGCAAGGTAAACCCCATCTACAATCTCGTGTCCAAGCACAGGTCTCACCACCCACTCCTGCACAGAACGGGCTATTGGACCGCATGGGGCGAGCGTCAGAACTTGTTGCGCGTCTTGTACGAAAACCTCAAGGAACCCGGCAAGATTTTGGTCAACAAGGACCTCGTCGACATCAGACACGACGCCAACGGTGTCACCGCCATATGTGCGGATGGCTCATCGTTTCGCGGGGATATTCTCGTCGGCGCCGATGGCGTTTTTAGCAAGACACGCACCAAGATGTGGGAGCTGGCTGAGTCCGCTCATCCCGACCTCGTCGCGGCAGACAAAAACTGTGGGTTTCACTTGCTCTCTCTCTTGGATCTCGGCTTACCATCCCAGGCATGATTTCCGAATACAACTGTCTTTTTGGCATCTCCAAGGGCGTTGCCTGTCCCAGCCTCACGGCTGGTGATGTGAACACGTCTTACTGCTCCGGCCGTTGCCTGCTTTCCGTGACAGCCGAAGGCGGCAAGGTGTACTGGTTTGCTCAGGAGCGTCTCCCGGAGACCTATCGTCTTGGCAATATTCCCCGGTATACGGACGACGACGCCCGGGACTTTGTGGCCCGCCACGGGGACCTGGTCGCACTGCCCGGGCCGAACGGGTTGACCCTGAGCGATTTGTGGGAGAAGACAGTATCTTCCCGTTTGGTTGCCATAGAGGAGGCTAAGTTCCAGCTCTGGCATTGGGGCCGTATCGGCTGTGTCGGCGACAGCATTCACAAAGCAACGCCCAACCTCGGCATCGGCGGGAACTCAGCCGTTGAGAGCGCCGCCAGCCTGGCCAACGGGATCAAGCGCATGGCCGACTCGACAAGCGCCACCGGCCGCCATCCAACACAACAAGAAGTGGAAAAGATGTTGGCCGACTACAAACGCACTCGCGAGGTGCGGGCGGCTGCCGTCGTTGATGCCTCCGGGTTCCTCGCCAGGGCTCAAAACATACACGGCTTGAGCTCCCGCTTCTTTGTCAACTACCTGTTGCCCATGCTCTCGGAGTTCATCCCGGAGTTGATGGGCAACGCCATGATCGGCGCCACCAAACTCGACTTCCTGCCACTCCCATTGGCTTCCTTGTCCGGGGCCATGCCCTTCAACCCATCGCAAGGCGACGGTCTCCGCGAGAGCAAGCTCAAGCGCATGCTCTTGGCCCTGCCCCTTCTCGGCCTTACCTTTGCAGCGCTCTGGATCATGGACGCCACCCCAGCCATGGAATGGGCCAAGGCCCTGCGCAACAGCGGCACCCTGGAACTCCCCACTGGCTCCATCCCCATTCTCCGCAGCTTCTACCACCTGCCCAGCTTCGACGACTTCATCGCCCTCATCAACACCTTCTTCTTCCCCTCCGTCTACAACACCGACCCCGTCTCCCGCCACCAAATCACCTCCTTCCTCACCGACGGCACCGTCCTCCTCACAATCTGGATCTTCGAATCCGCCCGCCGCGCCAACATGCTCACCCCCCTCCAACTGTACGTCC
>Ga0247824_10001514_pt1 | contig 12677 bp, 12 predicted proteins | sample 13C_PalmiticAcid_FD_194412 | JGI IMG/M metagenome (GOLD analysis project Ga0247824, IMG submission 194412) | Soil microbial communities from agricultural site in Penn Yan, New York, United States - 13C_PalmiticAcid_Day48 | ecosystem: Environmental > Terrestrial > Soil > Agricultural land...
CACCCCTCTTGCTTCCCCATCCCCATCACACCCACTTTTGTCTCCTCGCTTCTTCATCTTCAGTACCTGTAACGACCCCTCTCTCTGCTCATTCTTCATTCCTTGGGATCCCATGGTTCTCCAGCGCTTCTTGACCAAACCCTTCAGTGTCTCGTCCACCTCCGCTTCTCTTGCCTCAACAGTCTTTAGAAGAACCTTTTCATCCTCCATGTCGGGACTGCAGCGCCAACGACTCGTTGTCACCAGGACACTTCCTCAAGCTTCCCAAGCAAGACTCGATAAAGGCTTTGAAGGGATCGACATTGCTCAATGGAAAGAAGACCGTGCTATCCCTCGATCAGAGTTCCTAAAGTTGGCCAAGGGTGCCAATGGGATCTTGTGTCTCTTAACAGACAAGATCGACGCGGAAGTCCTGGATGCTGCAGGTAAATGATAACAGACTCCCCGTCGCCAACTGAGCTTCCATCCCGTTACAGATGACTAACTGCCTCTCCCTCCGGCTAGGCCCTCAATTAAAGGTCGTCTCAACAATGTCTGTTGGATATGACCATGTCAATATGTCGGATCTAGAGGCTCGTAACATCGTACTGGGTATCACCCCCGGCGTACTCACAGAGGCAACAGCAGATACAACCCTCCTTTTGGTCCTGGCTGCAGCTCGACGGCTACGCGAAGGTGTTGATGCTGTGATCCAAGGAAAATGGGGCACCTGGAGTCCTACATGGTTGCTTGGATCTCAATTGACGGATAAGACAGTCGGAATTGTAGGACTGGGCCGTATTGGAGTGGCGGTGGCCAAGAGACTTCGAGCCTTTGGCGTACAAAAGTTTTTGTACCAGGGTACACGACGTAAGGAGGACGCTGAGAAAGAGGTGGGAGGTGAGGTTGAATTTGTTGGGCAAGAGCAACTGCTGAAAGAGTCGGACGTGATCTGCGTGTGTTGTGCTTTGAATGACAAGACCAAGAACATGTTCGATTACAATGCCTTTTCAAAGATGAAGAACACTGTGGTAAGTGAACAAGGAGCTAGACCACATGCTAATCAGTCATACAACGAGTATGCCCACTGACTATTGTAGTGTTTCCTTCTTAATAGGTGTTTGTGAATACAGCACGTGGAGGAATCGTGGATCAGGATGGACTGATTCAGGCGTTAAGAGAAGGCAAGCTGGGATCAGTAGGCCTGGATGTGACGGTGCCTGAGCCATTGCCTCAGGACTCGGAGCTGCTCAAGTTCCCTAACTGCATCGTGTTGCCTCATATTGGAAGCGGTACACTCGAGACGCGGACTGCCATGTCCGAGATTGCGATCGAGAATGTGCTCAGCGGTATGAGGGGAGACCGCCTTCCTCATCCTCACAACGAGTAACTGCCAGTAAAACATGGAGCAATAAACGCCAGACTGCCGATTGAGCACTCGGGCCATTGGACAAGTCCAAACAACTCTGTTGCTGACGGTAACTGACATCAGAGTCGACGACGCCATTGCGGCGCGTCTGCCCTGAGGGAATATCCGGCCAAGGGCTTGGGTTGTTGTCGCAGTCTCGATGTATGTGAGGGAGTACTGGATCTGGATCCAATTGACCCGAGTGTCAATGGGAGCGCTCTTGTCCTGCAGGATCAAATCGAAATGTGACAGCGGGACTGCCCACAAAGTCGACAGAGCCGACAGCCAACAGAGTTCAGCCCAAATGAATTTCCAAACAGCACCGCCCCTTGGCCGCTGCATGCTCTCTCTTGCGTGGGCTGTAGCACTGTCGTTTGACCTCGGTCGGAGATGACCTAGTGTATCCCGATAAGCTACTCGACTCGCGCTGTCAATTCTGTCAATTGGATCACTCCTGACGATTGTCGACTCCTTTTAGCACCACATGGATGTGTTCTTCGCCATGCAGCAAGGAAAAGACCGGCGTCTCTCTCTCTCTGCCCAGGAGATAAATAGTCCTCCACTTTTCCTGTTCCCGCCGTCCATTGCCATCTGTCATCTCTGTCTCTTCGCTGTTACACACCAGCCTCACCTCCGCCTCACATCGCCGACTCGTCTTGCTTCACCGACAGCACACCGCCATTCTAGGCGACAAGGAACAAGCACAAAAAGCGGCGTAGAAAAGGGTGTGTGTGATCTCAGTGGCATTGCCATGCAAGGTGCCTCGCACCAACCTTAATCACTTCACAGTTCATCCGCTGTCCACTGTTCACATTTTTCCCTTTCTCTTCTTTTGTGCTCTCTCTTTCTCTCTTTTCTCCCTCACTTCTCCTCCTCACCGCCACCGACCTGACCTTCTTTCCTCGCCCACCCTCTGGTGGCAGTCGATCCTCTCGTTTACTGATCTTGTCCCTCTTTCTCTGTGCACTGATACCCTCCCTCTCTCCTTCCCTGCAGTTCTCCCCCTCCTTGCAGTTCTCTAATTCTCGCCCCTTTCCCCCTCAGTCAACACAGCACATCTCCACTCTCATAGAACATACACAACTCGCCAAGATGGCCACACCACACAGACAAACACCATCACCACTCCCCAATTCCGCCCACCATCACGACGATGACACAAAGGGCATGGATATCGTCAAGGCTACCCGCAAGCCTACCGCAATGGATCAATTCAAGGCCCTACTGGCACACAACGCTCTGGTCACCTTCAGGGATCCATCTGTCTTTATCTTCGGTGCCTTGATCCCATTCATTATGGTTGGCACAGCCATCGGCATTGTAAGTTGGGTCCTGGTTCCTAGTGTGTCCCGTCTTGATTCACGCTACAATCCATGGCGATCTGTAACGAGGGTTCTGGCATTTGCCAGGTTTATACTGGAACAGTATCCTAACAGTCGGTGTTCGTCCTCCATCCTATACATAGTCCGTCGCTATTCAGAGCAACATTCCGAAAATTGTTGCGGGCGCGGTCGACACGTAAGTGGTGCTTCGCCGAACTCTGCAGTTCTTAGTTCTTTCAACTCAAACCTGACCGACGCCCCTCCTTTTATTATTTTTTTCCCTCCAGTCGAACATTCACAGCAAGCGAAGCAGGAATTAAAAAGATTTTTGAGTATGTCGGCGAACCCGTCGTATACTTTCCTGTCGTCAAGAGCGTACCGGCGCTCAACAACCTCTCTGACACTGTGGCCCAAGGCTTGAAAGGCACCTATGCTCAGTTCAACCCGCTTTTCGTCGACTATGTCTCCATGGACGACATTGCAGCCTACGAGCACCAGAATGCAAAGGACATGTTGAAGAATACGAGGCTGAAGGACTTTACGCCCCAACTCGGATACGAACTGGATGCCCTCGGGGCGTCGACGAGCAATGGCGTCTCCAGCGTTGATCTCGGCTTTACGATCGCAATGGCGGACAACGATTCGATTCCGTTCCTGATGAGTGCACTGAACGGGCTCACGCAGAACGTGGATGCTGCCGGAGCAGGCGCAGGATCGGGGTTGCGATTCTTGCCCACACTCAACACTTTTGGGGCACAGGGCAGCGAGAACATCGACATTCCCAGTTTCATCGTACCGGCATTTTTGACATTTGGTAAGTACGGACTAGCTTTGACTAGCTAGATACTCTAGGCTATAATTGTCTCTGTGCTCTAACGCCTCGGCCCTTTTTTTTGTTCCTCCGTAGCATTCTCGTTCTTCACAACATATGTTGCAGCCAACCTGGTCACGGAAAAGGAGGCTGGCCAGAAAGCCCATCTGCAGAATATGGGCATCAAGCCCCTGACCTACTACATTTCACGCTTCATCGTCGATTGGGTCTGCTACCTGCTTCCTGTGGTCGCCAGCTTTGTCCTCATGGGTGCAGCACGTCTGCAGATGATCACCTCGGGCTCCTGGGTTCCATACTTTCTTCTAATCCTTATCTCGGGCTTCCCCATCATCTCCTTTGGCTATTTCCTCTCGCTCTTCTTCCAAAATTCTCAATCCGTCGGTCAAGTCCTGGGTATTGGCCTCAGTCTGATCGTCTTCGTGCCTTACTTCTTTGTCCAGTTTGTCTTTGAGGGCGCCTCACTCTTGGCCATCATCTTGATCGGACTTATTTCACCTTCCTTTGCACTGGAGCGTTCCATCTCCGCCATCGCCATTGCCCAAACCACGGGCAGCCCATATTCCATCAAGGATACATTCGATATTACCAGAGCGCCATTCTGCAGCATGATCCTCTTTGTTTTCCAGACGATCATTTATTTTATTTTAATCTTCTGGATCGAGAACCTAATCCAGACCCGCCGCACCCCTATTGATTTCTTCCTGCGTCGTGGCAACAAGACCCACTCGGCCGCAGCTCAGAAGGCTCACGCAGCCGACATCCCACATCACGATACCGCCATCCCAGTCGATGGAAAGTACCGCGAACGCGATGCAGAGGTCATTGAGGAAACACTGCGACTCAAGGGTCAGGCTGGCTCCATGGATGAGAACGATGCGGTTCGCCTCTTTGGCTTGTCCAAGACGTATCACTTGAATGGCAAGAAGCGTGATCTGTTGATCCTCGATGATATCTACTTGTCCTTCAAGAAGAACGAGTGCTTTGGATACCTGGGACCCAATGGTGCTGGCAAGACCACGACGATCAAGATTCTGACAGGAGCTGAAAGTTCTTCCTCTGGACACGGTACCATTGAGGGCTTGTCGATCGTACCTTATCACGAGAACCTTCGATCGATCATCGGCATCTGCCCACAGTTTGATGTCCTCTGGCCAAAGTTGACACCTCGAGACCACCTGAAGCTGTTTGGCAGGATCAAGGGTGTTGCGCCTGAACACCTTGATATGGCCGTGGATCAAATGCTCAACGAAATGGGACTTGTCGAGTTCAGTAACAAGCGATCCAAGACTCTCTCGGGCGGAAACAAGCGTCGATTGAGCTTGGCCATGGCGATCATTGGATGCCCCAAGGTGGTGTTCATGGATGAACCCACGACAGGTGTGGACGTTTCCATCCGTCAATTGATCTGGAACGCGATCCGTAAGCTAAAGCGTTCCTCCTGCGTGATCCTGACAACCCATTCAATGGAAGAAGCCGACGCGTTGTGCGATCGAATCGGTATCATCACGAACGGACATATCCAAGCGTTGGGAACATCGCAGCGGTTGAAGAACACGTATGGTGCAGGTTACAAGGTCATCGTAAAGACCCAGAACAGTTCCGACGCGATCACGGGAGCCTTGGAGCAGGTTGTGGGTGCGGGACGGGTCACCCTCGTGCAGGCATTGGGCGTCAACCTGGAGTATGAGATTACACGTGCTGAAGGAGAGCGCACCACCGAGATGCTGGCCAAACTGTTTAGATTGTTTGAACAGAACAGACAGGGGCTGGGCCTTGAAGATTACTCTATTAGCCAGACCACCCTGGCGCAAGTGTTCATTGAGTTTGCAAAGGAACAAGCAGCTCCGGAGGACGCCAAGTAATAGGGTTTTGTCCCACCCTTCTTTTTTTTGTATGCCAAAAATAAAGCTTCCTTCTGTGCGACCAAGCACAAACCCAAAAACCACAAATGGGCCACTCACTCCCCTGGTTTTTTTCCAAAGTGCAAAGAAGATGGTGATGACCACTGCTGTCCAGACGCCATACATGGCCGAGATCAACTTGTTATACACCTCCATATCGCCTCGGTCAAACGCTGCACCTGCCAAGATCTGGTTGGTGACCAGTGGCAACACGATCATGCCCACGAGTGTCAGGTTGAGAACCATGGGTTTGAGAAGGTAGACGCGTTTGGTTTCCATTTGAACGTCGTTTAGATGATCTCTTCCTTGTCGTTATTATCGCCGTTATCACCTCGAGCTGTTGCTCCTGTTGTGTTGTTGACGTCGAAATCGTGTGAACGACGCTCGCTTTTTTTCGAGTACGAGTTTCGGCTCGAGAAAGAAGCCGGTGTGGCATATATGATCCCTGCGAGGTAGAATCCCATGGTTCCAGAGACAAAGACCCAAGGCAGATCTGCCTAGATTGGGAGGGGTGGTAAGCGAGAGAAAGGAAATGAGAACAAGAATGGGTACAAGTGTTTGAGCAAATTACAGAAGGAAAAGAGTGGTGCCTCCCATTGGAATTACAATGTTCTCAAGAAAGACTCGCTTCCCGTCGTGGATTCCTATGAGCAACAAGACGGACAACACACAACGGACTATTTAGAAACGGAGATGATCATCAGCCCAAATACATGGACGGTCCCCCTCATGCAAACCGATCAAGGCAAACATACCCACTTTGAGAAAAAGTATCCTGCACACCAAAGGACAAACCCCTCTGTGGGTCGTGGTCAGAAAGCATTGTCGTTCTTTGAGAACTCCCATGCCTTTTGGCCCTTTCCACCAAATGTTATGGATCAAGATGCTAGCAGAAATGAAGAGGAATAAGAATGATGTGATGATGTGGGTGGTGTGGGTGATGGTAAAGGAAAGGGATGTATGTCGTGCCTTCACAGTTGCCCTGCGATTGAACACGCCAGTCGTAGGACGTCGAGTTGGGAAACGCCATGGGTGGTATTTGCGATGATGTCCATGTCCTTTTTTTTTTTGCTCCTCGTGGTTTGTGCGACCGGACAAAAAGATCTTGCAGATGCACGGTTCAACTTTCTGGGCGAAGCACCAAAGAACCCAACAGACAGTTGGAATGAAAGGAGGGATGGGAGGGAAAAGAGAAAAAGGAGTGAAGAGACAGAGGGGATCGATGGGGGTGGAGTACTGAAGAGGAGGAAAGCAAAAAAGAAAACGGATCCAAGGTTGACAGCGACCTCAACCAGTTCGGGGAAGGCACGGCACAAAAGGAAGAACAACAGGGAAGGGGGAGTGTTTCTTGCGCTAATCTGGTCCCACCTGAATCCAGCATGAGATTCAAATGTGTCGCCAAGAAGTGGGGTAGGAGCAAAGGCATCTCTGTGACAAGGAGACATGAACATTTCTCGTAGGAGGTGGGGAAGCCAGTGTAAAAACGAACGAAAACCAATGAATATGTGTTCCCTCCAGACTGCTTGTAGGTGTTGCAAGGGAGTTGATGGCGGAAAAGAGGTGTATAGTACGACAATCCATGTTGGATTTGGTCATCAAGAAGGAGAAGTGCAAAAAAAATGAAGGGAAGAAAGTACGGATGTGGCGCAGTCATGCCCTTCCACTCTTCTTCAAGGAGCTTCTTTCCCATCTGTCTTCTCCTCTCGACCTCTCTCCACTCATGGACGATCATGGACTGCAAGTCGGAACGGGACTACGGGACGACACTAGCGTTCAGCGTCCGTTGCTCCAGCTTCTCGGACCAGAGCACCGATGCCCCCTCGCAAACATTCGTCCGCACCTTTGACATAGTCTCGGCCAATCTTAGCCAGTTTGGGTGTTGGCGCTGCGTCCTTGAGGAGACAAAAAGACAACATCATAGCACCATCGAGCTTCATCTGACTCTCAGCTGGGTTCCGAGTCCTGATCCGTTACCGGCAGACCAAGGCTCTACTTCCACTCACCAGAGCCAGCGCCAAGAGCTTATTAGCCAAATCACGAGCGTCAAGATCGTCTCTGACACCACGCTGTCAGAGCTACTGATCAAGCACTTGGATGGTCAGTTTTTGCTCAAAGGAGGGTTCATCAAAGGTATGTCAAGCTCTCGAGTGCTTGCAAGTACACAACTTTCTCGGACCGTTCCTATACGCCGCATCCGAAAAAAAATGGTTCTCACGCGTTCCCATCCCGATCCTCCCATAGTTCGATTGCAAGCAGATCGTGTTTTGAGAAACGGTCGCTACAAGTTCCGAATCTGCTTCTATACACAGGATATCACGCAACATCGTGCCGCGGACCGTCCTATAGTTACGCCGTTCTTAGACCTTGATGACTACTTTGATCCGATGGACTATAAGGAAGAGCCACCCGATATCACTTTTCGATTCCTGAAGTCCAAAGTCGTGAAAGAGGACACGACGATTTTGGCTCATTCATCCGCTCTTCAAGAGAGTCGATACTTTACAGAGCATGTGAAAGAGGCGAGAGAAGAGAGGGAACGCGAGGGTGAGGCTTTTACGGGACTGACATGCTTGATTTCAGAGTTCAGCCCACCAGTCTTCCGCACCATGCTGCGTTTCCTGTACATGGGACGACTGGAACTCAAGAGCCGATCCAAGGAAGCAGAACGTAAAGTGATATCTTCCAGCTGTTCTTCCAACGAGCCGGAGCCTCTCAAAGTGAAAGCTTCCGGAAAGTGGACTGCGAGGAACGAGGATATGCAGCCGCTCAAATGCAATTTACAAGACGTTTATTTCGAGGATCTCTACCGCATTTCTGAGAGATACGAGATCCCAAAGCTGAAGGCGTTATCGCTCAAGGCCATGCAATGCTCGCTAAACATGTCGATCGCCATTGGGATGCTAGCCAACCTACCTGGAGAGCCTCGTGAAGCGGTAATAGGACTAGCTGGACAGAATCAGGAAGAGCGTCGGTTCAACAGCATGCAGATGGATCTCGTGCTCGACACGATCAAAGAGTACGTCCACTTCTTTGGACTTGAAGCGACAAATCTGGTCAAGGGGAACAGGGACGCCAGGGTGCATCTCTCCACCGAGGACCGTGTGGAGTTGGTCCAATACATTGGCGACTTTGTCCTCAACAACATCTCGCGTCTCTGGGAGAAGGTCTAAGCAATAAAGCAAACCCCTTAATTGAATTGCTCAACCTACAAAGCGCTCCCCAACCTACAAAGCGCTTCTCGCTTTCCTAGAAGCCAGATCGCGCCTTTGATCCTTCTTCCCAACTCTCTCTAGGACCTACTGTCAGAACAGCACCCAGTAGTGAAACATCGAAGAGCCGCCTTTCAACGTATTCACCCCTCATCAAAAAAATGTTTGGCACCAAAACGGGGCTGGCCACCCCCTTACTCGACCCCATCAGCGTGTTCCAGCCAAGGCAAGAAACTGCTCGGACAACAGTACTAAGCGCTGGTAGCATGCAAAAGGAGAACGAAAGCCCAGGCCCAGGAGCGATTCGTGCAAGAGCCTCATCCGATTCGATTCCCTCTGCTGGATCTGGAAACGAGCATGGGATCGCCATTCAGAAAATACCTGCTGCTATCCACCACAAGCTGCCGCTCTCTTCAACAGCTATAGCCTTTCCAGCATAACAACGGCAGCAATGAACCAAATACGAACAAGGAACTCAATATTCAAGTTGTCGATAGGACTAGGTAACCCTCCGACTTGTATGGCTTTACCAGCAGCACAGCGTGAATCAGTACATCATACAGTTGACTTGCTTATGGGCTATTAGAACTCGGAGCGAGCTTGAGACTCATTTGGACGCAGTAGCACCAACTCTTCGAACAACACTTCGAACAACACTTGATACGAGTGTTGAGGATATCCAAGGTCCGCATGAGAAGCTGGAGAAGCAAAGAGCGATTGAGTACGAGAGCCAAGAACGGTGGCCCAATTCCATAACGACTTGGGATCCTCTCTGGCGAGTTACGGGAACGGTTTAAAAGCCATGGCTCGGATCACAGCTACCTGTCAGTCCCGATTTTAAAAAGGATGGAAAAGACACTTTCGGAATCTTCAGAGAACGTGGGCAAGACGCAGAGATTTTGACAGCCCAATTGGAACGCATGGCTCAGGCAACGACAACACTCGAAACCTTGGAGAGTGAGAAAGTGATGGCGTTCAAACGACAGCTCGAAGCTCTAAATTTGGAGACGACAAATTCTTAAAGTCGAGAGCAGAGCTCTACAAATCAAATGCACGAGAAGGCATTGATATCCCGAAAAAGGCCTCACAATCGACGTCGTCAATCGACACAAGCTTTGGAGTCCTATGAGAGAGAGACCCCGGCTGAAATCGGGTTCTTGTCTCTTCAGAACCAAACATTATGACAGCTAAGTGGTCAAGAGGCAAGAAGAGCGAAAGTCGCTGCTCGTGGCAGAGATCAGAGGCGTGCTTGAAGGCTTCCTGAACGAACAGACTGGTGCATTGGAAGGATCGAATTTCAGATTGAATGCTCACACCGAGCAACAGGCATAGGCAACAGAGTTTGAACGCCTGAGGGCCCAACGAATCCAGGACTTGTCATTTCGTGAGGCATGTTTGAATAATTGTCCGCGGATATCAGGTCAAAGACTGCTTAGAAAGGACAGGCGCCGGCCGCCAAAACAAACACTCTGGGATCTATCACCGAAGCGGACTTGGACTCATTGCAGAGACTCATCCAGACGAAGCTGTTTGAAATGAACGGCAAGGCGATGAGTGGCTATGAGCAGCTATGATCAGATGCGGTTCAGGCAGCAACCATGACCAGGGTGTTCTCAGAATCTTCGAACCATGCAGCCACGGCTCTTCGAGGTTTGAGTATCAAGGCCTCAACAGTATAGGCAGTCGTGGACTCTGTTTATCGCGGAACCGTCAGCGATGTAAGATATTGCTATCTGTGGTCAAAGTACCTCATATCATGCCAATGTTCACATCATCTGCATTGGCTGTTACCCACCAACAAGAAGTGTAATAACCAACGACGTTTGGTCATGTTCACTCCATTAGGTCAATTCAATGAAGGATAAGATCCAGCGAGCGCTTCAGTGGATGCTACACGCGATGTGAACCTCACGCAGGAGGAGATTGGGAATTTTGTGCAGCACCGACTCCGAGTGGATGGGTCTACAGGAAACACGCCAGCTCTCCGGGAATACGAGTATCCACAGATATGAGAACGGACAAGACCTTCGCAAGTCCTCTTGAATGAGTTCAGGGAACGTGGTCGGGTCGGCATGTTCACAGCAAATGAACACTTGGACTCAAGGGGACAGGACATCCATCCGTCCAGCCCGAGTGAAAGGTGCGATACTTAATTTCTGCCGACATGGTCTTGAATAGCGATGTAGTTCAGTGTTGCTTAACGATCCTTATGTGTCCATGTATAATAGACCATTCAAGAAGAGGAAGCATGAGCTTTAGAGCAAGATGCGAAGGTGTTTGACTAGTCAACATCACCCATGATCTCCATGGCTATGGAGGGAGTCTTGGAGCTGCGGGAATATACCCAACAGAAGCAATGGAATCAGTAGAGGCAGCACCGTCGGAAGAGGATCCATCACTGTTATCAAATCCAGCAGCATCAACACCTGAAAGCCAGCACGCAATATCTAATGTTGACATCCATCACCGACATCGCACTGGAGTTTGGTTGTATATGTTTAATGTACTGGCTGTTGAAGGCTGGAGAATAAAACGAGTGTTTTGTACATGGACTCGTGCCGAAAGTGTCGAGTGCTTGTCAACAACCATCCTTTATGCATTGCTTGTGGAAATGTTGCAGTTGAAAGTGTACGACCCGAAAACGACCTGACCCGTTCCTCAGATTCGCTACTCTACAGTTAGACTACACTGGCTGCAGTATATAGATAATCCTCGACTGCGAATCTTAAGCAGTGGAAAAGAACCCAATGTCGGCATGAAGGAGGACATGGAGTGAGTGGTGCGACGGAAACAGCGCGACGATGGATCGACACGAGATGGATAGCCAGTGGGATCACAGCGACGAGTATAGAGTGTGCAGACGCGGGTATTGTCCTTCTCATCCACGTCATGGTCTATCAAGGACCGCCAGGAAATTCGCAGGGAAGAAAGGATGATCAATCCTCTTCCTTGGCATCACGATCCTTACCATCAGTGAGCTTCAAGATTTTTCTTGATCATTGCTTCCACGCTGATACCGTTTTCTGTCCACTCTAACTTGACGAGCTCCTCTTTCCCACCTTTCGCATTCACTCCCATCCCCCTCCTCCTTCCTCATATAGACCCAGCACTATAGTATGAGTTACGCATTCCATTCCTTCAGCAACAAAAACAAATAAAAGTCGCTGCACCACATCCTTAACAACCACAACCCATCACTATCACCTCAGACATCGAATGTCCTTCATTCGACAATCTTTCCCTATACGCGCTGCAACAACCAACAGTCTATCGAACGCGTCAACTTATCTCGCAACGGAGGAACGGCATCTCCAGATAGACTAGATCATCACCGAACTCCATTCACCGCCGCAGCGTTCCAGCACACGACAAATGTTTTACCCCGCCGCCCCCTCCCCTATTATGGGGACATCATGGGGGGCCTCCAGGCAGCCGCTCCAGCGGCATCCTCGCCCCGTCGCAGCCCCGAAGAGGGATCCCGGAAACGGAATAATTCCTCACCGCCCTCCACCCTCTGCCTCACAACCCAGGAGACTCGGCACGAGAAATCAACGGCGTCCCTTTTGCATTCTGGGACTGCACCGTCGAGTGTGGAGGCTGCGGTGCCCGCATCAGGCATCTAAGGAACATGACAAGGCATTGGCAGACGGCCTGCCTTTCTCCTCCCCCCGGCTTCCACCCTCTTCCTGATCATCCTCAACAACCACCACCACCACAACAGCAGGAACAGGAGGAGTCAGACGAGGAGATGGAGCAGGAGGAGGAAGAGGAGGAGGAGGAGGAGGAGCAGGAGGAGCTGGGGTCTCCCTCCTCTGCCGCCGCCGCTGCCTCCCCCGCAGCTGACTCAGTTGCCTCTCCGGAGGACTCCTCCCTTTCCCCAGGCGTCCTCACCAGGGAGGAGCGATATGAGGTAAAGTGACGATTGCTTTTTTTCTTCCTTCCCCCATGGTACTCTTGTGCAAGGAAGAAGAATGTTAAAGTCTATTTGCATTTCGATTTCGATAGAGCCCCGCCCCGTCGCAGCCC
>Ga0247824_10001515_pt1 | contig 12673 bp, 14 predicted proteins | sample 13C_PalmiticAcid_FD_194412 | JGI IMG/M metagenome (GOLD analysis project Ga0247824, IMG submission 194412) | Soil microbial communities from agricultural site in Penn Yan, New York, United States - 13C_PalmiticAcid_Day48 | ecosystem: Environmental > Terrestrial > Soil > Agricultural land...
GGTCATTCTCGGTGTCGGCCTCGGGGGGTGGCGGGTTGCTGGGGCTGTCCGCCATGTCTGACTCTGGGGGTGATTTGGGAGGGGCGAGTACTGGTGAGGAAGCGGTGCTGGGATTCTGTAATGAAAAGAAATCAAACTCCCGGATGCTTGTATTTTTACCCCCTATTGTGTTGGCCTAGCATCAATGTGTACTGTGTAAGTGCAGTTGAAGCGGGGGTATTGCCTTGGTGAGAGTGAATCAGACCGCAACCTAGAACTGATGGAGTTCCAGAGCGGAGTCAACTTGGCGGGGCAACCTTGTGTGCAGGTGGTGAGAAACCCTCGCACTCAGAGCAGCCAGTTACCAGCGAAGGCCATTCACCAAGATTCAACTCTGATCAAACAAGTCATCATGCGCTGACAAGACACGCAGAACCCAAGTCACCTCCCCTCTCCTCACCAGCCAGGAACGCAGTTGACGACAAAGAGGGGCTGAATAACGCCACCCAGACATTTCACTCATCCAAGTCAGAAAATCACTTGCAAGACAGGCCAGAGAGCCTGGTCATTGGTATGTTTCTCGAGAGACTGTAGAGCCACTAAACCGTTAATTGCGCAGCTACACACCACCATAGGTAGTAGGTATTCTTCCGCCCACGCCCGCACCACGCCAGTGGGTTGGTTGGGCATCGCCATCCATCGCATCCATATGAGAGAGGTATCCTTGCTTCCCCGGTCCGTCTCCGTCGGGGAGGCCAGAGAGCAGATAACATCCATGTCGGTCAGTCCGTCAGCTGCCGGCGCATATTCATCATGGCGAAAAATGCAAAGTACGAGCAACGACCGCGCGCCCTGCTCTGCCCGTCTGTCCCACCTCCTGGTCCCGTGTCATGTCCATCCACGTCCGCACCACACCTCCTTCCCGTCAAAAGACTGACCCGGATGTGCTATCTCCACCGGGTTGGTATTAGTTTCCAAGCCGCGCCACCCTGCGGGAGGAGACGAGCTCGTGGTTCGTCTCCTATCCCGCACTCTCGAAATAGTGTCCCTGGACGAGGACGAGACAGCCCAGGGTCCTGCTGCAAGCGACCAGAGAAATAGCCAGGACTGCCGACGCAGCCGTGCCACAAGGAAATGAGGAAACGAGAAAAATCGAAACTAGTACACTGCTGCCGCTCGCTGTCTGAGCCGCCGTGCCGAAACATAGACTAGATCGACGGCTGTGGTTATTCTGGGGAATCGCGCAAGCTGTCTGTGCACAAACCCCTTGCCGTCAAAATCGAGTGCGCCGAGGTGGGCTAGACAAACGCCCAACTCTGTCTCTGCCATCAAGCTCGTGCGCTTCTGATAAGCCGCCGAGTCTCCTAGGTCGGGATCTGGGCTGACCCGTTCCGCGACCAGTTATCACGGCCCCGGTAACCGCCTCGATGGTTCCTTCCGTGTGGAGGGTTGGATCCCGAGGCGCTGGCGCCCTGCTCCGTCGAATATGACGATGACTCGCGGCCCTTGCCTTGCCGGTGCTGGGCCGACGAAGTGTGCCGACCGCCACGCTGGCCTCCCCGGCGCGGGTTGCTGCGGGTCCTGCCAAATGGGACGGTGATGCTCTTGCTCTCGTTGCCAGGAAGACAGACACGCCAGACCGTACCTGCCCCAGACACGTCGACGGGGAAGCTGATAGAATCCGCGCTAAGGACCGTAGGATACAGCTTCTTGGGGAGCGGCTTGGGCGTCGGGCTGGGCTGCCACGCCATTTCGGGTATCGTCTTGGGGAGCCTGATGGGGGGAACTGACCCCATCTCCTGCTCTTCAAAGCACTCCTCGTCCATCACCTTGGTTGTGACGGACCCGTCGGTCTCGGGCAAGCGAGTCGGCAGCCCAGGGGATGCCGGCTCATGGTGATGGGGGCCGCGGATATCCGCAGATCGGGGAGGATGGACCTTGCGCCCGCCCAGGAGGCTGTCGATCTTGGCCTGCCACGAGTTGTCCGGCTTGTGCGCAGGCGCGCGCGGGGCATTGTCTAGATCCTTGTATGCCGTCTGCGCCGCCCAAGCAAAGTTCGGCCCGTGAGGCTTGGACGGGCCGGAAGGAGGCCTGCTGGCCTCTGCCTCCTTCGCTGCCGAGGGAGGGAGTCGGACAACAGGGTACGGCCGTGGCAACGAGACATGCGGGTGGCTCGCGTCACCGTCGAAAGCGGGGTGGCCGTCCATGTCGGGGGGAGGCGGAGATGGCGAGATGTGCCGCAGCGCTTCTGCGCTGGACTCTAGACGGATATCGCGGGTTTCTTGGCGGACATCGCGCGACGGGAAGAATCGCGAGCCCCTGCCTTGCTGCACTGTCGCTGTCTTTGCGCCCAGCATCGCCCCCGGGGCAGGCACGATGCTCGGGGGTAGCTGGCCGTACTCGGACGGAGCGCCGCTCGGCACCGATGGCGCTTGTTGCGAGGCCACGGGCTTGGAGTCCGAATGGGCCCACGGGTTCTCTTGCCCGATCTGTACAGTCTGTTTGGGAGCACCCTCGGTCCGCGCGCCGCTCTCGTCGAGCTTTGTTGGGCGCCACGTGTCCTTGATGGTAGGCTGGATATCCGCCAGAGTGCGGCCTTCTGCCTGCAAGCGGCGGTCCCGCTCCTCGTATTGGTCGTTGAGCATCTCCGTAAACTTGTCGTCGTTGAGGCGGGCGGCGGCGGCCCACGGGTTCTCGCGCTCGCCCATGCCCCTGGATGCCCGGCCTTGTCCCGAAGGGCCGATCGGTGGCTGCCATCCGGCGGCAGGCGGCACGCTCGCCTGGGATGTCGTTGCGGCGCGGGTGCTGGTCGGCGGCGCGATGGGACCCGGCCCAGCCTGGGTAGGGACCTGGGGGAGCTGCGACGTGCCCAAATCGGCCACGAAGGTGCCATTCCCGAGACTCCGGTTATTGGGAGCGGCCCATACATTTTTGGCGGTTGAGGGCTGCAGGCCCCAGCCGGCCGGTTGCCGATCGGCTGGCCTTGTCGAGGGGGCCCAGGGGTGAGCTTGCGAACGAGACTCGACACCGTCGGGCTGCGAAACTGTTTGCGCCGGCGGTCCACCGGGATGCGCCGTTGGCGGTTTCGCAGAATCAGGGGTGACTGTCGCGGGCACGGCTTTCTCGGCGGCTGGCGACTCGGCTGGCGCGGGTTTCTGAGCGGTGCTGTCCTCGCGCGACTGGATCTGTGTCGGAGCCGCGGCCTGGTCTTTCCCAGCCGCCTTCTTGACCTTGTTCGACTCGGGCGCGGGGCCCAATGCTTCAAGCTTCAAGCGGATCCGCTCCCTCCGCGCAGCCTCCTCCTTTGCTTCTTCCTCCTGGCGGCGCCTCATGGCGAGCTCTCGGCGTTCCCGCATTAGCCTCTTTTGCAGCTCATAGTCCTGCTCGGTAACGGGAACGGCGGGGGCGGTCGAAGGCGATGGCTGGGCGGGAGGCGGCATGCCCCGGCTGTCAGCTGCCGGCCCGCCCGGCTGGTAAGGCGTTGCATGCGCAGTGCCTGGGGAAGCTCGGTGCTGCCATGCCGGGCCGTGAGGCGGTCCGCCTTGAAGTCCGGATGGCGACGCAGGGCCATCGCTTGCTCCGGCCATAGATGCACGACGGGCGTTGAGGAGCTCGGGAGGGGGAAGGGGGTTGAGCCGTTGCCAGCTGCCGCTTCCGCCACTAACATTGGAAGACCCGCGTCTCCGTCCATAGCCCTGCTGCTCGTTGTTTCTGCCTTGTTGGAAAGCCCCGGGCGCATCTGGCGGCCCTTGCTCGTGGGGCAGCGGTCGCTGCAGGAGTGCCGGCTGTCGGCTGTGCAGGTGCTCCTGGCGCATCGAGCCGCGGCGGTCAAGAACCGGCTCGTAGCGGCCGGATTGCGAGTTGTACAGTTCTCTGTTTCCACCCGGTGCGCCATCCCGCCAAGGGGCTCGGCTGAAGTCGTCTGCCGCGATCTCCTTGGGCGGCGGTGCACCATGTGTGTGCTGGTACATGGGGGCGTCGCGTGGTGGGTATCTTTGCGGCGCCTGACCCTGCGCGTCCGCCGCGATTGGGGAGACCTTGTCGATCTTGGGGAGCTGTGCCCATGGCGACTTTGCGGGGGTAGGAGGAGCCGGGGGCTTCGCAACGAGGGTTGGCTTTTCCGGCGCACCCTTCAACACGAGACCCTTTCCAGACGCAAGAACGCCGGTCCTGATGGATGGCGAGGTGCCAGTGGCTGGCGTCTTAGCCTTCTCCACGGGCACATTCTCCTTTGCAGCAGGCTGGGGAACCGGTTCTGGCGGGGGTGGCGGGTGGTCCTCGGTATGGGCGATGGCGATCTTGGTTCCGTCCTTCCACGTGATTGTGTCGGGGTCCCAGTCCTCGTCGTCGTCGTCGATATCGGCCCAGTTGGACTGGCCCTTGGCGTCGTCGGCATTGAGGCGGGTCGCCATGTGGATTCCATACTTCTTAAGTTCTTCGTCGGTATATTTCTTGGGCTCCGGAGGAGGGGCCGCTAACCCCAAGTTAGTAATGCGCCCAATAAACATGCCATGGTTTGCTTTGCTCACGTCGATTCTTGTTCCAAACGGCGCTCGCGTCAGGGGCCGCCTTCCCCCCATTTGCCCCGGACGACTTGGTGACGAGACCGCTGCCGCTCTTGGCAACTAGCCTGGGCCGGGCAGCGCTCAGACTACTGGTAGGGGCAGGTGAGGGCGTCGTCGACGGGGGCGCCTTCTCGCTCGTCTTTGGCTGGGCCGGGGCGGCGCCCTTGGCGGTGAGGAAGGTCTTGTTGACATTGATGGCCTTGAAAGATGCGGGCTTCTTGACAGAAACACGGCCGTTGCCCTTGCTCTTGGACGCATCGGACTTGGCTGCTTCGTTGTCGGATCCTCCACTAATGCTAACTTCTGTCGAGTTCACCAGATCGTCCACGATGTCGGAAATGTGCTTGTTCTCAAACTCGTCCGTGGCGGCGGAAGCAGGGGCATCGCCGTTTACGTGCGGGTGTTCGAGGTCGACATTTTGCGAGTCGGTGTCGATCGTGATGGTCTGCGGGCGGCGCGGGGCTGCAGTCAGCGACAACGGACACCAGAGAGACCGGGATACAAAACGGGGCGCGATGCTCACGGGCTCGGCGGTAGAAGTCAGAGTAGCTTCATCGGATCGCTGCTTGGGTGACTCAGTTGCCATCCTACGGTTGTCGCGGTCGTTGGCGATCGAATGGCGAGGGATTGATCGATTGCGCGTCCACCCAGTCGCGGGGTATCGAGGATTAGGTGCTGTGATATTCTAGTGCAAGAGCGGCGATTATCCAGTCAGCGACCTCTGAGGGAGCGAGGGAGCGCAAACAGAGAGTCCAAAAAAAAAGGTGCTGCCAAATGCTGCTGCTTCTGGACAGGACAGAATGTCGATGGCTGGCGCAGACTTGGCTGTGCAACGTCGCGAAAATGTGAGCACGTACCTTCTTCTTTCTCCCTGAATTCTGCGGAGGACCGAGGTTTGGGGATACCTCTGGGTCGTGGGTCGGTAATGTGGGAAAGGGAAAGGGAAGGGACGGCCGTTCGGGGATTGGGAAGAGGTGCAGGAGGTGATGTCCGTGAGGCGATGCGGCTGGCAGGTCTCTTTTCGCCGACAACTGACGACTCGGGAGCGTTGGTAAAGGTCAGAGCTGGCAGGGGGGTTGCCGTTTTCGGTTTAGTGGAAGAACCCGCCCACCCACAGTTCTGCGCAGGGGACCGATCTGCCTCAATCTCATGCAACCACAGGAAGCAGGCAGTGCAAACTGCATGGAGCTGGCAATGATGGCGAACTGACGCGCTGAGATGACACCGTTTCAGATATTGGCCGCTCAACGACTGACACCTTGACTGATGGATTCAGGTGTCATTACGATCCAAGTTGATGAGAGCACCCCCACAAAGTGTCAAACTGCGAGATGCATGTTTGTCTGCCTGACCTGACCTGTGACTCGACGCCGGGCCTCGGGCTTTGGCTGCTTATGATCAGTTCAACAAACCCGACTCCCCGGCCCAGCGACTCGCAATGTTCACCCATGATCGCATGCCACCTCATGTTGTGTTGTAATATTTACTCGATTCTGCAGCGTGTTTCAAGCAGGGCAACCTTCCCCTCTCTGTCAGTGCCACTTCCCGACCCAGCATCACAAAATACCAGCCATGAATTTCACAAGTAATTCGCACCTCTTCGGGTCTTTCAAGTCAAACCCACCTCTTGGATCATTTTCTCTCGTCAAAGCTTGTGACATACACATGTGCAGACCTACTGTGCCATTTCTGCGCGTCAGGATGCCACCTGGGACCACGATTCCAAGCTGCAGGCTCGGGCATTGTGACAAAGAAGACTCCGTTGCGGTGCGTGCTAGGCACTTCGTCTATTGCTAACAGTTATGTACACGCCTGAATCCCGGCCAAGTCAGCAGGCTCGCCACCTCAGTCCTAGTGAGCATGGTTCTTGTGGTGGCCTGCAACAGTGGTTAGCAAGCGATGTTACCGTTTCCGTTCTTAGAGGTCAGAACATACGGAGATGGAAGTAGTAGTTCTGCGCATAGCCGACAATGAGCAGGCCGATGATGGCGTGGACGATGGCTAGAGTAAAATCAGCACCTGACTCCCGACTCCCACACACGGATCGGATGCTGGCCACATACGCTTCGCCGACGGGTTCTTGCCAAAGTGCTTGGCCTGGTACCTGCCGAGAAGGCCGGTGGCCTTGACCTCGGGAGCGGCGCCGCGGGGGAGCTTCTCGTAGAAGTTGACGACGCGCTGCATGCGAACAGCGTCGGGGGCAGCACCAATGGCCTGCGTCCTCCAGTTAGCCAGCAGTTCTTCCTGGCGCCTGCCTTTTCCACCCCAATCATCCCCCACGCAAAATGACACCATCTCCCTCGTCCTCCCAGAAGTGCAAAACAGAATCTTCGGCCGTCGATCTCGCCAGGTTCGGACAGCTCGGGGAAAGCTCAAGGAGCAGTAATTCGATCGCAAAAACGTACCTTCGGGGAAGCGACCTGGTTTTTACAGTCAGCAGCCATTCCAAAACGTCTTCCCCAGCGAACAGCGGCCTACCTTGGGCGGGATGAGCGTCGAGAGCGCCCGGCGTGTGACGTAGCTCATGTTGGCGAAAGTGCGTCGCGCGCGTCGAGAAAAATCGATTCGGAGGACGGAGAAGGTCGCAGACGAAGCCCCAGCTGCTCGATGCGCAGGTCCGGTTCAATTGGGCGAGGTGGTCGTTCAAGGGAATTGAGCTGTTAAAGACTGGGGACCTGATTGAGCGGGAAAACCGCAGCGACGCTCGTCGGATGGATGTTGTTGCGCGGTTGTTCCCGACCAGCCAATCAGGTTCGACGAGGTGGGGGCGGCATCAATTGGAGCAGCAACCCGTCACAACCTCGAATTGAATCGCCTCACCAAGCCCAGCAGCTCGCAGCTGTCGAAGCTCGAAACCCCGACCTCCGACTCTCCACTCAACCACACGATCCCCCTCTTCCTCACCGCACCCGACGAGAGAGGAACAACCAACCCACCATGTCCTCATTACGAACCACGGCGTCGGCGGCGCGGCTGCTGCGCACTGCGTCGCACGCCCGCACCGCTGCTGTCCTCCCCGCGACCCGCCGCTACGAGAGCTCCAAGGTCCCGGCCAAGACAGAGCAGGAGAAGAAGGAGACGTCCCCGCTGGCCACGCTGCCGCGCAACGCGCCCGACTACAACGTGCCCATCGACATGGCCACCTCGTACGAGCCCCTTCCTCCGTGAACCAATGACCCTACCATCCACTGACATTTTCGGCCCTCTGCAGCACCTTCACCCCCGTCCCCAAGCACGTCCAAGACGGCAGCGAGGAGGGCGTGCTCCCCGCCGGTCTCCTCTCCGGCGCCCCGATTGAGATGCAGGCGAGGACAGTCCGGTAATTCCCTCCCCCCCATATCCACCCATCCACCCACCAACTCACACAAATCTCCCCCATCAACAGCATCTACACCCCGACCAAACCCGCCACGCAGTCCGGCACGCACCTCTCGGGCCGGTGGCGCATGGACTGGGACGTGCTGGGCAAGGGCCACCGGTGGGAGAACCCGCTGATGGGGTGGCAGTCGTCGGGCGACAGCGTGCAGGGCACGCACATGTACTTCAAGAGCAAGGAGGACGCCATCGCCTTTGCCGAGAAGCAGGGGTACGAGTACTTTGTGCAGGAGCCCAACGAGCGCAAGTTCACGCCCAAGGCCTACGCCAACAACTTCCTCTACTCGCCGGGCAAGCTCAAGCACATCCGGACCAAGTAAGGTAGGTAGGCGGCGGGTTGGTGTGGGCTATGGGTTATGGGGCAGGCTGGCTGTGCTTGTGGGGAATGTACATACAAAGATTGTGGCAGGCAGTTGAGAGGGCAGTTCATAGAATGGCGAGGGACTTTGCAAATTGTGACCACATCGCACAGATGACATGTTTATTCGCTTCAACAGCTTTGTAAAACAATACAACGCTAACAGTGTATCCTTGTCGAGAACAGCCCCGAGGTTCCGACCAGTGTGCCATTTCATCCCATGGTCCGTCCTAAGCCAATTACACTACCCATGAACGCCATCGATATGCTCCCAATGCCCATGATCATCCCGAGGTGGTGACCAACTCCGGGTCCCACCAACGGTGCCGTACCCTAACGCCTAACTAAAACCTGACTCAATACCCATTCATACCCTTCATTGCCCAAAACGCCATCCGTCATACACTGCATTTCTCATGTCGTTATCATCGGCTCATGGCCGCTCTCCCCATACTCCATGTCATCCGCGTTGAGCCCCAGCTCGATGGACTCGGGGAGATCCTTCTTCTTGGACCGGGCCGACGTCTCGGCCCACGCACGCATGCGGACGAGCTGCCTGATGGCAGCCTCTCTGCGCTGATTCTGTCTCAGCAGGACGGCCTCGTTGACCTTGGTGGCCGTCGTCCGGCGCAGATCCGAGCTGAGCAGCGCGGCCAGCTCCGGCTGCAGTTGGTCGTGCGGGAAGATGATGAGAGCCATCGTCTTCTCCAGGTCAGTCAAGAAATCGCGGTTGGTAGCCGCACGCGGCGCGAGTTTCTTGGTCGCAAAGTCCAGGGCGGGCGTGATGTCCCCGTCATTGCACTGCCGGATGAGCTCGACCAGCTGCAGTCGGAGGAGCGAGAAGTGCAGCTCCTGGTCCGTGTCTAGCAACTGATGCCACGTTAGCTCGAGAACTCCCAATGAACTAGCAGTGAAACATGGATATATGAGTTGCTCATAGTGATAGTGGTTGTGTCTCATCCTCGGCCGAAGCCTATGCGTGGTGCATGTTGAAACTCGTGTTCTAATCATCGCAGGGGGGAGAAGAAGAAGATATCTCCGTACCTCGGGGTCCAGGCCATTCAGCGCCGAGATGGCCGTCTCGATGTTGCCGCTGTGAATGGCATGCTGGATGTCCTGGCGCGCCTGGATGGAAAGGTCCGGCTGCTGGGGTTGCAAGTTGGCCTCCTTGCAGAACTTGGCGGCCGCCTTAGGGTACCCTTCCATCGTCAAGTAGTCCAGGATCAGAGCATTGATATCGCTAGGCCAACGGTCAGCACAGAATCATGACAAGCGATGCGGAACCGATGCGAAGCGGGGGAGGGCAGTCAGGGTATACGAGATGTTGCAGGGTTTCTCTACATGGAATTTTCAGAGAGATTCCCATTGATGTGCAATCATCATTTTGCCGGGTGTGGTGGGAGAGGTGGTGTTCGACGCTTACCTCTTGGGCGCCTTGACGTCGGCGACGCGCCTTTCGAACGCATGCTGAAGAGACATGGCCGGGGACATTGAGGAATTCTGCAGCACGGCGGCGGTTAGCATCCAAGACTGTCGCCAAAGAGTGATGGGAGAGCGTACCATCCGGCCGAAACCTTCGCGAAGCTGAGCAAAGATGGTGTCCCGAAACGCCGAATCAATGTCGAGGCCACCGAGTTCGAGGGCCGCACTCCAGTTGGACATATGCCTGAGCTGACGAGCGCGATGTCTTACATTTGTCTGTTCCGTGTGCCTAAACCGTGGGTCGGCACGCGGATTGCTGTTGGAATGTAAGAAAAAATTGCAGAGGATGTGGACTCGAGAGAAGCGGAGAGAACCGAGATGGAGTTGGTTAAATAACCTTCAGGAAAGAGCGTCAAAGCTCCAGCTGTGGAGTCCTGGAAGATCCAGCCTCGCCTGTTCTGCTTGCCTGGTGCTGCCGGGTGGCACGATGACGGTTTGGGTCGGCCGCCAGATGCAGTGCCCCCGCACGACTCACATAAACCCTAAACAGAGGTTACCTGCCTGAGCCTGCCTCACATGCCCACCTGCCCTCAGCCGGCCTAATAAATGATGTAACAGCCTTGGAAAGTTGAAATCAGATGAACGAAGCCCCTTTCTTCCTTTGACCTTGGGTAAGGGTTCCTAGCTTCGGACGGAAGCATTGCACCACGCTGGGGCCGATATTCGTCTGCCTGCAGCAGTTCCTCTCATATCTGCCGAGTCCTGAAGTCACAACAACCTCGTGAATCCACCAGCTGATAAGCCTTGCTTGGCCTCGCCCTCCACTGCCTGTCTGTCACACTGCCCCTCCTTCCTTGACGCACCCGGGCAGTTTCCAAAGCTCGACTTGCCCAACCACATCCATCCTCCAATCATGCCGGCTTCCGTCGTCGCAGAGCTGGAAGCCGTCCTCAAAGGCACGACAGCCCCCGAGACAGACAGCACGATTGCGAAGAGAGCCCACTATTCGCCGCCGTGGGCCGACGTCAGTATCATTGGCATCGCAGGCAGCTCCGGCTCTGGCAAGTCGACGCTATCACAGGCTATTGTCAACAAACTCAACCTGCCGTGGGTGGTCATTTTGTCCATTGTAAGTCTGAAGGCAGTCTGGGGAGGGTGCAACGCAAACTCATCGGTCTCTCTTGTGGTAGGACTCGTTCTACAAGAGCCTGGATGCCGAATCGTCAAGAAAAGCGTTCCTCAACGAGTACGACTTTGACGCGCCAGATGTAAGCCAGGGTCTTGATTGGCATCTCTTTTTGCCGGGCTCATCGTCACCAGGCCATAGATTTCGATGTCCTCGTAGACCGTCTGCGCGATCTCAAGGCCGGGTAAGTCCGGGGACACACACAGTTAGGCCACTCAGAGCTGATGAGGTTCCCGACGTAGGAAACGTGCCGAGATCCCCGTGTATTCTTTTGAGAAACATGCCCGTCTTGACAAGACGACATCCATTTATTCGCCGCATGTCCTTATTCTCGAGGGCATCTTCGCGCTCTATGATCCCAGGCTGCTTGAGTTGATGGACATGAAGGTGAGCCGGGCAGGACTCGTCGCAGCACGTCAGAGGTTGACTTGACTCGAGATCTTTTGCGAGGCCGATGCAGACACCTGCCTCTCGAGAAGGAGTAGGTCGACACGCCAGGCGATTATTGCTCCTGAAGCGCACTGACATATTCCAGTACTGCGTGACCAAAGAGACCGTGGGCGGGACATCCAGGGCATCATTAAGCAATGGTTCACCTTTGTCAAGCCCAACTTTGAAAAGGTAAGTCTGCTTCGTCTGGCATGAGGCAGTCAGTTGACCTTGTGCCTAGTATGTCAACCCCCAGCGAAATGTCGCCGACATCATTGTGCCACGGGGCGTGGAGAACCACGTCGCCATGTGTAAGCGCACCATTCCTAACCCCAAGCGAGGGAGAAGTTCTAACAGGAGCAGCCATGGTGGTCCAGTTCATCCAGCACAGACTTCTGGAAAAGTCGACGCACCACCGCGCAGCACTTACACGGCTCGAGACGGGCGCCAAGTCGGAGCCTCTCTCAGACCAGGTGATCGCGATGAAGCAGACGTCCCAGATGCGCGGCATGAACACCATCATCCACAACATCGACACTCCCAGCGAGGACTTTATCTTTTACTTTGACCGTCTCTCGGCGCTCCTCGTCGAGCAGTATGCTCTTCCCCGCCCTTCAGAGGCTCCAAAAGCTAATCATGATATCAGGGCCCTGAACAAGATCCCCTTCACGCCCGCGGAAATCGCCACCCCGCAAGGATGCACCTACGCCGGGCTCAAACGCAAAGGCGAGGTCTCGGCGGTCATCGTGCTTCGGGGTGGCGCGGCGCTCGAGGCGGGCCTGCACCGGTGCATCACGGACTGCAAGACGGGGCGGGTGCTCATCCAGAGCAACATCCGGACGGGCGAGCCGGAGCTGCACTTCCTGGTGCTCCCCGACGACATCGCGCGGCACGAGGCGGTGCTGCTGCTCGACGCGCAGATGAGCAGCGGCGGGTCGGCGCTGATGGCGGTGCAGGTGCTGGTGGACCACGGGGTCAAGGCGGACCGGATCGTCCTGGTCACGTACAGCGCCGGGCGGATGGGGCTGCACCGGCTGACCAAGGTGTTTCCCGAGATCACGGTGGTGGTTGGGCATGTGGTGCAGGACATTGAGGAGCGGTGGATTGAGAAGCGGTATTTCGGGTGCTAGAGGCGGGCTGGGTATGCTGTGGCCGACGAGAAGAGGTGCAATCTCATCGCTGCCGTCGCGAAGACCGAGGGCGTGATTAGGCGATGCTTCTTTTTTTTTTTTTAGATCTACTCAGCTCCGCGAGAACAGACGCGCAAGGAGAGCTCAGAAACCAGTCCAAGACGGACAGGCGCTTTTCGAGCCCCGGCGAGTAGCCATTCTGCTGAACAAGTGGCCGTGCACTGGGTGA
>Ga0247824_10001516_pt1 | contig 12672 bp, 13 predicted proteins | sample 13C_PalmiticAcid_FD_194412 | JGI IMG/M metagenome (GOLD analysis project Ga0247824, IMG submission 194412) | Soil microbial communities from agricultural site in Penn Yan, New York, United States - 13C_PalmiticAcid_Day48 | ecosystem: Environmental > Terrestrial > Soil > Agricultural land...
GCTATAGTATTTGGTAAAGTGGTTGGATTTCGGGCTAGAAGATAACTTATAGCAACTAGCTACGAACCTCCACTGCCCCGAGAAGCTTGAGGAGTTCCATCGGAGGAACCCGGACCGGCTAACTGCCCCGCCTCGAAAGGGAAAGGATCAGGGAGGGGGTTGCCAAGGCCTAAGGCTTCCTAGTCGACGATCCCGAAGGCCCCAAGCGACTACGCCTGACCTATGAGGAGCTGCTCCTCAGGTATAGGGGCAGGGGAATCGGGCTCTTCCTCTATTTCCAAACGATCTATCCCGCGACGAAACACCTTAGTACTACGATTACGTAGCGTCTACTGCTAACGACGGAGACGTATAAGGCGACTTAGGGTTTCCGATAATAACTCTTCTGCGGCAGCGATTTCTTTCGCCGTCTTCTCTTGCTCCGACAAGTTCGTTAAAACTAAGGAGTCAGTACGATGTAAAGAAAGGGGGACTAGCGTACTTACGGATATCGGCTACGTTCGGGCCACTATAACGCTTGCCCAGACGGATATAGTGTTGATACTTGTTCGACCCCTCTATCATTATATAACGTCTCTGTAGCTTCGCGTTCCAATAACGTTCACAAGGTATAGCGACTTCGTGGCCCTGCCGCTCGATTTTGGTAGTAAAGGCGAGACGTTCGCGCGTAAGGTCGTAGCGGGCTCTGCCTATACTGTTAGCTATGATGACGGCATGCGGAAGGAAGAAGGACCTACCAGAGGACGGCAGCAGGCGTTGGCGCTAAGTATGGGCAAAACGACAAAGGTCTGTCGGGACGAAAGACGTCAAGAGGGGGCATCGTGTTACAAACCAACTATAAAAGGAGACCGGGTAGGGCGTGTAGGATGCGACTACAGCCAATCATTCTCAGCTATAGCTATAGCCTTATATATGCAGGTAGCTTAGGGGTACTGACTACTGGGGGCAACTATACGTAGGTAGCCTCGGGGCGCCGACTACCTAAGGCGATCAGGATAGTATAAGGTAGCTGGCGAGCAAGTGCGAGCTAGCAGGACAAAGGAATCATTATATATATATACTAGCTAGATAGTTACTCGTTGAGGGAGCTTGGAGCTTCCTTAGTAAAGCAAACACATTGATCACTGTACCTACCAAGTATATCTTTGGCGATTGAGACACTTGCACTATACGTACTTGTTGTGAACCCTTTGGCTTTACCGAGCCCTGTAGACGTTGACATACCTTTAGTGAACCCTTTCAGAGTGCTCTATACCCGTGGTTCGTCATACCTATACAAACAATATCCTCAATTTCCACACAATAATACTAGGAACTAACTATAATTACATCAGAAATAGCTATATTAGATACTTCTATAGCCTCCTGGCAAGTGCGGGCATTATAGCTAGGCTTGCTATATATACTATAGTACCGAATCCTCAGACGACCCCCCTCTGCACTACTCCTATCTACCTACGTTTCTTATACTCCCTCTCTACCTACGGCCCCTAGGCCTAGTAGATCCATTGCATCTTATAGAGTAAGTGATCCTCTAAGCTGTACGTATGTTCTTTTAGCTCTCCGGCGCTTGCTTAGTACCTCGTTAGCCCTCCGAAGCGAAGTATTCTCTGCCTGAAGAAGGGCTACCTATTATATTATAGCCGTTATACCCTTAGTAAGCTAATCCATAGCAGCTAACATCGAGGTTAGGGAGCTATTTTAGTAGTTAATAATATAAGTCTTAATGAGCATTAACTACAAGTCGGCTTCTCGGGGGTTATTAGGTATCTAGAAGACCTAAGGTAGTAGGGTGCTAGGCTATAAGGTCGGAGGTATTAGCGTATAAAGCTTAATATCCAGCTTAGAAAGCACCCTCTCTAGATCATATAGCATAAGACTAGCCCCTATAAAGCCGCCTTAGATAGTTCTCTCTATTATAGAGGTAAAGAAGGCCTTGCGAAAGGAGCAGAGGAACTCGAGCTTACTAATATAGTTGATATATATCTGTATTAAGTCTTTAACCTAGCGACCGTACGCCTGTTTCAACGGCCTAAAGCAGCTAATATCGAGTAGCTAGAGGAGTATTACGGACTAGCTATATAGGGCGGCCCGTAGGGCTATAGGCATAGCGCGGGGCGTAGTGCCAGCCAATCGTTTAAGCAAGGGTTATAGACCAACTAGGGCAGGAACGTTAGCGGATACTAACGTTCCTAGGGAACAAAGGCTAGGGGTCACGTTCCTAGGTCAGGAACGACAGGAACAAGGAATGTTCCTTACGATCCAAGGGACAAAGGTACTTGGGATAAAGAAGTCATTATATATATAAGTTAGCTAGTTAGTCACTCATAAGGGAGCTAGGAGCTTCCTTAGTAAAGCAAACATATTAATTACTATACCTACTAAGCACATCTTTAGCGATTGAGATACTTATACTATACGTACTTGTTATAAACCCTTTGGCTTCACCGAGCCTTACAGACGTTAATATACCTTCAGTAAACCCTTTCAGAGTGCTCTACACCCGTAGTTCGTCATACGTTGCTTTACTCCCTTTATTTCTGTTATAGTTCAGACGAAGGTATTACTATAGCGCCCGAGAATAACCTACTCAACGCTTAGGCAGCAACTACGCCCCTGACCTAGGCCTAGCTTGGGCAGCTCGTTCAGTAACTCAATACTAAGATCGAGCAGCTCGAGATCGACAACTAGTATCTAAAGTTCCTAGCTAGCGCTAAGCATAAGGCTAAGATCGATACGCCAGCTAAGTATAGAGGCGATAAGGATAGCCTTACTAGGTTCCTTACCTAGATGACGGCCTACCTCTAGTACTACCTAGAGAAGTTCGGCGACGAGAAGTCGAAGGTAGTCTTTATAGCCTCGAGGCTAGAGGACCGGGCTCTCCGATAGTTCAAGCCTACCCTAAAGGACTTCTTAGCTAACCCCGACGACGACGACGCTAACGAACGTAAAGACTTTACTAATACTGTATTTAAACGGTATACTACGTTCGCCGCGGAGTTATAGAAGGTATTCGGCGATATAGACGAGAAGCTATACGTATAGGCGTAACTCGCAAGGCTTAGGCAGACTAAGTTGGCCTCTACGTACGCTACGATCTTCCGATAAGACGCCATTCGAGCCGAGATCAATAATAAGGGCTTAATATAGCTCTTCTACGATAGCCTTAAGGAGAACGTTAAGGACGAGCTATATAAGGTAGACCGACCCGATACCCTCGACGAGTATATCGCTATAGCGATCCGTATCGACGATCGATAGTTCGTATACTAGTAGTAGTAGAAGGGAGGGATAACCGGATTCCCTATATCCCGTCCTAACGATAAGAGGAAACGGTACTACGTTAGTACGGCTTTTGGGTACTATTATAGACCTATAGACGTAGACGCTAACTAGAGGGACTTCCGACCCCGTAAGGATAAGTCCGATATTACTTACTATAACTATAGCAAGAAGGGGCACTTCAAGTAGGAGTACTATAGTCCTAGAAAGGATAGATAGAGGCCTACGCTAGGCAAGGAGGTCGCTACTATTAAATAAGGTACTAGGGTAGTCGAGGTATTAGCGTATAATGCCTATAACTAGGATAACCTTAAGGATGCTATCGCCTATAAAACCTAGTATATTAGGGAGGATATAGATAGCGATATATATAAGGACCCGGAACAATAGGTATATAATAGTACGAGCGCCGTAGCATAGGGCGAGATTATAGAGGTAGTACTTAGGTAGAACCTTACTAGGACTCCTAAAGCTCGCTGCTATACTGCCTAGCTTATAGACTAGGCTATTACTAGGGTCGAGCAGGATATCGAGCAGGTATTTAACGGGGTAATAAGGGGCCCTATCCCTATTGCTATACTAACCCCTATTAGGATACCAAGCACCGAGGAGGAGGTAGCGCTACTAGAATCCGATATAAGCATACTACCCTACCTATAGGCTATAGCGGACGCCTAGGGAACGATATTTGTAACGGGCTGAGCCCTATAGAGGCCTCGGCGACCCTCGGCCAACCTCAGCGCCAGGCCGGGGCGGAACCGCGCAACAGCAGCACAGCGACCGCACAGCGGCCGCGCGGCAACCCCTGAATATCCCTCGGCCAACGCCCCCACCAACGACTCTATCAACGACCCCATTACACTTACCCCTTTTTCGCCTAGCATCTCCATCTAGTCAGAGAAAGGCCATCGCGATACGATAGCTATTTTTCCACTTCTCCTTTCCTTTCCTCAAGCTTAGTTATACTCGTAGAGTCGTTATCAGATAGTTGCAATATACTCCTGAGACCGTTATATTATAACTAAGCTTCCTTCTCCTGTTGTCAATTGCAGAGAAGCGAGCCAGCGGAAGCCCTCCACTATAACGGTCTCAGGAGTATATTGCAACTATCTAATGACGACTCTACGAGTATAACTAAGCTTAAGGAAAGGAAAGGAGAAGTGGAAAAATGGCCATCGCATCGCGATAGCCTTTCTCTAACCAGATGGAGATGCCAGGCGAAAAAGGGGTAAGTGTAATAGGGTCGTTGATAGAGTTGTTAGTAGGGGCGTTGGCCGAGGGATGTTCAGGGGTCGCCGTGCGGCCGCTGCGCGGTCGCTATGCTGCCGTTGCGCGGTTCCGCCCCGGCCTGGCGCTAAGGTTAGCCGAGGGTCGCCGAGGCCTCTATAGGGCTCAGCCCGTTACATCTACCAAGCGAGGCATAGCGAAAGCCCTCTACCGAGCGAGGCACAGCGAAAGCCCTCTACCGAGCGAGGCACAGCGGAAGCCTTCCATTAAACGAGGTATAGCGGAAGCCCTCTAAGTAAGGCATAGCGGAAACCTACGAGGAAAAATACTATAATATCGGGCAACGACCATACGAATGATAGTAGTCAGAGCGACCGTCAGTTAGTACAGCTAATATAGCTCCTTACTACCCAGCTAGGAACAATCCAGGCAGGGCAGTCGGAACAGGCCTAGCGGTTTACCGAGATAGAGGCCCGCTAGACCCAAGAGCGGGAGGTAACCTAGGTATATATCAAGGCCCTTTAAGAAACTATCGCATCTCTATAAGCTACGCTAGCAACTATACCCTAAAGCCCAATACCTCCAGCACTCCCTATAGTCGCTATCATACTACCGTCCCCCCCTAGTCAGACGAAGAAGAAGATAACCCTCCCGGACCCCCTGTGCTTCGATAGGAACCGGAAGAAATACCGAAATTGGAGGTTGGAAATGGAAGGCAAACTATATACCGACGGCTGCCTCCTTAGGTCGCCTACGGACCGGTTCACCTATATCTACTCCCGGCTCGGAGACAACCCCTAGTCGATAGCGGCTATATTCTATAAGAGCGGCGGCCCTAGCAGCACTTATAACCCTACGGACTTCCTCTAGTACCTAACGAACATATATAAAGACCCTAATGTCGCCTAATATATACTCTATAACCTCGATAGTATAGCCTAGCGTAAGACGGAGTCGTTTATAGCATTCTACCCGAAGTTCGAGAAGCAGTTAGCCGATATAGGAGGTACTACCTAGTATACTACTATCTAGATCAACTACCTCCGGAAGGCCCTTAACAACGAGATAAAAGACCTCCTCGTCCCTATATTACACTTGCTAAAGGACTACCCAGGATTCGTCTAAGAGCTCTATAGCCTTAGTACTAACGTCGACGCCCGGAAGGCTGCCCGGAGGAAAGCAGGTAGGAAAGCTCTATTCCTCCCTAAGGGGAGGGATACCTCCCTTAACTAGAGGAGCACAGGGTACTAGAACTACAAGCGTACTACTATACCCCCCTACGACGCAATGGATTAGGAGCCTACGAAAGTCAGCCGGATAATCCAGCAAGACAACCTAAAGCTTACGGGCAAGCGAGCTAAATAGATAGACAAGAAAGAGAAGGAGCGCCGAAGGAAGGAGGGTCGCTATTTCAGGTATAGGAGAATAGGATATATAGTAGCCGAGTGCCCGCTCCTCCCAGCTAGACTACCCGGCTCGGCCAGAGCGAACTACTCCTAAGTAAAGAGGTCGAGGCCTATTACTAAGGCTATAGTCGAAGACCTAGGAGATACCAATGATAGTCCGTCTAACCAGACGGAGACCGACGAGGAGGAGTTAAAAGGGTAGCTCCTAGCTAAAGTCGTAGCCAGGAGCACTCGGAGGCAAAACGAGAATAGAAGGAGGTCGAGACTTAGATAGATAGCAACCCATTTTACGTTAACTTTAGTATTAATGGAATTCATTATACTAACGCCCTTATTAATAGTAGTTGCCTCTGCTTTATAACTATTAGCCTCTCGCTTGCCAACTGCCTACGCCTCCTACGTATCCCTATTACTCCCTGCGACCTCGCTCAGGTCAATATAACAGTTAAGGGCACTATCCGAGAGGTAGCTTATATAGATACCGACATCGACGGCTACAAGCTGCCCTATATCTTCTTTTATATTATCCCTGACCAGGAAGACAAGGTTATCCTCAGGCGGCTATAGATAGATACCGAGGAAGTAATGATTTCCCTATCTCAAGGGGAACTAACGATCAGGACCTCGGGCCTAATCGTTAAGGAAAGGGGGTAGGAAGGGACTCCTACCCTCTCGATCTCCCAACAGATATCCAGTATATTTAGAGCCTTAGTAAAGAGGACCCAGAAATCTTAAGACCCCATACAGCCAGCATAAATCTTCGCTGCTAGCCTAAGGGATATCGAAAAGGCACTCGCTCCAAAGAAGTATACTGACCCCCGAGAGAAGCTACCGAAGTACTACTACGAATTCCTCCCCCTCTTCGACTAGGACGCTACCGACCGACTACTACCTGCCCGGCCAGGCATAGACTATAAAATCCCACTCGAAAAGGACAAGAGTAGGTAAGACAAGCCCCTACCCTAGGGGCCCCTCTACAGGATATTATACGAAGAATTAATCGTCTTACGTAAGACCCTTACAGAGTTACTTAACAAGAACTTCATTAGGGCAAGCAGTTCCTTAGCCTTAGCCCCCGTCCTATTCATTAGGAAACCTAGGGGCAGGCTACGCTTCTATATCGACTACCAAGGGTTGAACGCTATTACCTATAAGGACTGGTACCTACTCCCCCTAATTAACGAAACACTCCGCTCTCTCTCTAAGGTAAAGTAGTTCACGAAGCTAGATGTAATCTCGGCATTTTACAAGATCCGGATCAAGGAGGGAGATAAGTAGAAGATAGCTTTCCGAACGAGGTATAGCCTTTTCGAGTAGCTAGTTACCCCTTTCGGCTTAACAGGTATACTAGCTACCTTCCAACGATATATCAACCGTAAACTCTAAGAGTACCTCGACGAGTTCTACTCGGTATATATTAACGACGTCCTTATCTACTCCAGCGGCTCTCTCTCTAATCATAGGAATAAGGTCCGAAAGGTCCTATAGAGGCTCCAAGAGGCTAGCCTATAGGTCGATATCGACAAGTACGACTTTAAGGCCAAGAGCGTCAAGTACCTCGGTTTCATCGTCGAAGTAGGAAAGGGTATCCGTATCGACCCCGAGAAGATCAGAGCAGTAGAGCAATAGGAGCGCCTAACTACCGTCAAGGGAGTCAGGGGCTTTATTAGCTTTACTAACTACTATCGAGAGTTCGTCCTAGACTTCTTAACAATAGCTATACCCCTAACGGCACTTACCAAGAAGGGTATCCCCTTCGTCTAGTCAGACTAGTACGAGGAAGCCTTCAAGCGGCTGAAGACCCTGCTCATTAGTACCCCCGTCCTAGTATAATAGGACCCCGACAAGAAGACAGTAGTCGAGACCGACTCTTCAGGATATACGGTCGGAGGAGCACTCTCGCAATACGACGACGATAGGACCCTACGGCCCGTAGCCTTCTTTTCAAGAAAAAACAACCCGGCCGAGTATAACTACCCGATCTACAATAAAGAACTCCTAGCAGTTATCTATTATCTCAAGCAGTAGGATACCAAGCTCTAGAGCATACCGTCGTTCGAGGTCTAGACGGACTATAAGAACCTCGAGTACTTCTATAAGAAGCGGCAGCTAAGCAAACGATAAGTTCGCTAGGCAGAGATACTTACCCGCTATAACTTCAAGATAACCTACCGGCTAGGCAAGGAGGCTATAGTACCCGATATACTATCGAGGAGGGACCAAGACATACCGGCAGACGAGTTCGACGAGCGCCTCGCTGGACGCTACTTCTAACTATTAAAGCCCTAAAGGAGCCGTATTCTAGTCCACTGAGCATAAATCAGGGCCCTTCAGAGGACGAAGGTCAACGCCGGGTTCGTAAAGGCTAGTAACCAGGACGGGGATAACGACGACTAGGCCGACAAGTCAGACCCCCCCGAGAACCCATTCGCCGACGGCCGCCTAAAAGACCTCTAGGACCAGGGACTCGAAGCTAATAACCGTTACTAGCTGATTCGCCAGTTAGTTAGGGACAGCGAGAGGCAGTTACTACTATAGTAGGGACTACTAATCTCCATTACGGAATGCTCAATCGACAGGGGGAAACGACTATACTAGAGGGGGCAGATCTAGCTCCCTTTCTTCGAACCGCTATAGACCTAAGTCATCCAGGAAACATACGATTCGGCTCTCTCTAGACACCCGGGCAGGGACCTCACCAAGATATTAATCGGTCGGAGGTTCATATAGCCCGGCCTCAGCCAGGAGGTCCGGAAATTCCTCCGGAACTGCAATATATATAGAAGAACGACAATATAGAGAGAGAAGCAGTACGGCCTACTAAAGCCCCTCCCTATCCCTGAACGGATTTAGAGCGAACTCTCCATAGACTTCATCACTAGGCTACCCCCATCCGGCTCTAACCAAGCAGATACGATCATAGTCATTACCGACCGGCTATTAAAGAGTATAATCTTCGAGGCAATAACGTCCACGATAACCGAAGCTATAGCTAAACGACTACTTAGCAGTTTCATCCGCCACTACGGCCTCCCGTCAGCGATTATCTCCGACAGAGGCCCCTAGTTCGTCGGCTATATATGGAAAAGGATCTACAAATTGCTTAGGATCACTCGGAGGCTATCTATAGCCTACTACCCCGAGACCGACGGCATAACAGAACGAGCCAACTAAGTAGTAGAACACTACCTACGCTACTATACGATATACCTTTAAGACGACTGGGCCGGCTTACTACCTATAGCAATACTAGCTATTAACAACCGGAATACGACGTCTATAGGGATCAGCCCCTTTTTCCTGACATACGGCTACGACATAGACCTCCTAGACCTAGCCAAGGGGCAGGAGGAGCTACGTACTACTAGAAATTCCCCGGTCGCCCATAGAGAAGCCTTTGTCGCTAAACTCAAGGAGGCAGTACAAGTAGTACAAGCCGCAATAGCTACCGCCTAGGAGCTACAGGAGGAATACGCCAACCGGGCCCGATAGGTCGTAGAACGGTTCCGTATAGGAGACAAGGTATAGCTCCGACTGAATAACGTTAAGACCGATAGGCCCTCGAAGAAGCTCGACTGGAGGAACGCCAAGTATACCGTTATAGAGCTGATCGGCTCGTATGCCTATCGCCTGGATATACCGCCGGGCATCCATAACGTATTCCATATAATATACTTGAAGAGGGCTGGCGATGATCTACTACCATTACAGGTCCAGGACGATACCTACCCCCCTATAATAGTACTAGAGGGCGGCCCAGACGGTGAGGAGGAATGGCAAGTCGAGGAGATCCTGAATTTAAGGAAGATAAGAGGAGCAACAGAGGTACTAGTCAAATGGACTGGCTATATACAACTAACGTAGGAACCACTAAGCGCCTTCCTAGAGACGGAGGCCCTGGACCGATATAAGGTAGCGTACAGGAAGATTACGGGAGACGACGTAACGCCCGGGGAGGAGGAGGGGGGTAATATAACGGGCTGAGCCCTGTAGAGGCCTCGGCGACCCTCGGCTAACCTCAGCGCTAGGCCAGGGCGGAACCGCACAACGGCAGTATAGCAACCGCGTAGCGGCCGCGCGGCGACCCCTGAACATCCCTCGGCTAACGCCCCTACTAACGACTCTATTAACGACCCCATTACACTTACCCCTTTTTCGCCTGGCATCTCTATCTGGTCAGAGAAAGGCCATCGCGATACGATGGCCATTTTTCTACTTCTCCTTTCCTTTCCTCAAGCTTAGTTATACTCGTAGAGTCGTCATTAGATAGTTGCAATATACTCCTGAGACCGTTACAATATTAACCTAGGACAACTATAGACAGTAGAGGACATATAGCTACCCTAACGATAAGGAGGGGCCAAATACTATATTCCTCTAGAAATAAGTCGACTACCTTAGGGAGAAGCTTATAGAGACCCATAGCAAGAATAAAGATACCTAGAAGGAAGTCAAAGATGTCCGACGGACAGTTCGAGATACTATCTACTAGGTTAAGGATACGGACTAGCAAAACGACAAGCTCCGTAAGGAGATATTCTAGCTTAACGCCGCCCTTATACGAGCAGGATATTAGTAGGGAGGACCTACAGACGACTATACCTTAGACGTCTATAACGATAAGGTCTATAACCCCGAGAATAAGTATTACTAGGAGGTCGAGAAGTAGACGCTCTAAGGGCAGGAGCCGCCTAGCTAGGACGACTTCTAGGGCAACCGCTAGTACTTCAGCAAGGGACATACTACTATAGAAGTAGAACGTAGCCCGGGTGGAGCGTTCAGGTTCGTAGGAATAGAAGAATATAAGAGACTCTACCCTGGACGTATAGACTATATATAGGTCCTATAGTTCTAGTACATTGCCGACTAGTATAGGTACCATTTTAAGGAGAAGTTCAACTATAACTATTGGCCGACTAGGACTACCGACAACGACAGGCTGCTAGAGCCCTATACTTAGGTCTTCGACTATAGCTATAGGTACTACGAACTCCTTTAGGCCTATAAACGAACCGATAGGGGATAGCTTAGCGCCCGACCTAGGAGGGTATGGCCGGAGAAGTGCTAGGGCATATAGCTTACGAGCTAGTGCCCCGACAAAGCTTATATATTCCACTTGGTAGACAAGGCCCATATATAGCACGCCTACTAACAAGCGCTTAAAGCATAGCTCTAGCGCTAACGCGCTAGGAGGGAGGCACGACTAGTATAAACGGCCAGGGAGGAAGCAATAGAGGAAGCCGAGCAGGCAGGAAGGAGCGAGGTAAGTCACTAGGACGATACGACCGAGGGGGATGCCTCTTAAGGCTAGTAAGACTTAGGAAACGACTTCAGGGCCTCCTTAAGCCCTAGCTAGCTCTAAGGACGCTATAAGGGCGATAGGTTAGCCGATATAGGTAGAGTTAGGTACGACAGACAACCTATTACGATCTCCTAGCCGGTATTATTGAAGTTACGGCTATATAAAGCGATAAACCCGACGACAGACTTTAGATTATAGTACAGTAGAACAGACTCTATACGTTGGCCTTAGTAGATAGAGGATTATAAGTCGACCTTATCTTGCTATAACTCGTCAACTAGCTCAAGATCCCGTAGAGGGACAAGTAGCAGACATTTATCGTCAGAGGACTATTCGATATATAATAGGTCAGACGAGAGATAGAGCCGATTAACGTCGAAGTCGAGGGCAAGACGATATCGGTCGTATTCGACATTATAGACCTAGGGCCTAGGAAGGATATAATCCTAGGGCGCCTATAGTATAAGGATTATAACCCCGACATCAGTTAGAAGGATAGTAGCTACCTACGACCTCGCTAGAGGAAGTACCTAGCTAACTTAATAGGAAGCATAGACAATAGATTATACGAGTATCACACTAGGAAAGTATACTTTAAGGATCTACCGTAAGAGATAGACAGTAGCAGGCAGACTACTACAGACTCAGGAAAAGGCAGCAGTCACTACAGAAGGAAGGAGGGTAGAGTATCGAGGAAGTTACCCCCCGAGGATTCACTAGGGAAGCTAGGGATTAGACGACAACGGAAGATACAGACGGACCTTAAGGTCGCTATTATCTCCGTCGATAAATACGGAAAAGCCGAGCTTATAGAACGGGTTACTACGCTTAAAGCGGCCTTCGTTACGGCCGGGAACAACAAGTTCGTATACTACTAAGACGCGAAGACAGACGCTAAGACAGGATAGATCCTAGTAGAGTACTAGGGACACCTAGCGTTCTATATAAAACATATAGAGGGACTCCTAGATTACGGACCTTAGGACTATAAGATCAAACTCAAGGAGGGAGCCCAACTAAAGTTCTTTAAGGTATACTATACCAACGAACTCCAGGATATAGAGTTGAAGAGATATCTTAAGTCTAACCTTAAGATAGGGCACATCAGACTATTAACGTTACTAGCGGGTTACCCAGTTCTCTTTGTCCCTAAGAAGGACGGAAAGCTCCGGATATATATAGACTACCGATAGCTAAACGACTAGACGGTAAAGAACCGCTACCCCTTACTACTTATCTCGCGGCTTCAAGACTAGCTAGTAGGCGTAGATATCTTCATACGTCTTGATCTTCTAACCGTATACGCCTATATCCGTATCAAGAAGGAAGACGAATGGAAAACAGCGTTTTATACACGTTACGGGTACTTCGAATATTATATTATGCCCTTCGGGCTAACCAACGCGCCTGCAACCTTCCAGTCAGTCGTTAATCATACGATCAGACCGTTTCTCG
>Ga0247824_10001517_pt1 | contig 12670 bp, 9 predicted proteins | sample 13C_PalmiticAcid_FD_194412 | JGI IMG/M metagenome (GOLD analysis project Ga0247824, IMG submission 194412) | Soil microbial communities from agricultural site in Penn Yan, New York, United States - 13C_PalmiticAcid_Day48 | ecosystem: Environmental > Terrestrial > Soil > Agricultural land...
GGCGAGGAGCGCGACGCCCTGACGACCGCCCCATGCCGAACAGCCGGCCAGCAGGGGATCGACCGCCGCCATCTCGGGCGACAGTCCGGCGTAGAGCAGGCCTTCGCGCACGCCCCAGGCCGAGAAGGTGATGGAGTTCAGCCCCAAGGCCTCGATCAATCCGTCCAGCACGAGGGCGGCATAGGGCAGGGTCTCGGCCCGGCGCTTGGATACGCCCGGCAGCTTTTCCAGCGAGGCCCTGGACTGGCGCGCCACCAGTCGGGCCAGGTCGCGCGCGTCGGCGGCGCTCATGGCGTATTCGTGGACGATCCGGAGCGGATGGTTGGTCTGGGCCATGTGCATCTGGGCCAGACTGCGCCAGGCTCCGCCGACGGCGTGCAGGTCGGTCGTGGCGTAGGCGTCGGCGACGGGCGCCAACCGCTTGGCGATGCGCGAGCGCAGACGATCCACGTCGAAACCCTTGGGATCCACCAGTGAGAAGGGTCCCAGGGGCAGGGTGACGCCCTTGTCCAGCGGGCGATTGCGACCGCCATTGCCGATGCGGGTCAATTCCAGGCTGGCGCCGCCCATGTCGGCGGCCACGCCGTGCGAGCCCGGTGCGCCGGCCAGGACGCCGAGCGCTGAATAGCGGGCTTCCTCTTCACCGCTGAGAACGCGGACCTGCAGACCCGTCTCGGCGGCCACGCGGGCGCAGAAGTCGGCGCCGTCTTCGGCCTCGCGTACGGCGGCGGTGGCGGCGATGATGGTCTGGTCCGGCTGGACGCCCTCAATGACGGCGGCGAAGCGGCGCAGGGCTGTCATGGCGGAGACGACGCCGGGAACCGACAGGCGCTTCGTCGCGGCCAGATCACGGCCCAGACCGGCCAGGACCTTCTCGTTGAACATGGTCCAGACAGCCCGGCCTTCCAGCCGATACAGCACCAGACGCACCGAGTTGGAGCCGATGTCGATGACGGCGATCTGGCGCGACGGATATTCGGCCTCGACGCCCATCAGCGGCGTTTCCGGGCCTTGAGGCCTGCGTAGGACAGGGCGCCGGGCAGGGTCTTCACCTTGCGGCCGCGGCCCGACAGGCTGGGATTGGTCATGAAATACTTGTGGGCCGAGAAGGGACGTTCAGGACCGGAGGGCGTGACGCGGTGATAGGTTCCGTCGGCGGCCAGGGTCCAGCTCTGGGCGTCGTCCTTCAGGTTGGCGACCATGATCTGATCCAGCACCTGATCGTGGACGGTGGCGTTCAGGATCGGCGTCATCAGCTCGACGCGACGATCCAGATTGCGCGGCATCCAGTCGGCGGACGAGATGTAGAGCTTGGCCTTGTTGCTGGGCAGGTCGTGACCGTTTGCGAAGGCGACGATGCGGCTGTGTTCCAGGAAGCGGCCGACGATCGACTTGACCCGGATGTTCTCCGACAGGCCCGGCACGCCGGGACGCAGGCAGCAGATGCCGCGAATGACCAGTTCGATGCGCACGCCCCACTGACTGGCGCGATACAGGGCGTCGATGATCTCGGGATCGACCAGGGCGTTCATCTTGGCCCAGATGGCGGCGGGCTTGCCCTTGGCGGCGGCCGACATCTCCTTGCCGATCATTTCCAGCAGGCTGGTCTTCATGTTCAAGGGCGAGACGACCAGGGCCTCAAGCTCATCGGGCTCGGCGTAACCGGTGATGTAGTTGAAAACCCGCGTCGCATCCTGACCCAGAACCGTGTTGCAGGTGAACAGGCTGAGGTCGGTGTAGATCTTGGCCGTCGTCGGGTGATAGTTGCCGGTGCCGAAGTGGCAATAGGTGCGCAAGGCCTCGCCTTCGCGCCGCACCACGACGCTCAGCTTGGCGTGGGTCTTGTACTCCACGAAGCCGAAGACGACGTGGACCCCGGCCCGCTCCATCTGCCGCGCCCAGCGCAGGTTGGCCTCTTCGTCGAAGCGCGCCTTCAACTCGATCAGGGCGGTGACGTTCTTGCCGTTTTCGGCCGCCTCGATGAGGGCGGCGACAATGGGGCTGTCTTTGGAGGTGCGGTACAGGGTCTGCTTGATGGCGATGACGTTGGGATCGCGCGCCGCCTGTCGCAGGAACTGCACCACCACATCGAAGCTCTCGAACGGGTGGTGGATCAGCATGTCCTTTTCGCGGACCGCCGCGAAGATATCGCCGCCGTTGTCGCGGACGCGCTCAGGGTATCGCGGCTCATAGCCCTTGAACTTAAGGTCCGGGTGGCCGCCCGGGATCAGTTCGGCCAGTTGCGCCAGGCCCAGCATCCCCTCGACCAGAACCACGTCCTGCGGCTGGGCGTGCAGTTCGGCGATGATGAAGTCACGCAGGTCCTCGGGCATGGAGGCCTGGATCTTGATGCGGACGACCGAGCCCATGCGGCGCTGCTTCAACGCCTCCTCGAACTCCATGACCAAGTCTTCGGCCTCTTCCTCGATCTCGATGTCCGAGTCGCGGATCAGGCGGAACAGACCCTTCTCTAGAATTTCGCAACCGGGGAAGAGGTGGTCGATGAAGAGCAGCAGCAGGTTTTCCAGCGAGACGAAGCGCTTGCGGCCCGGCGCCGAGCGGCCGTCGGTGGCCAGGGCCCAGAAGCGCCGCACCTGGGTCGGGACCGGCACCAGGGCGTAGAGGACGCGGTTGTCGCTGTTGCGGCGCAGCTTCAGCGCCAGCGAGAAGCCCAGGTTGGGCAGGAAGGGGAAGGGGTGGGCCGGATCGATCGCCATCGGCGTCAGGACGGCGAACAACTGGCTGAGGAACTCGGGTTCCAGGCGTTCTCGCTCGGTGCGCGTGATCTTGGCGGCTTCGACCACCTCGATGCCGGCGGCGGCCATTTCCTTGCGCAGGACCCGCCAGCGGCGTTGCTGCTCGGCCATCAGGCCCCCGGCGGCGGCGTTGACCTGTTCCAGTTGTTCGGCAGGCGTCAGACCATCAGGTGAGACCACGCGGACCCGCTCGCGCACCTGCCCCTTCAGGCCCGCCACGCGGGTCATGAAGAACTCATCCAGGTTGTTGGCCGAGATGGACAGGAAACGAACCCGCTCCAGCAGCGGATGCCCCTCGTTGGCGGCTTCTTCCAGCACGCGTCCGTTAAAGGCCAGCCACGACAGTTCGCGGTTGATGAAGCGCTCGGGCGAGGTCATCAGCGCCTCGGACAGCTCCAGCTGCGGGGCGCGAGAGGAGGGGACTTCCTCGCCGGTGGTGTCGACAGCGATGGGCGCGATTTCAGTCATTTGACTGTTGTCGCGCGGCCCTGTGACGGCTGCAACCGCGATCTGATGCAATCAGTCAGACAGTTCGTCGCTGTCGCCCAGAACCTGACGGGCCAGGACGCGAGTGACCGGACGGTGATGGGCGTCCAGCTGGTCGACGATGCGTTCGACCGCGTCGGCGGAGCGGTCGATGCGGCGGGCCAGATAGTCGATGACCTCGTCGCCTGGCGTAATGTTGCGGGTGGCGAAGGCGCGCCTCAGCATGGCGCCCAGCACGACGTCGTCGGGCGCTTCGATTCCCACCGTGCGGATGGCGTTCAGTCGCGAGCTCAGGTCGGGCAGGTCGCAGGCCCAGGCTGCGGGCGGGTCGCGCGACACCAGCAACAGGGCGCCGCCGCCGGACTGGGTCAGGTTGATCAGGTGGAACAGGCTCTCGTCGTCGGCGTCCTGGGCGCGATCCAGCAGGACGAACTGGCCTTCCAGCTCCAGGGGATCGACCAGGGCGGCCTCGGCCCCGTGCAGGGCGACAGCGCCGGTGCGTTCGACCCAGGCGGCGGCCAGGTGGCTCTTGCCGCTGCCGGGCGGGCCGAAGATCGACAGGATCGAACCGGCCATTTCGGGCCAGGTCGACAGAACCGAAGTCGCCGTCGAATTGGATTCGGATACGACGAAATCGGCCGCGCGTTGCGACGCCTCCTGCCGCAGGGGCAGGCGCAGTTGCTGGGTGTCGGAACCGAGTGCGGCCATGAACAGACCATAGCAGAGGCCGTCCAGCGTGCTGTGGGCAGGTTTTCGGCGACGGTGGACAACCGCGCGGCGCTGTGGATTTAGCCGCCAGCCTTGACTTTCCGGGGCGATGATGGGCCTTTCGCCCCTCCTAATTCACGCTGTTCTACAGCCGTTTTCAGACGATATCCGATCATGCACGCCTATCGCACCCATACCTGCGGCGCCCTCCGTTCGACGGATGCGGGCGCGAATGTTCGTCTGTCGGGCTGGGTTCACCGCAAGCGCGACCACGGCGGCCTGCTGTTCATCGATCTGCGCGACCACTACGGCCTGACGCAACTGGTGCTGCACCCCGAGACGCCGGGCTTCGAGGCCGTCGAGCGCCTGCGCGCTGAAAGCGTCATCAAGATCGACGGCGAAGTGGTCAGCCGCTCGGCCGAGACCACCAACGCCAACCTGCCCACCGGCGAGATCGAAGTGCGCGTCCTGTCGGTCGAGGTCCTGTCCGAAGCCGCCGAGCTGCCGCTGCCGGTCTTCGGCGAGCCGGAATACCCGGAAGAGATTCGCCTCAAGAACCGCTTCCTCGACCTGCGTCGCGAGACCCTGCACAAGAACATCGTCCTGCGCTCCAAGGTGATCCACTCGATCCGCCAGCGCATGGTCGAGCAGGGCTTCCTCGAGTACCAGACCCCGATCCTGACGGCGTCGTCGCCCGAAGGCGCGCGCGACTTCCTGGTGCCGTCGCGCATGCACCCGGGCAAGTTCTACGCCCTGCCGCAGGCCCCGCAGCAGTTCAAGCAACTGCTGATGGTCTCGGGCTTCGACCGCTACTTCCAGATCGCGCCCTGCTTCCGCGACGAAGACCTGCGCGCCGACCGTTCGCTGGAATTCTACCAGCTCGACGTAGAAATGAGCTTCGTGACGCAGGAAGACGTCTTCCAGGCGATCGAGCCGCTGATGAACGGCGTGTTCAACGAGTTCGGCGAGGGCAAGCCGGTGTCGCCCATCGACGGGACCCACACCTTCACCAACGACTTCGGCCAGACCTTCGAGCACAAGGGCTTTGAGCGTCTGACCTACGCCCAGTCGATGAAGTGGTACGGTTCGGACAAGCCGGACCTGCGCAACCCGATCAAGATGCAGGACGTGTCGGATCATTTCCGTGACGGCGGGTTCGGCCTGTTCGCCAAGATCCTCGGCGCGGACGAAAAGAACGCCGTCTGGGCCATCCCGGCGCCGACCGGCGGCTCGCGCGCCTTCTGCGACCGCATGAACTCGTGGGCTCAGGGCGAGGGCCAGCCGGGTCTGGGCTATATCTTCTGGTCCGATGATCAGCAGGCCTGGGGCGGCCCTATCGCCAAGAACCTGGGTCAGGAGCCGACCGAGGCCCTGATGGCTTCCTTGGGTCTGGGCAAGGGCGACGCCGCCTTCTTCACCGCCGGCGACCCCGCCGTCTTCGCCAAGTTCGCCGGTCTGGCCCGCACTCGTGTCGGCACCGAGCTGAAGCTGGTGGACGAGGAGCAGTTCAAGTTCTGCTGGATCGTCGACTTCCCGATGTTCGAATGGTCGGAGGAAGAGAAGAAGGTCGACTTCTCGCACAACCCGTTCTCGATGCCGCAGGGCGGCATGGAAGCGCTGGAGGCCCAGGACCCGCTGACCATCCGCGCCTATCAGTACGACATCGTCTGCAACGGCTATGAGCTGTGCTCGGGCGCGATCCGGAACCACAAGGCCGAGATCATGCTCAAGGCCTTCGAGATCGCCGGCTACGACGCCTCGGTGGTCGAGGAGCAGTTCGGCGGCATGCTGAACGCCTTCCGCTTCGGCGCCCCGCCGCACGGCGGTCTGGCCCCGGGCATCGACCGCATCGTCATGCTGCTGGCCAACCAGACGGCCATCCGCGAGGTCATCGCCTTCCCGCTGAACCAGCAGGGCCAGGACCTGCTGATGAGCGCGCCGGCCGAGGCCGCCGACAAGCAGCTGAAGGAACTGTCGATCCGTACGGCTCTGCCGCTCAAGTAAGCGGCGTTCCGGCGCTGAATTGGAAAGGGCGGCCTTTACGGGCCGCCCTTTTTCTTGAGGATTCCAGTGGGCTTAATGGCCCGAGGCGACGACCAGGTTGCGCTGGCGCGGCGGAATGGGCGGCGCGGGCGGGGCCGGGGGCGTGCGAATGACGCGGACGCCGCCGCCGCAAGAGCGCACGGTCAGGCCGTTCGGCAGGCGGGTCGCTCCGTCGCCGCAGGCGTCGTGCACCTGATCCTGTGTCAGGCCGCGGGCGTTGGACAGGTCGGCGCCGCGAATATCTGTCCGATTCATGGATGCGCCCGAGAAGTTGGCGCCATCGAAACTGCCGCCGGTCAGGCGGGCGCTGTCTAGCGAGGCTTCGCGGAAAGACGCGCGGTCGAACACCCCGTTGGTCAGGTTGGATGCGTTGATTTCGGCGCTGGTGAAGTCGGCGCCTGTGGCGCGGACGTTGGCCAGGGTGGCTCCGAACATCTCGCTGCTGTTGAAGCGCGTGCGCACCAGGACCGCGCGATTGAAGTTTGCGCCGTTCAACTCCGCCGAGGACAGGTTGGCGTCCTGAAAATTGGTCTGGATCAGGTTGGCGCCGGTCGCTTCGGCGCCGGTCAGATTGGCGCTGGCGAAGGTGCTGCCCTGGAAGGTGGCGCCGACCATTTCGACGCCGCGCATGTCGGCGCGGCTGAAATCGCTGCCCGCGAAGTTCGATCCGATCAGTTCGGCGCCGCGCAGGGTGGCGCCGACCAAGGTGGCGTTGGTGAAGCTGGCTCCGGTGAAGGTGGCGCCGGACAGATCGCGGCCGGACAGTTCACAGCGGTTGCAGCTGCCGCCGAGTGAAACCATGCGGGCGACGTCGCGGTCCTGCATCTGCGTCAGGCCGACCACGCCCGCGAAGGCAGGAGCGGCGACCAGCACGCCGGTGAAGGCTGCGGCTGCGGGGGCCAGGCGACGGAGAAGGGCGAGCGGGCGTTTCATCACGCTACCTAGATGCGCCCATCGTTCGAATAACCCTACTTAAATCGCGGTAACGAAGGGGACCCTCAGCAGGCCGGAATGCGCAGGCCTGACGGCAGGACGGTGGCGTCGTCGCCGCAGGCCTGGTTCAGCTGACCTTGGGTCAGGCCGACTACGCGGGCCAGTCGAGCGCCCGACAGGTTGGTCCCGTTGAGCTTGGCGCCCGACATCGTGGAGCCGTCCAGATAGGCGCCGACGAAGCTGGCGTTGGTCAGGTCGGCCCCGGCGAAGTTCGAACCGGAGAAGACGCCGCCATAGGCTTCCACATCACGCATGTCGGCGCGCGAAAAGCGGGTGCGGTTCATGACGGTCAGGCTGAGGTCCGCCTGACGCAGACGGGCGCCCGCCAGGTTGAGGCCGCGCACCTCCATGCCCGAAAAATCGCCCTGGAACAGGTTGCAGCCGGGGCAGCTGTCGCCGCCGCGTACGCGGCTGATCTGCGAGGCGTTCTGGGCGACGGCGGGCAGGGCCGTGGCGGCGACCAGCGAGGCGACGAGTGCGATTGCGAGACGGTTCATGCGAGGACTCCGGGGTTTGAGGCCTGCCCAGCAAGAAGCGGGCCGAAACCGCACGCGTCTAGCCCTGCATCTGGGGGGCGGCCCCGCACGTGTCGCAAATCCAGCCGCCGCCGCGGTTCTGCAGGCTGAAATCGCCGCAGGCGGGACAGGCGACGGCCTCGGTCGGGGCGGCGTCGCGAGGCGTCTCGGCCTTGCGTCCAAATGGGACGACGACAAGATTGTCCGGCGCGGCCCCGCGGGCGAAGCCCTTGGAGATGAAGCGGGCGGCGGGCACGGGCTCGGCGTCGTTCGTCGCGGCGCCCAGTCCGTCGGGATTGCCCTCGGGTTCGGCGTTGGCCAGTTCCTGACGCTCCAGATAGGAAACGCCCAACTCGCGGAAGATGTAGTCGAGGATGGAGGTCGCCGAGCGGATTGAATCATTACCGGTGACGCGTCCGGACGGCTCAAACCGCGTGAAGACGAAGGCGTCCACGAACTCGTCCAAGGGCACGCCGTACTGCAGGCCGATCGAAATGGCGATGGCGAAATTGTTCATCAGGCTGCGGAAGGCGGCGCCTTCCTTGTGCATGTCGATGAAGATCTCGCCCAGTTCGCCGTCCTCGTATTCGCCGGTGTGGATATAGACCTTGTGGCCGCCCACAGCCGCCTTCTGGATATATCCCTTGCGACGGTCGGGCAGCTTGCGGCGGGTGCGGTCGCGCTCGATGACCTTTTCGACCACACGCTCGATGGTTCGGGCTTCCGGCTCCAGGCGGCGCTGGTCCGGAGCGTCGGGCTCGGCCAGATCCAGGCGGAAGTCCGCCGGCGGCGCGGCGCGGCGCAGGACGACGGCGCGGCGCCCGTCGCGGGCGGCCTGGCCCAGGGCGCGGGCGGCCTGAAGCGAACCGGCGCGCCAATCGATCACGTCGGGCGAAGCATCGGGGGCGTCGCTGAACGGTTCGATCGCGCGACGTAGCTCAGCCTCGAAGGCGACGGGATCGGCGGCCAGCAAGTCTCGCAGCGCCTCGGGTGCGGCCTCCCAACCGGACAGGTCGGCATGGCCGAAGGCGAAGGCGCGCGCGGCCTCTATCGCGTCGGCGTCAAAGCCCAGACGTGGCAGCAGGTCCGCGCCGTCCTCGACCGTCAGGCCGAGAACATCGCCGATGAAGCCAGCGTTCAGGACGGCCGGCGCGAAGACCGCCGACAGCATGTTTGTTTGACCCAGAGCGAGTTCCACGGCCTCCAGCTCCACGTCCGTGAAGCCAAGGTCGCGCAGGGCCGAATGGTTGACCCCTGGCGCGCCGACCAAGGTGCGACGACCGAACAGGCGGCGCTCCGCGCTTTCGATATCGCCGCCGGCGCGGGCGATGGCGCGGGCCAGCGACGGGCGCAGGCGCGGCTCGGTCTCGCCGTCCTCGGTCTGGAAAAGGTCCGTGGCGGTGAATGGCGAGGCGCCGAGGCGCAGTTCCAGCTCCGGGTCGCGCACGAACAGGTTGATGACGGCATGGCGACGACCGCAGCGTTTCAGGGCTTTGGTCTCATGACCGCGATGGCGGGCGGCGTCGATGGCCTCATCGCTCACAGCATCCCATTCGGCGCACGGGCCGAGCAGGGCGGCGAGGTCGGTCGAGGCGGCGCTGGCTGCGGCTGAAACGCGCGCGCCGACTGAAGCTGCGAGGTCGGTCGGCTTCTCCGCGTCGGTTGCGACGGCCCAGTCGGCCAGGCCAGACAGGCCCAGGGCGATGGGGCGCACGGCGTCGCGCCGCGGAGAGTCGGTCCGGATGGAGGTCTCGATCTCCAGCGCGACGACCCAGAGTCGCGTCAGGTCGTCCAGGGCTTCGTCAAAGTGTTCGCCCGCGACGGCGGCCAGAGCCGGCAGGTGCAGGATGGCGCGGGCTTCAAGGACGCTATCAGTCAGGGCTTCGGCGTCACGTGGCGCAAAGGTCAGCGCCAGATCGCCTTCCAGCGCGGCCTCGGCCACGGCCAGGGCTTCGGGGCCGCCCGAGGCGATGGAGTCGCGCGAAGCCAGGACGGGCGTCAGGGCGTGGGCGGCAGGCGCGGCCAGGGCGATGTTCTGGGTCTCGCCTTCGACAGCGCGAATGATGTCGGCGTCGCTGGCGCCGCAGCGACGGGCGATCAGGGCCGCGCGGGCCAGGGCCGGATTGGCGACGGGGTCGGCGCAGGCCTCGCGTGGTCCTTCGCAGCGGTCCACGGCGTCGGCGACGCCCGTCAACGCATCGGCCAGGGCCTCGGCGGCGCGTCCCGCCAGACGCTGTCCGCGCCGGCTGGCGGACAGGTCGGCAAGACGGCGCGTTGCGCCCGGTTCGCTCAGGGGCAGGCAGACCGGAGCGGCGAGCGTAGCCGAGGGAGCCTGGGGCGCGGCCAGGCCGAGCAGCAGGGAGGCCCACAGTTCGTCGGTGAAGGTTTCCGCCGCGTCGGCGCTGTCGAACAGGCCCAGTTCATGACCCCAGGCCCCCAGGCGTTGGGCCCATGCGTCGGCGGCGCCGCCCAGCCAGGCGGTGTGATCCTCGTCGGGGGCGACGTTGTCCTCCGGCAGATCCGTCGGCAGGCCTTCGGCCCAGTCAAGCCAGGTTTCGACGCGTGCGTCGGACCAGTCGACGGGCGCCAGCGTGGGCGTCATGACGCCGGGACGTTCGATCAGGCGAGGGTCCAGCGCCACGGTGGCGGCGAGGGGGGCGAAACGGGGCTTGATGCGCATCAGACGTCTCCGCGCGTGTCCTGATCTCGACATTAACGACGCCTCTGAAGGCGTTTCAATAAATCTTGGGCCCGCAGGTAGGGTTACCCCCAAGATGTTGATGCGCGACGGCGGCGCTCTATGCGGGTCTCGGGCTGGACGCGAGCGGCTGCGGTTTCTATGATCGCGTCGCGTCGCCGGACCTCCCCGGGCGACGGCATTCGAGTAGGTTCGACGACGTGCTGAGCAAGATCTTCACCTGGTGGAACGGCGCCACGATCGGCACCCTGTTCACCGTTGGCAAACGCGGCCAACTGGTCGGCACGGACGAGTTCGGCAACCGTTATTACCAGTCGCGCGACAACGTCAGCTATGATGGACGCAAGCGCCGCTGGGTCATCTATGACGGCTATGCCGAGGCGTCGAAGGTTCCGCCGGAATGGCAGGGCTGGTTGCGCTATACCTATGACGAGACCCCGGTCGAGAAGCCGCTGCCGCGTCGCGCCTGGGAAAAGGAACACCTGCCCAACCTGACCGGCACGCCGATGGCGTGGCGTCCGCAGGGGTCGCTGGCCAACGAAGGCAAGCGTCCGGCCGCCACGGGCGACTATCAGGCCTGGAGCCCGGAATGACGCTGCGCCGCCTCCTGCTTGTCGGCGTCGCCGCAGCGGGACTGGCGGTCGCGGGCGCCGGCATGACCAACGCCCTGATGGATTTGCCGCAGGACGCTGTTCCGGTTCAGGACCCTGTGGGCGACCTGTTGCGCGACACCAACCGCACGCCTCTTCAGAACCCGCAGGCGACTCCGCCGGCCCCGGCGACTCAAGCTCCTATTCCTTCTACGGCTCCAACCGCTGCGCCCGGCACGCCTGTCGTGGTTGTGACGCCTGAGGCCGAGATTGCGGCTGTTCAGGAAGACATTCCTCCTGAGGCCGAGGCTGAAGCGCCCAAACCGGCGGCTGAGCCGGCCGCTACGCCCGGCCGTCGCCAGCGTCGTCCGGTCGCTATCGTCCAGGCCATCGACAAGGTCACCGCCGAATCCATGCTGTTCGAAGTCGAGGTCGGCGGGCGTCCCGTTCGTTTCAACAAGACCCTGATCTTCAGCGCCCGCGCCTGCGAGGTCTCGGCGTCGGACGAACTGACCGAAGACGCCATCGCCTATCTGGAAGTCGGGGTTCAGCCGCGTGGCGTCGCCGTGCCGACCGAGGCGCGTCAGATCTTCAAGGGCTGGATGTTCGCCTCATCGCCCGGCGTCAGCGGCCTGCAACACCCGATCTACGACGCCTGGGTGGTCGGCTGTAAGGCGTAGGCCACGGCCTGCGCGCCCGTCATGGGGGCGGACAAGGCCGACTTGTCAGGCGTCAGGCGCAGGGCCGGCTTCAGCAGCCGCAGATAGGCCGCCTGTGGTGTCTCGACCGCGCCGAACTGGCTGAGATGCTCGGTCAGGAACTGGGCGTCCAGCAGACCCCAGCCGCCTTTTCGCAGCCGCGCCACCAGATGCACCAGGGCGACCTTTGACGCATCACGCGCCCGGCTGAACATGCTTTCGCCGAAGAAGGCGCCGCCCAGGGTCACGCCGTAAAGACCGCCGACCAGGACCTCGTCCTGCCAGCACTCCATGCTGTGGGCCTGGCCGCGCGCATGCAGCTCTACATAGAGGCGGCGGATCGGATCATTGATCCAGGTATCCTCCCGCCCAGGCATGGAGGCGGCGCAGGCGTCCAGCACGGCGGCGAAGGCCGTATCGACGCGCACCTGAAACGGCTCGCCCCGGATGGTGCGTCGTAGACGACTCGGGATGTGAAAGCGATTGAGCGGGATGACTCCCCGCTGGTCCGGCTCGACCAGAAAGACGCGCGGGTCGTCACGCGCCTCGGCCATCGGAAAGACGCCTCGAGCGTAGCAGGCCAGCAGTTCCTCGGGTCCGAAGACGCTGGAGGGACTGCTGGCGCTGAACTCGGGTTCATCCAAGAGGGGTTAGGCCTTGGCCTTCTGGGCGGCGGCCCACTTCTCCAGCCAGTGGATGTCGTAGTCGCCCGACAGGATGTCCGGCTCCTGCAGCAGCTTCTGGAACAGGGGGATGGTGGTGTCGACGCCGCCGATGACCATTTCGTTCAGGCTGCGCTTGAGGCGGGCCAGGGCCTCCTCGCGGTCGCGGCCGTGGACGATCAACTTGCCGATCAGGCTGTCGTAATAGGGCGGGATCGAATAGCCGGCGTAGATGGCGCTATCCAGACGCACGCCCAGACCGCCAGGGGCATGGAAGTCGGTGATGGTGCCCGGCGACGGGGTGAAGGTTTCCGAGTTCTCGGCGTTCACGCGCACTTCGATGGCGTGGCCCTCGAAGTGGATGTCTGCCTGGGTGAAGGACAGCGGCAGGCCCGCAGCGATGCGGATCTGTTCGCGGACCAGATCGACGCCCGTGATCATCTCCGTGACCGGGTGTTCGACCTGCAGGCGGGTGTTCATCTCGATGAAGTAGAACTCGCCGTCTTCCCACAGGAATTCGA
>Ga0247824_10001520_pt1 | contig 12661 bp, 18 predicted proteins | sample 13C_PalmiticAcid_FD_194412 | JGI IMG/M metagenome (GOLD analysis project Ga0247824, IMG submission 194412) | Soil microbial communities from agricultural site in Penn Yan, New York, United States - 13C_PalmiticAcid_Day48 | ecosystem: Environmental > Terrestrial > Soil > Agricultural land...
GTCACCAGGCAGTCCGATGGATGCCCAGCCGAGCCAGCCTCTGGATCTGGGTGCAGTGTGGGGTGTCAAGGACAGGGTTCGATCAACACAGATCAGCATGGGTGGAGTGGCTTCAGTGGGGCCTGTCAAAGCCGAAGGAAGAAAATCGATCGCTCTCGACTCCGCCAGTCGGCCAGCTGCAGAGCTTCAACCGCTCACAGCACCCCGGCTCGACAGGCTTGGCTTGCCAGGCGGAATGCTTGGATCTAGATCGGAACCCGGATTTCCAAAGCCTGCCAGGCAAGTTGCCTGCTCTCCGGTTGTCGAGTGTGAAGGTTCTTTGGGCGTTTTCTGGTTGCTCTTCTGTTGATCGTGCAGTCTTTGATCTTGCCTTGCTCTCCTTTCTTCACCCCTTTTTTTCCCCAATACCTAGCCCGATTCGGTACTCAGATCCTCAGCTCCGGCGCGCCCTCTCTTCCCGTTCAGCCCAGTGGCTGCTTTCAGCGGTTCCCCTGCTGACGCCGCCAATCAAATCTTAAACTTGACTATTGATTCTCATGGGACTTCAGCTGCTGGTCCAGACCCAAACAACACGACAACCCTGTTCCTGTTGGTCCCCCGGGCCCTTTTCGCTGGGCCACCTGCAGTTGAGTGAGAAAATGGGTACAAAATGAAGGCTGGCCCTCCGCGGCCGTCCGCTCTCCCCTTTTCAAACGATTAACGACTCTGAGAGCGATTACCTTGACAACAACGACATCCTCCCACCTCACCCTCCACACGGCCATCCGCCATGAAGTCTGCAATCATCGCCATGGTTCTCGCCTTTGGACTCGGCGCCTCGGCAACCATCAAGATCGAGTACGGCCCCAACGGGTCCTTCAAGGCCATCAGCACCCCGGATGCGCCGGCAGTGGGCCACAAGAAGCTCGCGCGATCGACCGGATGCTCGCCCTGCCGGGATCAGTGTGTGCGCGCGGTATCCTCCGCCGCTCCCGAGTTCTGCGGGTCGTTCCTCGCTGCGACGTACACGGCGCCCTCCGACTTCGCACCCGTTCAGACCCAATGCGCGAGCGATGCCGGCCGCGTCAGCGCCGCCTGTTCGTGCTTCGTTAAGCCGGTGAGCCGACGCCGACCATCCCGAGCACCACGGGGGAGTTTGACCAGCACTAACATTCACCGCCTTAGACTCCATCGACGTCAACCACGGTGTCTTCGTCAACCCAGACGTCTTCCACCGCGTCTGAGACAACCACGGCCCCGTCCTGCGGCGGCCCCGGTACGGCATGCACCATCGACAACTTCGTTGGGGCCTGCTGCGACAAGAACGGAATCCCCGGGAGTGCGGGCGGCGGATCAGTGGGGTGTTATTTTCCTACTGGAAACCCGCAGGCCGGGATTTGCTTCAACTAGTCATTATTTCCCTCTCCATCCAAGCAAGCAAGGGGACTTGACATTCAATCAAGGACGGCTTTCTCTACCACAGACAGACTCATAGAACCGGGGAACCCCTCCATCCTAATGATAATACACTAATCCCTCACCCAACAACATGCCCCTCCAGCTCCTTCTCCGTCCACTCCCACAGCCTCCTCGCCAGCCCCTCATCCTTCCCATCCGCACTCGCCAACCCGCCCACCCCAACCGGCTCATAATACTCCCCGTTCACCACCCCGCTCCCAACACTCGCCCACAGCTGATTCTTCACCCCCTGCTCCACCGACGTCAGCACGAACCGGCCCGCGACACGCGTGAGCGCCCGAAAGGCCGACCACGTCCCCGTCGCGCGCTCGACCAGCTGCGTGGACACGACGCCCGGGTGCACCGCGGCGACGGTGAGCTGCGGGTAGCGCGCCGCGAGCTGCGCCGCCCAGAGCACGTTGGCCAGCTTGCTCTGGCTGTAGCGGCGGATGGCGCCGAGGGGTTCGGCGCGCGTCTTGAGCGTGTCGAAGGCGATGCCCGGTTTGGCGGCGTAGACGTGGCCGTGGGAGGAGAGGGAGACGACGCGCACGTCGGTCTTGTTGTTGAGGGCTGCGGTCTGGAGGAGCAGCGGGAGGAGGAGTTTGGTGAGGAGGGCGTGGCCCATGTGGTTGGTGCCAAACTGGATCTCGTAGCCGTCGGTCGTGAGACCCGGCGCGGTGGCCATGATGCCGGCGTTGAGCATCAGGATGTCGAGGCGCGGGGAGGTGGAGAGGACGGTGGCGGCGGCAGATTTGATGGAGGCGAAGGAGGCGAGGTCGAGCTCGAGGGCCTGGATGGGCGCGTTGGGGACTTGTTTGTGGATCTCGTCGATGACCGCGTTGGCTTTTTGGGCGCTGCGGGTCGCGAGCCAGATGAGGCGGGGGTTGTGGCGGGCATATTCGAGGACGGCTTGCTTGCCGAGACCGGCGTTGCCGCCGGTGACGAGGATCACTTTGTCGGTGAGGGGAGGAATGTCCTTCTCTGGGTTGAAAGGCACGGACTTGTTGCCCCCGAACATGTTGAGTTTTGAGATGAAGACAGAGGAGTAAGGAGTGGTAATTAAGGAATAGATAAATGAGAGAAGGTATGGGACTGGCTCGGTGACAGTGCTTGCGGTTGATGTTCTCCTGGTGCTTCAAATTACAGCGACTCAAGTTCAACTCGATGGTGACGGACGTCTCTGGTTTTATACTCACCTTGTCCATCTTCAAATGCCGTTGACAAAGCGATGGCGTGTTCGCGTTGGTCTAAGACGACCCCTGCCATTCCCGAAACGGCATATAATCGTGTGGGGTCTCTTGGCAGGAATCCCTGTGTCGATCGCGTCGGGGCCAAGACAGCCTAGGGGCAACGTCACCTGGCCGAGGCTGGCTCTTGACAACCGCCCGACGGACTCCGTCTCAACACCACCATTCTCCTTCTGGCAAACAATCCAGTGGGGTCAGACCAAGAACAGCCCCTTTGAGAGTGTTTTTTTGCCCGTGCAACTTACGCGGTAGATTGCGACAACCCGTACCTCTCGGCGACATTCATCATTTCATCTCGCCAGGTTGCCCGTGATTGGGCCAATTCCTCCGGGCAGCCAACGAAGATTCATGCCATGCCGTCGGCAACGGACAGTTCGTTCAATGTCCGCCCCCGACAGCGACCCAACATACTGACCAGGCCTGCAGAATCGGGTCCCGCCCCGTTCATCATCACCACATCTCTCGCCAAGCCCGACCCAAAGACGCGGAAATTAATCCGGAGCCATGTCATGCGCGGGAAGAATGCGGGCAGGTTCAGGCCCAAAATCCACTGCGAGGGCCTGCAGGACAAGCCGCCCTTGGGAGATGACAAGGCTACGGGATGCATGTCCCGGTCCCAGCACTTACTGGAAAACACGGTGAAAAGCGAAGGCTGGGCGCTTGTCACGCCCCGCAAGATTGCGTCGGAGCTCCTGCTTTTTGGATTCAACAGTGACATGCAGCCGTACGTGCTAGGTCTCGTTTACCAAGGTGCGTCTTCTGTTTTGCCGTTGCGGCCCCCACTGCTTCATGGCTGATGAACGGTCTGAGCTAACCCTGCTCGAGCATTCACCATCATCAAACCGGCAACGTACGGAATGCAAGACATGACCACCGCCGTGCATGATGACAAGCTGTTCTGCTTCGCCAACCTCACCCACCATCCCGGCATCCTGCACTCGACCGTCTTTGCCGCCCAGGCCTTCCACGACATGGCACTCGGCCGCCCGCACAGCGATATTGCCCGGCTCCATCTGGGCAAGGCGCTGGGCCATCTGCAGAGGAGTCTAGATGACAGGAAAAAAGCTGTCGAGCTTTCGACGATGGCCGTAGTAGCATCCCTGGCAACGGCTGCGATCATCTCGAAGGACTTTGACACAGCCGCCAAGCACATGGACGGCCTGCAGCGGATGGTGGAGCTGCGTGGGGGGTTGCACTGCCTCGGCCCGGGGAGTATGATTGAGCACAAGGCGCGAAGGTAAGCCACTGTCCCTCGCTCACATGCCTGTCATCCCAAATTCAACCTGCTAATTGGACTCTCCACAGCATCGACATCGGCCTCGCCATGGGCCTAGGCCACCCCCTCCGCTTCGCGCGTGACGAGGACCTCTCCTGGTCCCCTCAGATTGCCGAAGGGCGGTCCGCCGCCCGCTTCCCCGAACTCAACGCCGCGATAGCGCTGCATCAACGGCCTGACCCGCGGTTGCTCAACGTCTGGGCCGACTTGCGCGAGTTCTGCAGACTTGCCAACGAAGCCACGGCGCGCGGGACGAAAGTGCCCATGGAGATGGCGTCGCGGGTTGCGACGTCGGTGCCGCACCGGCTGTTGCGTCTAAAATCGGATGATGCTGACGATGGAGGCGCGTCGTTGCATGAGTTTTTGAGGGTGTGCATGCTGGCGTATGCAAAGATGCTGCTCATCAAACTGCAGGGAGTGGGGAAGCATATGAGGGTACTGGCAGATGGGCTGAGGAGAGGCTTGACGGTGTGGCATGCTGGCCTCGAGCTCCGCGCTGTGGGTGAAGATGCGGTTGGGGTTGCTTCCGGGGCCTGGAAGTTGCTTCTCTGGGGAGCCTTTGTGGCGGGCGTATCAGTTTTCGAGGATTTTGACGAGGCTTGGTTGAACAAGATTTTGGTACGGTGTTTGGGCGTGCTGGGATTGCGGACTTGGGAAGAGACCAGGGCGACGCTGAAGGAGTTGTTGTGGATTGAGGTTGTCTTTAACGAGGCTGGGGAGCACTTGTTTTGGCAGTGCTGCGTCCCTTGATTAGTTGCCAGCGCCGTCGCTCTGGAACCGTTGATCAGCACCAGGATTGAAAAGCTTTGACAACTGTGAACTTGTTATGGCAACAAACCCTGTCCTTCCATGTCAACGCTAGAACTTCGCTGTATTTCATTGATATATGGGTGGCAGTTCCATCAGATTCCAGTAGGCCTCAAAGTCGAGCGTGTGGGTGTCGCCAACATTGCCATTTCCGGCCTCTCTCTCCGTGAATCCGTTTCCCAAGAAGCCGAAGCGGTTTGGCTTTCCTCCCAAATTTAAGTACTCAAATTTGTAGTCTTCCCATCTTGGATGTCTCATCATTTCGACGAAGTGGAAGACGCTTCCTGCGTACACCGCAACCACCCTGCCATCCTTGCTCCCCCGCTTGTACCAACTACTGCAGCCCTCCGCCCAGACACTCGTCTTCATGTACGCCTGAGTATGCTCGTTGTAATCGCGCATGGCCTCTTCCGTGACTTCTATGCTCTTGATCCCCTGCGTCTGCAACTTCTCGATCAGCTTGTAGATGTACACGCCCTGGGCCTGGATCCCCTGCACCAAGCCGCCGTTGGATACCGGCGAGTTGGGGCCCAGAAACATGAAGTAGTTTGGAAATCCAGACACGGCCGTACCAAAATAGCACTCGGGATCCTCATCGAGCCACTTTTGGCCCAGGCAGACGCCACCACGCCCCGTGAGCGTAAACCCCGGCCGGTACGAGCCGTCAAAGCCCGTTGCGCAGATGATGACATCAAAATCGAGGTCCCTCCCGTTCGAGGTGCGGATGCCTTTTGCTGTGACCATGTCGATTTCGCCCCAAACGCTCTCAACATCCTCGGACATCAAGGCATCGAGGAAGCCGAGTCCCGGTGTGATACGGCGGCAGCCGACGGGGAAGGATGGGATGATCCAGTCAGCAACCGCCCGGCCTTTTTCCGACGTGCCAAGACGCTCCATCATGCTGGCGCGGTAGGAGTCTTGTGTCTCCTGCCGGGGAGCTCGGCCGCCCCGCGAGGCTCTGAAGCCTTCGGCACGTCGGTTAGCGAGGTCACGGCGGTGGCAGAGCAAGTAGTCCGGGTCGGTGGCGAAGCGTCTCCGGGTTTCGGGGAGGTAATTGTACTCTTTGTCGATGACGCATTCAGAGTGGTGCCCCAGCTGAGGTGTTATCCAGGTGGGAGACCGGGCAAACAGGGTGGTCTTCTTCGCAACTATTCCATACAGGCACGTTAGACTGGTGCCTGGGGAAAAGGATGGGGGTGAAGAACGAGAGACCATACTCTTTGCTATCTGCGGCAGAATCTGGACTGCTGACGAGCCAATGCCGATGACCGCCACCCTTTTGCCGGCCATGTCGAAGGACTCGTCCCACGCCGCCGAATGCATCAGCTTGCCCTGAAATTGGTCGAGTCCTTGAATGTCAGGCCACTTCCAGTTGCTGGACGTCCAGACGCTGTGTCAGTAGATAGTTCTTCAGGACACCAGGGCTCTCACTTCCAAGAATCGGCACTCACTTCAATACTCCGCCAGCATTTACCAGAACGTCGCAGGTGTCGTTGAACTCGACTCCAGAGGCGAAGTTTGTGACTTTGAGATCCCATTTCCCAGCCTCTGTGTTCCACTTCCCGCTCGTGACTTGATGGCGATATTTGAAGAACCTCTCGCAGTTGTACTTCACAGCCGTGTCCTTCAGATACTGATGGATGCTGGGCGCTGTTGCGTAGTAGTTAGGCCAATTCGGGTTTGGACAAAAGCTATAGGCGTAGATGTGCGCGGGTGTGTCACACTGGCACCCTGGGTACCTTGAAAGTTAACCACTGTCAGCCCACAAGATTCAGACCTTGAGCGCCTCGGCGTAGGGAACAGCTTGCCTGTTTTTCAACCATGTGCCGCCGAGGTCGTGATTCATTTCGTAGATTTGGAAGTCCACATTGTGGCCCTGCATTTTCTGGGACACGATGATCGCCAGGAGCACGCCCGAATAGCCTGCGCCGATACAAACGACGCGGAGCTGACGTCGAGTTCCCAAAGGGACATTCCGAATCTTGTAGCTTCCATCATCGGCGAAGCCATCGGAATCAACGGGTTCCGTGATACTACCCATTGTCGGTGATGGTAGCCCCAGGAAGATCTTCCGTTGCGCAAAACTCAGTCGTGGCTCAGGTGGGGGCTCAGGCCGGCGATGGTTCAGTTCACAAACTAATGTCGGTGCATCATTCCCAGGTTGGAAATTAGTTAATTAAGTCCCCCAGAGGCAAGTAACCGCCCGTAGCGCGCCACGGAGCCTCCCCCACCCCAGCGAAATATGTGACTTCCTTCTTTCGTCCAGGTGTGGCCGCCAGATAGGTGCAAGCTGTCCAACATTGCACGGGGATATGGGCAAGGCTCTGAAGATCGGCAAGGCTCTGAGCATGGCACCCACGCCCATCTCATCGCTCCAACCCAGCCCCCACTGCTTTCCCCCCTCGATTACCAATGTTATCGCTGCAATCAAATCACACGCAAGCAGGACGAGAGGCCCGTGATGTGCGAGGTGCATGCCGAGTAGGATCATGTTATGCATGATAAACTTGACATAATAGAATCATGGAATGGGAAGGGAAACGGGAAGACGAAATCCAGAGGATTGAAAATACTCACCAACGGTTGGAAGATGGAAGAAGACAATCTGGAAGCCAGATCCCGCGGTGGCCGCTCAAGAAAGGTTGATGCGGCCAAACTCGGCAACCAATTTGGCCATGATCCGCTCCCACCACGCATCCCGATCGCCAAGGTTCACCCCATCCCCCGCCACGGGCTCATGGTCACCAGAGCCTTGTGCTATGCCCTTCCCCTTCCCAGTCTTACCCACCCGACCTCTGAACTCCAACGGCCTTCGCCCCCACATTTGCCCGTCTCGAGTTTCATTCTCAGCCTCAGTCTCGCCCCGAGACCCATCCTCCCCATCCACTCCCACTTCCCCGTCGACGACGTCGCTGTCGTCGTAATCATCATTACCGTCCTCCTCTTCATCCAGCCAGGCCCAAATCTGCTTCAGAGCCATATAAGCCGGCGGCACATTGCCCCTGGAGCCCTCGCAGATCGGGTCGAACCATTCGCAGATCACCTCTCGGTCTTCCGTGTTGTAGGCGACGATGCCGCCTATGACAACCGAGAAGAGCGGAGTCTGCGCCGTGAAAAGCTCGCCTGAGGTGGGCTGGTATTCGATCGTGCGAAGAAGTCTGCGGAGGAGCGCCTGCACAACAGGGTCACTTCTCCTCCGGCTGAGAACGCCCGCGTTTGTATGTTAGCGTGGCTGCCTTCGATAAGGTAAAGTTAAGTGGCAGCAAGAAGGGAGACAGACCGGAACAGGCGGCACTGAAGGTATATCTGGGCGGCCGCGACGTAGCTTTCGCCTACCAGCTCAGTCACCTTGGCCCTGGTGGTGACCTTGCCGCTCTCGTCCAGCTCGCACGAATCCAAGAGCTCTTGCGACGTCTCGTAACCTTCGGAGAGTTCCGACCATTGCCAGAAGTCGTGCAATTTTCCCTCGATCTCGAGGCCGACAACCGGTATCACATCGGATGATGGGTGTTTCAACAGGCGGGAAGAAAGGTGTGTGATCTTGACAAGGTAGTGCATCAGCCCCCAGGAGAGACCGGCAAACCCGTCGATTTTGCGCTGCTCACGGAATGTCCCCTGGATGAGCCACGTGTAGCCGCACTTGCTGGTGGTTGGGTTGAGAGGGAAGACGCAGTCGCTCAACACGGTCTCCAGACACACCATGATGCCGATCTGCGAGCGAGCCCTCGTGAACTGGACGTTGCTTGGGGATTGGAAATGAATTGCCGGGTTAGACTCGTCGAGGATTTGTTCGGCAAGTTTGTTGGCCTGGTACCATTTTGGGTGCAGGCCTTTGCCCTGGTCGCCCTCCCAGTTGACGACCTGTGACGGATGATAATTATCAGCATCCAAGCGTATCAACATGATGCAAAGCAGAGAGAAAGCGGAGGAAACAAGGGCTGGGAAACGAGAACCGACCTCTGTATGACCGAGCAAAACCAAAGTGGCGATCAAAGCGTCCCCCTTGCCAGGTTCCCGATTCTCAGGCTTCTTGAGCTCTTCGCCTAGCAGCAAGACCGTCCGCTGATAATGATAGTTTGCTCGCCGCTTCACCTCCTCTTTGGGGACGTAGTCGAGAACATAGGATGAAGCTACCGTCAGCATGGCGTGCTTGACAGCGAGGCTTATTTGTCCCATGGGCGTGATCTGCTTCAAGTACGCATTGTCGTTTTCGATGACCGTCCTGCCGTCACAGACAGCTTGTGTAACTGACGTGGGTTAAGCGGCATGTCAGCTCTTCCTCTGCAAATGTCGGGCATGGGGCGGGAACATGGATACGAACAAAACTCAAAGAGCATGCGGTCGAGTTTCCCGATAACACGCACATCCCCAAAATGGGGAGGCAGCGGATGAACCATCTCTCTCGGGTGGACGGTTGGGCGCGAAGTAGGACCTCCAATTTGCTGGACATGCCGTCCCAGGAGTGGTTGCGTGCGTTGAAGGTATCTCAGCGGCACTTTGGACAGCCCTTGAGTTCGTTCGGCCGTGGGGCGGTGAATCCGGGCTTTGATGAAACCATTGACGGTTATGGTGCCCTGCAGGTCGACAGGGACACTGGCCCGCTGGAGACTGGGATGTATGTATATCCCATCCTCGGACGCATAGGGGTTCTCAACCTCCAGCTCTGCTCGCGTGACGGGTTTCGGCGACGGGATCCGTGCGAGGTAGTCGGGGAAATGCTGCCGGATGGAGGGCACATCTTCGTCGGTGGCACTGTGGTTGAGGAAAGCCTGATGGCCTATCAGCCAACAATGGCACGTTAGCCCCGCACCTAATAACCCAAGTGCAGAACATCACATGGATTGCGGCCTACTTCTCTTGCGCGTCGGATTCAACAGAGTTGTCTGACTGACAAACGAAGTCCACCAGTCCTCAGGCGGAAGATCCAGGTCGCCCTCATGTGCCAGCGATGGATCGTACGACGCCTCGGCGGCAACGTGGTCGTAGAAGGGGTCGTTGTCGCTCAGGGAAGTCTGTTGGTTTGCGACGAGCGCAGATGCGTCGAGAGCGGGCCGAGCAGCGGACTGAAAGCCACCAGCAGGGTGCCATTGCTCCGAGTCTGCGGGGTACCGCGGGGTCCAAGATTCCCTTGAGCGCGCAGCTTTTGTGGGCCTTTCCATTCCAGGTTGGTTGTTTTGTGCCTTGAGAACGGTAGCTCAGGTACACTGGACAGTCGTAGTAAGGTACCTTACAGTAGCTCGAGAAGGTGGATCAGACGATAGTGGATACGATGGATGCACCACGACCCGAGAGAAAGACCATGCTCGTTTTTATGGCAATGACAACCATCCATCCACCCCACGACCGGCTGGCAGTGGCTGGCAGAGGCTGCCGTTTGGGGTGGGAGCCGGGGAGCCTAGACCCCGGATATGATTGGCTGAGCGTGCTGACCGAGCTGTGTAACATGGAAAGAGGAAAGAGCGGAGAGGGGTGAGAAAAGAGAAAAGAGGAAAGAGAGGAGAAAGAAACGAGGCAACCAGCTGCGAACCTGGGACAGGGCGACTTTCGGCCCACTCAAGCGCACTGCCTTCAATGTTTCCACCCAGCGCACAAAAAGGAGGAAAGAGACAACTTGGACTCATGGCCGCTGACACCGACACGTCATACCTCCTTGGACACATTCAGGGCTGCTGTCCGCAGTCATTAGTTTGCCCACTGCTGCGGGAGGAATTGCCACGAATTATGCCGCCACCCCATGAGCCACTCTCCACAGGCTGCCTCCTGGGAGACATCGGCGACTTCCTCGTCGATGTGTTGGTTGTAACCTCGGAGCTGGCACAGGTCCTCGTCAAGGGCCACCGCATCCGCAATCATACGACTCGGCTTTTGTCGGTGCTTTCTGGTGAGCCCGATCTTCGCACGACGGACTACTTGGACGACAAACACGAAGCTTTAAAGTCGGTAACCATCCGCACGCCTTTACTTCATAACAACCCTTCACTAATCCCTATCTCCACGGCCTCAGACAAATCACTTCCCACATTTGTGAGGCTCGAGACAAGATCCACAGCATTTGGCAGAGCACACCGCCGGTCCCTCCGAACCTCTCTGCAAACCACTGGCCGCCCGACCCTTCTCGGGCAGCGTCACTGGCCATCTGCGAATCCTCGTCTACATCGTTTCCTCGTGGCTTTCCTCCAATGATGTCCGCGCGCAGCGACGGCTTGAAGAGCCCTGACACCCATCCCAACTTGTTGGAGAATGAAGACGGGGCAGCCCTGAACAGTCCCGTCATGTCAGACAGCGCCGATAGCAGTCATGGGAACCCAAGCGATGGCTACGAGCAAAACGAAGATGTGCCTTCATTGGAGCAGCTGAGCTCCCGCGGCACCGGATCTTACAAGTGCCCGTATGGCGCGAGTTGCACCAAGGGCGGTTTGCTCCCTGACAAGAGTCTCAAGATCTTCACGCGCAATTCTGACTTCAAGTAAGTCCTTACCCCCAATTATACGCCTGCAAACGACATGGAGATAAAGATGCGAGAAGGCTCACCAACCCCATGCAGGAGCCACATGTTGAAGCACGAGAAGATATACAAGTGCGACTTACCAAACTGCAACAACCGTGGAAAGGGGTTTGCGCGGCCAGACCAGCTGAAGAGGCATCAGCTCACGGTCAAGCACGAGCCGAGATAATCATGGCCTTATGGTGAGGATGAAACCGACACTGTGTGCAGAGGTTCAAATCCCGCATGACCGTGTCCCGGTGGGATCGGCCAGGGGGATTTTGGGACGTGTGAAGAGGGGACGTCTCTTAATGGCATGTAGCTCGCGTGTGTTAAGGCTTTAGATTTAGTACTTCCTGGAGGCGAAATAAAATCCTATCGACCCATTCTGTTTGTATTAATCCACTTGGAGCTCCAACGCTACACCACCCCGCACAGAGTCACAGACTTGGTCGCTTCGAGCAACCACAACATTGCAATACAACGTCGTGGTTTGTGATATCTGACGAATTGGACAATATACTAGTAAGGCTCGGTCCAAGCATGTCGCGACTCGAGACTTTGCCATCCAACTCCTGTACAATCTCGAAGAAAGGGTATATGAGCCCGACTCTGACACAGAGGGTGCAGTTCAAGCAAGCAAAAAGAAAAAAAAAAAAAAGGAGAAACAAAAAAGAAACAAAAATGATGCCGGACAACACAAACTCAACACCCGTCAGCATCCAGATGGGTGGCCACACAGCACGTGGCCTCACAGCCAGACCTCCCGACGACCTCCTCGGGCAACCCAAGAAGCCTCGCCTCCAATGGCCCCACCTCGGCCTCCTCAATCCGCTCCGCCATCCCAGCCGACGACGCAGTCATGCCGCCGTCCCACGAGCTCCCCTTGGCCACCAGACTCCCGCTCCGCATCGACCCCCCATCATTCTCATTCTCACTATCACTCCCGCTCCCGCTAAAGCTGCGCGCCCAGCTCCGCCATTGCGCCTGCGGCGGCCGCCGCCGCCGCGCCCAGTACAGCCTCCCCGCGGCCGGCACGACGAGCACGTAACCCGGGACGGCCCTGACGTCGTCCAGGTGGGCGCGCAGGCGCGCGCCAATGTGCATCCGCAGGTCGGTCGCGGCGGCGGGGGAGCAGCTGAGGTGGCCCGGGCGCCGCGCCTTCTTGCCCATGACGGCCAGGATGCCCCGGCCCACGAGCGGTATGGCGCCCTGGCACCAGCGCGGGGCCTGGTCTGGGTTCCGGCCCGGGTCCGGGGCTGCCGTCGAGGGGAAGGAGGAGGCGGGACCCGCGCAGCGGCGGTAGCTCGGGAAGCGGGCTGCGAGCCGGGCCTCGTCGAAGTTGATGTGCAGGTGGGTGTGGAGCTGCTGGATCATCCAGGCGAAGGGGGCGTGCACGAGGCCCTCGGT
>Ga0247824_10001522_pt1 | contig 12654 bp, 18 predicted proteins | sample 13C_PalmiticAcid_FD_194412 | JGI IMG/M metagenome (GOLD analysis project Ga0247824, IMG submission 194412) | Soil microbial communities from agricultural site in Penn Yan, New York, United States - 13C_PalmiticAcid_Day48 | ecosystem: Environmental > Terrestrial > Soil > Agricultural land...
AGCTGTTTTGTCAGTTGTCTCTTTTTTTTTTTTTTTTTTCTGCATGCCGTTTTTCCCCCCCTTTCAGTATATATTTCTGTTAGTCCTGTAGTAGTGGTAGTTATCTTACTACTCGTTAGCCCCCCCTCACCATTTGACATTGTCTTTTGGATGCAACTTAATATACAAACCGTGCCCTCTTTTTTTTTTTTTTTCAACAGAAACTTGAATTCATTCGGCTTGTTGTTGTAAAATGTGTTGTGGAGTGGTTCAAGGGAAATGGGTGTGGGTGTGATGTGTAACAATGTGGGTGGTGGTGATGGTGATGGTGTGCGTTGTAGTATATAGTAATGTGTGTGCATGTGCGTGCATTCCTTTGGTTGGTTCAGGTCAAGACTTTTCCATCTAACATTCAAAGGGTCAATTGTTTCCCCAGTTCTGCAAAGTGATGGGTTGGGCGGTTGGGCAGGGCAGGGCAAGAGCAAGAGCGCAACGTTAGCCAACGGCTAGACGTTTCGTCACACAGGTTTTTGTAACCCAACCCACGTTTCTTTTTTTGTGAGACCATTTGTGTGCTGTGTAGTGTGTGACAACGAGTTTGATTGCGCAGAAACAGAGCTGGTGGGGAGGGGGGGGGGAGGTGTAAGGGCTGTTTATCCAAGGGTAACCACCTCTTCTCGATAGACTATACAAAGTTAATTGATCGGGGGGGGATGGAGAGAAGAGAAGGCCTATTCAGTCAGTACTCTGTATGCAATCGATCTAACTCCGAGTGCTTGGGACCAGGCTGCATGCACCAGCACCTCCTTCGACCACACACACAACACACGCACCGTCCCTTCAATGTCTCAGAGAGCACCAACGTCTCTCGGCCGTTGGAGTGGCCCGCTTTAGTAAGGTGAGACATTGGTGCACACACCCACACTCTGACTCTGACGCAGGAACAAGCTATTGCACTTGCACAGCCTACCAAGGTTTAAACAGCTCACGAGTCGATCACCTGCTCGGTCCGAGGAGTCTGTCTGGTCCGGTCTGGTCTGGTCTGGTTTGGTCTGGTCCAGGGCTGTTAATAGTTTCAATCCGACAACATCACAACGGCTCCATCTAGAATGAGCATGCTGAGGAGGAGGGAGGGAGGAACACAGCAATGTTGCAATGTGCAGTGTGCAATGTGAGGCAAACAAAGTTGGAATGTTGTACTCAGCCCAAAATTGCCGCCCTGATCTGCGCTTGTTAGCCTCCCGCCCGACTTCCAGGTCGCGTGATTGCCCCTCATGCTGGAGGGCAAACTGAGCGCCTCCCATGTCTTCTCTGACCGAATGCCACAATGGTGGTTTATTGAGGTCATCCGATCACTACAAACTGTACAAATCTCGGGAAAGGGGGGGCAAGGTAGCTAGCTGGTCAAGATCACTGAAACTGATGAGCGAGGAGAAAGTCAATCATTCGGCGCAAACATACGTACAAAATCGCAACTGTGTGATCGTATTGAGAGAGTGTGTGAGAGAGAGAGACAAAGGGTAAGAGTGTCTCGACAAGTACCTCAAGGGCCCCATCCCAATATCGCCGCTTGTTCCGAGGCCGACCAGCTGTTGGTACTCATCCTGTGGTGTGGGGTCAAAGGATCAGTGTCCCATGCACTGGTGGGCGAAGCCACAGAGTCCTTCATCTTCACTCCTGCCATAGCATCGGTCAGAGAGTGGTCCAAAGGTCCAGGTTGGGGTGTTGCAGAATGATCTGGGACGGACGAGGAATTGCCTGTGGGTTCCGGCCGGTTGGATCTGTATCCATAGCCATCGTAAGCAGTGTTCACAGGTGCAGACTCTGATCGGTCTGAAGCACTGGACCTGTACCCATATCTTTCATATGGGGTGTTCATGGACGTAGGCGGGCTTGCCATGTGTTCTGATCGATTCGTCGAACTGTTTGTCCTGTATCCATAGCCGCCGTCATATGCATTCTTCATTGGAGTCGGTGGACTCGCCATAGGATCCGACCGCTCCGGTGAAGTCTTGTTTCTGTATCCGTAACTATCATATGCATTGTTGGTATGTGTTGGTGGGCTTGCAACCGGCTCTGGCCGGCCCGTCGAATTGCTCCTGTAGCCATGGCTGTCTTGTCCTCCTCCCGATGCGGCTTCCGATGCGGCTCCGGATGCGGCTCTCGATGTGGCTCTCTGACTGGTTTGACTGAAAGAATCAGGCTCCGCAAAGTCGTTCTCGTATGAGCTAGAGTGATTGGAAGACAACGAATGATCTGTGAGACAAAAGGAAAGATGGTTGCATGTCACCTTCTGAAAGACCAAAGCCAATTTGCGGTGCCAAGGACATACACGTTATTGATATTCGGGAGATGCTCGCTCAGGAAATCGGGGACGTTTTGCTTGCATTCAACGAGCAGTTTCGTGAGCTGCTGTCCAATCTCGTAATCAGCATCCGCGTAGAATGTCGTCGCTAGTCCTGGGTTTCCCGCACGGGCAGTGCGTCCGATTCGATGGACATACTCGTCAATATCATCGCAGAGATCATAATTGATAACGTGCAGCACGTCCTTGATATCTAATCCACGAGCGGCAACGGACGTTGCAATGAGGATTGGGCTCTTGCCACTCTTGAAAGCCTGCAAAGCCACTTCTCGCTCCATCTGGTTTCGGTCGCCATGCAGGGAAATGCACGGGAAATCGTGGTTGTAAAGGACATCGTCCAGATGGTCCGCTCTGTATTTCGATGCCACGAAGATCAATGTCCGTGACGGAGGCTGAGAGCACAAGAGGTCCATGAGGGTTTGTTCCTTGTCACTCTCCTCCACTTTGAGGACCTTCTGCATAATCATAGGTGTAGTCCCACCAATCCTAGAATGAAGATAGATATCAAGTCCAGGATTAACTGATCGTGTTCATTCGAAAGACCGAGCCATGGTGCCACATTGCTTGTAAGATCATACCGTCCAATCCGGAGTCGGCAATAGTCATGCTTCATAAAGTCGCGTGCTAGGATTTGAACATTACTTGGAAATGTAGCGCTGAACATCATAGTGTGCAAACCCTCATCTCTTGGTAGGTCGGATTGAAATAGAATTCGACGGACCGTCGGTTCAAATCCTTGGTCAAGAATCCTATCAGCCTCATCCAAGACCAGATATCTGACACCGCCAAGGGCTACAGCTCCTCGCTCCATGGCATCCACCAGACGTCCAGGTGTGGCAATTAACACATCGCATCCTAGTGCCAACTGTTCTTTCTGAGCTCTCATTTCTGCACCACCATAGATGACTGCCGGTCGGACTCGGGTCTGATATGTGAACTATGTCCAAGGTGAAACGAAATCATGAAGCATTAGAGATAAAGGGCACCAAATATCTACAGACCAAGCGGTACCACTGCTTATCAAATGAAAAGAAAAGAGAATGTTACCCTTCGCGTATCATCAAAGATTTGAATTGCCAATTCTCGCGTAGGCAGAATAATCAACACCATGGGTGAAGCCTTTGAACGGCGTTCACCGGGTCGATTGACCGTGACTTCGGTGCGAGACAGTTTGGTGATGGCCTTGGACAGGATGGGGATAAGAAATGCTGCCGTTTTACCGGACCCAGTCTGAGAGCATGCCAGGAGATCATATCCGGACATGACCATGGGGAGCGCGTGTTTCTATTGACATCCGCCAAAATAGGCCGCGTCAGAATACTATTCAAAGCTCTGCTCGAATGAGAAAGAGAAAAAGTCGCGTAAAAACTCACCTGGATAGGCGTTGGGACTTTGTAGCCCATCTTCTCGATATTGTCAAGGATCGTTGGATGAAGCTTGGCATCAGTGAACTATCAATCTCAGGCCAAAGAGAGGGTCCGGTGAATACCAATATTGATGGCAAAAGAGTCAAAATGACTTGTACAAGGTATCGAGCTTACGTTGGCCAAAGGTGTATAGGACTCGGGACCATTCTTTCGGCTGACGCTGATATTACTGAACTCGTTGAAGTATATGCCAGCCGAAATGCGACCATCCTCACCGTAGAGCTCATCCTCAAGCTCTGCGTTAGCCGGAGCGTTGCCTTCTGTATACTCCTCCCGCCACTCGTATGTTTTCTTTTCGAATGCCCAGGGCCGTGTTGTGCCCATGCCCGCCTCGAAGTACTCATCCTCTGTACGTTGTCCCCATCGCTGTGCGATGTCTTTCGACTGGCCTGCATAGATCTCGTCGTTCTCCATGCTCGATTAGTACGTGAAGTATGTAGACCAACGTGGGATGAGTGTGGGAATGAGTCTTGGCGTGTTGGAAAGAGCAAGACAAGGAGACAAGCAAGCACAGCCAATTTTTTTTTTTTGCTTTATGTTGCCAAGCGCCTCCTCGTGACCGTGGGTGTCAATTCGTCTGGTTTCCTTTTGATCACTCAACCCGACGGGTCCAACATCAAATGTTGCACCGAGGTCCTTTGAACAAAATGTCTTCTACACTTGTACCGACTACGCTCTTACAGACGGAATTCCTCGATAGAGGTTTAGATAGGTAACAGTTGAATCATTAGCTATGATGCCCAGTGTGATTCTAGTGGTATAGATGATCGGATAGCCGTTAACATGGCGATGCGGATCAAACTCTTCAGACACTCGAGCCGGGAACCCATTTACCTGAATGTTGCCTCTGCTCGCAATTGTAGATTCTGTTCCCTTGATAGGGCAGAAAACAAGGTATCCATCTTATTGACGGTCCATGTCTCTGTCACCAAAGAGGGCAAAACGAGATATCTGTTGCCCTAGTAAGCGTGAAGGCAAAGGGGATAGATCATCAGTCATCCAAAAAAACTCGTGGCAAGCACCACATGCTCCATCGATCAAACGTTCTGTGTTGAACAGCGGTTACAGTATCAGGATGAAGCCCGTGGATCAGACATCTGCCGAGCAATGGTGCCGGAATGACAATCACTTCTTCGAAATCCTTGGCTACAGTCAGGAGGCGAGTGAGAGTCAGCTGCTTTCATGCGTCCTACAACCAATCCTGTTCATGCAAAACGGCGATACTCCTCCTGACCATCCTGTTGTCCACACCTTCTCTCAGATCGAGGTAAACTTGGAACAGCTGTTCTGCATGCTCAGGGTACAACAGACACTCGTCCCTCAAGTCTTCGAACTTCATAGGACCAACCAATGTTAGCGGATCGAGAGCAACGTCAATACCCGACCGACTTGATGGAACAACACTGATATCGACCGACTTGACAAGACTATCCATACCTTGGGATGCGATTCCATGGCATGGTTGGTGGAAGGAACCAGCGATGTTGAATCAGCTCAACCTTAAGCACCTGTGGTCCCCAGAGGCAACAGCCCAAGGCCGGTGTCACATGACTTCCTTCGATGAGTTCGATCAAACGATTTCATCACCTTGTCCTCTCTTCTCTTCGACACACCCACCATCAGTCATGACGCGCGCAACTGAGGCAGCCACCTTCTTCGGCATCACTACCGTAATATACCTTGCCCTGCTCTTCCAATGGCTTCCTATCACTTTGCCCAAAACCGTCCAAGAGTTCACACTTCCGGTGGTACGATACCTGAATCTTGTTTGGTCTCAATAACAGTGAAGGAAACATGCCGTTCAACTCACAAAATAACAATAATCTCGACTCAAATAGTTTCCCTGGTGGGTACTGGTGAGCTTTGGTGCCTATAGTCTCGGGAACATTGGATATCATGTTATGACTTTCCGCGACTGCCCAGAAGCCTATGATGAACTTCAAATCGTATGTGATCACCGGTTCAATTGCTCCAGTCATGGTTTATCATTTCCCAGTATATTGGTTATTAACCTCTCCCACCCTCCTTTCTCTCGCAGCAAATTTCGCAAGCCCAGAGCGATTTAAGAAGCAAAGGAGTATCGATCTAAGCACATGGAAGACACAACACCACTCTGGATCAATTGCACGTTTTGTTGTCGCTCCCATACATTCCATGGGGATCGCCGAGTCCAAAAAAAAAAAAAACCACTAGTCCAGTCCAATGTCGCCCGCCAAATCATCGAATAAAACGATACTAGTCGTGGAAGCAAAAAATGTTACATCGCTCTCGCCCTGAAAAGAATGATCCATTGTTCATGATGATTAGGTATTGTATGCGATGGCTTCATGCTGCACTAATTCCTATCCTGGCTTTCTTAGCTGTCCGATTCCCTGGCCATTTCGCCCAAAGCATACGGATAGGAAGTGTTTCAATTGAGGTATTCGATAATATGCTCTCTGTCAGAAATCTATTAAGCTGCCTTCTTCTCGCCCTTTTTCTTGCTCTTGATCATGACCATGGACAAGAAACTCAGGATGACAACCAAACCAAAGACCAGGAGAACACATGGGATGCGGATCGCGTACTCCCGATGAGGGAAATAAGCGTGGAGAAAGTAGGTCTCGTCAACAAAGGGCTAGGAATAAAGTGAAGCGACAGCTTTGGTGTTTAGAAAGAGTTGGAAACAGTCGCCATCGTCGAGTCTATATTCATTGACGTTCAACATGTCAATATGTCCCTGTTCATGTTACCATGACAATAGCCCACAAAGTGTAGTAAACGAAAACGACAGTGCTGAAGGTTAAGAGGGACGCGCCCACGACTTTATCCTGTCCAGCCTAAAGAGCAGTAAGGGCAGATCACACGCTGTTAGATCTTGTACACAGTAGGATCCAGATCTAGGTCGCTCTCGCAACGTTTCCATTCGTTGTCCCGCTTGAAGCTGCAACCAAAGCTAGCAACATACCATGGTGGTAGTGTCGATGAAGAGTGTTGTGAAGAGTGGAGGTGGATGAAAGGAAGGTCTTCAACGAGTGTTCAGCCCAATGTTTCGTACAAAAACTATTGTACGTGATGAAAGCCACGGAAACACTCCACACCGGACGGATGTGCCATCCGTCTGAATCCGTTTCTTCTCTCCACTCTCCGTCTCTCTCATCAAGCAATCAACATGACCGCCACCGCCGACCCTTGGGAGTACCCCACTCAACGCAAATTCGACAATGTTGCCCCTCTCTCCGAGGTCGATCCCAACGACACAGCTGGTAAGGATACCGATCAGCTCCGAACCATATCACACTCCAACGTCCAGCCGACTTTGACACCTGTGATACAGGACCCCATTCAACTGAGGACCACGGCTTTCCTGGCCATACATTGTCACCCGGGATCAGCGTAGCTTTTGGAAACTTTACAACCAACTCAATTGACTCGCTTACTGTAACAGAGATGGACTATGAATTGTAGTTGGGCACTCGGACTTGTCTGCCGGAATATCAGGAGACAACCTTCCTCAATCGCTTCAATGGGTCTAACACTCATTTCTGCCCAGATTCAGTTACCCTAACACCTTATTTTTCATGGCTTCCTCGGATCTACTTGCGTAGCTGTGCTCCGTTCTCGCGCTCTCGCTGTTCGTGAGTCTTGGATCAAGGCAATGGAAGGCCGTATTGCCCAAGAGGAATTGAAAAAGTGCTATCGCGCCGAGGGTGTTAATCACTACCAAAAGTGCCGCCACCTTGCTGATCTCTACAGAACAAGCCTTAAGGAGAAGCGAGTTCAGGGTTGGAGAACCATTGAGGAGCCAAAGACCGAAGAATCCGCATAGATACAAACAATCAATGGAAGACACGGACCCTTTCTGTCGGGCAATGGAACCGGACAACAAGGACGTTACAGGAAAGCCAATGGAGCCGATTTTCTTCAGCGATCAAGGGATATCATAGAACGAATCCTCGAGTCATGGATAGCCAACCATCGGATATGAAAGGCGTGTTTATCATGGTGGCAGCCTGACACGTCAAATAAAGAGGAGAACTTTGAACCTTGCGAAGGGCCTTGCACGGACCATGGCAGTTGATCACCCAAGGAACTGATTGATCTCTAAGGAAACGGACGAATTGATTTGCCTGTCATCAGTGCATCCTACTTCAAGAAAAGTAGCCAAATGCTGAACGGAACAAAAGCCAACCCACCACTATACCCAACAAGACGTGAAATGGGTGAACGAAGATACATCAGTGCGTGGAACCCAAAGATACACATGGACAGGCCAACGGTCAACATGTACCCTTCCACCCCTGAGAACGCGTGAACGCAAGGTCAATCGACATTCCAAGCCTTATTCATAGCGAGTTTTTACCTGATGGGCCACACCAGTCACCATGGCCTTGGTAGCCATCCTGACAAAGCTGTAGATCCTTGCAGTGATGTTCTGCACATAGCCCACCACTGACAGTACAGAGGACCCCACCGGTGGTTGCCAAGAACATCATTAACCTTGATCCCCATCTTGGGTTGATCTCGTAGATAGCCACATGGCTCTTTTGTACCACAATGGAGTCGTCGATTGTCACGAACTCCCGTCCACCATCTCCGACAGCCACTGCCGCTTCTGACAATGTCTTGTCGGTCCTCCGTTCCTCTGGTCCAGAGCTACATGACGACGAGGAACACCAACAACACTCTTCCTCCGAAGGCTCGAATCCATCCAGGCTAAGGCGACCACCACAGTTCTGACACAGCGTGGGAAGTGAGGCATCCGTTGAAGTTGTTGTAGACTGCTTAGAGGCGCTGCTAGTAGTACTGCGCTTACCCCAGCTGGTTACAGCTGAATCAAACCGGATACGAGGACGCGAAAGCCCGCAGGAATCTATTGGTGATGCCGTATGATTGGAGCTCACGCCCGCTATTGTCGGTATTGACCTCGCTGTTGAAGGATTTACAATCGACTGTGCAGGCATTGGTGGCGTTGGAATCCCGGTTGAATCCCTGTGCATCCGCGCCACCGACACTCCGCGGGATAGAATGTGAGAATAACCGCCCGCTAAAGGTTGGTGTTGAGGAGGAGTGGTCTATCAAAGTCACTGAGAATGATGGAGATGATCTCGCTATGGGTCCCGAGATTTGAGTGGGCGAGAGCGGGTCCCTATAAGCATCAAGGTTTTCAGCGCCAATGCCATTCTCGTGCTGCTCTAACGCCTCGACAGGTTTCGGTCGATGAGCTGTCCTGTCCATTGCATGAACCGTGTTCTGGTAGGTGTACATAGGCTTGACTTTCCTGTTGATCCTACAACAGTGGATGGCCTTGGATGGACATGACTCTGAGGTCCGGAAGAATACACCCGACGCTTATATCCACCTCTACCTCTTTGCTGTTATCATCATCATTGGCGCTGTCATCCTCATCGTCGTCGTCACCTTTGTCAATATCATCAAAGTCGGTCTCGTAAGCATCGAAAAGAGCTTTTGGAAACCTCCAAGAGCTTAAAGGTCGCTGCCTATCTCCACCATTGTTCCCGTTATCCGATGCTGTCCATGTTCGACTAAATGTGATGGTGATCTCGGATGTGTAGCTTGGCAGTACTGGCGAAAACAGCGAGCGCGAGATTGTTGGTGTATCAGGAGCTTGACACCTCCTTGGCAAAGGCAAAGAGGTGAGAACTGTTGTTCAAAGTTAGGACGGACGAGGACTGCTGTTGGAACGGGGACTGATGCTGTGCCCAAAGCCTGTCGTTACCCGAGGATAGCCTGCGAGGACGTGTCAGATTCCTATCTATTCTTCTCATTAACTGACTAGGATTCGTAATAGTCTGCCATGATATATGCGTCCAGTGGTTTAACGTGCGCACGCGTTGACTTTCTTGGTATTAGACGGCAGGAGGAAGTAGGATGAGAAGGTTGTGGAAGTAAGAGAGACAAGAGACGATGATCAAGCAAAGGAGCTGTGTTCACGCAGGTGGTTCACATGGTTAGGCTAGCAGCGGACCAGATGAAATGATGACAACAATGGCAACGGGGTACCTTTTAGTTAGAAGAGATCTGGACCCAAGGGTAGTCAAGAATCAGGTGTAAGATCGGCTAAATGCTTCGTGCAAGGCTGGACCGATAGACCATGGTTCCTCAACTGGCCGCATGGGCCTGGGATCAACTGGAATACGAATACTGGTTCCTTTCATGAACATCTTCAGGCGCCACTCTTCGAAGGAACAACATTGGCACAGGCGGGCAGTGCAATTGAAATGGCATGTCCAGGCCAGGTTGTGTGCGCTGGTCGTCTCGCAATTGGTCTGTGCTGCACACTTCCTCGAGTGCAAACACGCAACTTTGTGCGACGGTCCCAGCAAAGGACCAGTGTGCAATGGCTGGTGCTCGTGGACAACTTGGACAACATGGACGCGACTTGCCCCATTGTGGACGTGCTTACCACACACCCAGTGGCAATCTATTTCAGGATGGGCAATGCCGTTTCAATCTCACAAACACGGTCTTTGTAACCCCTTCCCCTCTCTTCTCTTCCGGATCATCATCGCTCCTCTGCGCTTTCTCATCCTTCATCCCTCTCCTCTTCGATCTCTTCCTGCTCTCCTCTCTCTCCACTCTCAGCTTCTCAGTCATCGTTCTTCAAGTCGTGTTGACTCCAGTTTCCTTACTCTTCAAACTTGGCGGCCACTCAAAGAAAACCAACTGGAGCAGGATCAAGCAAGAACCACGCCTGGTCGAGTCCTAACGCAGAGCTTTAGCACCCAATGTTGAACCATGCCGGGGCTCACGAGGATGACGAGCCATTGATACCGTTAATGGATCGTGATAATGGTCAACTGCCCGGGACCTCGAAGCACAAGCAAGGACAGCACTCGTTCGCTCAGGGCGATATCATAGAGCCTTCAAAACTGTCTGGATCAACAGCACACGATTCTATCTCATCTTCGCTTTCGGACAACGGGAACCACCATCATGGTCACCATCACCACCACCATGAGCACAGTCACTCTCATAAGGATTCATCCCGGAGGCTATCAACATCTAGCGAGTGCGATGCCTCGCCTTCAGATGACGACGACGACGACGAACCATTGCTACTGGAGAAACAGAGATCGATGGAGCGAGACAAGAGACGCCTCAAGATTGCAATTGGACTCTGCAGCACATTCTTTGTCGTCGAGCTCATAGGAGGGTTATTATCAGACTCTTTAGCCCTGCTGAGCGACTCCTTCCACCTGTTGACAGGTAACCCATGTTCAGCCCGACCTGAATGGAACCATAACTCGCTCCCCCTCCCCCTCTCTAACGATGCTACTGGCTTATTTACTCGGTTCGAACACCTCTATAGATATCACATCATTTGTTATCTCGCTGGCTGCGATCTACCTCTCTCGTCGTTCTTCAACAGCGACTCATACTTTTGGATATCATCGTGCTGAGGTCCTTGGAGCACTCTCCTCTATCTTCTTGATCTGGGGACTGACGTTCGTGTTGGTGATTGAGGCTTATGATCGTGTGAAACACCCGATTGATATCAATGGCAAGACCATGGCCATCACTGCGGGACTCGGAGTATTTGTGAATATCCTGTAAGCCCGATATTTTCCTCCGCCACTTGCTACACGCATGACTATCCTTTTGACCGTACTGACGATGAGCGTTAATTTGTTAGCCTAATGTTTGTCCTTGGAGGTCATCACCATCACCACGGCGATGATCACGAACACGGGCACGGGCACGGACATGGACACGGACACGGACACGGACACAGCCACGGACACAGCCACGGACACAGCCATGGGCATGGACATGGACACGGACATGGTACATCTCACCAAGACCACACCCCTCTTCGGAGCGAGGATGACCCTGACCATCCAGAACCAACATCCCTCGGGGATCACCATGACCATGGCCACCACCATGGCCCCAGTCTCAATATCACAGCTGCAACACTTCATGTCCTAGGCGACCTGTTGTCATCCATTGGCGTCTTGATCTCCTCTCTCATAATTACATTCTTCCCATCTCTCACGTACCTCGACCCTATCTGTACGTTCATCTTCTCGATCCTGGTCATTGGCACAACCATCAGCATCTTCAAGCGATCAATCTCCATCCTGATGGAGAGTGTTCCTCGCGGGATGGACTTTGAGGAAGTCAAGGAAGCGATGTGTGATGTCACCGGTGTTCTGGAGGTCAAATCACTTCACATCTGGTCTTTGACAGCCGGAAGGGCTGCGCTTTCCGCTACAATCTATCTACAACCCGAAATCAAGGATCTGAGAGATGCCTCTGCGATCGTGACAAGAGTACGGAGAATGTTACGGAATCGGTATGGGATCCGACAAAGTACAGTTCAGGTGGCATTGTACAGCTCCAAGGCTCAAGCATCGAAACGGTTGCAAGAGCAACAACAGCCACTACAGCAGCAACGGCAATCGAATTCGGCACAGACTAAAGGGAACATGCACTCTCGACTTCCAATGGATGCCTTAGCCAGGCACGACCAGGACATTATATTTTCCATTGATGACGACGAGGAGGAGGAGGAAATGGAAGAGACGACTACCAGCTCTCATCTACATACGCAACAGATAATAAGAGCAGGAGCTCCTCTCAATCTGTATCGTGAAAACCGTAGGAAGGATGACGACGAAAGCGAGAACGAAATGGAACGGGAACTTTAGCCGAGTCAATTGAACATGGCAAATCACTCTCCTTCTCTTCTCCCACATCTTGTCGTCTTTCCTTCCTCTCCTTCATCATGTTCTTTCGCATTCCATCACCATGTAACCTAAAGTTAATAAACCTGACATCGCGAGCTGCTTTTATTATACAAGTGCTGAACTAGTGGCTCTTAACCATATTAAACATCAAAGAAAGATACGCGTGACAAGTTACAAGGAGGTCGTGGGG
>Ga0247824_10001524_pt1 | contig 12647 bp, 12 predicted proteins | sample 13C_PalmiticAcid_FD_194412 | JGI IMG/M metagenome (GOLD analysis project Ga0247824, IMG submission 194412) | Soil microbial communities from agricultural site in Penn Yan, New York, United States - 13C_PalmiticAcid_Day48 | ecosystem: Environmental > Terrestrial > Soil > Agricultural land...
CCCTAACCCTAACCCTAACCCTAACCCTAACCCTAACCCTAACCCTAACCCTAACCCTAACCCTAACCCTAACCCTTGGCCTTGGCCTTGGCCTTGGCCTTGGCCTTGGCCTTGGCCTTGGCCTTGGCCTTGCATCTCTATAAACAATAGGTAACCCTAGATAAAAAGAGCACCATTAGAACCGCCTTACTTAGAGCTATCTAATGATATTATTTTTAAGATCTTATATATCTTATTTTTAGTACATGTAGTAGGATCCATTGCTCGAGCATCGGATCCTACCCCCTGTCGGGCGGCCCCGCCAGCGTGGCCCGTGCGGGTTTTGCGGGCAGAGCATCGGATCCTACTTGAATCCGTCGCGGCATGGGGGGTAGGGGAGTGATATGGCGTGCGACGCGCTACCGGCGCTGACGCACCAGATCTGGGCGCTCAAAGACCAGGGCGGGTGGCGTACTATGGATGCTGATGAGATCGTCGCTTACGGTCTGCCGGCGCACGACGATCCGGTGTGGACGGCTGCGGTGTCGCTGTTTGGTCGTGATTGGTTCCAGCGTTTGTGGATCGTGCAGGAGATCGTGCTCGCGCCCAGCGCGGTGGTATTGTGTGGCGACAAGACGCTGGAGTGGTTGGTAATGGTGCATTTTGTCGTGGCGGTGATGGACTCGAGGGTGGTGCCGGCGATTGCTGCGATGCATTCCCCGGTGATGGGGCAGGCGCTGGCAGACCTGTCAATGCGTGGTATCTGGCTGGTCCGCCTCGCTTGGCAGCTACAGCAGGGATTGAGGGACCCAGGGACGGGGCGGAAGGCGATGGCTCTCGCGCTCGGTCTTATGCAGACCCAGCGCGCCACAGTGAAGGTCGACCACGTTTACGCCGTGCTCGGCCTGCTGCCCGAGGAGCTAGGCATCAAGGTCGTAGTGGACTACTCGGAAGAGACGAAGCAGAACTACGGCCTAGTACATGCCGCCTTTTTCCGGCAATGCTTAGAGAGGCTTGAGGATTGGCCGTCTATCCAGTTCCAACCCCAGGCGGCCCCAGCAGGCAATGCCCCTTCTTGGTGTCCTCGTTGGGAAGGCGACTGGAACTCGGCCGTGATGCTATCCGCGGGTTGCCAGGCGGGAAGGCCGACTCAAACGTCCTGCCTACGGTCATTCAACAACCCGTCGCCGGCGGCCGCCAAGGAGGATGGTATCCTGTGCATCGCCGGGATATCTGTCGACACCGTCCAGGACATCATTAGCCTCGATCGAACAGCTGACACGAACCTGGCCGCAATCCTGCAAGTCTTCATAGACTGTGCGCCCCATACCCCTGACGGCGCTGACGGCCCCGCGAGGCTGTTGGGGGCACTGATCGGCGACTGTGGCTGGCTGAACCGTCCCAACTTCTCTAAGGCTCCAGACGGTCATCTTCTGCGCGGTCTACTTGGGTTCCTACGACCCCTTGTTGCGCACCACTCCGGGCACAAAGACGAGGCCGGTTACGTCCCGCTTAACATCAATACGGCTGATTACTTTCTCGGCGAGCATCAGTTCTGGCGCGAGTACCTCAACTTCGTGTCCCTTCGATGGAAGAACAGGAACATCGCCGTGACGGGATACGGCCGGCTAGGGTTGGTGTCGCGCGCCACCAAGCTGGGCGACACAGTGTGTGTCTTTCTGGGAGCCACCCTCCCACAGGTCATTTCGAGGCACGAGGACGGTGTGCACTGGACCTATCTCGGGCCTACTGCGGTTGACGGCCTCTTGGACGGGGAGGTCTTTGCCGCGGATGACTGGCAGGACAAGAAGGAGATATTCTATCTGAAATAGCGCCGTCCCAATGCACGTCTTGCCCCGACGCCCTCAGTCTATCCCAATGCCTAATGCAACAAGATCGGCTTCGACGTAGCTGAGTGCATTTCTCAAAAGAGGGCTTGGTTTCCTAACTCGGAGTCCTCATTTTCCAGCCCATGGTTCTTCTTTTTTTTCCTAAACTGCGGTGAGCCCGAAATGGCTCCTAGGTGCCTAGGTGCGGAATATTCCGAGAAACCATCTCTGGCTCTCGCTGAGTCTCTGCTCTTCGTCGAGTCAAAACCGCTTCGTATAGGAGAAGTCAGGATCAGACAAAGGGATAGTTCAAGAGACTCTAGACAAGCGAACCTGAGCGGGCAGTCGATATCGGTCCAGGCTGGCTCCGCACAAGGCCTGAGGACCTCCACGCCGGCTTTATTGTGACGGAAAAAGTATCACCTCATGCCTGGTAAATGGGAATCCGTCCGCGCTTGCGAGCACTGCCAGGCCATGCACGACGTAGCGCGGCGGATTCGGCATGTCTCCACAGTACAAGATGTAGATGTCAACAAGGAGTATTTGGCCTTTTGGAACTCGAATGGGCCCTCGTCGAACCATGGATCCTTGGAACGTCTTGATCTTTGGGACCTTCACTTTCGTAACAACAGGCGTTGCACCTCCCTCTCCAAATGCCTTTCTCTTCTCAATGGGGTCTTACATGCCAGAGAGCCGAACGCACCAGAGCAGAGCAAAGGGTGCACACCTGCTAATTGAGACTGACACTATGATAGAAGAGCGTTTGCGGCCAGATGCCAACTCTTCAACACCCTGAGACTGGCATGGCACCATTGACACTGTCAAGTTCAAGTCATCACAATGCTCGCACATATGTACACCACTCACCCTCTCGCAGCATCGTTGCATTGCTCGAGATCATGACGTGTGCCAGGTGTGGGAGCTCGAGATTCGGCCCGTTTGCTCCACAGATGGCGATCCGCATGCTGCTCTAGGCGAGACTAACACCCAAGTTCAGAGCTACCCGCCGACAAGCCTCCGGCACTACTAACCGAGTCCACGCCGCCAAGAGCCGTTCCTCGCGCGGGGCCCCGGATTTTGGCGTTCACAAGGCGAACCTTGAACCAGGGTCTGAATCACAGATCCAGACAAGCTCTTTGCAACCAATGGCTCGAGCCGCGAAACGAGATTGGAGAAACATGAGACGGGCACGATTGTGCCAGCAGCGGCCCTTTGCGACACCCATTTGATCTTCGAGAACGCCGTTCGAGTGCGGGCAGCACAAGACCCAACCCCTGGCGCTAACAAATCGGCCAGGGGTTGCCGAAACGGCTGTGCGGGGAAGACATCCCAAATCGTCAATGCCGACGACAAGTTGACTACGTTCCGCCAATGGGCCTACCTCGGCTGCACTCTGGCTCAGCGCCCGAGCAAAACGCCGAATAGGGGGCGCATGATGCTGCCTTCATGGCGCAAGTCAGCTTTCGAGGAGATGCCTTGGCCAGGCTCGGTTCACCCCATTCAGCGACGCGACGATGAATACTTAAGGACTGTTGCATCCCAGGCAAGGAGACTCATCTTCACCACATCGGCCAGCGTCGCATCCGAGACATCGAGTCCTTGATCCCCCACGCCACCGCAACCCCAAGATGAAACTGACATACGGTGCCACGGTCTTGTCGACCGCCGCCCTCGTCCACGGACACGGGTACTTGACGATCCCGTCCAGCCGCACTCGGCTGGGTTCCGAGGTGGGAAGCCGCTGCTGACGTTGACCTCTGGCCGAGACTGACTCTGTGCCACAGGCCGGGCTCGACTCCTGCCCAGAGTGCACCATCCTCGAGCCGGTCCAGGCGTGGCCCGATCTGAATGCGGCGCCGGTCGGCCGGAGCGGCCCGTGTGGCTTCAATGCCCGCGTGAGCATCGACTACAACAAGCCGGGCGCCAACTGGGGCAACTCGGTCGTCGCGACGTATTCTCCCGGTCAGGTCGTCGATGTCCAGTGGTGCGTCGACCACAACGGCGACCACGGCGGCATGTTTAGCTACCGCATCTGCCAGGACCAGGCCCTCGTCGACAAGTTCACGACCCCGGGGTACCAACCCACCGACGCCGAGAAGCAGGCCGCCGAGGATTGCTTCGAGGCCGGGACGCTTCCGTGCACTGACGTCTCGGGGCAGAGCTGCGGGTACAACCCCGACTGCTCGCAGGGTCAGTCGTGCTGGCGCAACGACTGGTTCACCTGCAACGCGTTCCAGGCCGACAGCAGGCGCGCATGCCAGGGTGTCGATAATGCCCCGCAGGGTTCCTGCTACACGAGCATCTCGGGCGGGTTCCCCGTCACCAAGAAGATCCGCATCCCCAACTACTCGTCGGCCCACACGCTGCTGTCCTTCAAGTGGAACTCGTTCCAGACCGGCCAGATCTACCTCTCGTGCGCCGACATCGCCATCAGCGGCGGGCCGACCGTCCAGAGCTCCGCGACCACCTTGGCGACCAGCACGCGGGCGTCGACGGCTACCTCGGTCCCGTCCTGTGCGGCTGCGGGCACCGTGGCGGTGACCTTCAACGAAAAGGTGACGACCACTTGGGGCCAGACCATCAAGATTGTCGGCTCGATCCCCCAGCTCGGCAACTGGAACCCCGCGTCCGCCGTCGCCCTGTCCGCCTCCCAGTACACCAGCTCCAACCCGCTCTGGAGCACCAGCATCGACCTGCCCGCCGGCACGACGTTCCAGTACAAGTTCATCAAGGTTGGGAGCGACGGCAAGGTGACGTGGGAGAGCGACCCCAACCGCTCGTACACGGTCGGGCAGAGCTGCAGCACGAGCGCCTTGAGCGAGTCGTCTTGGAGATAAGTGCGGTCGGACTCGGTTGTTCGTTGAGGAGGGGGACGGAGAGTATGGGGCGATGCGTTCGACGAGTTTGTTGTCGATGCGAATGCTGGGAATCTTGGGACGTGGTGAGATGGCTAGCGTCGAATGACCAAGGGGTCGGAGAGGGGAAACTCAATGGGGTGCTTCGCTCCGAACGACATCTTGGGAGGACGACCTGGAAGCGGAGAGCAGGGATGACGGATGAGTCGGACGGTTGGGAGATGACGGTGGCGCTGTTCGGTGCCAGCCCTTTCTTGTAGATAATTCACTTCGTTAATGCGCACCGTGGAGATGAAGCCCCTGCGTTTGGCTGTGATCACCACGGTCTGGGGTCTGGTCACAGATCTCTTGCATCATTTCAACGCTTCTAGAATCGCCAAGGAACACGATCCCTCTGGGGAGTCCCCACGCGCAATGGTGAAGCTATTCGAAAAGGGGGGCCGGACCAGGCCGCTCCGCGTCCCAACGGGTTAGCTGCAGATGTGGGCAAGCGGGGAGCTCCGGGCGGAGTGCAACATCCCGGGGAGACATCAGTGCCGACCAACGGCTTGGGTCGATCGGGTCGGGAAACCTGCAGCAAAAGGGTGTAGCCCGTACCTGCCAAGGCCGCCAAGGCCTTCCATTCCTGGGGGGGCGGCTCGACGCGCTCCGGTGTTGAATCCGGATGGGTTGAGGAACAGGACTCGGAATCATAAATATCAACATCATGGCGCCTTGAAGTCGACATGATCTCTCTTGCCAGGCCGTGCTCGACATCATCCGGACCATCGCCATGCACATTCCCGCTTCGACGCTGCTCGCCACCGGCCTTCTGGCCCTCACGGCCGTGGCCGCCCCCGGCAAGTCCAAGTGCGACTCCAAGTTCGTCACTGTCGAGGGAGACAAGTTCAAGTTCCAGGGCAAGGATTTCCACTTTGCTGGAAGCAACGCCTACTACTTTCCTTTCAATGGGGTAAGCCGACGCGCGCGGGATGTTGGGGTACGGAACTAACACGGATACTTCAGAACCAGCAGGACATTGAGAAGGGCCTGACCGCGGCCAAGAAGGCCGGGCTCTCCGTCTTCCGCACCTGGGGATTCAACGACAAGAACAGCACCTACATCCCGGATGGCATGCCCAACTACGGCGGCGAGGGTGCTGGTCCCTCCGACGTCGTGTTCCAGTGGTTTCACCCCAACGGCACGACCACCATCGATCTCTCCGGCTTTGACAAGGTCGTCAAGGCCGCAGACAAGGTTGGGATCAAGCTGCTCGTCGCCTTGACCAACAACTGGGCCGACTATGGCGGCATGGACGTCTACACCGTCAACCTTGGGGGCAAATACCACGACGACGTGAGACGGCGCTCTCCCTTGATGAAGTGCCTGCTGCTAACGGAGCTCTAGTTCTACACTCTCCCCAAGATCAGGGACGCCTACAAGCACTATGTCAAGCAGATGGTGACTCGCTACAAGGACTCGCCCGCCATCTTTGCCTGGGAGCTGGGCAACGAGCCCCGTTGCGGTGCCGATGGCAAGCGCAACCTGCCGCGCAGCGACAACTGCACGCCGGCCGTCCTCTCTGCCTGGGTCTCCGAGATGAGCGCGTACATCAAGACGCTCGACCGCAACCATCTGGTCACTTGGGGCGGCGAGGGCGAGTTCCATCGCGAGTCTGACGATTGGGCTTACAACGGCGCCGACGGCGGCGATTTCGACCACGAGCTCTCGATTTCCACCATCGATTTTGGCGTCTTCCACTCCTATCCCGACTGGTGGAGCAAGACGGTCGAGTGGACCAACCAGTGGATCCGCGACCACGCCGCTGCTGGCCGCAAGGCCAACAAGCCCGTCGTGCACGAGGAGTACGGCTGGTTGACGCCTGACAAGCGGCTGGAGTACACCGGAAAGGTCGACAACCGGACCAGGCTCGAGGTGATGGGCGGTTGGCAGAAGACCATGGTGGAGGAGAAGATGGCCGGCAGCATGTACTGGCAGTACGGCTTCTCCAGCTACTCGTACGGCCGGAACCACGACGACGGCTTCACCGTCTACATTGAGGACGCCGAGGCCCAGACTCTTGTGTATCAGCACGCCAAGGAGATGAACGCGCTCAACCACGGCCGCTAAATCCCGGGATGGTGACGTCGACTGCCGGAACCAGATGTACCTTAGTTTAGACGTGGTGGGACTGTAACGATAAGAACTCGAGGCCAAGATTGGCAGATTACCACCCGCTCCTGTGACATTGAGCCTTCCCAATGAGCATGTTTTCCCTCGACGATCTGCTCCGCGCGCGAATCACGGCCGCAGTAGGTACAAGGCCAAGCCGGCCCAAGCCGGCGATATTTTACTCCCGCCCTTCTGAACAGATGCCAGTAACCACCCGCAGACTGGACACTTGTGGGTTCCATAAGAAGGGACCACTGGCAGGCTCAGGGCCCAAATCACAACATCATTTCACACTTCCCTTCGACAACCAACCATTGCGTGCATCATGTGGCTCAACAAGTCTACAATCCTTCTTGCCTCGTTTCTCGCCACTGCATTTGGCCAATACACCGGCCCCTGCTCAACGTCGGCTTGTGGCGCCCAAGGAAAACCGTGTCCAAGAGGCTACCTCTGCGTCCCCTATCCGAGTTTTGACCCCGCAAAGCGTCAAGGCTGCACATGCAGCTATGGCTAAGCTTTGACAGCGTGAGAGGTACGCGTGCTCCGAAAAGCAATCACTTGTTGGCAGCCCTCTAATGTAGCCGCAGTACTCATGCAAATGGGAAATCAGTGGGAGGCACAGCATCAACAAAGAGGCATCAACAAGAAGACAACGACTGTCGGTTTTCATCTCCCAGAGGCAGGAGCTACCACTTGACTCGAGTAGAGTCTAATCCAAGCACCCAAGTATTCACAAGTCGAGCAGTGCATCTCTGTTCTTTGCCGTCTTCCTTCTCCGTGTCTTTCTGATGTATCTTTGTCTTCGTGGACGTCAACTTCGGAATCGTGGGTAGGAGACCTGATGTTAAGGTGACGGAGCAGGCAAGGTGACCGAGCCACTCGCAAATCCGCCACCATCATCATCGCTGTAGCATGACAGATCTTCCTCGAGCCTCGGACAGACTAGATACAGCTCTGCGGTGCCAACAGCATAGGCGGATCTGAAGAGGAATAGGCAGTCAGCAACAACGCCATTCCGAGACGGTCACGCCATCACGTGGCAACAGGGAGAGAATGCCGTACTTGGACGGTCCAGTTCCACAAGGCACGGACTGATTGAGTGTGAATCTTGCAACGTCGAGGTTGATCTGGAGCCAGATGTAAAGGCTGGCGTCTCCAGGCGTGCCATGGAGCTCACAAATGTAGTTGGCGCGCAACGAGCAGCCGATCCGCTCGGTCGTGTGGGCTAAAGTGTTTGTCAGGGTGAAGGAGGCGTTTCCGGGTTTGACGCGCTCATCCGACGTGTATGTCACGTTCAGCTGTTCAACCAGCCACAGGTTCTTGATGGTCTCGCCGTCCGAGCAACTCGGCGATGCCTGTCGGATTTCTGCCAGTGTCCTTGGATCACGAGATGCGATAGGGGTGGCATTGGACGCCGACGATGGCAGTATTGCAGTCGCTAGTGTGGTGTAAACCAGAGACTTCCACGGCTTCATGATGTCGGCGATGACTGAAGAGTAGGATGTGAGAAATTGTGAAGTGTATCTCGAGACGATGGATTACACGGATCTTGCAAGGGTCATCGACACCGTTCTCACATGGTGTTGCGGAGTTGACGGGCAACCGAGGAACCCCCTCCGTCTTAAGATTTAGGTCTTCTTAACGAGGGTTCCGAACACGCGTGACAAGTGGTTGCAACCAGCTTCGTCATGCCGGGCGGATATCGTTCTCGCAGATTGGAGATCGTATTGGGCTCGGTCCCTTAGGGCTCTTTAAAGGCGGGGCTAACCAGCGGGCAAAGGATTAGATGAAGCTCAATTTCACATGCAGTACAACCACCGCAAATCCCTTTAGCCTGTTCGCCAATCTGTTGGGTGTGCGGAGTTGCAGCGGCAGTGAGCAGAGCTTCCAACAGAAGTGGGCATCTTCAATCGGTTCAAGATAGTCCCACTCATCATGATCTTTACGGTGAAGGTACAGGCCAAGCAGCAGCCGTGACAATGCCTCTGATATCTACCCCTTTTGGGCTCATCATCACAACATCACCGTACAAACATCCTGACTCCTGCTGCTCTTGACAGTCCACCCACACGCCTAGAGCCACCATATCTGCCCGTTGAACCACTGTCAATCAACCCATAACCCATCAAAGTTCCCAAAATGGAAACCCCACCCAAGTCACTTCATGAGTAGAAAACGGGGAATTACCTGCTTGAAGATCGACATAGCACAGTCGTTGCACTCCCTTATCCAATATAGTTCCAGTTGGTAGGGACATCAAAATTACAGAGATACCGCATCTTCTTGAAAGGGTTCGCTGCTGGCTTCTCCTCGATCATGATGGGGAAAGCCATACACATCGGCGTGAACCCGCTCATACTCACACCCCTACGTTTATAGCTCACGAGGTAGTGGTCCTTGGTGAAGATTTCCCCTAGTGCCCTATTCTTTTGAGAGCTGCCGGCGCCAGGGCATGGGGCAATGCCTCGGCGGAGCATATCGCCACGCTTCTCCCCTCAATGAATCATTCCCAGAGGGGTTGATTCACTTCTACAAGGACATCTTAGGAAAGGGGAGAGTGCCAGGTAAAGCGGCTAACAAGAAACGATGGGAAAGAAATGAGGGACACCGCTGCAAACTTCAAGAGATTGCCAGTCTAGGTGTCCGGATACACCTTGGCTCGAGGCAACGATGGCTCAAGAGGAGAACCCCTTGGTAACCCTAACATCATCCCCATCCTCGGCTCCCACGTCAAGCTCGCCCTCCAATCTTCAAAGTCGTTGAAAACGTCATCCCTGTGAGAGTCACTGAGATCCTAGGGGAGTGGATGGGGGTCTTGCCAAATGATCTGCTGTACACGCAGACAGCCGTCTGGAAATTCGTCCGTGGTCTGGATGAGCCAGGGTCAAAATCTCCATGACTACGGCCTCACGAGGAGCAAAGGAAAGTCCCCATCCCATACGCATCGCTCTCGGCCTGGCTGAAATGCACCCACCCATATAAGACCTTCCACCGCCTTGATTTCTCTACACACCCCTTGCGGTTTGTCGACAGCATCATGCGGCTATTTTCTCCTCACTTCGAGCCTGCAAGCAACCCGGAGCTGGCCCTTCAGGAGCTCATTCTGCTGTTGGCTCCCTGGGCCCGCTACCCTGCAAGGATGGTCCAACCTTGCTTCCTCGGAGAGTCCGTCATGCCAGACAGCGAAAAGCAGATGGTCCTCGATGTGCGGTATGGTGAAATCTCTCCTCTTAGCTCTATTATGCTGGCCCTCGTCTAGTTCGAATGCCGAGCCACGACCCACCCCGCCATCTCGAAGCTGCTCGACGTCATCAGAGGGCGCTTTGAAAGGGAAAACCCATGTTGGACCCTCTTTGTTCCCATCCTGGAGGATTCCCCCCTTAATGTGCTCATGACGGCAGGACAACTCATTCAAGAAATCCCTTGTGACGAGTAGGATAGTCCGTCTTCCCGGACCTGGGTTAGGACCGCTCCCTATCTGCCAGTACTGACCAAGGGAAGGGAAAAGCCCACGCCGTGAACGGAACCCCGACCCCTCAACAATCTCCAAGACTCCCATCGGTGGTGTAAACGCGCCTGATCGTCCCCCAAACTGTGACCCTCGTCCCTCGGCACCAGAACAAAGGAGCATTGTGACCATTGACTTGGGGAAGCAGCATAACGTTCCACGCGTACACTTGAGACACATCGCAAAGCCACTGCATCCAAGGCCAGTTAAGATTAGCTCACCTGTGCACTACCGTCAGTCTCCCACGGGCTGTCCCGCAGGGTAGTTCCACAGAGCAGCGGAGCTAGCTCTCATTGCGGTCCCTCTTGATGGTCCTGTAGGAGGCACGCTCTCTACGCTCAAGGGTGAGTTTGGGCCTCTTTACCAGCACCAGCTTTGTGGGGGGCAACCTTCTTGTCCCAGCGTCATCAGGGTACCGGCCCGGAAGGCCGGGGGCGGTCACCTCTGGTATGCACACCTCGGTATCTTCCCTCGCGCGCCACTGCCTGACATCTAGCAACAATAACATTGGTAGGGAGAGCCCTGCCAGTAGTCGTAACTCCTTCCAACAAGAGGCTCCCGGCTTGCATGGGACGTCACAAAATGTCTGAGGCCATTCACCAGACTCATTGAGCAATTGGGATCACTAGAAGGTTAAGTGTGATATCTTTCTTCTCGAGATACCTTCCTTGCCGGGCTCTCACGAGGCCCTTTCAGACATTATAAGATGCTTAGCTAATTGGAGCCCTCGCCATTCGTCGCGCCCCTCTGGGCCGCCAGCTTGTCCGCGGCGCGGGACGCCTTGCACCGTCTGGCGTCTCCCGACCCAAAAAACTCCTTTCCCTTTACATACGGCTTGAGGCAAGCGGGATTCTTGCACCCCTCTCCTGCAGCACTCGCCTCCAGCGCGCGAGCCTTGGCCAAACCACTCGCAATGGCTCTGCAGACCACTCCGCCCGTGTTGTTCCTTCTGTGGATGTAGTTGTAGCAGAGAAGGCACCGTCTGCTGGCACCCCACCCCACAAACCTTTCTCCCTCCGCGTAGGGGTTTAGGAAATTGGTACTTTATTCTTACATCCCTCTCCGGCAGCGTTCGCGGCTTGTGTCCGATCTCGGTCCCGACACTTCATGACCGCCTTCAGGGGTCGCTCGGCCTTGGTCTTGTTGAGATTGGTATACTGGTAACAGCGAATGCAGCGTCTGTCTTTGCCCGATCCACAAAATATTCCTCCCTCGGAGAACGGCTTCATGCAGTTGGGGTTTTTGCAACCCCCGGTGTTGGTTGAACGGTTAGGGTCCCCTTGGCGCAGGCACCAGGCGCTGTTGAGGCCGACACTCGAAAAGTCGGGCAGCCCCGAGGAAACCGCCCCCCGCATCTCGCCGATGAAGCTTGTCACGGCGGGAAAATACAGGTAGCCACCTGCCTTGGTGCTCTTGACCACCACATTGAGAAATGCCTGCATGAGGCCCTCGATCAGGAACGAAGTCGAGGCGTTCTCTTTGGACTGCGCAAGCCGAGCGAGGAGAAAGAATTCGGAGATCGCCCCGTGTTTGGAGGCCACCGTGTAGTGCCGGGTAAGTTTACCCTTCCATCGCCCAGACCACACCCTGCTGATGACGGACCGGTGGCCTCGCATCCGATCTGCGAGACCGCCCTGCTTGCCTGTGGCTGACCCAACGTACGGGTGCGTCTCTGGCCCCTCACGGCTCATCTACGTCGAGTTGGTCACAGTCAATAGGTAGCACCCAAAGTCCTTGCAATCCAGGCGCACCCTTGGCAGTCGCATAAGATCATCGATTGTGACCTCTTCTTGACCAAGCATGGTCTTGACGGTGAGAGGGATTGCGCCGACAAAAAGCTGGCCGAGGGTTGCGGCGTCGTCACCCGCCGCTCTCAGCAACACCTTAAACCAGCTCTCAATCATAGGCTGCTGGGTGCCAACTTGTCAACTATACCGACGGTGCGGCACCATGCCACCATGGCCCTAAGAAGCTGGAGCGTCTCGTCTTATATGAGATAAAGCGAGCTATATCTTCAGGCCATTCTCTTCTTTTCTCCATTCTCTACTTCCTTTTCCAATCTCCTCTTCCTTCTCTATTCTTTTCTCTATTCTTTTCTTCTTTCTTTTCTCTATTCTTTTCTCTATTCTTTTCTTCTTTCTTTTCTTCTTTTTTTTCCTTCTTTCTTTCCTTCTTTTTAATCGTGCTCCTTGCCAGTGTCTTTCCCTTATCTTCCTCCTTGTCTTCGTCTTTATCTTCCTCCTTATCTTCCTCCTTGTCTTCCTCCTTGTCCCCCTTGTTTTCCTCCTTGTCCTCCTTGTCTTTCTCCTTATCATCTTCGTTATC
>Ga0247824_10001527_pt1 | contig 12639 bp, 8 predicted proteins | sample 13C_PalmiticAcid_FD_194412 | JGI IMG/M metagenome (GOLD analysis project Ga0247824, IMG submission 194412) | Soil microbial communities from agricultural site in Penn Yan, New York, United States - 13C_PalmiticAcid_Day48 | ecosystem: Environmental > Terrestrial > Soil > Agricultural land...
GAACTGCAGCAGTGAATGGTCATTCACAAAACTCCTCCAGACCAATGGCGAGTTTGAATCGGGTTCACGATCAGGAGCGGTTGCTACCTTTTCCTCGCTGCCATGGATCTCAAAGCTCAGAGTGGAACTCACGCTTCCTCGTCGACTCAATATCGCGTCAGCTGCTCCAATGTCACTCCAGTCTTGCGGATCAAATATTGCGCGTGCCAGCCCGTATTCCAATAACGATCGATGAACGAATCGATGTTGATTCCCATTTCGTGTCAATGGACAGGCCTCATGAAGGAGCCGCATTTCCTTGCAATTGAAGAATTCATCTTTCCATGACCCACTATCCGCCAATTTGGAGTATTTGACGACTGGCTGACCACCTTGCTCTTTGTAGATCGCCACGGCAAACTTCTTCAGGTATCCAATACCATTCAGTGTGAATCCTTCAGCACTCAATTTTTCAAATGCCTCCTTCGTCAGTGGGGACATGGCCTTTTCTGCGAGTCGCTTCTTGCCTCGCTCCAGCCATTGTTCGACAAAGTGGTCATATAAAGCGACTCGAGTGACATGGGCGCTTGAAAGATGTTGTCCCGGATCTACCATACGTGGTAATACATCCAATGAGAGTGTCATCAGAAACGGATTCTTGACCAGGTCCTTGAGACTAGGAGTAAGGTCTAGAGCTTGCTTGTAGTCCTCGATTCGCCATAGTGGTTCGTTGACATCCACGTACTGTTTGATGTAGTCATGTATCTGGTGGATTGAGAATGGTGTTATCACCGCTTGCTGGAACAATGGTGACACCAACTGCTGGTTGCGGTCTCCTGGCTGGAATCGGTCTCGATAGTCCGATCCTAGATACTCAGTGCGGCAGCTAATCACCATCTGAGCATCCCACTCTCCTATTTCGTTCAATCGATTGCTCATGTACAGATTGTGTGTCTGTTGACTCTCATCGTATCCATCGCAGATCAATATGAATCTTCGATGGTGCTTCATTTCACGAATTTGAGGTTCGGTGAATTCGTTCCTCCTTAGCTGCTTGGCGACCATATCGATTTCAGGTTTGTCGATGGTAGGCAAGTTGATGTGGAGTGGGATCCTGTCTGTCTTGCTCTTGTGTGTCTGCCACAGATCGAACTCGAGTTCACGGCTGAAAGTAGATTTGCCTGCACCAGAGTCGCCTAGTAGCAAGAAGACCTTTTGATCGCTTTCCAGGAACTTCTTGACCTTATCCATCAATGGAAATCGCGTGTCATCGGAAGCTTGCAAGCTAGACTTGGCTTGAGGCGGAATGTAAATTGCGTTGCCTTGTTCCCTCGTGCGCTGCTTCCTCAAGATGCGAAGGTGTCCCTCGACATCTGGCCTATTCTGCACGCGATCGAGCAGAGATGGAGATGCCAGTTCTGGCAAAGTGACTCTCAATGGATAAGCGATAGGACCGTTCTCCCGACATGCTAGATAAAGATCCCGCTTTTTGATGTCATCACCTCCTTCCAGTTCTTGAAGTAGTGTCTGAGCAACTACAGCATGTACTAGATGGTGCGCAAGAACAACGTATTCGGTTAAATCATTGTGGCAGTCGCAATAGCTATAACCTGTCTCAGCTGACGATCGCCTTTACATACACTGTGATGATCCTGACGAAGAAGACAATTGCATGAGAATGTTGAGGATCCATTGTTTGATACTGGCTCGTTGTCCCCACATCTCGTCGTTCCTGTAGATCTCTCCGAGGAACGCAATTGCGTTTCGACGAGTCACCGCATCCCACGCTGGATTGGCTGCTATCTCTCCAAGCCGTTGGCACACTCCCCATTGGAAAGCTGGATCGTATCGACAAGGCACTTCACAGATCAGTTCTCTGAATGTCGCAAGTTCTCCGTCTCGGATCAAAGCATCAGCTCCTCGTAGTGCAGAATACCAATCGCGCTTTTGTGCAAAGCTGAGTCCCTCCGTAAGTGAATCCATAAAACCTTGACCACCCGCGATCAGAGAGGTTACTCCATCGTATGTTGACTTGAAGACTTCAATAACCTTGAACGCTCCTGACACACCTTTCTGGATGTCCTCTAGCCCTTCGATGAACTTGACAAGATCAAGACCCTTCACTGCGCTCACCAATCCAGAAACACCTTGAATCACCTTCCCGGTGCGTCGCATGGCTGCTTGCCACGTTGTCTCGTCATCTGGGACACATAATAGAGCTTGGTAGGCATAGGCTGCTTGGTACACCAGGAATGGATCAGAACTCTCCTTCAGTGCGCTCAGATACGATGAGAGGGGTTCATGAAGTTTCTCACGACTCAAACCCGTGACCTTGGTATCAGCCATAGCATCCAAGACGTGCGAGATAGCCATTGTCAACTGGTACATGTGTTGTGATGCTTGCTGGTGTGTATCCATCAGTCGAGTACTGAGTAGCCCCAGAACCTTGACAAGGTCGTCAGAGCTGAGATGACCATGATCAGCACCCTGGATCAATTGTGCGAGTCCCTCAAGTTGTTGAAAGTCCAGCAAACCAGAGTGGTCGATGCCAGAGTAGAACACTCTGATTAGATTTTGGAACGCTTCCTTGTCAAGAACAGGTGCAAGACACACGACTTCAGCAACAACTTTGGCGTCCTTGATCTCTTCTCTCTTGAATGCTCTGATCACATCTGTGGCTATGCCATGGAGTCGCTCATGCTCGTCTGTATCCTTTTCGATGGTTTGTATCCACTTGAGAGCGATTGGTTCCAATATAGTATCTGGCGATCGAGCCACTTTCAACAGACCAAGGCAGCAAACCAATTGGGGTGTGCTGTTGAGACGCTCGTCGGGTTCTGGCAGTTTCACTTGCAAGGTGGGTGGACGGATATTCTCAACAAAGATGTGAGAGGGAACCGTTGTAGTAACCGTGAACACTTTGTTGGTTTGTTGCTGATTGAGCAGAGATGATCCCGCTGTGTCCACGCCCTGTGACCCTTCAGCCAAATTTGATGTCCCTTTAAGCAATCCCCTGACGCTGCCTGGACGGTAGGTATCTGTAGGTCGAGCCAGGTCGTGGACATTTCCTCTATTCCATGGTTGTCACGCATGAGCGCAAGCAAGGGCAAGTTAGATGGACAATGTAATACGCTCTTCGCCACTTTCCTAGGAGCACATCCTGTACAATCCTTCCCATCGACAAGGTTGGTGAACTTGAACCTTACCCAAGTTTGTCTGCTTCCTTGAAGCTGGCTTGTGCTCCTTTCACTTGATGAAGGCTCTCAAGCAATTTACCTAAGCCAATATAGGCGGTAGCGATTCCTTCGGCTACTGTTCGATTCTCGTCTCGCTTGACATGTTTCTTCGCCTGATGCAACGACACCTCGGTATCGTGACAAAGCACCAAGGCAATATCGGAATCGTTTGCATTGAAAGCATTTTCCAAGTAAATGTTGGCGAGGTCCAGTGCTTTCTGTGGTAAGAGTGATCCTCGCGGAGACGAGACAATGTTGCCGAACACCATTTCGTTCTTCTATCCTTCTTACAAATGAAATATCATGATGGGTACAGGAGTCAGGACAAACTATTGTTAGAACAACCAAATATCATAAAGTGATAACAGTACGCTATTATGCTACATACTATTTGGACAACGGGAATCGATTTAAGAGTGAGTATTGGTTGTTCTTGACAGTGATCGTACCACGAAGTGAGAAGGATTAGCGGTGACGCTCTGTATTTGAATAGAGGCACTCCTGCCAATGGCTGGTCCAAGATATCGAGTGAGGCTCCTTACCTTTGATGTTTGGGATGTACCCTGGAAGGCTGTGTGTGTCTCTTCTGTCTTGTTCCTGAGCACCTGTACTGAGTGAGGTGAGGATGTGTGTGTGCAGAGGAGTTGTGGGAGGAAGGAAAGATGGAGCAAAAGCAAAGGAGGCGGAGCAAATGTGGACTGTCTTCTGGTGTGCCGCAACCCCTGAGGAACGGAAGAAAGTCCCGCGAAATTGACTTGTACGACCTCGTATACATTCCTGAAGGAATCCATGTAATCTCGGAATAAGAGCACAAAAATCCTAAGTCCCTCATCCCTATGGGGATTTTCCCCGGACCCCACACTCTCAGAAAGATGTTCCCCAATGCCCCTTAGGCCTTAGACACAACAGGTGTGGTTCAGCGTTTCTGGGGGAACCAGCCCTGGAGCATTATCAATGGGGTCAGTGTTTGTATCCATCATTCTTGTTCCATTGTACCAAATTTTAAATGGATTTCCTTCAGGAATGTACACGAGGCCGTGCAAGTCAATTTCACGGGGTCATTTTTCCGCCATTCCGCCATTGAAGATACCATCTATATATACTACTGCGATTTTCCACACTGTCCCACTATACCTCCCGCTCAACTTGCTGTTCATTCTGATGCTGTGGTTGCTCATCAGAGATATAGGCGATCGAGTCTGAAGGCTGTCTCATTTGAGATACCACAGATACCATGGCGATCACCTTCTTGCTTGCCTCGCGAAATTGATTCTCTGGTTCACCCACAGCACCACGCTGCCTCAATAGCTGCTTGTTATGTGAACCCAATCCACGCACATCTTGTATCGATGCTCCTGTCACTGTGAGAGAGCCGTTTGTAGCACTCCAGCAGAGCGTAACATGACACTGTCCTTTCTCGTCGGTGACCTGCCACTTGAGTACCGATCCATCTTCACAGCCAGTGACCAGGTAATTGGCATCCGAAGAGGGGATCCATGCAACACTGTGGATCTCTCCTCGAAAGTTTTCGACCACTGCTCGACATTGACCAGACGCAACGTCCCAGACCCGCACTGTCTTGTCCCAGCTGCCAGAAGCGAGCAGATCTCCCTTGTGCGAGTAGGCCACCCTTTTAACCACTTCACCATGGCCTATCAATATCCAACAGCAATCCCCTGTTGCCACACTCCATAGGCGCACTTTTTGGTCCGCACTAGCTGAAGCTAGCTGGTCTCCTCGAGGTGAGAATACGACATCCCAAACCAAACCGCTGTGGCCCCTAAGAGCGTTGGTACAGGCCTGGGTTCCAACGTCCCATAGCCTTACGATACCGTCACTATTTCCAGTAGCGATCAGGTTGCCGTCAGGTGAATAGACGACACAAAGGAACCTGTCTGCGTGGCCACTCAGAGACCCGCAGTGTTCACCTGTTGTGGCATTCCAAAGTCGAACTGTGCCGTCATTACTAGCAGATGCAAGGGCTCCTTGGGGAGAGTACGCAATGCTGAACACAAAGTTGGTATGACCAGTTAAGACGTGTTGGCAAGTTCCTGTCCCAATGTCCCACAGTACCACTGTATTGTCGGCAATTCCAGAACCAATCTGGTCTCCGCGAGGCGAAAATGCGATACTGAATACTCCCCCTCCATGACTGATGAAGGTCCTTTGACAATTTCCTGATTCCGTGTCCCAGAAGCGTATCGTGCGATCACCTCCGCAAGAAGCAATCAGGTTTCCGCTTGGCGAACATTTGACATCCGAAACATCTTGGCTGTGACCACTCAAGAGATGTTGGGTTCCTGCGACTGATACGTCCCACAGACGCACCGTCTTGTCCCCACTGCCTGAGCTGACCTGACCACTCCTCGGAGAATATGCGATAGAATGGACACTGTCTCCATGGCCAGTCATCGTGCTGCGACAAGTTCCGGACTGGACATCCCATACTCGCACTGTTCCGTCGTTGCTCCCAGAAAAAACTTGATCGCCTTTTAGTGAATAAACAACATCATTGACTTCGTCGGTATGCCCTTCGAGAATGTGGCGGCACTTTCCTGATTTTACATCCCATAATCGAATTGTCTTGTCATCGCTGGCAGATGCGACTTGGTCTCCTTGAGGTGAAAACGAGATGCCACAAATCTTGCCACTGTGGTTATCGAAGCTATGGCTGCATTCTCCAGAGACAATATTCCAGAGCCGTACTGTGAAATCAGCACTGCCAGAGGCAACCTGGTCGCCCTTTGGTGAGTACACAACGCAATTCACTGCATTCTTATGGCCGGATAGTATCTGACAACAAGTACCAGTCGCAGGATCCCACAGCCGTAGTGTCTTGTCCCTACTGGCGGACGCAACTTGATCTCCATGGGGGGAATACGCGACACAACGGACCTCATCGGTATGGTCGGTTAGAATGTATTGGCAGTCTCCATGTCCCATTTCCCAAAGTCGAACTGTTTTGTCGCGACCGCCAGAAGCGATCAGACTTCCATCCGGGGAATAGACAACCTTTGAAACTAGATCGTCGTGACCGTGCAATGTGCGTAGCACCTCCCAATCCGTTGTCGGGTACACGTTAATATCGCCATTGGCAAGACCAATTGCTAAAGACTTTCCATCTGGTGAGAATGCACAGGACCAAACCTCGCTGTCGACGGTGAGATACGGTAGCTCGCCAAATTGCACGCCGATCATATCTGTCCTGCTAAAATCCGATTGTCGTAGCCATGCACCTCGGAGGTTGACTTTCCTCATATCCGCCTCTTGCAGTTGAACGGAATCAAACACGCCATAACTGAGGTCGGCTCCAGGGATTCGAATACCGCGCAGGTCCTTGCCAATGAACTGTACACCTGCTCGAACAAGAATTGTGATCGCATTGGCCGCTGCTATGCGCCATTTCTTATCCTTCTTCGAGTGCTCGATGTACGCAAGCAGTTGATCTTTGAACACCGGTTCTTGTTGGACTCGCTCTTCAAGAAACTCTAGTAGCGAATAATCATTCACATAACTTCTCCAGACCAAAGGTGAGTCAGGATTCGGATCCTGTTCCGAGTCGGTTGACATCTCGTCCACATCAACATGGATTTCGAAGCTCAGCGTCGAGCCTATACTCCCTCGTCGACTCGACATTGGCTCGAGTGCTGCTCTGTTCTTCCTGTCTTGCGGATCAAACACTGCGAGCGCCAATTCATATTCCAACAGTGATCGATGAATGAATCGATGTTGGTTGCCATTCCGTGTCAATGGACAGGCTTCGTGCAAGAGCTGCATCTCCTTGCGACGGAAGAACTCGTCCTTCCATGATTTTTCATCGACCAGTTGAGAATACTCGACAACTGGTTGACCGCCTTGCTTCTTATAGATCGCCACGGCAAACTTCTTCATGTACTCAATACCATTCAGTGTGAATCCTTCGGCGCTCAATCTCTCGTACGCTTCCTTGGCCAATGAGGACATGTCCTTCTCTGCGAGCCGCTTCTTGCCTCGTTCCAACCACTGTTCGATGAAATGGTCATACAACGCAACACGAGTGATACGGGCACTTGAAAGGTGTTGCCCTGGATCCACCATGCGTGGTAGCACTTCCAACGACAAGGCCATCAGAAACGGATTTTTGACCAGATCCTTGAGGCTTGGAATGAGATTTAAAGCTTGCTCATAGTCCTTTTCACGCCAGAGAGGCTGGTTGATAGACACATACTGCTTGATATAATCCTCGATCTGGTTCATCGAGAATGGCGTAATCACTGCTTCTTGGAAAGATGGCGAATCTAGTAGCTGGTTGCGATTTCCAGACTGGAATCGATCTCGATAGTCTGATCCAAGATACTCGGTACGGCAGCTGATTACCATCTGAGCATCCCACTCTCCTGGCTGGTTCAGTCGATTGCTCATGTACAAGTTGTGTGTTTGTTGGCTCTCGTCATATCCATCACAGATCAAGACGAACTTGCGATGGTGCTTCATTTCTTGGATCTGAGGTTCTGTGAACTCGTCCCGCTTTAGCTGCTTTGCAATCATGTTGATTTCAGGCTTGTCGATGGTGGGCAAGTTGATATGGAGAGGGATTCTGCTTGTCTTGCTCCTGTATGACTGCCATAGTTCGAACTCGAGCTCACGACTGAACATAGATTTGCCTGTACCAGAATCGCCTAGAAGCAGGAACACCTTTTGGTCGCTCTCTAAGAACTCCTCGACCTTGTCCATCAATGGGAATCGTATGTCGTCAGCAACTTGTAAGCTTGATTTGGCTTGAGGTGGGATATACACCGCGTTGCCACGTTGCTTTGTGCGTTGCTTTCTTAAGACGCGAAGGTGCCCCTCGACATCTGGTCTGTTCTGCACACGGTCGAGCAGAGATGGAGACGCCAGTTCAGGTAGAGTGACTTTCAATGGATAGGCAATAGGCCCACTCTCTAGACATTTTTGATAGAGAATCCTCTTTTGGATGTCATCGCTTGCTTCTAGTTCTCGGAGAAGTGTCTCTGCAACTGTTGAATGCACTAGAATGAGCACGAATAAGAGATGTCTGGTTAAATCATTGCGGTGTTCTCAATACATATGGAATCCTCATCTCTCAGCCGGCAATCAGTTCCACATACACTGTGATGATCCTCCGGACGAAGATGATAGTTGCATGAGGATGTTGAGGATCCATTGCTTCACACTGGCTTGCTTTACCCACACTTCATCGTTCCTATAGATTTCTCCGAGGAATACAATGGCATTTCGACGAGTCACTGCGTCCCATTTTGTATTGGCTGCCATCTCTCCAAGCCGTTGACACACTCCCCATTGGAAAGCCGGATCGTATCGGCAAGGAGCTTCACACACCAGTTCTCTGAATGTCGCAACTTCCCCGTCTCGGATCAAAGCATCAGTTCCTCGTAGTGCTGAATACCAATCGCGTTTCTGTGTAAAGCTGAATCCGTTCTGGAGTGAATCCATGAAGCCCTGGCCTCCTGTAACCAGAGAGGTCGCCCCATCGTACGCTGACATGACGGCTTCTACAACGTTGGAAACCCCTGATACGCCTTTCTGAATGTCCTCCAGTCCTTCGAGGAACTTGATGAGATCGAGGCCTTTCACGGCGCTCACCAATCCAGATATGCCTTCGATCACTTTGCCAGTGCGTCGCATGGCTGCTTGCCACGTTGTCTCGTTATCCGGGATACACAATAAGGCCTGGTAGGCATAGGCTGCTTGGTACACCAGGAATGGGTTGGAACTCTTCCTCAATCCATTCAGATAAGAGGAGAGAGGTTCATGTAGTTTCTCGCGATCAAGATCCCTGACCTTGTTGTCCGCCATGGCATCCAAGACGTGTGAAACAGCCATTGTCAAATGGTACATGTGTTGTGATGACTGCTGATGTGTATCCATTAAACGAGTACTCAGAAGACCAAGGATCTTGACAAGATCATCAGCACTAAGATAACCATAATCAGCACCTTGGATCAATTGTGCGAGTCCCTCGAGTTGTTGAAAGTCCAGCAAACCAGAGGCATCAATTCCCGAGTAGAACTCTCTGAGCAGATCGTGGAACGTATCCTTGTCAAGAACAGGCGCAAGGCATACGACTTCAGCAATAACTTTGATATCCTTGATCTCTTCTCTTTTGAATGCTCTTATGACGTCTGTGACGATGCCGTAGAGTCGTTCCTGCTCGTCCGTGTCTTTCTCGACGGTTTGCATCCACTTGAGTGCGGATTGTTCCAGCGTGATATCCGGTGATTGTGCCACCTTCAACAGACCAAGACAACAAACTAACTGTGGTGTGCTGTCGAGACGCTCATCGGGTTGAGGCAGCTTCATATGAGTTGTGGATGGACGAATGTTCTCGGCAAAAATGTGAGCGGGGATCGTCGAAGCAACCCTGGACACTTTGCTGCTTTGCAGGTCAAGGACGGATGATTTCGCAGAGCCCACATCCTGAGATCCTACAGCAGAACGCAGTGTACCCTTGTTTGGTCCCATGACGCTACTGGGGCGGTAGGTGTCTGTGGGTCGAGCCAGATCTTGGACGTTCCCTCTAATCCATGGTTGCCATACATGAAAATTAGCACAAGCAAATTCAGAGCGGACAGTGTTGCGGATGTTGCGGATGCACGCTCCGCCATGTGTAGCTTCGCACCCAAGAGTACGTTCCGTTTGATCCTACCCATCAAACAGGTTGGCAACCTTACCCTAGTTTCTCTGCTTTCTTGAAGCTGGCTTGAGCCCCTTTGACATGACCACGGCTCTCGAGTAATTTGCCCAAGCCGATGTAAGCAGTGGCAATTCCTTTGGTCACCGTTTGATTTTTGTCATTCTCGACAGATTTCTTTGCTTGATACAGCGACACTTCGGTATCGTGGCAAAGTATCAAGGCAATGTCGGAATCGGTTGTATTGAAAGCATTTTCCAAATAAATGTTGGCGAGTTCCAGTGCTTTCTGCGGCGAGAGAGATCCTCGTGGGGATGAAACGATGCTGCCGAACAACATTTGATTCCTTCTCTCTTTCTTACAGACGGAATAGGATGATAGGATGATGGAGACAAGAGTCAGGACGACTTGTTTGAATAGACGAAATCATGTGGTGATAGCAATGAACCGTTTTGTCACATACTTGATAGGGCGCAGGATATCGATGTTCGTACAGCAAGAGTGGGTGTCAATGGTGCCTGTTCCACGAGGTGAGAAAAAATTAGCGACGATGGTACAATTCAGGGCAGTCGTCTCAATTACTGCTCCATGGTATCGAGAGAGCTCCCTTGCCTTCGATTGTGCTGAAGGGGGTGCGAATGTCTGTGCGAGTGCAGATGTGTTTGGAAAAGAGTTGTGGAAGGAAAGCCGGACGAGGAGAAATTGCGAAGCCACGTGAACTCAACGGGATGCAGAGAAGGAATTCTGGCTGGGCTCTTTCTGTCAGTCACCACGTGGCCTTGAGGTCTTCCACACAGCGCCTCGACTCTTTTGATTCACTCCCACGATCCTGCCATGCCTTCATCACACACATTTGCACCAGCTACAAGGGGTCGTGATCATCACTGAGACGTTTCACCCTTTGTCCTAAAGGTACGACAACTACATGGGAGCTCAGCACTTTTTGGTTTTCCGATTGCCCCACTTGCCAGAAGGACGTTATCTTGACAAGCTCTTACTTTGTCTACAGGATCTTCAGGACCCATCGTAATATTGCCCTTCAGCTCTTCACCAACGCTCGTGCTGGGCCTGTGCCATTAAGGCTTGCCACAGCCGTCTGGGAATCTGCACAATCCTAGCCAGGGCCTCGACTATTCAGACGATGTATCCGGCAAGCTGCGTCTGAACTTGGTTCCCACTGGCGAAGGTAACGAATCCTGTCATGCACTACGGGTGTAGATGATTGTCAGGAAAGTCAGAGTAACTGATGGCTGACTATCTATTGGGTACAATTCTCAAGGTTCTCCGTCCAACCTTGCTTTTCCAATATTGAGGCAAATACCAAAAAGAAGGATGGCGGCAAGGCAACAGAGGAAGGCTTTGACTTTGAAGAGGCACGACTACCCATACATCATCGAGCTCAAACGACATCGAAACTGAACCCGCGAAGGTACGATTGGATCATATTTAAGACGAATTTGCTCTTGAATCTTGTTGTACTAAATGATTGCTAACATTCCTTGTGTTCTGTTAGATGGATGCGTCTTGTTCAAGACCTTGTCTGCCTGACCCAAAGTCATCCAGCTCAACCTCAAGGCTGTGAGCGACCCTACCGCTTGGGAAGACACGATGCCGTCGCGCTTGATACGTTCAGCACCTGGGCCTACAGCGACAAGTCGAGCCTCGGCACGTAGTGAATTTTGGTCCTGAGTCTGTTGCAATATGGATGTTAATCGATCTCATGCTCGCGATCGTCACTAGCGGGCGGGAACACGCTTTGAACCCCGTGCTGCGAGCGCTGCCTGTGGCTGCCCAATTGATGAGGATGTACGGCAGTCCCCAATGGCTCATTCATCGTTTTGATCCGCACCAAGTTGGCGAGGCGTCGGATTTGCAAGGGCCTACATCGCCCACCATCAATTCCTCCATGTCACACAACGACGCCCGCCGCACCGTCGTGTCCCGAGATTCTGATACCAATACTTCCCGCACATCCCATCTGACATGGCTCCAACGGCTGATCCTCAGCGGTGAGAGTAGCCGGATTTCGTCCAACAATAACCGAGCCTCCGACCACTACAGCTTTTGCTCATGATATTATTGCCAATCAGCCTACGCTCCTGCGATAGCGGGATCGGTTCGAGAATTATTGTTGATATCAATCCCAGGAGGCAGTTGCTCAAGAACTGAGCCATAGTTCCAGCATCAAAGTCTGACGATCTAGGGTCCCGAGCCAGGACTTGCTGTTGAAGGGGAATGGACCGACGTTGCGAGGATTGACTGTTTGGCTGCTTTGAATCTGAAGTGGAGCTGTTGTATTCGGGCATCATCCTTAAGACCATGAATGTCGAGATCCAAATGGAAGTCTATGCACTATCCGACCTGAACGGAAACGATGCAATTTGACTGTTGAGCGAACCAAAGTGAACAGTGTCAGTAAGCATGATGTCGCATTGGTTCAGGTTGTCCTGCACGTTCCAGAATCCAGTCGATCTGTTGCTGTGCTGACAAGGCTCCGCTTCCGGATTGCACCCGCCCTGTTTCGCGACGCGAGGTTGCATTGGAAGGAGGGAGAAGACTGGAGTGGGCAAGAGGGGAAATGTTGAGGAGAACCAACGCACCCTTTTGGAGCTCTTCAGAGTGGCCAATCATCTGCCTCCTCAGCCCTTGCACAGCTGCATTGGAACCACTACCCGGTATCAAGGTTGACTTTTCAACAGCCGCGGTGCATCTGTCGCGGGTTGCCTGATATGAGGTCTTCGCATTTCGTTCAACCAAGCTTCCTACAAGATA
>Ga0247824_10001528_pt1 | contig 12636 bp, 4 predicted proteins | sample 13C_PalmiticAcid_FD_194412 | JGI IMG/M metagenome (GOLD analysis project Ga0247824, IMG submission 194412) | Soil microbial communities from agricultural site in Penn Yan, New York, United States - 13C_PalmiticAcid_Day48 | ecosystem: Environmental > Terrestrial > Soil > Agricultural land...
GGGTTGGCGAGGAGCCAGGTGTGGAGGAAGGCCGGGAGATCGGGGTGGGCCGGGGCGAGGTGTTTGTCCCATGGTGTGGTGGTGAGGAAGGAGGTCGGGAGCTCGCCGAGGAGGGTGGCTTTTTCGAGGTCGTAGCCCGTGAGGGCGGCGCGGACGGCGGTGAGGACGTTGGCGACGAGCAGTTTGGAGTACTCCCTCAGAGGGGTCGGGTCGAGAGCTTCAGTGAGGGCGCGCTTGAAGAGGGCCTCGATCTCGTCCTGGATGACGCTGTAGTAGAGCTTGAGGTAGAGGGTTTTTTTGACCTTGGGGCCGAGCTTGGACCCGGGCTTGCGCGTGATCTTGTAGAGCAGGCTGGCCGGCTGCTTGGGGAACACCAGCACGGGCTGGCTCGACGTCTGCCCAAAGTGCGAGTCGAACAGGTCGGACCCAATCAGCTCGCTCTTGAGCAGCCGCAGCGGGCTGTCGTTGGCAGTCGACACGGCGAATCTCGAAAAGAGCGCGTCGTGCTTGAAGATGTCTTGCACGTTGACCTCGAGAGCAAGAGAGATCGGAACCGACGACGCCTTGGAAAAGGTGAAGCTGCCCTTGTCGGTCGAGTACGTCACCTCGGCGCGGACGCTCACGTCGAGCACGTCGTTCTCAACCGTAAACGGAAACCGGATCTTGACAGTGCTGTTCGCCGGCATGGCCCCGAACGTGAACGAACCCCCTTGCGACGCTGTCGGTTGCAGCGGCCCAATCACTTCCGCCTCGCTCATGACCAGTCTCAAGCCGCCGGTGGCCGCCCTGATCTTGACCTCGCAGGTTGTGACTTCGTTCCAGCCCGTCAACAGCTCCAGGTCCAGCGACTTCTTCTTGTCCAGCTGCAGATCCTGGGCGCCCATAAGCTGCACGTCGAGGCAGCTCGCGCGCTGGTACAAGGTGACGCGCGGATTCTTCAGCACCGCCGCAGCCTTATCCACGGGCTGGCGGGTGTCGCGCTCGTAGTGCAGCAGCACCTTGTTGCTGCACAGGCGTACCTGATCCACCTCGAAAGCCCCCGCCATCATGACCGTGCTCTGGACTCTCACCTTGTTCGGCCCCGGCCTGATGGTCACCGGACCCTTGGTCTGCAGCCAAATCTCCTTGTTCCCCCCCGCCGCCGGGCTCGAGATCCGCACACTGACCGAAGACGCCTCAAACTCGTCCACCGAGAGACTGTGGAGATCAAGGAAGAGCGAGAAGCTGTCCTGGCCGTCGTCGTAAAACGGTGGGCCGTCCAGCCCCAGGCCGCAAAAGAGGCTAGTCAGCGGGATCCTGACGTCCTTGTCGAGCGACGCCGACACGGTCAACAAGTCCGTCATGAATCCAGCTATCGCCGATTTCTCGGGGTACTGGGTGCTCGAGGTGAGCCCGAGCCGGAAGCGCGACTTCTGCTGCAGCCTGTCCTTTTCCGCGGCCGCTGCCTTGCACAGGAGCTGACGCAGCGCGCTGTTGACATAGTCGTCCAGCTTCTTGAGCTCCTTCAGACACCGCGCGTACATGACCAGCATGGACAGCTCCAAGAGGCTCCATCCGCTCCCGCCATAAAAGGGGATGACCCTGTAAAAGTAGAAGGCCGCCTCGGGGTACTCGCCGAGGTGGAACTTGAGGACGGCGAGGTCGGCCATGTTGGCCTGGACTGAGTGGGTGTGGTTGGCCACCGTGTAGTGACGCAGTGCCTTATCAATCAGCGTCTCGTACAGGCGGTAAAAGTCGTCCTTGTTGTCCAGCGCCGTGCGCAGGAGGTTGTTGTTGACGCCGGCGACCGACGTCTGCAGCTTCTCGGGCGTCTCAGGCTTTGCTTCGGCCGTGTCGTCGTCCAGACTGACGTCTTCCATCTCGGCAATGCCAGTCTCGCCAACGGTAGGCACCGACGCCCAGCCGTCTGTCCAGCCGCGCTTCTTGCCGCACTCTTCAAGGATGTTTCTGGACAAGGCGCAGAGCTCGGCTCTTTGCGCGGCGAGGTCCTCGAGACCAGCCTTGAGGTACGGGGGAGCAGCCAGGGTGTCGTCGATACGGCCAGGCCCAGGGAAGCCTATCGGGCTGTGTGGTGGGTGTGCGGGACTTTGGGTAATGAGAGACGAGCTCCTTGCAGGATGCATCATGGTCTTGGGCTCGGGGATAGACGCCTTTGGCTCATGGGCCTCGGGCGTGCCGAGCGTGGACGGCGGGATCGGGAGCGCCTTCGTGGATGTTTGCGCAAGGATCTGCTGGGCCACCGAAAAGGCAAACGAGGAAACCATGTTGTCAATGACCTCTGACAAGACCGAGTCGAGAGACACTTGAGGCTCGGCCTCTTCACCCTTAGCCGCCGACATGGCCGCCAAAATGTCTCCCCGCATGACTGCCGACACGGCGGGGACAAACTCGAGCGTCCGTTTGCAAATCTCGGCCAGGTGCAAAAGGATCTCGGGCTCCTCGGTCATCTTGGGCATAGGGGTCCTCGGAGCAACACCCCTAGGAACCAGCTCCTGCTGCTCTTTGAGCTTTGCCAGAAGCTCTTCTCGCGATGACCAGGCGTTGGCCAGCCGGAGGAGGACTGCGATCTGACGAGAAAAGATGTAGCACCTAAAGTCAAACAGCGAGACATTGTTGGCCAGGATGAGATCCCGATACGGCTTCTTGGTCGAGCTGATGGGAATGCTGTCAAACTTTTCGGACCGCTTCTTGTCGCCAGATTGGAGATCAACGGCCTCCTCTTCGTCGAACTCCAGCTGCCCTCCAGCAATCTCAGCCATGGTCTTTTGCGCGAGCTCCTTCAGGTCCTCGGTGTAGCTGAGCAGCGCGCCGCCGTGTGTCTCTGCAGATCCCGCGGCCGCCTGCTCCTGGATGATGTTGTCCAGTCCGACACTCAGCTGGTCGTACACGACGAGCGCATCCTCAACCAGGCCCACACTCTCGAAGCCGCGGGCCAGGCCCTCTTTGAGGATAAAGAAGGTGCAAAAGTTCCAGCCGGGGAGACTCCTTTGCGCGTCTCTCTCTTTGATGTCCTCCTCATACTGGGTCACGCGCCGATCGAAGCTCGACAGGATCAGCTCCTTGAACTTGGCGATCAGGTCGGCCCAGGCGTTCTCGGCGTCCTGCTCGGTCTCGTGGTACCCCGTGGGCACGGCCGGGACAACGCGCGGCAGCATGTTATACGGCACGTCGTTGATGCCGATGCGTACCTGCCTCACGCGGTCGACGGCGCCCTTGGCAGAGCCGTTGAAGTCGGCGCGCATCTTCTCCAGCAGCGTGCTCGATCCACCGCGCCATCGCGATGCCGTCTTGCTGTCGGAGCTCGAGTCGGGAGCTTTCCCCGAGACGCGGGGCTGGGTTGCAGCCGTGGAGTTGGGAAGGACGACATGGAGGATCAGCCACTCGAAGGCATCGTGGTTTTCCGAGGTGCTGCCCGTCTTGCCCTGTGACCCGGCCGTGTTGGTCTTGATCCACTCGCGTATTTCGGACCTCGTGGTCGACTTGTACGTGTCATTGTCGTCGCACCTCACCAGGAGGACCTTGAGATATGGCGTCCTGCGCAGGCCGGGGATCTGGTGTCTGCGCTCCTTGCCCGCCGCTCCTGCTGGCGGACGGAGTGTGCCGCCTGCCGAGTCCCCCTGTTGCTCCGTCGAGCCTGTCCTCCCGCCAATTGCTGCCGTCTGGAATCCATCATCGCGGTTCGGAGCGGCGGCCGTATCGCCGGGGCCTGGCGCCTTCGGATTCGGCGACGAAAGGGGGGTGAAGATGGCCGAGTAGTCGACGCCCGCGGGAACGAGTTCGGCATGGAGGGTGCTGATGGACCGGAGTGGCCCTGCGTGCGACTGCCAGTTGAGATCGCGCAGCGGGAGTCGGGGGATCAGGCCCGGCGCAAGGAGCTTGTAGACATCGTAGGGATCGGAGTATTCGACTGGAAGACGGGGGAGAAGGAGGCAGTCAGTTGGGGTGCTGTCGTCGCTAAATTGAACACGGGGAGAGGGACAGGTCTACCTGTCACTTTGGATGACGAGAATGGCTGTTCCATGCTGGACAGCGCGAGCAGGGTCTATGGCATGACCCGCGTGGAAGCCCACAAGAAACAAGAAAGGTGGCGGCCTGTGATACCTCGAGGATACAACGACAGCTTCGAGAAGGTGCATGGGCAGGAAGCGCGCTGTGATACGTCGAGTCCCCGTTGAATGAACCCCTGCAGCTCTTTACCTTGACACGTTTTGGGACTAGCGCGGCAGCAGTTGCTCCCCCGAGGGGTGAGGACCCTGATGGCACCCCACCAAACATCTCGCAGTGGCGGGGCTCCCTGTCGCAATCTGAGTCTGAAGAGACATTTTCACCTTCAACTCAACAGGCTGTCTCCCTGCTTGTAAAAATAAAAGCTGGGGTTCTAAATATTTTGGGAATCGTCTCTGATTTTCTTTGACTTTATTCTGCAAATCTATACAGCCTCACGTTTATTTTTCAGCAGATCAAGATGGCCACTCTCCAGGCGATCAAGTATTCGCGGGGCAAGCTGTTAGTGCTCGACCAGCTCAGGCTGCCCCATGAGCATCACTACGACGAGGTGTCGACCGCCGAGGAGGCCTTTGACTGCATCCGGTCCATGAGGGTGAGGGGTCAGTGATGTTCATCTCATACAATCTCATCAATATCCAAATTAACAAATATTTAGGTGCCCCGGCCATCGCCATCGTGGCTGCCCTCGCTCACGCAGTTGAGCTGCACAATGGCAATTGCAGTAAGTGCCCCTGACTACACACACAACTCACCCTCATTAACATCCCCGAAGCCGCCACCACGCCAGAAGAGACCATCGCCTACATCGAGGGCCGCCTAGACTTCCTCAAGGAGAGCCGCCCCACCGCCGTCGACCTCTCCAACGCCATCTCCCTCCTCAAGCTCGCCGCGCGCGCCGCCAAGCTCGAAGGCCTCGCCCACCCCGAGGCCAAGGAAGCCGTCCTCAGCTCCTACATCGAAGCCGCCGAGAACATCCTGGCCCGCGACCTCGAGAACAACACCTCCATCGGCACCCACGGCGCCGCTTGGCTGCAGCAGCAGTACAGCGCGACCCCGGCCCGCCCGCTCTCCGTGCTCACCCACTGCAACACGGGCTCCCTCGCCACCTCGGGCCACGGCACCGCCCTCGGCATCATCCGCACCCTGCGCGCCCAGTCCCTCCTCAAGCACGCCTACTGCACCGAGACCCGCCCCTACAACCAGGGCAGCCGCCTGACCTCGTTCGAGCTCGTCTTCGAGGGCATCCCCTCCACCCTCATCACCGACAGCATGGCCGCCGCGCTGTTCCACCTGCACCGCGAGCGCATGAACATTGGCGCCGTCATCGTCGGCGCCGACCGCGTCGTCCGCAACGGCGACACGGCCAACAAGATCGGCACCTACGCCCTGGCCGTGCTGGCGCGCCACCACGGCGTGAAATTCGTCGTGGCCGCGCCGACGACCAGCATCGACCTCGAGACGGAATCAGGGGAGGGCATCAAGATCGAGGAACGCAAGCCGGAGGAGCTGACGCAGATCAGCGGGGCCGTGGTCGGGGAGGACGGCAAGGTGGACGTGACCCGCACGGCGCGGGTGGCCATTGCCGACCAGCGGATTGGCGTGTGGAATCCCGCGTTCGATGTCACGCCACATGCGCTGATCGATGCCATTGTGACCGAGAGGGGGACCGTGGTGAAGGGGGCGGATGGGCGGTTTGACTTTAGCCAGGTGCTGCCGGAGAGGTGGCGGTGGTGAAGCGTTGCGAGGGGAAGCGTACGGGGGATGAAAGCAACATTTCGGAGACAGCCTGGATCGGCCACATAGAGTCTTAAATCAGGAAATAGATTGTTTTGACCCTCAAATTCTATCCAAATTGCTGACATCCGAACGCCGATGTGCCGCAAACATGTGGCTATCAACCTAGTGCCGCGTCCTGTTGGCCCAACAAATATCCACGGCCGGTCTGACGATGCTGTCATAGTCCTCTGGCGCGACTCTTCCAATGAAGGCAACCCGGCAGTTGTGATTGACAGTCTGGAGTTTGGCGTAGTTGACACGGGCTTCCCTGGCGAACTGTTCTCCCTTTCCGTAGACGATGGCCCGTACTGGTTCGAATCCAAGCTTGGGTTCTCCGGCGAGCGTCCGAGGCCTCTTCCCCTCCTGGTAGACGATTCCATGGGTCGAAGGATTGACGCCCTCTTTGCTACACCCCCTGCGTTCGTATGTCAAGATGGGACTATACGAAAAGAGGTCACGTCAGCAAGGCAGTGGCGAGGTGGTGGAGGAGTGTTACTGACATGCAAGTGCAGTGTCCCTCGTCGTTAGCAACCACAATAAAACTCCGGATGCCAAGGAAACACGGGGGTTGCAGCCCGTCAACTTTGGACTCCAGAGTTTCGCTCCTGGAGGCCCCAATCCCAAAGGGCTCGCTCCAGAGAATCTTGAATATCTGAATACGAGAGAGAATGTTAGAGACACTCCGACGAGAGCGGATCACCGGGGGGTGGATGACTTACATTCCCAGGACCAAACATGGAGGAGTGCTCGACGTCAAACCCTGCTAGGTTCAGCGGACTATACTTGTAATGAAGAGAGCGAACGTCATTCACCGTCTAGGTCGGCATCGTCGAGCCACTGCCCTGGGCCGGCGCTCAAGCCCGCGCTAGGTCGATACTGATAGGTATCGACGGCTGATGACCTAGGTGTTTGTCGATCGCTGCTGACTTGGTACGGGGAGTATAAATAGTCTGCTGCCGTCGCCGTTACTTCGTATCTAAAGTCGCTGCGAGGAGGAGTTGCACAACGCTGGTCCGGTAGAATCAGTGCACCTAGTTCCTCGTGGCTTGGGGGGTCAATCTCTGGAAAGGATTTGATGCCTCCTGTTGTCAGCGGCGTCGAGAAGCTCTCTTCATCAGCTTGGCTGGGTTCGTCAGTCGACTCGCGTGACTTGCCAATTAACCTTGACTGCTCGATTGGGCTTCTTGAGCCGCCACGAACGTCGTGGGGAACAGAAAGTCTAGGCCAGGCCTTGCCGTCAAAGCAGGGACTCAGTTGAGCAAATACGTGTGCCAAAGAGACAACGTATGCGTGACCAAGAGGATCGCTTCCCACGATGTGACCGTAAACCTTGTTGGTTGCTTTGTCCACAACGACTGAGCCACATTCCCCGCTGATGATGCGGCCTGTTTGGGCAATCTGGTTAGAGGCACAATATGTAGAGTTGAAACTAGAATGCTGATGCTTACCAGAGGGGGCGTCCGGAATCACCGTCCAAGCTTCGCAACTTGCTTGTCCGAGAGGAGACGGGAGAAAGCTGGGCAGAGATAGAATTTGGCCATGAACAATTCCTCGGATTCCAGACACGATGTAGATTGAAGCCAGATGGGCTGTGGGCGACTCGTGGAATCCCCTGAGGACGACACCGTCACTTCCACAATCTCCCGGGTAAACGGTGTTGAGGCGAGACAGGAGGATATTTTGCGTTGTGGGTTCAGAAGTTTCCGGCCACGTCAGAGCCCAGTCAAGATACGGGGCCAAAGGACCAAGCTCGGCGGAAGAGGCGAGGACATTCCACTCTGCCGGATCTCCAGCTGTGCAACGTGATCCGTCGATTTTGGTCGAGCATAACACTTCTCCTTCCTTGGAGCCGGGCTCGCTTCGCGTAACCGCTTGGGTATCGAGGAGTCCCTGCTCCACTGGGTTCGAGTCGTCCGGATTCAAATCACCATATTCATCATCGTCCCCCCACAAGCTGTCTGAATCGGTTTGATCGAGCTCCCATAATAACGGGCTGTTCGGGCTGTCACAACGGGAGGAGCCGCCGTCAAGAACAGATGACGGCGGCGTATGGGTGGCGTCAGAGGAGAAGAGGTGGTCGACGGTGAGCATTCCGCGAATCTCTCCAACCTCGAGAGCGACTCCCAGGGTTGCTGATCGTTCGCCGTAATGAATGGTGCTGCCACATGAAACACCCCCGTCGCCGAGACATGCCAGGAGAGGCTTGTCCAGCGCAAGCCGATTTACGGGTTCTGTGAGTGTCCCGGTTCGGTGATAGACCAACCCCAGGTGAGGGATTGTGGACTCGGCCTTTTCCACACGGGAAGCAAACGGGAAACGCAGTCGTGATCCGGTCGGCTGCTTTTCAAAGAGGCACAGACGCCGCTCGGCCCTCTTGTGAAAGAGATTTCGTATTTTCGTAAAGTCAACCTCCCGACATACCACGACGACACTTGGGCGCGCGTCCTCGCGACATGTCCCGACCATTCGAGGGTTGTAGGACGGACAGCTTTCGATGTTCAGAAGCCGCAGATGCTTGTAAACCAGATATTCAAGCTGCTCTTGAATGAACACAAACCTGTCCCACCACTCCTCTGCTGTCCACTCGCCCCACTGGAATGGAGCCCTTGTGTAGATCCGCTTGTTGCTGCGACTGCCTGGGACTTCAAAGGAGTAATCCCAGACATCTTCTGGAGCGCTGGCTGCAGAAGTGGCCGTGGACGAGGTGGGCAACGGCTGCAATGGATGTGATTCTTGGGCTTCGGTGTCTCCGTGATCGTCGGTATCATCGCCGTTGTCGCCATCGTCATCACTGACTGGAAGCAGGGCAGCGTCGGAGTCAAAAGGCACAGCAGGGGGGTGGTTCAGCTGGGCATCGAGCACCCGAGAAGGTGGCGTTGATCCCCGGACGGGAAGGGCATGTTGAGGACAGGGCACTGCGGCAAGCCGCCCGCTACGCATGTGGCCCTCCCGGCCTTCGCGGAGGGATGTGTCGTCGGTCGCAGTTAGCGTTTGCGTTGACATGGCAGCTTCTGCACTCATTCCGATGAATTGGAAATCCCGGCGTAAGAAGGCGGTCGTGGCACGGCCATGGATTGAAGTGACAGGAGGTGGGAGCGGAGTTGCCGCGTTACTGGCGGTCGCCTGGTTTGTAATTGCACAGGCGAGGAGTTTAACACTCTGCTCGGCGGTTGAAAAGTTGAAACCTGGCGGTGGCCCGGCCACAAGGGTGAGCTTCAGAGTCGGGTAACCTTGGAAGACGAAAACATTCTTTCCTGGAAGATAAAGGCGCTGTGTGGCCTGCTGCCGCTCAGTGGAAGGATATCGGCATGGGGGTGTGTTTGTGGAAACGCCAGCCAGCAGAGGTAAAGTTTTGGTGGCAGACAAGGTAGGTAAGGTACGGGGAGAGAACCTGGGAGTCAGCTCAAAATTGAAAACGCACCTCCATGCCCGAAGCTGCCACCCAGCCCCGAGGCTGATGAGCGGGCAGGTGCTCCCTTGCCCGATTCACGGTACGTACCAGATGCCGGTTGTGTGTGCAGGGGCAGCCAATGGCCGCCCCGGTCGAGAATCTGCAACAAGCGGGCAGTACATTGAAGCGACTGGAAGCTCCTTCCTGCCTTCACCTCTTGCAAAACAACCTCGCCCATTCCCTCAATAAAACTCTGAAAGTTCCCTCAATCAGACCATACCTTTCGTCGCTCGGCCCATCCTCCGCCAAGGTTTGCGGCGACTTGCCTAGATACCTAATATCTTCTGTGTCTGACAGTAGGGCTCCGGAGACATGTTCAGCTGGGCTCATGCTGCAGGCCACCATTATGCATGATGGACTCGAACTCACGGGTTGATTGGCGAGGCAGAATTTCCCCTGGCACTGCCTCCGGGACAACCAGCCCCTCCACCCCTCCTTCTCCAGCGATCTTTTTATCAGGGCAATTTGGAGGACCAGCAAAATGTCGACAAACCCTGGGTCTGCCCAAGGCGAGGCGAGGCGAGACAACGACACAGTCTTCCAGTTTGCGACACAGCGCCGTGCTCCTCGCAGGATAAGAACCCCGACATAATTGAAATCAGAATGGGGGACAACAACTACCGAACCCGAATCGCATCCGAGTTGCTTGACAGTGTGCCGAGTTCACTTGGGTCCTATTTCAAAGTGTACGACAACTTGATCGCGCGTGGCGATGCCCACGTCCTGCAAATCGAAGACCCCAAGCTCGAGCCCGAACACACAAGCCCCATCACCCATGATGACATCCTCCTTGCCGCTGAGATTCTCCGCGGGGACCCCACGCTCACCTTGGACCAAGCCAGTGAGCAACTCAGAATAAGACTGAGAACGGCTTGCTCAACGCGGCAATCGACATTGACAATCCTGCTAACCGTCCGGGCCATGCTCATGCTGGAGGCGGATCGCACTGGTTCCGGGAACGGGTGGCGGTCCAGCGAATGCTTCGTCGACTTTGCCTCTAGGTACATTCCAAAAGCGTCGGCCATGTCTGTCGCCGTGATGGGGGCCTTGGAAGACAGAAAGGCGATGAAAGCATGGAAGCTGAAGGCGAGGTTCAACCTCTCATTCAGGGGCACTGACGACCTCGCACGCCACTTGCTCTTGGACCCGCTGCATCCGGACGGGCCGACGCTTTATCTCTTCCACCATGCAGCGTTTCTCAAATCACAATTGAAGCGTCTCAGGCGGCAGAACCTCCAAGGGGAGGAAAATATACTGACCTGTCTCAAGACGCAAGTGGCTGTTCCTGCCCGACCGTCCTCCCCCATCCTCATTCCCCAACTAACCATGATCAGTGGCTGCTTTCCTCCACGCCTGCTCGCCGAGACGCTCCATTCCATCCAGACAATCCTGTTCCACTTCGACGACGACAGATCGAGCCACATCCTCGAGCGGCTAATTACCAAAGAGGGATTTGACGAGCATTGCTCCCAGGCTGACGGGTATAACACCCTCAGCGACGCACACCAGCTCGAGTACCGATACTGGGGCGAGCGGTTTGCCGCATTGTACCGGTTCACCCACGAGCGCCCGCCCCGGAACAAGCTGGAGCGGTGGATGAAGTGGCAGTCGGCCGAGAGCAACGCCTTTGTTGTGGCGGTGGCTGCGCTGGTCATCTCAATTCTTGTTGGCATCTTGGGCCTGGGCCTGGCCAGTGTCCAGACCTGGATCGCATGGGAAGCTTGGAAAACTCCTGTATCAAATGACGATGAGACGACGGCTCTTCTTCAGGAGATTGCCGAGTTGCTCCGGCAGCAGCGAGGGCGATGATATATCTTGGGTACAAGCTCAGACCGAAATCTTCGGGTTATCCATCACCAATGTTCCCGTCCTGGGAAAGGAGATCGGCATGTTGTTTGTTTAGGGTGTATCTTGGCAAGGGGGGCTCCCTGGGTGGTGTACTGTGTATGTCTCAAGCTCCGCCTTGTCGCTTTGAGAACAGGATTCAGAAGCATGGCAGGGCCACAGGTTCCTCAAATATCAAATGTCTGCCAGTCTGCCAGACCAAAATGATGCAAACGGGTTCTTTGTTGAGCAGAGCATCACAGACGGCAGTGGTTCAAAAGTGCCCCCTGCAGATACGGCTTTTAGCGGCTTTCTCTCCCGGCTTGGCGGTTGCTGGGCCGATCCGGGGAAGCTCCGCACTCGGGATGACCTCATTGTGCCTCGACTTCGGATGACTCTCTCACTCACCGCAACCAACATCAAATTCAGCAAGAAGAGATTAGAATGAGGTTGATAGCCAAACCCTTGCTGGTTCTCGGCGCTTTGAGCGCCCATAGCTCAGCATTCGCGCCCAGTGACAACCAGCAGCAGCCCCTCATCAACGACACCCCTGTCCTTCAGAATGACCTCGTCCTCACTCACACCAGGGACGATGTGCCCTCATACCGCAGCCCCCTCCTCTCCCTCCACCGCGCCCTCGTCGACGTCCCCTCCATCAGCGGCTCCGAGGGGCATGTCGCCCTCCTCCTCGAGAAGCTCCTCACCGACCTGAACTACACAGTCCAACTCCAGCGCATCCCCTCCTCTGCCGACGGCGACGACACCGAACCGCGGTACAACGTCCTCGCCTGGCCCGGCGCCAACGCCACGCGCACCCTGCACGGCCGTGTTCTGATCACCTCCCACATCGACGTCGTCCCGCCCTACCTCCCCTATGCCCTCAACCACACCGCCATCCCCCCTTCTCAGCCCATCGACTTCACCGCCCTCCGCCCGTCGACCCTCATCTCCGGCCGCGGCTCCGTCGACGCCAAGGCCTCCGTGGCGGCCCAAATCACCGCCACCAACCTCCTGCTCGCCTCGGGCGCCCTCGATCCGGAGGCAATCGTGCTCCTCTACGTGGTCGGCGAAGAGACCTCGGGCATCGGCATGAAGTTCTTTTCCGCGTCGCTCTCGAACCATTCTAGCCCCAACCCCAACTCCAACCCCATTCCCAATCTCATCCTCAGCCCCCCCTCCGGTCCCTTCTCCGAAAGCAGCAGCCGCCCCCAGTTCAAATCCGCCATCTTCGGCGAGCCCACAACCTCCCTCCTCGCCTGCGGCCACAAAGGCATCACAACCCTCCTCCTCACCGCCGCCGGCCGCGCGGGCCACTCAGGCTACCCCTGGCTGGGCCGGTCTGCGACCGCCTTGCTCGTCCGCGCGCTCAACAAATTATTGGATGCCGACCTGGGTAGCAGCGCGCGGTACGGCAATACCACGGTCAACGTGGGTGTGATCGAGGGCGGGGTGGCTGCGAATGTGATTGCGAAAGAGGCGAAAGCACGGGTGGCGGTGCGGATTGCCGTGGGGCATCAGAAGACCGGGGCGGGGTTGGTGTGGGAGGAGGTGAGGAGGGTTTTGGGGTTGGATGGTGG
>Ga0247824_10001529_pt1 | contig 12636 bp, 7 predicted proteins | sample 13C_PalmiticAcid_FD_194412 | JGI IMG/M metagenome (GOLD analysis project Ga0247824, IMG submission 194412) | Soil microbial communities from agricultural site in Penn Yan, New York, United States - 13C_PalmiticAcid_Day48 | ecosystem: Environmental > Terrestrial > Soil > Agricultural land...
TTGTCAAGCCCTGATGTGTGTCCCTGACAACGAGTCACCCTGGCAAGCGGCGCTCCGACGCACTGGGAAGGTGATCCGAGGAGTCTCAGATCTTGTCAAAGCAGTGAAAGGACTGGATCTCAATGGATTTATGGACGGCTTGAAGGACATTCAACAAGGAGTAGCAGGAGCATCTGAGGTGGTACAGCTTGTTGCCTCTGCATTCGACGGAGTGAAATCGATGACCGAGGGTGGAAAAGGCTTCATGGAGGGAATCAAAGAAGGCCTCAGCTTCAAGCGCAAGTGTGCATGGTACTCGGCACTTCGGGGAGCCGATGTCATGATCCGAGATGGAGAGTTTGCAAAATTCAAGCAATTGGTATGTGAGGCACCGTGCCGATTGGATCCAACCTTCCAATGGGGGGTCTGCCAGAGACTCGGAGAGGTAGCAGGTAACTCTATGTGGGATGTACGCACTCGACGAAGTGCGGCGGCATTCCTTGGAGAGATGTATCGGAACGCTGATGACTGGGATGAGAAGTTGAGTATCAAGGAGTGGGTCCTCCTCATTCTCATGCAGTTATCTTCCTCAGCTGGCAGCATACAGCAATGTAAGTTGAGCTTCAAATGTGATTATTAATTGCTATACTGTTTGATACATTGAGTTAACCATGCGTCGCATCTATACCGATTGATATATTCCGCCACAGACATCGAGACGCTTTTACAGGAGCTGGAGGCGAGCGGCTGCGGCATCGATAAAGCACACCTCCGGACGATCCTAAAGAGAGACATTAGATCCTATCCATTGAGGCTCGCCTCTCCTCCATTGGGATCTCCATCACTCCTCGATCGTGTTCAGAACAAACCGGATGCAGAAGGCACTCTACGTCAGCTCAGGAAATTGAGATTAAAAGAACGAAGGAATGAGGTCTATATCCCACCTCAAGCTAAAGCCAGTCTACAAGCTTCCGATGACGAACGATTCTCGTTGATGGAGAAGGTCGACGAGTTCCTGGTCAGCAGAGAAAAAGTGCTTCTTCTACTTGGTGACTCTGGAGCAGGCAAATCAATCTTCAACTTGCAGCTCGAACGTAGACTTTGGCAGGACTACCAGAAAACCACGGGCAGAATTCCACTGTTTATCAACTTGCCAGCTATCGACAAACCAGAACAGGATATGATCGCTAAACAGCTACGAAGATCTGAGTTCACTGAGCCTGAGATCCGAGAAATGAAAGAGCGCCGTGAGTTCATCCTCATCTGCGATGGTTACGACGAGAGTCAGCAGATGAATAACCTGTATTCGAGTAACAGGCTGAATGAGGACGGAGAATGGAAGGTCCAGATGGTCATCAGCTGCCGTAGCGAGTACCTTGGGGCCGACTATCGATATCGCTTCCAACCAGGAGATCGCAATCACCCAGAACCAGAACTGTTCCGAGAAGCTGTGATCACGCCATTCACATCGGATCAAGTCCATGATTACATCAAACAATACGTGTTGAAGAATCAAGTGCTATGGAAAGCTAGAGAATATGTACAGGCACTCAATGTCATACCTGGATTGAAGGATCTCGTGAAAAATCCATTCCTGATGACACTGTCCTTGGAGGTGCTGCCCAGAATGGTGGACCCAGGAGAACACCTGTCAGCTACACAGGTCACTCGTGTAGCATTGTATGACCAATTCATGGAACACTGGTTGGAGCGAGGCAAGAAGCGACTCAGCGAGAAGAATTTGAGCCCTCAAGCAAAAGCCGCGCTGGAGAGTCTTGTCGACGAAGGATTCACACGGAATGGCGTCGAATTTCTGAAGAAGCTTGCGGTGGCAATCTACAAGGAACAAGACGGACAGCCTGTCGTAAGATACTCGCGATTCAAAGATGAAGGATCGTGGAAAGCAATGTTCTTTGGCAGAGAAGATGAGAAGCAACTGTTGCGAGAAGCGGGTCCTCTTGTGCGTGGCGGCAATCAATACCGATTCATTCACCGATCGTTACTTGAGTATGGGTTGGCACTTTCCATATTCGATCCACAAGACTGGAAAGAGAATTCCATGCCGGCATCTATGTCAGGTCGTCGAGGAAGCACAAGCTCAACCTACAGCTTCCGTGTCCGCAGCTCCATTAGAGCGATAGCGTCTGCCGAACAAGGCTTGGATATCAATTCACCTATAGCATGGAGGTACTTCATCGATGAACCATCTGTACTTCAGTTCTTGAGTGAGAGAGTTCAGCAAGAGCCGGTATTCAGACAGCAGTTGCATGACTATATCGAGTACTCGAAGTCGGACGAGAAATGGCGTACAGCAGCCGCCAATGCGATCACAGTTCTTGTTAGAGCAGGAGCAATGTTCATCCACGCAGACTTGGGAGGCATTCGGATTCCAGGAGCGGATCTCAGCTATGGCGTGTTTGAGTCAGCACAGTTGCAAGATGCGGATCTGAGACAGGTCAATCTTCGCGGTACATGGCTACAGCAGGCGGATCTAAGCAATTCACAGATGTCAGGCGTCGAGTTTGGCGAGCTTCCATATTTTCATGAAAACGACGGCATTTATTGTTGTGTATACTCACCAGATGGCAACTCACTCGCTTTCAGTCTCGACAATGGAATAATCAAAGTATATTCAACGTCAACTCGGGAACTTATACAGACCTTGACCGGCCATGATGGGATCATTCGAAGCGTTACTTATTCACCGAATGGCGATCGTATTGCCTCTGGCTGTCGAGACTGTACTGTTCGAGTGTGGGACACTGAGTCAGGGTCTTGCGTCCAGATCTTGATTGGCCATGTCGGCGAAGTTAACAGCGTTGCATACTCGCCTCGAGGAGACACAATTGCATCTTCCAGCGATGATAGCACGGTACGAGTATGGGACGTTAAAACGGGAGACAGTCGGCTGACATTATCCGGTCACACAGGGTGGGTCGTGAGTGTTATATATTCACCAAATGGCCACCAGATTGCATCAGGTGGAGGTGGAGACTACACTGTGCGGTTATGGGACGTGGAGACAGGAGAGTGCCTTCGTATTCTGAGTGGCCACAGCGAGACAGTTTGGGCGGTGGCATATTCGCCTCAAGGCGATCGAATTGTTGCTGGCGGTAATGACAGGACGGTTCGGATATGGGATATCGGATCAGGAATTTGCTATCGTGTCTTGACAGGTCATAGTGGCTGTGTTAACGTTTTGACATATTCAGTTCAAGGAGACATGCTCGTTTCCGCCGGTGACGACAAGACAATACGATTATGGGATGTAGAGACGGGATCGTGCCGACAGATACTGAAAGGACACACCAGCAACGTGATGAGAGTTGTATTCTCATTACGAGGAGATACTATCACCAGCGCAAGTACCGATGGCACAGTGAGGCTTTGGGATGTAGGATCCGGAGTGACTCGACAAGTCGCAACTGGTCATTACCGCAGCATTGTGAACATCACGCATTCGCGGCAGGGTGAACAAGTTGACTCTTGTAGTGAGGACGGGTCAATCAGTCGTTGGGATGTCGAGTCAGGGGCTTGCCTTCGAGTCCTCTCGACTAACATGAGTTCGGTCTGGAGTGTGACCTATTCACCACACGGCGACCTTTTTGCTTGTATGGACTATGATCCCGCCATCCGGCTGTGGGATGTAGAGTCAGGAGACTGTCGTCACATCCTAATTGGTCATCAGAATCTCAGTTCGGGCCCCGTGTTTTCGACTCAAGGAAATCAAATCGCTTCTGGAGACTTTAGTGGTATAGTGAAGATCTGGGATGTGGGGACAGGAGAGTGCCGCCATACATTCACTGGACATACAGATTACGTGACCAGCATGGTGTATTCGCCCAAGGGAAATCAACTCGCCACAGGCAGTTGGGACTATACAATTCGTCTTTGGGATGTGGAATCAGGGGATTGTCTTCATACTCTGAGAGGCCATGACAACTACGTTACCATAATCACATATTCGCCCCAAGGAGACTCTCTTGCTTCTGCCAGTGCTGATTCTACCGTCCGGATGTGGGATGTGGAGTCTGGAGATTGTCGTAATATTCTAATTGGCTACGTTAAGATCATCGCCTATTCACCCTCAGGTCATCATATCGTTTCAACAAGCACTGATGGGCCAGTAAAGACCTGGGATGCGGAAACAGGAGAGTGCCACCTTACACTCATTGGACATACCAGCCAAGTGAAAGCCATTGTATATTCGCCTAAAGGGGACCAAGTCATCACCGGAAGCACTGACAAAACAATACGATTATGGGACACCTCTTCTGGTCAATGCCGAGTCGTGGTTCAAACATTCGACAACATCGCGCAAAGCATCGCGTGGAGTACAGAGCCATATTACAACTGCTTCATCACTGGATATGACAACGGCGTGGTGCGGATGTGGCAAGTAACTGACGAGAATGGGGCGTGTAGCGTTCGCCTGCGCTGGGGATCCATGAATGGAGAGCTCGGTGTGGGTGGGGCATCTATCCAAGGTGTGCGCGGATTAAGTCAGCTCAATGAGCAACTGCTGAAGCAACGAGGTGCGCTGGGCGAGCCATACGTTCGTTTGCGTGAGGCTAACAAGAAGTTGATTAGTATGGCATCAGTGGTTTCTACTCTCAAGAGGACACCGAGCAAGCTAGTACAAGACCCTGCACCGCCTGCTTGTCCTTCTGTTGAACAGTCTGAGCACAAGGAGGAAGAAAATAAGGACAGCGACTAAGAGACAGATGTTGAGGTACATAATCTGGTCATAGCGAATGAGGGTGCGATCGCTCTCAAACGTCTTGATCATCGATCCGAAAGTCCACTTTGTTTTCCAGACCGATGACTGGAGTAGCCATGACTTGCTTGTCGGTTCCCCTGAAAGGAGCGGTGAGCAGTGGCATGCTACAGGAGGGTTGCATAAAACATTTTGGCTGCACATCCTACTTTGCGAAGGAACCCAAAGTGCCTTTCCCATTTCAATTGTTCGTATTTCTTTCGCTCGTAGTCTTCGTCGGGACGCGCCCTTGTATCAACAGTGGAATGGCCTGCATCAATCACAGCCGGTCTTGCTTGAAGTTTTTGGGAGTCTTGTGCACAATGAGAAACAAACTGTACGATTGTGTACCACTGTGGGGGCCAATGGTTTTTTTCGTAGCTATGATTGAGGGTGAATCTTTGAAGACTTAGTTTGCGGGCTGAGTTGCTGCCAGGGGTCAGGGGCTGCAGAACTGCGCCACGTGTTACCTTTGCACAAAAAAAATCCCTCTTCACCCTTCTCTCCCAACTTTTCGCACACACACCTTCGTTGCTAAAGCTCGCACCTGGATTCACATTCACAGACTCACTATCCTCGACCCTCCTCAGCTGTAACCACTCGGTATGGAACGATATAATGGTTGCACTTGCCAGCCCTAAATCCTCAACGGAAAGAGCTGTATAGAACATGGTTAGAGTAGCAGGAATGACGCCCATTTGGACACCTTCGAGCCTTTTACCCTGGATGGAACATCTCACAGGATCACTTCTATCATCCATCATACCCATTTCTTAACAATCTTCCCTCCGGTTGATATTACTCCTTTAGCCACAATACACGGACAGGAGCCACACCAGGCCTCCTCACTACCACTCAAGGAATCAACAAAAATCGACAAGTTAGAATTCATGCCTTCTGACGCACAGTACCAATGAGCTCCTCCATCCAGGTACAGGTTTACTGACCCAACTTTGGCGCTCCCTCAACTTGTGATAGGCATCATTGCTTGCTGGACAAGTGAGGAACATATCTCGGACAGTGTGACGTTCACCCACTCCAAGGTTAGTAATCGGATGATTGCGGGCTTTGCATGTAAATGGTATGTTTATAGATAGCAGCGTTTCTAACACCCAACTGCACCTCTTTTTATCACGAGGAAAGAGAACCACAGGTGGAAAATGGGATTCGGGAGTGTGATTTCGTCACCACGAGGGAGTCTCACTCTTCGACAGGCATTGGAACTCGCCAACATCTACTTGGAGCATGCTGGAACGGTTCAGGACACTGACATCGCTTTGGTATTGTGCCATGATACCGAGGCGGCACTGTCGCAAGCCAAAAAGGGGGCCAAGCATGCCGATGACCAAACAATGCGTCGGGAAATCGCTTCTGGTTACATCGGGATCGGGAGAGTGCTAGAAATGCGAGGACGGCGTAGTGAGGCGCAGGCAATCTACAAGAAGGCCGAGAAGCTCGGGTAAAAAAAAAGCAGGATCTGTTGGTCTGTTTGGGCTCAGATGTTGACAAGGAGAAGAGGCTCACACATTCCTTGAAACCCCCCAAAACTGTGCTTGAGTAAAAATTCAGGACCATCAGGTCGCACAAGCCTTTGTCACCAAAAATATCGCGCCTCCAGACAAAAGCGCTGCGGTGGATTCAATCGTGGATACTCCACCTGCGAGAGATCAGGCATCTCTACCGAGAAAGAACAAGAAATCGAACGACATTGCAACCATCCCGGCTCACATCTTTGCAGAGAATGTTCGTCCCCCAACTGTTGCGGCAAAATTGCCTGAACCGGATGAACGTCTTCTCAACACTCGTCAACTCGCCTGCTGCCTCGGCCTCTTGAACGATTCCCATGAACTCGATGATATCCTGGAACCAGCCACTCGCAAGTGGTTGCAAGTTATGGAGAGTGATGAAGACGAGCATGAGCGACTCAAGATCCTATCGTTGGATGTGATCAGAACATTCAAGAGGGAAGAGATCAAGGATGCAAAAGCCGTCGCAGAGGTCGTGTGTCTCGCTCCTGTTCTCGAGAGGGACATCTTCAGAGACCTTCTCAGATCGTTCTATGATGGGATTGATCATTCTGGGCTATTGGACATTCACCAACTCCAAGGACTTGCCCAGCTGATCCAAGGTGCTGACAAAGGATACCTGGAAGCCGACGATCTCGTCAAGATCCTTACACTCCTTGCTACACGACTCAAAGAGACTCACCAGCAATCGCCTCGGCACATTTATCAGTTGACATTGGCGGCCTCCTATGTGCTGGATGCAATGGCCGATATCAAGGTTGAGGGACTGGATCGCGAGACGTTACACGAGCCGCTGTCGTCGTATCTGAATGCGCTAAAAGGAAATGCCGAACCTTATTTGATGTTCCAGGCCGCCTACGCTTGTCAGGCTCTGATGTGTGTCCCTGACAACGAATCACTCTGGCAAGCAACGATTCGACGTACTGGGAAGGTGATACGAGGAGTATCGGGACTCGTGAGTGCAGTGAAAGGATTGGATCTCAGTGGATTTATCGATGGTTTGAAGGACATTCAACAAGGAATAGCAGGAGTATCAGAGGTTGTGCAGGTTGTTGCCACCGCATTCGACGGAGTAAAGTCGATAACTGAAGGAGGACAAGGCTTCTTGGAGGGGATCAAAGAAGGACTCAGCTTCCAACGCAAGTGTGCATGGTATTCAGCACTTCGAGGAGCAGACACCTTGATTCGCGATGGAGAGTTTGCAACGTTCAAGCAATTGGTGTGTGAAGCACCATGCCGACTGGATCCAGCGTTCCAATGGGGGGTCTGCCAGAGACTCGGAGAGATAGTAGGCAACCAAGCCTGGGATGCACGCACTCGAAGAAGTGCGACAGCATTTCTAGGGGAGATTTATCTGAATCATGACGATTGGGGTCATCAAGCAAGTATCAAGGAATGGATCGTCATTATCCTCATGCAACTCTCAGCCTCCACTGGCGGTCTACAGCAGTGTAAGTGGAGATACAGAGCAGTGAACGTGTGCTGACTACAACAATGTCCTAACCACATATGTTTATTTCACCATCGATATTTCTTTCCATGCAACAGATACCGAGACACTTTTACAAGAAATGGAAACAAACAGTGATGCCAAAGACAAAGAATTTTTCCGAGTGTGCCGTGAGAAAGACGCTAGATCCTATCCATTGAAGCTGGAATTGCCTCCATTGGCGTCTCCATCGCTTCTGGATCGTGTTCAGAACAAGCCGGACGTCGAAGGAACTCTGCGACAGCTGAGGAAGCAACGGTTAAAGGAACGAGGCAACGCCGTCTACATCCAACCTCAGGCAAAAGGGAGTTTAAAGGCTTCTGACGACCAGAGATTCCCACTAATTGAGAAGGTCAACGAGTTCTTGAACAGCGATCAGAAAGTATTCTTGTTACTCGGCGACTCTGGGGCAGGAAAGTCTACTTTCAACCTAGAACTCGAGTGCAATTTGTGGAACGACTACAAGAAGACAACAGGAAGAATCCCTCTCCACATCAACTTGCCTGCCATCGACAAGCCAGAACAAGACATGATCGCGAAACAGTTACGCAAGTTGGAGTTCACCGAACCTGAGATCCGAGAATTGAAGGTGCATCGCAAGTTCATCCTCATCTGCGACGGATATGATGAGAGCCAACAGACACACAACCTGTACGTGAGTAACCGACTGAATCAACCAGGGGAATGGAATGCTCAGATGGTGATCAGTTGTCGTAGCGAGTATCTCGGAGTCGATTATCGAGATCGCTTCCAACCAGGAGACCGTAACAGCCGATCCGATCCAGGACAGTTCCAAGAAGCTGTGATTACACCATTTGCATCTGATCAAGTTCAGGACTATATCAAGCAATACGTGCTAATTCATCAACCACTGTGGGAAGCCAAGCAGTACGAGCAAGCACTCGACCTCATCCCAAGCTTGAAAGAACTTGTCAGGAATCCGTTTTTGATGACATTGTCATTGGAAGTGCTGCCGCGAATGGTTGACCCAAGTGAACACCTCTCATCAACACAGGTTACACGCGTGGCATTGTACGACCAATTCGTCGAGCACTGGTTGGAGCGAGGCAAGAAGCGACTCAGTGAGAAAGAATTGAGTCCCCAAGCCAAGGCAGCATTCGAGAGCCTTGTCGATGAAGGGTTCACGCAGAATGGCATCGACTTATTGAAGAAGCTTGCTTTGGCAATCTACAAGGAACAAGGAGGACAGCCTATTGTCAAGTACTCACGATTCAAAGACGAAGAGACTTGGAAAGCAGCATTCTTCGGTCGAGAAGAGGAGAAGCAGCTTTTGCGAGAGGCTATTCCTCTGACAAGGAGCGGCAATCAGCACCGATTTATCCACCGATCATTGCTCGAATACGGGTTGGCACTTGCCATATACGACCCGCACGACTGGAAAGAGAGTTCAATCCCGGGACCCGCGTCAGGCCGCCGCGGTAGCACGACAAGCTCAACCTACAGTTTCAACGTTGACGGTACCACAGAGGAGGAGATCACTCCCGTCGAACAAGTCCCAGACATCAACTCACCATTGGCATGGAGGTATTTTATCAACGATCCATCTGTATTGCAGTTCTTGTGTGAGAGAGTGCATCAGGATCCAGTATTCAAGAAGCAATTACTCGGTTATATCGAGTACTCGAAGATGGATGGGAAGTGGCGCAAAGCTGCAGCCAATGCGATCACCATCCTTGTTCGATCTGGAGAAAAGTTCCACGGTGCAGACTTGAGCAACATCCGTATTCCTGGCGCGGACCTCAGCTATGGCATGTTCGATTCAGCGAATTTTCAAGATTCAGATTTGCGAAAAGTGAACCTTCGTGGTGCTTGGCTACGTCAGGCGGATCTGAGCAGAGCGCAGATGTCTGGTGTACAGTTTGGCGAACTTCCGTTTATCAAGGAGGACGGCGAAGTGTACTCGTGTACATACTCGTCAGACGGTGATTTACTCGCTGTCAGTCTCATCAACGGCGATGTCAACGTGTATTCGACATCGAATTGGAAACAAACACAGGAATTGAGGGGTCATAGCGGTCTTGTCCGAAAGACTGCATTTTCACCCAGCAGCAAGCAGCTCGTCTCTGGAAGTGCCGACTCCACTGTGCAAGTATGGGACGTTGAAGCAGAATCTTGCATTCATTCATTGACTGGACACGTCGGTGAGGTCAACTGCGTTGCCTATTCCCCTGGAGGAGATACGATTGCATCTGGAGATGACGAAGGTACGGTGCGTGTATGGGATGCAGGGACAGGGAACCTACGACTTATCTTCATCGGCCATGCAGGGTATGCCATGAGCATCGCCTACTCGCCGAATGGCCGCCAGATCGCTTCTGGAGGCGGAGGAGACTACTCCTTACGATTATGGGATATCGAGACCGAAATATGCCTTTATACCCTGAGTGGCCATGAAAGTTTGGTTTGGGGAGTCGTATACTCGCCTCAAGGAGATATACTTGCATCCAGCAGCAGTGATAAAACTATCCGGTTGTGGGATGCTGAGACAGGAGCATGCCGCCGCGTCTTAAGCGGTCACGAAAGTGCTGTCTACAGTCTAGCCTATTCGCCTCAAGGAGACGCAATCGTTTCAGCCGGCGGAGACAACACAGTACGACTATGGAATTCGGAAACAGGAGCTTGCATTCAGATATTAACGGGACATTCAAACGAAGTTATGTATGCGGCATTCTCACCAAAGGGAGGTCACATCGCCAGCGCTAGTATGGATAAAACTGTGAGGCTCTGGGACGTGGGATCAGGAGGGACCCGTCAGATTCCAGTTGGCCACAGTGGTGCTGTTCTGAGTGTCAAATATTATAGGTACTCTCCGCAGGGTAATCAGGCCGTCTCCAGTGGTGCGGATGGTACGATCAGGTTATGGAATCTGGAATCAGGAGATTGCCAACGAACCCTGTTAGGCCACACGGATTGGGTCAGAAGCATCGCAATTTCACCACGGGGTGACACCGTTATCTCTGCTAGCGATGACAGCACTATCCGTTTATGGGATTTGGAGACCGGAGTCTGTCGCCAAACTTTAACAGGTGATAACGGCTGGGTCGAAGCTGTCGCTTATTCGCCAAGAGGGGATCAATTTGCTTCAGGAGATTCTGCCGGAATGATGAAGCTTTGGAATGCAGAGACAGGAGAGTGCAGCCATCTTTTAATTGGTCACACCTATCGAGTGACAAGCATCGTGTATTCACCCAAGGGGAACCAGATCGCATCCAACGGTTACGATGGTACGGCTCGCATTTGGGACACCAAGTCTTGGGATTGTCTCCACACTTTGAACAACAATATCGGAGGGGAAGGAACCATCGCCTATTCGCCTCTTGGTGACATCTTTGCTTTTGCCAGTGAAGGTCAATTGAAGCTGTTCGATGTAGAGAGCTGGGACTGTCGCCATATCTTGATCGGTACCGCGACGGTTCAAATCGTTGCGTTTTCGCCCAGTGGCGACAATGTAGCTTCGGGTTACGATGGCGGAACAGTGAAGTTGTGGAATGTGGAAACCGGAAGCTGTCTCCATGCTCTAACTGGCCACACCGAGAGCATCACAAGCATTGTGTTCTCACTGAACGGCAATGAGCTTGTTAGTGGCAGCATCGACATGACCGTACGCCTGTGGGATGTCGTGTCCGGGCAGTGTCGAGCCGTGATTCAAGATCTCAACCGCAAAATCGAATGTATTGCCTGGAATCCCACCTCTGACACTGACTGCTTTGTCATAGGCTGTGATGATGGCTCGGTGCGCAGATGGAAAGTGACAGGAGAAGGGGATCAACGTCGCGTTCACTTGTGCTGGAGCACGACGAACGAATTGCTTAGCGCGAGAGAGGCGCTGATACAAGATGTGCGAGGATTGAGTCAGCTCAATAAGCAGCTCTTGAAGCAGCGTGGGGCACTGGGTGAGCCGTTTGTCCGTCTGCGCGAAATGAGCAAGAAACTTATCGGCATGGCATCGGCGGTATCGGGCCTCAAGAAACCCTCAAGCAGGATGGTACCGGATTCGGGGTCATCTCCTGTTCATTCTGTCGCAGTGTCTGAGAAACCGGAAGATGAGGAGCATGACTCGTAGCACCTGAGAAGATCCTTTATGGCCATAGTCTTAGCGATTTGAAGAAGCATAGTACCTTTTCGTTTGAAGACCTGAATAGCGCCTGGACGGATGCTGGTGCCCTCCTCTCCCTCGCCCTCTCCCTCTCTCCTTACTTTTTTTTCTTTCGCTCTTCCTCCTTCAAACTCGCAATGAAGAATCCCGCGAGGACCGGTACAAAGCTCCCTTTTGACATCCGACAGGTTTCTTGCACTGGTGAGGGGAAGTGTTGCTGACATATCTACTTGTATGTCACTGCCTGTTCGCGTGGCAAAAGATTGACTGTGAGTGAGTGCGCCACCATTTTGGCCATCGGTTGCACAAACAAATTTGATTCTTCCCTTCATTTTCACCTCTCTCTTTCTCTTCACATTTGCCCTTCTGCTCTAGTCTCGGTATGGAAAGACAGATCCCTACTTCAATCGACAATATGAACAAGATAGGGGAGTCAGAGATGGGGATGACAAACAAACGATCGAGGAGATGAACACCTGGATTCTAATATCATTCTTATCACACACACACAACCCGTAACATCACAGCAAAGACTAAATACTTCCCTCTTGACATTGATAACTAGCTGGAGCATACTAACAGAAACATCGCTCAGGAATTTTCGGCAATCATTCAAGGAAAAGTGAAGCTCCAAAGGAAAACATGTACACTACCTACCCAAAACTGGACCAATGGTGATACCACTATCGTACCTCGTTATCTTACTTCAGATCTCTTGTATGATGAGGGCCCCACATCTGGTACCCGTTTTGTGCCCACAGTACTAAAT
>Ga0247824_10001530_pt1 | contig 12636 bp, 12 predicted proteins | sample 13C_PalmiticAcid_FD_194412 | JGI IMG/M metagenome (GOLD analysis project Ga0247824, IMG submission 194412) | Soil microbial communities from agricultural site in Penn Yan, New York, United States - 13C_PalmiticAcid_Day48 | ecosystem: Environmental > Terrestrial > Soil > Agricultural land...
GAGGTCGCGGCCATAATAGGCCCAAAGCAAGAGCACCCAAAAAAAAAAAAAAATAAAAAATAAAAAAGAAAAACAACGATTGATAATGATAATGACCAGGAACCCTTCACGCCCAGAAACCCTTCGTGCTCAGAAGTTATATGATTGATGACAACATTCTTTTAATGTTATGTAAACAATGATTAAAGAAATAATGCTGAAGAAAATGGGATGCGATGCTGGGTTAGGAGGTGGGATGCGGGGATGCAAGGGTGTTTTTTTTTTTTAAAGCTTGGGTCCAACAGCGATGACATCCTCGGTGGCCTGATCAGCATACTTGGCAAAGTTGTTGTTGAAGAGGTTGGCCAACTTGGTGACGGTGGCACTGAAGTCCTGCTTGGATCCCTGCCAGGCGGAGGCGGGGTTCAAGACCTCGGCGGGAACGCCAGTGACAGCCTTGGGAATCTCCAAGCCGAAGACGGGGTAGGTCTCGTACTCGGCGTTCTTGAGCTCTCCGTTGTGGATAGCATCAATGATGGCACGTGAGTACTTGAGAGCAATACGCTTGCCAACACCATAGACACCACCGTTCCAGCCAGTGTTGATCAACCAGGCATCAGCCTTGTGCTCCTGCATCTTCTGGGCCAACATGGAGGCGTAGTGAGTGGGGTGGAGGACCAAGAAGGGCTGACCGAAGCAAGCAGAGAAAGTGGCCTCGGGCTCAGTGACACCCTCCTCAGTTCCGGCAATCTTAGCAGTGTAACCAGAGATGAAGTGGTACATGGCCTGAGCAGAGGTCAACTTGGAGACTGGGGGGAGGACACCGAAAGCATCGCAAGTCAACATGACAATGTTTTTGGGGTGGTTGCCAATGCAGGGGATGAGTGCGTTGGGGATGTACTCGATGGGGTAAGCGCAGCGAGTGTTCTCGGTCAAGGACTTGTCATTGTAGTCGACGAGACGGGTGTCCTCATCAAAGACAACGTTCTCAAGAACGGATCCGAAGCGAATAGCGTTGAAGATCTCGGGCTCCTTCTCAGCCGAGAGATCAATGCACTTGGCGTAGCAGCCTCCCTCAATGTTGAAGACTCCAGTGTCGGTCCAGACGTGCTCATCATCACCGATCAAGGCGCGGGCGGGGTCAGCAGACAAGGTGGTCTTGCCAGTTCCAGAGAGACCGAAGAACAAGGAGGTGTCGCCGTTGGGTCCCTGGTTGGCAGAGGAGTGAAGGGAAAGAACACCAGCCTTGGGCATGAGGTAGTGCATGATGGTGAAGACACCCTTCTTCATCTCTCCAGCGTACTCGGTTCCGAGAATGACCATCTGGCGAAGCTTGAAGTTGATGGAGACTGAGGTGGTGGAGGTCATTCCAGTGGTGTATCTGTTGGCGGGGAAGGCACCAGCGTTGAGGATGGTGAAGTCGGGCTCGCCATAGTTCTTCAATTCCTCCTCAGTGGGGCGGATCAACATGTTGTGCATGAAAAGAGAGTGGTAGGCACGGGCGCAGACAACGCGAATCTTGAGGCTGGAATGTGAGAAAGAAATAAAAAAGGCGGCATTCTATTTAGCTCGCTGTGGAATGTAGAAAGATTTGGTGGCGCATTGTGGGGAAGAAGCTTTCAAAAGCTTAAAACTTACCGGTACTTGGGGTCCCAGCCAGCGAAGCCGTCAAAGACGTAGAGGCGCTCGCGAGTGTTGAGGTAGTCGACAGCACGCTCATGGTTGATCAAGAAGGCGTGCTCGCTCAACTTGGTGTTGACGGGTCCCCACCAGATATCCTCGTTGGTGGACGCTTCATCGACGATACGCTTGTCCTTGGGCGAGCGACCAGTCTTCTTTCCGGAGGAGGTGACGAGGGCGCCAGCCGAGGAGATGAAGGTTCCGGGTTCGTGGCGGAGAGCATCCTCGTACAACTTGGCGACGGAGGTGTTGCGGAGCAGGTTCACGCGGGTGTAGTCAATACCGTCCTTGCCAACCGAGGCATCGAGCTCAGCATCGTGCTTGTGGATGGAGGCGGCAGGGGATCTTGTTCTGTAGGGAGCCATTTTGTATTATGTATAGAGTGGGGAGGGCGAGGGATGGAGTGGAGGAGAAGGGTGGACGCAAAAAAAATGAGTTGACGAAAGGATGATTTCAGGCGTCCCTGGCAGGGGGAAAGCATGGTCTTTATAGTGTTCTGTCAAGCACGCGGAAAATCGGAACAGGCGAGGCTTTGAACGGAAGCGACACTCGGAGTTGGTACACATCACACGAGAGCTTATGTTGCCCGTGGACATCAATGTGGACTCCAACCTCCGCTGCCTGCTACATGGACCATCATATGCCCTGCTGTCAAGGTTGATGAATCTATTGAAGTGAGGGCTATTCTGTATTCTTTGCGTCGCTCGGAGCATGGAACAACTATTTTTGAATTGCATACACAACACATCTGATTGAATTCATTTTGCATACCCCCACACCCCTGGCAGCACTATACGGCCACTAGTCACCGACTAATGCTGCTGTAATGCAGTGTGCATCATCAACATCCAAGCCCACGGATTCCGAATTATATTGACCTTTCCCATCAACCAATATCACTCTCTTGCCCATCAAGGGTAATGATGGGTGTTCTGTTCGGACATATACATTCATGGGCACCATCAATGCTTGTCGCCGCGGATGCTGTCCATAGCTGTCGACTTGCTGTGAGGGTTTGGCATCGCTGCAGCCAGCATTGCCAGGGCAGGAGATGCAAGAGGTAAGAGGGGGTAGTGATGGAGGGGGGGAAAGGGAAAAGTGACAATTGAGCGCCTGGAGCGGTCTACTGCGGGATATATTCATTTCAATCATGATGACCACTCACTCCGGAGCCGTCGCTTTTAGACCCTCAGTTACTCCCTCATCCCCCTTTCAATCACTCCTAGCTGCACACGGAAACAGGCGAAGATGGATGCGCCCATGTCGTTTTTACGACAAAGACTTTTCTCACGGCCCAAGGAACACAAAGGGCGAGAATGGAAGAACAAAGATCAATTGGTCAACGAGGATGATCCAAAGGTACAATGGCACTTGCAGCTCGTGAGAGGGAACTCATGTTTCCACACATACCCGATTCCAAGCAACATACCACATCAACTAGCCTTCCGTAGGTGTGGTTATTGTGCATCTTTACGGATCACTTGTGGCACTGTCCAGCTGTTTATGTAATGAACAGCGAGTATACGACACGGCAAATGCCGAATACCTCCACCCAACATTTACAACATCGCCCGCTCTCGTCAATCATAAACGCTTTGCTTGGACCATGTCAGCGAAACGCAAAGCATGGGTGTAACAGAGAAATATGTGTTGTACGCCATGGTTTGGCACCCCCAATGTGCGACAAAAACCCCTCAATGTCTAGAGAGGTCAAGAAATGCAAAGGACATGATGCAGTTGCCTGTAATGGTCACCAACGCACCAACGTAATACACGCGATGTACCGAAGAAAAAAAAAGTGACAGGCACAAGGCTTTTCGCGGAGGCACCTTCTCGTTTTCCTCGTTTGCAGCGACGACCACAGTGTTGCACTCTTGGGTTTGGGACTCAATTGCCATGACAAAAGAAAAACCGACAAAAGGGTCCTCTTCTGCAGAGAGAGGCTTAACGATCGTGAGAAAAATTTCCCCAGGATCATTCAGGCACAACAAATACGTTTCTAATTCCCCCATTCTTTGCTTTCTTGGTGGTCTAAGAACGTCAGCGACTTCCATCTATCCCTCTCCTCCCCCATTCATTACTCTCATCTTTGTCTCTTCTTTGAACTACTCCGCTGTTTGGAACTGAGAAGATTGAGTAGAATTGATGAGCTCCATTCCTCGGGTCTGCCGTACTATTCTCCTCATGTGTTTAATAAAGTTGAGATGACCTTGTTGACATACAAGCACACATGTTGCTCTCCTCTCCCTCCTAAACCATTGCATCCAACCATCAAATTATGACTCGTTTCCTGCGACTCTCATTGGTGTTCCCCATCTCCACTTGCTTTTTGTTTGCCGCTTACTCTGGCACTGGGCTGCAACAATTTTTCAACTGCCCTCTCACGGTTTCCCCACACGAAAACTTTCTCTTCCTTCTAAACTTGGACATGCGTGAGGTGTAAAATACACAACGGCTGATCCCAGCAAACCCTGCTTGTTCAGTTCCAACGGTTGAAGTTACCGTGGAATGCCAACCTGTTGACAGGAATAGAACTGTCAGGCAGTAAACTCGGAAGGATGGATGTGCGTCCCCTGCAGGCTACTGTAGGGGGGGAAAGTCGATCAATTGCTGCTAGGAACCTTGGTGACATTCCTTTGTAGTGTTGCAGGCGAGGCAGTTGATGTGAGTTTGGTTTGGATCCTTTGGACACTTTATCCAATTGCTTCTCCCTTGGCTTTCATCCCGTTCTCCCTGAAATATGTGGCCCTTTCCCTTCCTCCCCCTGCTTCTTGATTCCATGGTGTGGGCGGCAAGGGGTGCTTCTTCCTTGTTCATCCCTACTTGGATCCCTCCTAGGGCCATGCATGATGTGCACATTGCCAAAGGAATCTTTCGGGAGGTAAGGTTTCCGGTGTTCCCCGAGTCATATGGTACTACGGTGGCAGTTCACACTCCACTGATGAGATCGGACCACAAACAAGAAGCCAGCCTTGTTCAACGTAGGGATCGGGGTTGATTCAATTGACGGTTCCTATTCTTAAGCATAGAGGTTAGCAATCCCAATTGAAAGATGGCCCGAGCCAGGATTGTCCCATTTCCTTCCTCGTGGCACCATTGCCCAACACACTTCCATGGGGATGAATAGAAGTGTCAAGTGCAGTCGACGTAAAAAAGCCTCATGTCGCGATTTGATGGATTGTTTGAGCCAAGGAGGACATTGTCAAAGTTCAATGTGTGAATCATGGAATCATGACAAACGTGTTGGTGCGTATTCATTTCCTGTAATTACCGCAGCATTTTTCTCCAGAAGTCCTCCACATACCACTATCGTACATTTCAATCTCGCAACTTGCCCTCCTAGTCACTTTCAGTGAATGTCATGTCCCCTATGGAGATCGCAACAAATTTAGATACTGCGATGTCAATATCCACAATAATCTTGAACGGGGCTTTGTACCTGTTACCGACGCTAAGACTGGAGTCATCAGAACGCAGCATTTTGGAGCTGTGTCCAAGACTGATCGAGTCCGAGGGAACAATGGGCCGAAGATCAAACAAGCAAAGGAGAAGTGACAAGACCCGAGTGCCCTCGCGACTTCCCTCAAATTCCCAAGATCATGACGAGGATCAGGATTACACTCGGTTCGGGATCACTAGATAGAAGGGCCCAAAGGAGACGGTTCTTTCTCAGTGAACCATCCGAAGAAGACCACCCAGCGATGAGGAGCAGGGATCGTGAGTTGGAAAGTCAGTGAGGTGGCAAACCAAGTCCGGCGAATCAAATGATGCGCCACCTATGCGCCACCAATTTGGCATTTGGTGGTTGTCCCATCGCTTTCTTGCTCCTTCACTCTAAACGCGCAACCTCTCCTGTCATTCCCCAGTTCACGCACTCACAAACACAACCACCACTACAATGCCACGCTCCAACAACTCTCGCAAGACCGCTCAGGACATGGAACCCACCACGTCAACCACCGAAGCACAGCAGGATCTAGAGGATTCACCGTCCTTACAGCAGCACGAAGAAGGACATGAGCAAGATCACGCGCTGGATCCTCTCTTTCAGGACGTCATTTTCTACCTCAACCCATTCCTTGGCAGCGAGAGGATAGCTGAGGTGAGTTTCTTTAGGGCACTGGATGTTGGAGTATGGTTGCCCTGTCCACCGAAAGCGAACCTGTTGCTCAGTCGTCATTTTTGACCTCGAACGCCGCCAATTTTCCCTGTAGCTGGAAGCAACCCTTTGTGCCAACGGCGCACAAAAGGCTCAAACATCAATAGGCAAGACCAACACTACGTGGACGAGCGATAGGTCCAGGCCCACACATATCATCACAGACGATCTGGACTTTCCAGATTACAAGCACGCCAAAGCAAGGGCAATTCATATTGTTACGGTATGTGAGAATAGACAACCATTTTAGCTGTGCATATTGCTATGACCCTTCCCCACTAACTCGCGCGCCTTCACCTTTAGCCCGAGTGGGTTGATAGATCAGTCAAATCGGGCCTCCAAGAGTAAGCTGTCCCCAGGCACTGTGCTCACTACTCAATATGGCCCTTCCGACTGCTAACAGAGTCATTCATATATTGTAGCCCTCGGTATTTCTCTGCAGACCCCATCATGATTTTTTCTGGGATAGTGCTAACAACTACTGGAGTAAGTAATACCGCCTTTGATGAAACGTAAATCCCAGGTATCGGGCCCCAGCTTACATATTGTTTCCATCACCTTGTTAGCTTGCACCATTTGATCGCAAAATGATTTGTGATGGAGTTCAGGACTATGGCGGTTGCTTTACGTCTATGATGACGTCCGATGTTACGCACATAATAGCTATCACACCAACAGGGGTAAGTGGGCACTTGTAAGTATTGAGAATAAGAACAGGAGTTTGAAATCCGTCAACGCCAAGTGGCCTGATAAGTTCTTGTCCTTCGTTTCGGCTAGGAAAAGTATGACTTTGTTATGAGTCGCCCGGAACTGGACATCAAGGTCGTGCTACCACATTGGTTCGAACAGTGCATCAACTTGAAGCGGCGTCTTCCAGAGGTATTTTCAAGGGCCCTCAGTATTGTCGATTCGATTCGATGCGATGGACATCAATGCGATGGATACTCAATATTTATTCACCTCATGTGTGCTTGTAGACGATATACCAGTTCCCTGATCTGCCCATGCAGAACCAAGATTACGTTGTCTCAAAACAAGGATATGCACCACAGCTCTATGTCAACAGCGTTAAGACCGTCACCATGTTCCTAAGCTCTCTCAGTGAAGATCAGCCTCGGTGTTTAGACGGACTTCGCATCCACATGGCAAGCGATTTGAATATTGTTCAGGATCTCAAAGTTGCCATTGATAAAAAAATCGAAGAGGCGGGAGGTATACTTGTGGAGCAGTATTCAAGCGGCAAGGTCGATGTTGTGGTCTGCCGGTTTCGAGCAGGAGAAGTCTACATCAAGGTAACTTGAGTTGTCTTTGCGAAAATGCCCTGCTGTTGGTGTTATGCACAGCTGACGAACCTCCCTTTCCTTCTCGTGTTAACAGGCATCCAGGGACGGGAAAATAGTCGGGTCTCCTGATTGGCTTTTACATGTGCTACACACCAGAGAGTTATCCTCACCAAAGGCTTCCTTACTCCATTACCCTGTACCCTTGGAACCCATTGAAGGGATGTCATCTTTCGTCATAACCGTTACAAACTACTCTGGTCGGATTCGGGAATATTTGAAGCGTTTGATCCAAGTGGCAGGTGCAACATACATGCCAACGATGTCGAGTCGTGTAGGACGGCAACCAACGACGCATCTAATATGCGGAAAGTATGTCGGATGCGAATGTTCTTACCGATACATCAAAACCCATTCATCGTGTAAGGGGTTCATGGTTCTCAAACAGCTTCAATACCTCTTTCCCTACCATAGTGCTTCTGGAGAAAAGTACGAGAAGGGCAATGAATGGAACATCAAGGTCGTCAACCATCTATGGCTGGAGGAGAGCTTCCAGGCTTGGTCATTACAAAGCGAAACCAGACCTCGGTTCACGGTGTTCCCTATTCACGGCCAGCTGTCGCTTGTTTTCGGTGCAAAGATTTCACCTGAAAGTTTGGAAGAATGGATCAACCCTGATGATGATCAGGAACCATCACGGGCAGACTCACAGGCAGTGACTGGAACTTCATCATCTGAATCGACAATGATGGATATCTCGCCATTCCAGGGCCAAAGTAACGGACAGGAGCCAGAACAACAAGTGGGGCACAATTCGGATATTCAGGAGCCTGAACAGGAATTTGATCAAGCAGAAGAAGAACATCCAGGAGATACCAGTATGGTGATGAGAAGCGACTCGGAGCGTAGCCCATCACCACCTATCCTTTCGAAAGGGAAATCTAAGAGGGTCTCAACCATTAAGCAAGCGGAATCTGATACATCAACACCGACTACAGGCGCTCCATCACCGCAGGCTGAATCTTCTGCAGGAGAACCATCCGTTGGTAGTGTCCGAGTCGTATCACGGAAGCGCGGGGCGGCTCTGCAAGCCAGCAAAGCACTACAAAAGATTGTTCCGGACATGAATGAGTTTCAGGAGGAGTTGCGCGATGAAAAGAAGGCATTGAAAAGGAAAAAGAAGCCTTCGGCCATAGAAGAATCCAAGGACAGCGATTCCATGGATATGGATGTAGATGAGGCGGAGACCAAACCAGCACCAGCAAGGAAAGTTACAACTTCACCCACCAAACGGAAAAAACCCGACACGGAAAAGTCTGTTGCTGTTGGAAGTGATGATGATGGTGCCAAGGAAGTCGAGACACATCGCGGCGGCTCAAGTACACCATCCAAGAAACAAAGGCGAGGTGTCATGTTGGATAAGGACAAGACTGGAGAGGACTCGGCCGCAGAGTCTCCCAATGCATTGGATCAAGCAGGAGCAGGAGCCGGAACAACCGGAGCGTCATCAAAACAAAGGCGTGTGCGGTATATCACAACAGGCGTCAAGGAACAAACTGCTTCACAAATCAAAGCACTCAAAGCATTGGGTATCCAGTCCACGACCACAGTTGAAAAATGTACGCACTTGGTAGCCACGAGTATCACCCGAACCGGAAAGTTTTTGATTGCCCTGCTTCAGGGCAAGATCATTGTGCGTGAAGAATGGCTCCAAGCCTGCATTGATGCCAACAGCATTTTGGGTAAGCATCACCTCTTTTTGGATGTGCCCCCTTTCTGGCTTAATGAATTGGTACACGATCTCAACGACTCATTTGGTATCCCATCCTCGCAATAGACGAAGACGACTTCCGGATTGAAGATCCAGCCAACGAACAAAAGCTCGATATGAACCTGTACGATTCTCTTGACCGGGCACGCGAAAAGCGAGTATTTGAGAACTGTGTTTTTTACCTTTCTCCATCAATGAAGCAAGATATGCCGCTGCTCAAGTCAGTGGTTGAGGCTGGCGGAGGGAAAGCACCAACACTTTTGCAAACAGGACTCGGATTTTTGAAGGGTCGACTTTTGAAGGCAGACCAATGGGCCACTATTGCTGCCTCGAGGATAACCAAGGATAAAGTATCAGGGCGTAGGAAGGACGATAGATCGGGTAGTGATGATAATGCGTCTGATTCAGAGGGCGAGAAGGAGATTGTGGCGGTTGTATCCAGCGAGAAAGACAAGGATATGTGGCAGCCAATCTTGGATGCCGGAGCACACGTCTATTCTCACGATGTGATCTCCCTTGGCGTCCTAACACAGAAGCTGGATCTTAGTAAAACGCATGCGCTCGCCTAAAGTCGATGTCGATGCAAGCTGCTCTCGCCACAATAAAGGCAGCACTTCCAAGAGCACTCTGAGCGCGCGCTTTATCGATACGAAAAACAGTGAGCATGGAATTTCATGGGGGACAAGTACTATCACAAGCAACGCAACGCAATCGATCGATTGATTGCTTGGCAATTGCCCTTCTTTTTTTCATTATCACCTCTTTTGACCACACCTACTCGACTCCCTCCCCAATCACCCTGTCTAGACAGATGGTAAGCGAGGAAAGCAATCATCAATCGTTCCAGCTGGCAGACTTTGGCGCTGCAGCGCTGAACCAGAATCCCATTATCAAGATTGAGCTTTCCACAGACTCTTCTACAGGCGAGCAGTCCATCTTTTGGGAAGATATCGAGACCTTCTTCCCAGGTCTCAAGCACGTCCATCGAGAGAATGATATCATGGTAGTGCACATGCGAGACAGGAACGGCCAACGGTAAACCTGAAAGAGGATGATATCGATAGCGTTGGTCAACATGAAAAGCATCCTATTGACGAATGACTGACAATCCAAGTCGATCGCGTTTTGGTGTAGATACCACCCGGCGAGAATTAAGTGTTATCCTGGAATTGTTCTCAAAGTCGCTGTGTATCCGACACCGACATTGCAATCCAGTAGCAATGACGATGGCTCCAATCATCGGATCGAAGATATCCATCCGCCAGAGTATTCTGACTCCTCGACAGACACCCTTATCACAGGAATCAACGCTACGATGCGACTTGCACCACGACTCTTCCTGGTCTTGCCCCATGGAGGGGAATCGCTTGATGGAAAGACGACCTCTATCAGCACTTTCCGAGTTCATTTTATGTGCTATGGAGGTGAGGCACTACCACTCAGGTCAACTGGGAACAGCATTGACGAGGAGATACCCGACCATGTACATCTTTGTGGTCACCCTGGATATGAACTTGAGCGATCGACAGAGTTCTTTGATCGATATGGAGTCTATGTCCTCAACTTGCTCCAGATGTTGAAGCACGGATTTCCAGTTCATGGACATACGGTAGCATCACTTCAGGATCTAGAATATCGCAGGGTCGATCGAGTATCAAGAGATGATACAGTGTCGCCTTGGACCGGAGTTTGCAAGGACCTTGAATCGGGCGTGGACAAGATGATCAGTTACTTGCTTTTACTCAAAGCATGCAGCCAAAAGACATTTGAGGAACATGTGCGGACTGGCGATTTGGATGACATGATTGCTGGACAGTTGGATTTGAGCGATATTGTATCGTTCCTGAAAGATGTCCCTGAGAGTGAGACTGGCGACGTAGTGAGGAGGAACCCATCCATAGGAGGACTTTACAGAGGCGTGTTGGGCGAATCCCGAAAGGGCAGCTGGAGACGACGAGGAAGCGGCGTAGATCAAGATCAGAGCCAGGCGACTGAAGTGTGGCTATGCCAGCATCATTACACGGCAACATTTGGCACCACCGAACTCAAACAACTGGAGGAAACAGTATCCTTGAACGGCGGGAAGTACGACCTGGAGAGCGGCCGATTGAAGTTGACGTTGAGCGCTACAAAATCTACGCCTGTGGCATTGTTCGCAACACTCTTGAGACAAACACGACATATCCATACTCTGGATCTCACGTTGAACTGGGACGCAAGTTTCCAGCACTTTCAAGTGTTAAGAGACTGTATTCTTGGGATGGAGCAGCTTCGGGAGCTCAGACTGGATTGTGGAGATTACACAGGACCGATGACAGATTTCGTCAACAGAGGCAAGAGAATGGATCCTTTGGCAAATCTGTTGATGAAGAGCAAGCTAAGGACGATCCGCTTTGTGCGCGTAGACAGCTTATTCACCAGGTCAATGGCGTTTACCGCTCCACAGCCGACCCACTTGGAAGAGGTTCACCTGGATGCAATGTTCGAACCAACGCTGCACTCTGAGAAACTAGCAACACTGCTTGGAAAGAGTCCAGGGTTAAAAACCCTTTCACTTCGTTGCTCCAAGACGGGCTTTTGTGAAACGATTGAGACGGTCAAGAACCTACTCCCAACACACCAGTCTTTTCAGATCCTGGAGTTGTCGAATCCAAATTTCACGATTGTATCAGACCGCACTGAACCAGGGTCACTGCTACTGGATCCCGTCAAACGAGGCGAGTCTTCCAAGAACAGCATAGTTGATGTCCTAGAACGCTATGGGGCATACCTGAACAAGGTGGTGATAGACGATCAGTTCACCAATGATGATATCGCACGGTTAGACAAGGTCACTCAGCAACAGGACATCAGATTGAAGCGAATCGATATCATTGTGGATTGGCATGTGTTCAAGATCCCCGAGATGACAACAGAAGGCAAGTACAGTCTTGAAAAACTTCTGCGGCGACTCTACAACGCGTCGACGGCATCAATTCCACCCTTCGATGGATCGATATCACAGCCTTCCATGTCACTTTCCTCGTCCAGAACTGCTTTGCTTTCGAAACCCTCGTCTAGTACGCCGGTGCAGGAGCCACTCACGATCACTTTCAAAACCCAGCATGGGTATATGAGATGGCACTCATTTGTGGGCGAGATCTTGCCGTTTTTGACCTCCGTTGAAGTGAAGTATTACGATTTCAACAAGTCCATAGAGTGCCTCAACATCAGTACTCGCACATGACCAGCTCTCTGGACAAGGTGTATCACTGTCACTCTGTCCTGAAAACGTTCATCTTCCGTGGGTCGTACTCCAAGCCCACAGACCGGGCCATGAAGGCTCTTGTTCGTATCCTGTCTCTCTGTCCTCATCTCGAGACCCTTCACGTCATTCGAATACTGTACACGCAGTCGCAGCTGGAGGAGTTCTTGGGTGTGTTAGACTATCGACGCTTGAAAGTGTTGAATCTAAAGGGGACCCCGTTCGGGTTTGATCTTCGGTTTCCGTACAACACTGTCTTACCGAGGGACGCGGTGCTCCAGGAGTTGACCATGACAAGTTCACGAATGTCGCAAGAAGTCAAGACAACCTTTGTGGACGAGATGGAAGAGTGGCTGCCAAGTTGCAAAGTCTTTGTGTAGAGAAGGAGGGGGGGGGGTGACCATGGAGCTGCGGTTGTGAGTGAGTTTGTCCATGTATTATCAATGCTTGTCCTTAAAATGATTCTAGCTCTTTGTGGCATGACGAATTCTATAGTTCCTCGATCCTGACTGTCGTGTCTCTA
>Ga0247824_10001531_pt1 | contig 12635 bp, 12 predicted proteins | sample 13C_PalmiticAcid_FD_194412 | JGI IMG/M metagenome (GOLD analysis project Ga0247824, IMG submission 194412) | Soil microbial communities from agricultural site in Penn Yan, New York, United States - 13C_PalmiticAcid_Day48 | ecosystem: Environmental > Terrestrial > Soil > Agricultural land...
CCTATACTCGTGTTCACTCACAGGCACATTTTGTCCATGACATCTTCCCAGACTTTCACAACCGGATCGGCATCTTCTTTGATGCAGTGAGAAGGTCCTGGAAATTAGTCATTCTCGTTCTCTTTTTTTTTTTTTTTTGTCGCATTTTGCCCCATTTTCCTTCTGCTCTCTCATCGCCATCTCAGTGTGCGGTCAGGTAGTCTCTATTGTTTTTTCCTTGCTACTCCAGATATGATCGCCTCTCATCTCGCTTTGTCTTCCGTGTTATAACTACCATCTCCCTCAATTTCTTCTCTTCATCACCTTCTTTCCCTCTCTCCTTTCCTTCGTCTCTCCATGCCACCCACCACGCTTGCAATTCAACCCATTCGAAAGACCTGACGACGTGTCCTCGTTCGCACCTTCATCGTCGTCAGGTCTGCCCCTCCCATCGGAAGAGGTTCCGTTCGTTGGTATGGACTACGACCTCAATCCTGTGTAAGTGGACGGAATGCATGGCGTAAAGTCATTCGCCGTATAGGACATCTGTATCCAACCCATCCTGTAAGACCCTGTCTCCATCCACACATTTGTTTCTCGCCAATTTTGCTACTATTTGTCTTCTTTATTCTCCCGAGTACCCTTACGCTGTTCGTACCTTCAGCGACCCGCACGATGTCCTCTCGGTGTTTCCCCAGCCTGATGTCCAGATTTTAAAAGTTGTCCAATGGTCGTCCGGATGGACGAAATTGCTCCTGTTCTGGATCTTGTTCTCGTCGATGGCAGCAAACCTACCCCACTCATCGCCTTGAAAGAAATCCACTGAATCCAACGTTGGCTTTGTCCATCATCACCGTAGGACCCTAATGAAGTCTTGATGTAAAGACTTGATACAGAACGGACGGAAGGATGAGAAGATAAGACCGACCCATCGCCCGCGCTCTTTCCTATTGATAGTCCACTGCTGGCTGATGCCGCCATCGGGATCGATACTGATTTCCTGTATCCGATCTGTTCCTTGAGTTTGACTTTTGAAGGATAGTCAGGGGGTCCAATAGGCGAGGCGTTCTTGGGAACATTTGGAGTGGTCGATCGTAGGTTGGAAAGAATTGCAGCAAACAAAAACACCCTTGGGCGAGGTCCTCATGAGTGGGCTATCGCCGGGTGAGGATTGGGAATCGATCGTGGCATTAGAAGACCCTTGCCAGCTCCTGGCTGGATTCATCACGGCAGGTCGATATTCTGTGGATGAAGCAAACTGCCATACGCAGGAGATAGACCCGTTGGATCGTGGTAGGATAAAAGTTGCCCAAATCTTGTTATTGGCCTTGGTGAAGTTTGTTGTCTTTTGCGTCTTCACCGTTTCCGGTCACCGTGGTTTCTTCGAGGTGCAGTCTCGTTGGCGGCCGCGCCTTCTTCGCTTTTCGCCTTCTTGTTGTTTCTGCCCCTCTTCCACTTCCTCCGCAAAAGTCCATGCTTCCTGCGGACGGGAATTTCGAGTGAGCTTTGGAGAAGGAGAGGGTCCTGTCTGGAAACGATCGTAGCTCGCTGTACGACCGGTTGCTGCGTTATTCCTCCTTTGCAAGACCTTGACCTGAATGAATACTAGTCATATCTTGGTAGGCGTTACGGCTGTGGTTGACCCAGTGGTGTTGTTCCCCGATTGCAACCGATGATACCGTGGCAACTGACCACACCTTACCCAGTCCACATGAAGGTTGTCCGCAAACGAGTGTATCTTTTGAAGAATCACCCCTTCAACTTGGCGCCAGTCTTCCATGCCTTCGATCAATGTGACTACAGTCCGTGCAATTCAACCCATCTCAGTGAAGAGTGGCGAGTTGACAGTTTTTGTCAAAAGCTGGTTCGTCTCGCCGTTCAGTGGTCAGTGGTCAGTGGTAGTCGATTCCGTTCCCGTGCAAGTTCATAATTGACCACCCTCAAGATCTCGTTCACGGGAACAGCACCCTTGTTAGGCTGAAGGACGTAGTCTGTCAGAAGGGTTGCCAAGAGCGAGCAATCCAGCGGGTCCAATTTCTTGCATTCCGGAAGATTGGGAATGGTTTGGCTCGAAGCGAAGGCAATGCATGCCTGCGTCTGTGATGGGAGATAAAAGTCTCCTGCTCCGTCAGTCTTCAGAGATTCCGTAAATGCGTTGAGTTTGGTTAAAAACAGATCCTGGATCAGGGCAAGGCTGTCGGCATCCACTTTTGGAGGATCGTCTTCTCCATGTTGACTAGCGCGCCTAACAGGACAGATCAGAAAAAAACATGTCAGCCATGATACCGTCCAGCGGTCCTCCAACATTGTACAGGGAGAGAAAGGGGGATCCAATAACGTTGACCAGCTGAAACTTACAGCATGCCTGCAACAGCCAAAAGTTCAGGGACGGCACCCTTGGCCGATGTATCCTGCACTCCATGACTAAAGACTCGAACCAAGTCAGTCCTTTCAAGGTGACCGGCTTCTCGGCCTTCCTCTTGTTCTTTTTTCTTCTTCTTTTCGCCTTCCTCAGCCTTTACAGGCTGTAATCCCGCCTTGTGCGTCACCGATATGCTTTTTGGCCAATAATGTTGCCCTCAAAAAGTCATCCGAGTACCATGATGCTGGTAACTGGGCTGCAAACTTGCTCAGAAATAAGACGTATACAATTGGCTGTGTTAATTTAGCCGGCAAGAGTCAGACACATGGGTGCCTTCATGTTGAAACCAAGCTCATGTGTCCTTACCACGAACAGACTGGCATCTGCAAACTCCATGTGGGGTTCTTGGATGCAGGTGTAGTTGAATCTTTGTCCTGCAAGAAAAAAAAAGGATGGTGAAATGCGTTTTGTTGAAGTGTCAGCCAAGAATCGGGTGCCCAATGATTTAAGGTTCTCGGCTCAAAGTACAAGTGGATCAACGCCTTCCGAACGGTACAGCGGTTCACTTACGAGGATCCTCATCACCAGATTCTGTACCAGCCGGTCATTCTTCTGCTCTTGTTGATCCACGGGCGTAACCAAAGGCGATGGCGGTAATAAACTGAGGCCGTGTCGAAGGTAAATGAGAATAGACACAGATCTTCAAGGGACCGACACGGCAAGTGCGCGCTCTTTCTGTTTCGGGTCCGTTGCTCCAGCGCTTTCGGCTCTCTGATCCTGTTCTTTCAAACGGCAGCTCCAGTCGCCTGTTTCGACACATCCCACAAGAGTCTCCATGCCCATCAACAAGAAATCCACTTGGTTGAGCATGACGTTGAGCGAAAACGGGTGGAGCGGGTTTTGTATGTAGAGGATACCCGGCGACCGGATAACACTCTTGTGGTCGATTCCTCCTTCCCATTCGACCCATTTGGCCCACTGGACGGCAAACCCGAGCTTGTCCCAGTGAGTTGGGTGCCGGCCCAACGCTTGGCTGCCTGAATCCCTTGAGGCATGGTCTTTTGTAGGCACTAAAGAAGACGAATGAGGAAGGGAGCGATGAGAGGAGGCCGTGACCCGGGGAACTAGCACCGGTGATACGAGGCACAGGCGGGGAGAGTGACCTACTGTGGTATTGAGTCCAGAAGGTCGGTTAGGGATGCTATGGTGAAAGGAAGCAAGGGCAAAAAGCGATCTGCGGAGCGGCCTTGATCAACCCTTCCTGTATGATCACGTGCGTCTTCCTCCCTTGATTTCATGCATTATCCATCATAGAACAGCGACCCTTTCCTGTGTGTCATCTCTCTCTCTTTATTTCGCGAGATCCAGAACTATGAAAAATGAAATAAAGTGCGTGTGTGCTGTGGTGGTCACTCTCCTCATCTTTCTTTCTCTCGCGACCGGAACACATCCTCCGTTAGGCAGAATGATCCAATCTGACAATGCCTCTTCCATCGATATTCCCAACACTCAACAAGCAGCCGATATGGCTCCACAACCTGTCCAGCTCGCACCCGCTTTCCCCCCTCCCATCCTTCCTCAACTCACACCCGAGATGTTTGACAATTTGTGCAATCTTCTCAGACAACAAGGTGTTGAATTCCGCCATCACGACCCTAACGTTGTTGAAGCTCAACGTTCCTCCACTTTGCTCCCTAACGATCGCTTGGAACAATACCTTCCGTCCATTTCTGAACGAGAGAGCTTCTTCAAGCTGGACGTTTCCACAGAAGACGAAGATTATTATGACCTCAAAACGTACTCACGAACTTCCGACCAAGAATACACTGCACCCACTATTCCACCCACGTTGCATTTTTCAGACGAACTCAAGCGTCGTGATCGAGAATGGGCTTCGGTGGCTAACATGGCCGCCCAGATCACCCGCCCAATCGACGCCACTGCATACGCTCTGCTCAAGACCACCAACCCGGATGACCCCTCAGTTGCCCACGTCCTTCGCTCTCTGGACACCGTTCGGCACCACCTGGCTGTCATGGCAACAGCTATCAACCGCATCCGCCAAGGGGCTCTATACCGAGAAAAGAATGTCATTGCCCCACCTGCAGCCGATCAACAGTACCTCCTGGATACATCCAAGTTCTTGGAGCAAGCCAAACTCACCAAGGCCATTCGCAATGCCGATAACCCTCGGGGTCGGGGCCGTGGCCGTGGCCGCGGCAGGGGGCGTGGCAACTATCCTAACAGCTTCCATCAAGGTCCCCCGGCTCCAAACGGATCTCATCAGAACGCTGCACCACAAGGTTTTGCATCTCCGACACAAAGCTCTCAAGGTGACAGTAGCCAGCAGCATTTTCAGCAGGCCCTACCTCAAAGGGGACGAGGCAGGGGCCGAGGCCGAGGAGCAACAACGACTTACCAGTAGGAGGACGTCTACACTTTTACCAAGACGCATGGAATCTGCTCACCAACGAAGAGTGGGTTCTCGACTGCATCAAGAATGGCTTCGAAATCCCCTTCAATTCCCCTCCACCGTGTTCCCCCCACCATCGCCATCACCACCCGTACTCCAAACAGGAGACGGAAGTCATCGAGCAGGAAATTCTCGCCCTGTTAGAAAAACACGCGATAGAAGAAGCTACCTCCAATGGCTTCAGCAGCCGCCTATTCACTATCCCCAAGAAAACAGGGGATCTCCGTCCTGTCCTCAACCTCCGACCACTCAACCAGTTCATCCCACAACGACATTTCAAGATGGAATCTATCAAACTGGTATGCTCACTGGTGAGCAAGCACGACTACATGACGAGCGTGGACCTCAAAGACGCGTTTCTTCACGTTCTGATCCGTCATTCATCACGAAAATACCTGCAATTCCAATGGAAGGGCAGACATTACCAATTCCGAGTGCTTCCCTTCGGCCTGTCTCTAGCCCCATTCGTCTTCACCAAGGTGTTGAAACCGATACTACGATGGGCTCGCCGCAAAGGGATCCGCTTAACAGCATACTTGGACGATCTTCTGATTGTGGCATCATCGAAAGAACAATCCCAACTCCATACGCAGATGGTTCTGGAACGCTTGACTTCTCTAGGATTCGTGGTGAACCATCCCAAGTCGCATCTGGTTCCAACTCAAGTGATCGAACATCTAGGATTTACCATCGACAGCCGCAAGATGACCTTAGCGGTTCCTCCCGGGAAAGTTCGAGATCTCCGACGGGAAGCCTGCAAGATCTACCGCAAGGGTACCATCACTCTTCGGGCTCTATCCTCATTCATCGGGAAAGCCCTAGCAATGACAGCCGCCGTCCTACCCGCAAGGCTCAAGACACAGTACCTGGTCCATCTAAGGAACGACGCTCTCCAAAAGGGAAAGCTGTGGACGGACACCATCACCCTTACCGAGGAAGCAAAAGCAGACCTCCGCTGGTGGGAAGAGAGCCTCCAAGCCTGGAACGGACACACCTGGATAAACCACAGCCCCCAGGAAGAGATCTTCACCGACGCTTCAGACAACGGTTGGGGCATCGTTCACAATCGCCAGACATACGCCGGGACCTGGAGTCAATCGGACCTGGAGAGCCACATCAATCTGAAGGAGCTGATGGTCATTTGGCACGTCGTCACGATGCCACACCTTCAAGGACGTCGCCTCCACATCTATTGCGACAACACAACGACGATCGCGTACATCAATCGATTCGGAGGAACGCGGTCAGAAGCCCTCATGACACTGGCCAACCAGATATGGACGCATTGCTTGGCAACGGGTACAACGATCAGCACGTCCTACGTCCCATCGCAGTTCAATCCTGCGGACCCGCCCAGCCGTCAGATGCAAGCGCAATTGGAATGGTCAATAGCACCGACGTGCTTCCAACAGATCGACGAGCTATGGGGCCCTCATCACATCGATCTCTTCGCCACCAACAAGAACAACAAGACTCCGCTGTTTATGAGTTGGAAGTACGATCCGATGGCGGTAGCTCAGAACGCTCTACTCCAGGATTGGCGCGGTTGGGGTCGACTTTACATCTGTCCTCCATGGAACCTGATTCCCATAGTCTTGGAACGACTGCGTCAGCATCGATTGAAGGCAACGGTAATCACACCGAGCTGGCCGGGAGCAATCTGGTATCCGACTCTACAAGCCATGACGAAGCAGCCACCTCTAATCCTCAACCGCAGCGCCGTTCGGAACGCGTACGCAAACGATCCCGGAATAATGTCGAAGAACCCTACGTGGTTCTTGAACGCATGGACCGTCAACGACGACTAGCGATGCTCAGCCGAGGCCTGGACGAGACAACGGTGAACCTGATCAATGATGCCGCCACGGAAACCCTACGCAGGAAAGCATACAAGGGCGTACAACTGAGGTTCCTTGAATGGTGCATCAACAACAAGGCCGATTACTTCACACCAAGCCCAGCAACAGTGCTCAACTTCTTGTCTTGGGGACATCGCACGTCAAAATGGCGAGCCACCACCGTTGACAATTATCGGACGAAGATCGTTCAATTGTATCCAGGATCAACCGCATTCACAGACGACCCTGATTACCTCCGCTTCTCCAAGGTCCTTCGAGCCAATGAACATCAGGACAACGTCCCTCTCGAACTTGATCTTACACCTATCATCACACACCTGCAAGGTCTTCCACCCAATGACGAGATGAGTCCGACGGACCTAACTCAGAAGCTCTGCTGGCTCCTGGGCATGTGTGGCTTCCTACGCCCAAGCGACATCGCACGCATTGACTTGGACAGATGCACCGTAGAGGACACACAGGTTCGCGTTGTTGTTGTACGGCCCAAAGAGAGCTCTCAGGGCGTCCATAAGAACAAGCATGTTGATCTGAAGGCACATCCAAACATACCGGCTCTCTGCCCTGTCCGTGCATTCACAGCGTACACGCGGCGTCTCGTTGGCCAAGCCCTCACCCATCCACACGACACCAAGCCGGATCTCACCTATAACCCACTTGTTCGTGCCATCAATGACCCAGACAAACCCATCGGCGCTGATCGTATCCGCAACCACATCAAGACTGTCATGAGCCGCTTACAGCTTCCACCTGGATCGAAAGTACCGAAGGCAAGAGCAGCAGGTCCGACGCAGGCAGCAAAGAAAGGCACGAGCCTAGACGACATCATTGCTCAGGGCAATTGGCACTCCAAAAGCATGTTCTCGAGGTTCTACAGGTTATCACGTTCCACCTCATCGAACCTCACTGAGAGTGTGCTGGGGTAGTCTCTGGATCCACAGGAAAGGGTCGCTGTTCTATGATGGATAATGACCCGCGAAGGCGACGAAGGAAGCCTTCGTATCATTATCCGAACAAGCGACCCTTTCCTGTCCCTCCCACGGCCGCCCTCTTTTTCGTTTTTCCTTCTCGGTCGCTCGTAGCAAGATGAGGAGAGTGACCACCACAGCACACACGCACTTTATTTCATTTTTCATAGTTCTGGATCTCGCGAAATAAAGAGAGAGAGATGACACACAGGAAAGGGTCGCTTGTTCGGATAATGATACGAAGGCTTCCTTCGTCGCCTTCGCGGGTCAGAGTCGTACTGAGAAATCACTGCTTCCAGAGACAATCTGATCGCCCTGCGGTGAATATGCGACGCATAAAAATGTGTTCTCGTGACCGGATAGTATTTGACAGCAACTGTTCGTCGCCAGATCCCACAGCCGTATTGTCTTGTCTTCACTGGCGGAGGCAACTTGATTTTTCACAGGAGAATACGCAATGTGTTGGATGGCACGGGCGTGACCTCTTAAGACGTGTTGCCACTTCCCTGTTTCCATGTCCCAAATCCGAACAGTCTTGTCATAACTGCCAGAATAGATCCGCTTTCCATCCACCGAGAATACAAGACCGCGAACTACGCCGTCATGGCCCATCATTGTGTGAATGCTCCTCCAGTTTGATGTTGAGTACACAAAAATAACGCCTGATTCAACACCGACTGCGAGAGACTCGCCGTCGGGTGAGAAAATGCAAGAATGAACACTGTTGTAAATGGGGAGGTACGGTAGCTCGCCAAACTGCACTCCTGTCATGTCTGCTCCGCTCAACTCTGTTTGACGTAGCCATGCTCCGCTAAGGTTGACATTCCTCATGTCCGCTTCTTGCAGCTGCACCGAATCGAACACTCCGTAGCTGAGATCGGCCCCTGGGATCCGGATACCTCGAAGGTCCACGCCAATGCACTGCACACCTGCTCGTATAAGAATTGTGATGGCGTTGGATGCGGCTATGCACCATTTCTTGTCCCTCTTCGAGTATTCGATATACGCTAGCAACTGCTCTTCAAACATCGGCACTTGTTGTAATCGCTCTTCAAGGAACTGAAGCAGCGATTGATCATCCACGAAACTCCTCCAGACCAACGGGGAGTCGGGATTCGGTTCCTGTTCTGAATTGGTGATTGTTTCCTCATCGCTGCCATGAAAACCAATGCTCATCATAGAACTCATGCTCACTCGTCGACCCAATGCCGGCCTCACTGCTGCTCTGTTCTTCCTATCTTTCGGATCAAATACCGCGCGTGCTAATCCGTATTCCAGAACCGATCGATGGATAAATCGATACTGATCCCCATTTCGTGACAATGGACAGGCTTCGCGAAGTAGCTGCTTATCCTCACCAAGGAAGAAGCCATCTTTCCATGATCCTCTATCATAGAACTCAGAGTACTCTACAACGGGACGGCCATCTTGCTCCTTGTAGATCGCAACGGCAAGCTTCTTCAGGTACTCGATACCATTCAATGTGAGCCCTTCAGCAGTCAATTTCTCGAACGCAGCTCTCGCTCGTGAAGACATGTCCTTCTCTGCGAGTCGCCTCTTGCCTCGTTCCAGCCATTGTTCGATGAAAAGGTCATACAGTCCGACTCTTGTGATACGCGCACTTGAAAGATGTTGTTCGAACACCATATGTGGTAGCACTTCCAACGACAGAGTCATCAGAAACGGATTCTTGACCAGATCTTTGAGACTTGGGATGAGGTGGAGTGCATCCATGTAGTCCTTTCCTTGCCACTGAGGCTTGTGGATAGACACATACTGCTCGACATAATCTTGAATCTGGTCAACAGAGAATGGAGTGAACACCATTTCTTGGAATAATGGTGAATCCAACAGTTGGTTGCGGTTTCTTGGCTGGAATCGGTCTCGATAATCAGATCCAAGGTGCTCACTGCGGCAACAGATCACCATCTGAACATCCCACTCTCCTGTCTGGTTCAGTCGATTGCTCATGTACAGGTTGTGTGTTTGTTGGCATTCATCGTACCCATCGCAGATCAAGACGAACTTGCGGTGATGCTTCATTTCTCGGATCTGAAGCTCCGAGAACTCATCTCTTCTTAGTTTCTTTGTGATCATGTCGTCTTCAGGTTCTTTGATGGTAGGCAGGTTGATATGGAGTGGGATCCGACCTGTCTTGCTCTCATATGACTGCCACAGATCATATTCGAGTTCACGGCTGAATGTTGATTTGCCTGCTCCAGAGTCACCTAGAAGCAGGAGCACTTTACGATCACTCCCCAAGAACTCCTTGACCTTGCCCATCAATGGAAACCGTGTGTGATCAGGAGACTGTAGGTTCGGCTTTGCCTGAGGTGGGATATACACGGCGTTGCTTCGTTCCATTGTGCGTCGTTTCCTTAGGATACGAATGCTCCTTTCTACATCTGACCTGTCCTGAACACGATCGAGCAATGACGAGGATGCAAATTCTGGTAGAACGATTTTCAATGGATAGGCGATAGGACCATTCTCCCGACACTCTCGGTAGAGATCCTGCTTCTTAGTGTCACCGCCTGTCCCCAGTTCATGAAGAAGTGTTCTGGCAACTATTGAGCATCATAGAGTGGCCACAAGTGAAATGTGGGTTAGATCACTGCATCAATCTCAATAGACATATAAACTTCATCAGTCAATGAACGTTTCCACATACATTTCGAGGTTTCTCCAGATTCCGAGGACAACTGCATGAGAATGTTGAGAATCCACTGGTTGACACTTGCTTGCTGCCCCCACGCCTCATCATTCTTGTAGATCTCTCCAAGGAATGTAATTGCACCTTGGCGAGTCCGATCACCCCACATTGGATTGGCCGCCATCTCTCCAAGTCGTTGGCATGCTCCCCATTGGAAAGCCGGATCGTATCGGCAAGGTGCTTCACAGACAAGCTTCTTGAATGTGGCAAGTTCTCCGTCCTGAATCATCACATCAGCTCCTCGTAGAGCTGAATACCAATCGCACTTTCGTTCAAAGCTGCGTCCTTCCTTGATTGACTCCACAAATTTTGCGTCCCTAGTCAATTCACCGTATGCTGTCTTGATAGCCCCTACAATCTTGGATGCTCCTTCACATCCTAGCTGAATGTTCTCTAGTCCTTCAATGAGCTTGTCGAGATCGAAAGCCTTTGCTGCGCTCACAAGTCCTGATATGCCTCGAATCACTTTCCATGTTCGTCGCCTAGCTGCTTGCCATATTGTCTTACCATCAGGGACACAAAGTAGGGCCTGGTAAGCATAAGCAGCTTGGTACACCAAGAACGGATCAGAACTCTTCTTCAGTCCGCTCAGATACGACGAGAGAGGCTCATGTAGAGTCTCTCGATCCAGACCTGTGACCTCGGTGTCAGCCATGGCATCCAGTACGTGTGAGACAGCCATTGTCAGTTGATACATGTACTCTGATGATTGGTGGTGAGTAGCCATCAGACGCGTACCGAGAAGTCGGTGTATCTTGACGAGATCGTCGGCACTGAGATGACCAAGCTCAGCATTTTGGATCAATTGCGCAAGTCCTTCGAGTTGAGGGATGTTCAACAGTCCAGAGTGGTCGATTCCAGAGTAGAACTCTCTGAGTAGATCATGGAACGCATCCTTTTTGAGAATAGGCGCAAGGCACACCACTTCAGCAACCGCCTTAGCATCCTTGATCTTTTCGTTCTTGAATGCTCTGATAATATCCAGAGCCATACCGTTGAGTCGTTCCATCTCGCCTGCATCCTTCTGGACTGTTTCCAACCATTCCATAGCAACGGGTTTGAGTGTGACATCGGGCGACTGGGCAGCTTTTAACAGGCCAAGGCAGCACACAAGTTGTTGTGTGTCGTTAAGACACTGATCTGGTTCAGGCAGCTTGGGTTGTTCATTGGTTGTAGGTGGCTCAATGTTCTCTGCAAAGATGTGTGTAGGAATTGTGTCACTTTGTTGCTGATCGAGATGAGATGATCCTACTGATTCAACATTTTGGGAACCTCCTGCTGCAGAATGGGATGCTCCCCCGAGTGTTTGCGCAATCATACTGGGACGGTAGTTGTTTGCGGGTTGATCAAGGTTGCTGATGTTTCCTCTGATCCAGTTGACATGCATGCAGGAATGTAGCACAAAAAAAAGTCAGAGCAATGCTTCGCCATGCTCTCAGCAGGAGTGACACGAATGAAATGTTTGTCACATACCCTAGTTTCTTTGCTTTCTTGAAGATGGCTTTGGCCCCATTGGCATGCCCATAGCTTTCAAGTAATTTGCCCAAGCCGATGTAGGCATAAGTGATTCCCTCAACCACTGTTTGGTTATGAGTGTTCTTGGCCTTCTTCTTCGCTTTGGAGAGCGAGCCTTTGGCGTGGTCACAGAGTTCCAAAGCGATGTGAATGTTGTTTGCACTGAAAGCATTTTCCAAGTGCGAATTGGCGAGATCCAAAAACTGCTGCGGCATGGAGGGCCCTCCCGAGGATGGTACAGCGCTGTTGAACATCGTTGAACCTTCTTCCTACTAAAAAAGAAATTGCATGGTGCAATCCAAAGAGTCAGGACAATCGCTATTGAACACTTGGCAGTATCGGACGGTATGAAGCAGTTGGACATATCCATACCTTGGTGGAACACGGATGTCAATGTTTCGCAAAGTGGAGAGTCCTGACTAATCGCTTGCTCTTGGTGACTGGCCCCCCTGACTACAAGATCAGAGGTCGAGTTAGCCACTACTGTACTTGGACAGAACACTCGCTTTCAATAGTTCCATGTCGTTGGATGAGCCTCCTTACTTTTCGATGGTTGGGTTGTATCCCAGAAGACTGTGCAATTTCCTTTCTGTCCTTGTCCCCTGACAATGACGCATACGCTGAAAGATATATGAGTATTCCTCTATTCATACAGGTGGACATGACTGACTGGGAAGAAGCGTCTGAAAAAAAAGGGGGTATGTGTCCTACTGCTGAGAAGCACTGGCTGATTTTTGTTTGGGAGAGTCGGTGTGCAAATGTGTGCGAG